>Ga0116141_10005310_pt1 | contig 10794 bp, 14 predicted proteins | sample AD_UKC097_MetaG_FD_89744 | JGI IMG/M metagenome (GOLD analysis project Ga0116141, IMG submission 89744) | Active sludge microbial communities of municipal wastewater-treating anaerobic digesters from USA - AD_UKC097_MetaG | ecosystem: Engineered > Bioreactor > Anaerobic > Digestate | place: USA... | reverse complement strand
GGTTGTACAAATTGTAAAGAGAAAAAAGTCATCAAAGAAAGTTTGAAAAAACAGGCAAAATCCACAGGTAATTGGGTAAACTGGATTATTGGTATTTGGATATTATTAGGATTCTACGGTCTTTATTCTTTAATAAAAAGCATAATTGAATTATTATGAAAGGTGGGAAATATTTTATCGTTCTTTTTTGTAATAAAAAGAAAGTTAGAGTATTGTATAAATGCATGACCAAAAACTCTGTTTACGATCATTGGCATGAATTTAAAACACAAAGAAAACCGCCATTCACTAAATTATATGGCGGTAAAAGAGGACAAGAATTAATCTATGAACTAGTATTGATATTCCCCAATAATAAATGGTCAAAACCCACATATATTAGAGATGAATTAGGTAGAAATATTGAAGCGGAATTAATTTCAGTTGATGCCCCGTCTATGAACAAGAAATTTCGAATTAAAGAAATTATACCATATTGGGAAGAAGAGCGTATTTATGATTTCGAGAAAAAAAAGAGGGTGTCATATCATGATATGATGGACGTAATTCTTCAGGTTAATGAAATAGCACAAATTTTTACATTAAACAATAAACTTTTTTTACAAGTTGAAGATGATATAAGATTGTTTGGAAATAAAAATATTAACGATGCAAATAGACTATTTGAAATAGTAAGAAATGATTTATTAAAGAAAGGAAGAAATAATTTTATATTCGTAAAAGACGTATCTACACGTCAACGAAGTTTATTATATGAAATATTGGAGCGTAAAGGATATAAAAGAACAGAACTATTTAGACATTACTCTTATTAAGCTCTTTTATTTCGAGTAAAAACAAATTCAATTTCCCCTATTTTTACAGAAAATGTTTGACCGACATCAGATTTAACCTTTGTTTTTTTGATAATCTTATCAAACATCCTATCAAATTCTTTTTCATTAAGAATAAAAACGGCACTTTTAGTTTCAGCGTCTAAATTTACATTTTCTAGAAGGTCTGCAATAATGGCTAATTGATTTAATATTTCACCCTTTTTTTCCATAACCTAATGTCAATAAAATTTTACGAAAAAGCGATTTCTTTTTTTTTGGTTTTTGGGCAAACATCTCTTCCTTATTATACATAAGGATTTCTTCTATCATTCGCTGTTTATGCTTCTCCGTCTGTGCCTGGTCTTTCTTTATTTCCTGATCCAGTTTCTCTAGCGCTCTCCTTATTGGATATTCCATCTTTTATAAACGAAATTTCTCTTAACTTGTCTAATGATGAATTTAAAAATAAGTTTTTAAGACCATCAACTGTTGCGTTAAACAGTTTTATCTTTTCTTCTTCCTCTTGGTTCATTTTTATTATTTTTTTTGCTGTAGTAAAAACTAAGTCATATCCTTCTTTTGTTACTGGTGCAATAATAGAAATCAACCTATTTTTTTCATTTTCATCTTGTATCTTTATTGCAATATCAGACTTGACGAGTTCTTCATATTTCCAACTTGCAGGAAGTTTTATATCAAGACTAACATTTTGCCCAAGTTCTCGAAGAGAAAAGAAATATGGTCTTAACGAACTTATTGTATCAAACACGGCTGTTCTCATTATAAAAATATAACACTTATTAACCAGGTTATTATATATGATGATGACAAATATAATAAAACCTTTTCCACAGATTTAAGATTTATTGGCTGTGGATCTTCCTGTCCTAACGCAATGAAAAATTCAATAATAAATTTGAAAAAATATAAAACGGACAGAACAAATATAAATAGCGTTATTGACTGTACCATTAGTTTTTGGTTTCGTCGAGAACTTCTTTACGAAAATCGCCAAGAAGTGTCTTTATTTCCTGAGCATATTTTCTTGCCCTAGTTGCTGCACTACGATTTCCTTTATTAAAAACTTTATCAGCTTCTACTGACATCAGTTCAAGTAATTCTTTAATCTTTTCTAATGTTTCCATAATTTCTATTTTTATTGATAATATACATAATTAATTTATTTTTTTCAAGTTTTGGTCGAATATTTTATAGAAATCAGTAAATGATTCTAATTCTGCCTGTGTCTTAATCCTAGTGAAATTAAACAGTAATTTAAAATAATCGATCAATATCTCTGTTTTGTTCTCGGTAGTACACATATAATACCCTTTATAAAAAAAGAACCACAAATATTCATAATGCGTACTCTTTGGTACAAAATATATTCTTTCCTGCTCAAAATTCATAGTTACTTTATTAAAACACCAGTTGAAATGATTAATCATATCTCCCTGTGTTTTTATAACATCTGAACCCAAATATGTTTCATCGATTAATGTGAGTAATGAGAAAAGAAAATCATAATATACTTCAGATTTTTCCCGAACTATATTATGTTTCTTACACCAAAAATCAATTTGTTCATTGTAAGTGGCGAACGCAATATATTCATCTTTCTTGTTATCCATATATTATTAAATATAAGGATAAAAAGACTTAAAAAAAAGAGATTATTGTGTTTTATCGTTATAAGAAGCTAATCTTTTCATTTTCTTGATTTCTTCTTCAACAATAACACGCTTTTCATCCTTTTCTTCGTTGACTGGCCTAACAGGTTCATTTTCTGGTTTTGTTTTTACTGGAACAGCTTCTTTAGGATAGATTGGTTCTTTTCTGAGATTTTCACGTCTTCTCTTCATGTTTTTAACCATCTTTTCACCCGTATCAGTTTTTATAGCGTTCAATGCGTCCTGAGAATTACCCATTTTTGAATCTCCTGTTAATGCCTTTTCAAGCCTATCTTGGAATTTTTTGTTTGGCTCACCATTATCATCAACACCATCTATATCATAATCTAAATCTTGTGGGCCTCGACCTCTATTATCATCCACTATTTGGTCTTGCTCATCAGTATTTTTTCTTGCAACTTTTTCTTCACCCTGACCAATTTGATTTGGGAATTCTGGATTATCATTTCCTTCGAATGACAAGTATTTTCTGATTTTTTCTTCAACCGCTTTTAATGCTGCTTTATTTTGTTTGTCAGCTTCACTTTGAGCTAGTTCTGTTGTTTGATCTACATTAAATTCAGATGCTTCAACAACGATTTTTTTGATTAATTCTTTCATTTCGTTTTCGTTAAGTGTAATTACTCTTTTTTCGACAGATTCGTTAATCTCAGTTTCTTTATTACCTAATAAGATTTCAGGTTCTTTTTTCTTTTCATCAACTGGAGCAACAATCATTTCTTCTTCTTCCAATTGTTTCCAACATTCATCAACGTCAAATTCCTGACCTTCATGATTGAATTTTTTAGTTCCAGCTTCTTTAGCTGCGTATAATTCTTCGCCAAAACTTTTGGCTGTACCTGTTTCTTTCATATCTTTTTCCATATTATTGTCTCCTGATAATTCGTCATCATTTGGTGTTATTCTTATTACGAGCTCCAAATTATTTTCATCTCCTTGAGTTACAACATCAACATCGTAACTACCTTCAAATCCATTGTCTTCCAAATCATGATGTAGTCCTTGCATTAAATTCTTTTCTGCTTCTGCCAATGAACTACCCCCACAACATTTAACCAATTCTTCAGGACTAAGATTACTGATACGAATAAAAATAACTGTATTATCTGTTCCAGCATCTTCAAGTTCTGTTATTTTATCGGTTAAACCTGATAATGTTTGAAAACTTTTGACTGAATCGAGCATATGTTCTACTTCTGTTACTTGTTCCATTATCAATTTCTTAGCTTCTTGTACTAAGATTTCATTGACTGTATTATTTAACTCATTTATCTTCATATTCCATAAATATCAGTTTAATCCTTAATTTCCTCTGTATCGAATTTAACATCGTGTTTATAGAACATTAATTTAAGCTTATCTAAATCTACATCATCATCCATAATAAAATTTAATGGTTCTTTGGTTGTTATTCTAAATTTTGTTTTTGAGGGCTGTTCTGTCCAGCCTCTAAACGCTTTTAAATTTCCTGGATCATCAAAAAAACTTTTTGGTAATCCTTCTGTTAAAAGACTATCTAAAACCATTTTTTGTACTTCTTTTATCGGAATACCATATTCTTTAGCGACTTCTGCAATAGTATTTTTTACTTCTTTACTTTCATAAATCTGTAAAATCTGACCTTCATGTAATTTAATTTGATTGTCGGCGCCTTGATTACAATATGGAAATGTTTTACATTTTTTGTCAATTTCAACATATTTTCCACCTGGCCCGCCGTACCTCGGAAACCCCTTTTTCATTGCGGTCATATTTTTTGTTGGCGCAGCTGTTATACTTGCAGAACCATTAGTCTCAACATTGTCCAATTTCAATGCATCAGCTTGTGTTTTCGCTCCATGACCCATTGGTGCGTCATATTGACCTGAAGAACTTGAATCTGTTACTTCATCTACTTCCTGTTGTTTCGGTTTAAAATTATGTAATTTATGTATGTCTCTTTTTAGAATAGTTTTTGACATTGGTGCTTCATATGAACCTGAAGCGTCTGCACCGACACATTCTTTTGATTCTATAGGCTTTTTACTTTTTATTTTTTTCATGTTTTTGATTATCTTACACTTTTTATTGCACCTTCCCAAAATGATTTTCTCTGCCATAAAGTTTTAAATAATTCTACAACTACTTTACTAGCTAAATCAACCATTTTATCATCAATTCTTTTACCACCCAATTCTCGTTGAATTATTTTTAACACAACATTCTGAGCATTTGTACTATCCATAAAAGATTTAATTTCTTTTCTTGCAATAGCCTCTATTTGACTTCTATCTGAACTACTTAGTGCCATATTATGTTGTACTTCTATTTACTAACAAATCATTTATTGAATTAATAAATTTTGGCTCAAAAGTTTTTAATCTATTAATCATATCTAATGAATCGTCATCAATTTTCAATAGTGATGTGTTTGAAAGATATAGTCCTGTATCATCACCTGTTGAAAATGTAAAAACAAGACCTATATTAGGGATTTTACCGTCCAATTTTGCGCTACCCTCATAAACGTGTAACTTATCAAATTCAACAGTTTCCGCGACTTCTTTTCTAAAATCATCGATTAATTGTGATATTCTACTCTTCTCATCATCACTTAACTCTAAATCTTCAGGATCCTCAGAATGAACTTCAACATCTACATTATTAATGACCATAACATCTTCTTCCTCTCCAGGTGCTTTTTTTATCGTTGGGTCTTTAACAAATGTATCGTCATCAAATGATTTTAATTGCCCAGATTTTTTAAGATATTCGTCGTGCCCAACTTCTGGATCTGACGGTTCTTGATAATCTTTTTCCAATTCATCATCAAATTGTTCCTTAATAAGTTGCTGGTCTTTATTTGCTTGACCAACCGCTTGCATTTTTCTCACTTTGTTTAATAGACCTTTTATTTCGTCATAATCGGTCATTGGTTTCTTTGTTACCATCTTCATAAAATATTTTAAAGTTAAAAGAAGGGTTTATATCTGTATAAATATTTAGAAAATTGGATTTGCATACTATTCCTGTGAACTTTATTGCATTACTAAGATAACCTTGTGATGGCACAGTCTGATACGGGATATCATGCTCCTTACAAATAACTCTACATAACTCAATAACACTATCCATTTGTTCTTTGGTGTAAGGATCCCAAAAATAATAATCTCTCCATTTTTTTATAAACGGGTCGCCCCTATAAGGATCACCAATCCAATTATATAGAACACCTGTTATTGTGTTTTTATTTAACCATCCAAGATTTTCAAATGCAATTTTGATTAATTTTTTGTCGACATCTTTATTATCGAATGTGATAGAACTATAATTGGTATCAAATATTTTTAAAATTTTACCTGACTTGGTAATAATGTAATGCGGAAGATTATCGTACTTTCCATTATGTCGATATTTTAATTTCATAATGAAATCATCAACTCTTCTTTGAGTATCATAAAGAAATATCTGCGTTTTTTTGGTTTTTCTTTTGTAAACGTTTAACTTAACATCACTAAGATTTTCTACGTTTTGAATTTCCAACATTTCTTAAAAAACTTTTCTTAGGTTTATTGCTGTCAATATCTGTCTCATACTCAATACTTGAAATTATCTTTTTTTTTGTAAGATCATAATTAATGTGTGACGGGTTTTCTTCGTCAGTTTCGTCCAAAAATATTTCTTCTGAAATTTGTGACAATGTGTCACCAGAAGTAAACGTTTTGTCTACTTCCTCCTGATGGTCTATTTTTTTTTTAGATTGTCTTTAGCAATCTGTCTAATTCTTTCCAATTGTTCAGGTGTAAGACGTTCACCATGAGTTAGCGTTGGTGAAGGCGTTGGACTTGGTTCTGGCTCAACTTCTTCAGAAATTTCACTTTCTTCCAACTCTTGCAATTGTGGGATAATATTATCGATAAGACCGTTTGTATGCGAGACTATAACTTCATGTTCGGGTTCGGGTGTTGGAGTTTCTATTTCAGGTATTAAAAGTTCGGCTTCTTTATCCAAATAATCTTTTTCTTCCTTAAAAAGTTCATCTGGTTCTTCTTTAGTTAAATCAACAGGCCCAAAGTCATCATTCTCATCTGACATATCTATTTCTTCAGGTTCATTAAAGTTTTCATTTTCGTCAACTACAACCTCAGAAACAATTGGGGGTGTCGGATTGTATATCGGTTCATCAAATGGTGCTCCGTCATCAACTTTATTTTCGACTGCCTCTTCTTTAACTATTTCTTCAATTATTTCTTCTTTTTTCTTTGGTTTTTTTATATCCAAAAAATGTTGTAGACGTTCAATATCTTCTTCGGTTGGTCTAATCTTTGAAACTTCACTTATTAAATCTTTAGCGTCTACTTTTTCTGGTTCTTCAACTGTATTATCATCTTCTATCACAGGCGTTTCATCTTCTTGCTCAGGTTCGGCATCTAAATTAGTGCGAGCATCATGTGCTCTAAGTTCCATATTCTGTGCAACAAGAGCTGTCATCGATAATGCTATAATAGGAAGTAATGCCCCCGATATCCAAGCAATAACAACTTTAAAAATTTCTGGATCTGCTGAGGTCATCCAAAATAAAATAGATTTTTGAAATGATTCTACGCCCGCACCATTATGGGTGATAATCCAATCATATGAACTCACAACGTTACCGATTACCTGCAAAGAGGTTAATATAACCATAACAGCCCACGGTAAAAATTTGTGTTTATTATCAGTAAGAAGTATTGCAAATAATACCGAAGCTTGACCTATTTCTGCAACAAAACTAAGTAATACTGACAACCATACTGCGTTTGCAATATTAAAAAACGTAATAGCATGGTAAAAAGAAACAAATGCGGTTACAGCATAAAGAACGATGAATGTAAAAATTAATCCACCATATAAAAATTTGTCTTTATTTACTTCTTTTCCAAAAAGCTTCATTTCTTCTTTGTTGTATCGACTTCTGCCCCACGAACATTAACAGTAGTTGTTGTGTTCGATTTTATTTTTTCAGCGACAGATTGAATTGCTGTTGCTCTTTGTTCTGCTGCTGTTGCTTTTTCGTTCTCAAGTTTTAATTCAAACTCAAGTTGTTTAATTGTTGCTGTTGTTTCTTTTTCCAAAATATCGTATTTTTTTGTCAAAGAGTCAATAGTATGCTTATATTCTTTTTCTGTTAGTCTTGTTCCCATATTACGGTTACAGCTCTGTATTGATTTGAACAGAAATAAAAACAGAAAAGCCAATGCAAACCATTTCATGTTTTTAGAAAGAAACTGTTGTGGCGTTGTTCCCATATTTTTATTTGCTTTTCTTACCATTGTAAAAGATTATAGTTAATATTAATCCCTATTCCTAAATATGTTCTATTTGATAAAATATCATATCCAAAAGATGGCCCAATACCTACTGATAATGTATTTGGTAACCACCTTTTCTTTATAAGTAGTTCCTGAATATCTTTATTGCTATTTGGGTCTATTAATATTCCCTCTAATGACTTCGCAGTGAAACCTGGATAATCACTTTTAACAAATATTCGTAGTTGTTTATCTTCAATTTTCTGTCCCAACGTTATTTCTACTTGAGACGTTCTATTAAGTATTTCAGTATCATAATGTTTCAATTTATATATTGGTGATAATCCAACAATAGTTTGACCCTCATAGATGTCATAATTAACTTTATCCCAATCATATCTTTTCACCCATGTTAGTTTAAATGTAGTATCATTTAATTGCACAGGTTGATTGATTATGGATTCAAGATGATTGATGTGTGTTCTTAATTCATTGGTGTCTTGCTTCAATTGAAAAATAACATTGTTCAATGAAATAACACTACCTTTCTGATCCATCACATCATTGTAAAGTTCATCATTTATATTTTCAAGATTTTCTACACTAAGAATAAGTCCAGCAATAGTAAATTGTAAACTATCAGATTTTGTTTTTTCTGTTTTTATCGTGTCAGTTAATGCGGCAATATTTTGTTCATTGATATCGTTAATTCTCTGTTGGTCTCTTGATCGAGCACATGACCTACCCAAAAGTATAACAAATAGTAAAACAAGTAAGAACAAGAACGTCTTACTTGTTAAGAACCTTAATATTTTATACGTTTTTAGATATGGCGCGATAAAATCAGAAAATTTTCTCCATATCTCTTTTATTCTTCCCATTACAGGTATTTTAAAAGTGAATAACTTTCATTTCTCAATTTTTTGATAGCTTTATCTTTCAACTGTCTAACTCTTTCTTTTGTGCAGTCGAATTCTTCGCCCAAGTCATCGAGATTTGATTCTACGCCATTCAATCCAAAGTATTTTTCGATTATGACTTTTTCTCTATCATCTAATACGCTCAATATTGCTGAAACTCTTTTTCTAATTTCATCTGATGACTGAAAAATAGTTTCGGGATTTTGTTCATTTGGATCTCGAATGATGTCTATTAACTCATCACCATCTTCATTAATCTGATGGTTCAAATCTATGCAATATGGTAATGTATATGTTGCTTCATTTATACTATTATTCGGATTATCATAATAGTTACTTAAATCATCTTTTTTACCTTTCTGTGTTTCCTGTATTAAATTTGAAGGTATCCTGATAGTTCTTGAATTTTCATTCAGTGCAGCCATTATTGACTGTTTAATCCACCATACAGCATAAGAAATAAACTTGAGACCACTATTTGGGTCGAACCTATCTACTGATTTAAGTAGACCTATATTACCTTCGGAAATTAAATCCAAAAGATCCATTCCTTGATTTTGATATTGTTTTGCTATAGAAACCACAAATCTTAGGTTTCCTATTACCAACTCATTGTTTAATTGATTTCTTTCTTTTTCTGTTGTGCTCTTATTTTTTAATTTCTTGAATATTTCGTCTTGTCTTTCGTGGGTGATTACTGGAATTTTCTTTAGATCTTTTAAATAACATTGTACCTCATCTGTGTTGATAATTCTAGATTTCTGCATACTGGTGTCTTTTAGGAATTCGTTTTATTTTGATAAATAAGGTGTTATGTGATTTTCGTCGTGATATATTCTATGGTGGATACGTTTTCATCTTTTTTAATCATTATTAAGTTGTCTGACCAATTCCTGATTAACGTGTTATGAGATATAACGAAAATGTGTTCAAAATAATTCTTAATTTTCTTAAAAAATTCGCCAATCAACTCAAGATTTTCATCAGCCGCACCGCCAAATACCTCATCCATAACAACTACGTTAGGTTTTGGTAATGAAGAAACTTTTGTTAAAATACTTCTTATTGCCAGAGACGCTATTGTTTTTTCGTAACCAGACCCCGAATTAAGAGATTTAACGATACGTGTTTCATTGTCAATCATCAGGAACTCTACCTCGTTTTTATCGTTTATATTCAATTCTAGGGTGAAATAACAACTATCCTGCAGTATCCTATATAACTCCTGATTTAAAAGTGGTATCATATTCTTCATAATGACCTTAGAGATGCCATTTTTTCCAAAAATCATCATGTAAATCTTAAAAGTAGACACCAATTCTTCTTCAACCTTTATTTTTTTGATTAAATCAAGATTTATCTTAATTTTTTCATCCATGTTCGTAATATTGTTTTTATGTTTTTCAATATTACTGTTTGCAACACGAATATCAGCTGTTGCAGTGTCTATTTTAGTTTTCAGAATGACTATCTCACCATCAATCCTCTGGTTCTCTTCAAGTTTATTTTTATTCTTTTCATAATTATCCAGACGCAATTGGTTTTTATCAATATTCATTTGCATCTGTTCAACTTCTAATTCATTCTTTTCTTTACGAAGTTTATTCCTTTCATATTCTTCATATTCTTTTTTGATAGTAACAAATCCTACCTCTTTTTCCTGAAGTTTATCAATTTTTTCTTTATTTTTTCCTGTTTTCGCAACAAGGGCTTCAATTTCTTTTTTGATTTTATTTATTTCTTCAGTATGATCAGCTTCATCCAGAGGTCGATGACATGTAGGACACACTTTACCTGTTTCAAGATCCTTTACAAGTTTTGTCTTTGAATTAATATCATTTAATACTGCAGCATTTGCAATAACATTATCTGTAATTTCTTTAGAGAGTTTATTATGTTCATCCTCTGAATAATATTTCGATGGCTCTTTTACAATAATCAATTTGCCCTGTTCTTTAACTGCGTTTTGTTTTGTTTTTGCTTCCTCAATTTCTCTTTTGAGCAGGGTAGGATTGGTACGTATCAACTCTTGGTCAATATCATTATTCTTTGATTGCATTAACTTATCTCTTTTATCGGAGAGTTCGGTTAACACTTT
>Ga0116141_10005307_pt1 | contig 10795 bp, 5 predicted proteins | sample AD_UKC097_MetaG_FD_89744 | JGI IMG/M metagenome (GOLD analysis project Ga0116141, IMG submission 89744) | Active sludge microbial communities of municipal wastewater-treating anaerobic digesters from USA - AD_UKC097_MetaG | ecosystem: Engineered > Bioreactor > Anaerobic > Digestate | place: USA... | reverse complement strand
CCTGAATGAGATACCGATCTCAATCTTGCGGGGCTCATAAAATCTGCCCGGATTAAGAAGTGCCGCCCTGTCGGCGAAGGCGTTTACTGAATAGTCGGGGCTTCCCGTGTTGGCGAAAACAAAGCCATTAACGAAGTGGGTGTTAAGCACATTCGTTGCCCTGGCGAAGACGCTCAGGTTGATGAATGAAAGCTCGAAGAACTTCTCTGCCCTCAGGTCGAGGAGTACATATCCGTCTTTCCTTCCGGAGTTGGTCTCCAGGTCGGCATTAAAACCGGTTCCGATCGCCGGTGTATAAGGCATGCCGCTACCAAAGCGAAGAATTGCCGAGAATGTGTAATCGTTGGGCTCGAGCCATATAGCCAAGAGATTGAGGGTGTGCCTCTGATCCCAGCCGAATGGGATGTCGCGGGGGCGGGGGTCTTTACCGGCCGCGGCGCGGTTCGCTGTTTCGTACGGATCGCTCGCGTTACCGCGGGCAAACTGCATTGTGTAATCCACCGAAGCTGTAAGCGGACCCATCCTCCTCATCTCGAAAGCGAGCGTGAAACCGTAAACGGAGCCGAAGTCAACATTCGTCAGTCTCGGGTAGTCGGCTGCCGCGTAGGTTGAAACGAACTCGGCACCCAGGAGATCACGGATGTCTTTATAGAATATTGTTACTTCTCCGCCGAAAATCTCGTTGAATGCTTGTTTCAGACCACCCTCATACTGAACGGTAAGCTGCGGCCTGAGATCGGGGTTACCCATCGTGCCGTAAGAGATACCGCCATCCTGAAGGTCTTTGAGTATCGTGTAGTTCGAGTTTGAATATAGATCGGAAAGGCCGGGCATCTGATAGAAATGTCCGTACGCAAAATAGACAGACGACATGGCAGTAAGCGGGAAGCTGAAACCGAGCCTTGGCGCAAGCGCGAACTTCACAGAGGTGGGTTTCAGTACCGACTGCGGCGCGCCGGCGATCGAGTTCGCGGGGTTCGCGAGGTCGCTTGGCACTGAAGCGTTGGCATCGTAATATTCAGCCCTCAAACCTGCTCTAACAACGAGGTCACCAAGTTCCAACCTGTCCTGAAAATAAAGGGCGTACTGTTTCGGGAAGTACTGGTCAACCCGTGGATCGGTGATCAGAACGGGTTTATCGCGGGGCACGAGTGTGAGCACGCCATCAACCACAACCGACTGAAGGAATCCGGGGGCACCGAAAGAAATGTCAGATATCTGTCCTTCAAAGCCGGCTTCAAGAAGGTTGGTTCTGTTTACCTGCCAGGTGAAATCAGCTTTCGCGATTATGCTGTTGGTCTTCTGGATGTATCTACCGAGGTCAACGCCCTGAATGATGGCTCCGAGCTCGTAGTTAGCGTCGCTCTTGAACTCACCTGCAGCGATGTAGCGGGGATCGAAGACCGACTCAAATTTGTAAGACTTGTAATCAAAATAATTTTGGCGCACACTCACCTTGTAAAACATATCGGATGAAAGTGTGTGCGTGAAGTCGATCCCGTGAGAAACCGAAACTGTATTGTTCGGCTTGTTGCCGTCGGGATTCAACCGGAGGCCGTAGTTGTAATAGTATGCTTCGATCGAGTTCATGATCGCCTGATAGCTCAGGTTAATGTTCTTAAGCGAAGTGTTTGCGAGTTTGAACTGACCGCTCCACTCTCTCGTGGTGTTCATCGGTACAAGCTCATTGTCGCCTGTAGGGTTGTAAACCTGATTCTCGAGGTCGTTACGGTCGGTCGGCATGAACCTTCTTACTCCGTAGAGGTAGCCGTCGCCGTGATATCTTCTTCCGGAAACAAGGAAAGTTGTTTGCGGAAGACCTGTCGGACCGGAAAGGGTAAGTTGGTAATTCTGTATTCCAAGTGGTCTCAGTTTATCAGTGTTCGGATAGCGGAGGTTATCGGTCGAATAGAATGTTCCGCCATAAAACTCACCCGAATACTCAAACTTATCCTCGCCTGATCTCAGAACAGCGTTAACCACGCCCGACATTGCCTGGCCGTATTTGGCATCGAAAGTACCGGAGATAACCTGCACTTCCTGAAGGACTGACTTATCGAGAAGAAGTGTAGCCGAGTTGTTGAACGGGTTATTGATCGAAACGCCATCAACCTGGTACTGAACCTCACCCAACCTGCCACCGCGGAAGTGACCATCGACCACACCCGCCTGCAGATTAACGATCTGACCGAGATCCTGAACGGGAAGAAGCTCGATCTGATCTTTGGATACATTCACAACCGATGAGGTTTGGTTGAACTCGACGAGTGGTTTCTCGGCGGTAACAACCACTGTTTCAGTTGTGAAAGAGGTACTTTGGAGTGTAACATCGATCTTTGTGGTCTGATCCGTTGATATCTGGATCGAATTTATCCTTTTAGTCTGAAATCCGGTGTATCTGTACTCTACCGAGTATGTACCCGCACGGATGTTGAGTACCGTGTAGTAACCATCGTAGTCGGTTACGGCACCCTTGTTGGTTCCTTCCACAATTACAGTGGCACCTATCAGCGGCTGAGCGTTCTCATCCGTAACCCTTCCGGCGAGTTTGCCGGCAGTCTGGGCGGAGACATCAGAAACCATGAAGGAAAAGAGCATCAACAGCATGACCGGGAAAAAATTGTAGCCGGTTCTTCTCATATTGTCACCAGTATGTATTTGGTATTTGATCTTGTTTGATTCAGAGATTGCACGGAGCGCTTTCACGCCCCGTGCTCTCTTTTAGTTCTTCTTAAAATGAAGTTATTACTTCATCAGGATCATTTTGCCTGTAACGGCAGCATTTTCAGCACTGTTCTTCATAGCCACCTTGTAGAGGTAGATTCCTGAAGTGAGGCCACTGGCATCGAAGTTAACTTCCTGCGTGCCGGAAGTAGCGTTAACGAGCTGCTTTGTTACGAGCTGACCGAGTGAATTGTATACCGCAACCTCGACCTGACCGGACTGAGGAACAGAGAATCTGATCTTGGTTGAAGGGTTGAACGGATTCGGATAGTTGCCCATCAAATGAATTGTTGAAGGTACGGTTGAAAGTTCATCTTCAACGCCTACAACACCGTCGTTGCTGAGATATACCCATGCAAGTGCAGGTCCGCCACCATGCTCTCTCATGAACCATGTTCTGGTTCCATAGTTGAGGGCAGGATCTGTGAAAGAGTCACCGTCATAAAGAACGGTACCGAAGAAGAGGGCCCTGTCACCGAGATCGGTTGGGTAACCGAGGTGTCCGGTAAGCTGGAACTTGGCTTCGATAATGTATCCTTCGTCAACATCGTTGTTGTTGTTAACTGTCGATGCACCTTTTAGGGTCCAAGCGAAAGCCGACTGGCTAGAGTCGAGCAGCGACTGAGTGTAGTCTTTCGCGACAACAGCACCTGTTGAGTCGAATGTAAGCCGGAGCATTCTTGCTTCCAGAGAGTGATCTGAAGCGTAAGAATCACGATCCATTAGTACGGTTGCGAATCCATCGACAGCGTCGAAGGTGTTTACACCCTGGATCAGCTGATCGTTGAAATCAGCGCCTACATACAGGAAGCCATCCCTGTGGAAATATTTGATCTTCACATAACCGGGGTCAACAACCGGAGGCCTGCTTCCGCTGACGAGCTCAGGCTGGAACTGACCACTCTGATATGGACCGACTCCGGGGTACGCGGCACGGCCGGTGGTATCATCCCATGCGATGATGAGTTCCTGAGCGCCTGCCCATACTTCTTCATCAAGTCTTCCGTCGATAACAGGAGCGGGTTTGTTCGCGCCGTTCTTGAATGTGAACTCAACCGGGGCCAGAGGAGGATTTGTTGTGTTCACTGTTACATCGGGTCTGGCATAAACTCTTACAACATTGCTTCCATTGGCGTTACCCCAAGGGTGCTGGTAGTGAGCTCTGTTGGAGTTTATCCTGGCAGGTACATTACCCCACACCCAGTCGCAATCCCAGATAGAGAAATTGAGTTGGATGATGTCGCCGGCGATTGAATTGATATCGTAACCGAGAACGGCCAGGTCGATCTTCATCTCAACCATCCATCCCTGATCAGGGGTGGTATCGTCACATGAAGTGCCGCCAACGGTTCTGTAGCCGGCATCCCAAGCGGCGCGCTGCTCAGGGGTTCTGGTGGTATCGCTGAAGTTACCAAAACGGCCGACAAAACGGGGAGGTGTTCCCGGCTGAAGATACTGGGGCACATTAAGGTACCACCATGTGTAGAAAAACTCTGTCGCGGGAAGAGGTCTGTTCGGACTTGCCTTGTCTCTGATGTTCATCAGAATACCATCCCACCTCGCCCAGTCAGCGATACCACCGACCGACGAGTCGGGCATCCAGAAGCCGATGTAGAGGTAGTGGTCTTTAACGAGGAACTTAACGGTTGCCCTTACGGGATCGTAGATTGCGTTCTCGTTGAACTCAGAGGTCCAGCCGCTTGTGGGTAACTGACCCGGCTGTCCGTAAATAACTTGAACGGAATCAGCTTTCGACCAGTCGGTCTCGTTCATGTTTCCGTCGAGGACGATATTACCCTGGGCGAACTTGGCCCAAAGAGCATCGCTGCGCACCACATTCTGCGCGTTTGAGATGTTAGCAGCTAAAAGAAGAATGAACAACGAAGATAGTATTCGTTTCATTTTTTCTCCCGTTATTTTGTTGATGATTGTTGAATTAGAAAATCATTAGAACAGAGGTGAAGGGCTGGCACTCGTGCAACCGCACGATCCACCGATGATCAATCCTGTTGAGAGCTTTTCATGATAAGCCTCAAGTGGATTTACTTCACCATCAATAAGTTTCAGCAGATATCTTACTGCCTTGCTTCCGAGTTCCTCTATCGGTGCGTGAACCGTCGTCAACCTCGGGGTGAGCAGTCGGCTGAGGTAAATATCATCGAATCCTGTCACGGCGATATCGTGCGGAATTTTCACTTTCAGCACTTTCGCGCCTTCGTAAACTCCGAGAGCCATCATGTCGTTCGCGGCAAAGATCGCCTCGGGCTTTTCGGCCAGAGTCATTAACCGCATGAAACCGTAATAGCCTGATCGCACTGTGAAGTCGCCGTCGACAACCCAGTTCGGGTTTAGCTCGATACCATGTTTCTCAAGAGTATCTTTGTACCCCAGGAACCTTTCTTCTGCATCGCAGTTGTCTTTAGGCCCCTTAATTATCGCGATCCTGCTGAAACCGTGTTCAAGCAGGTGCTCGATGTTGGCCACAGTCCCCTGATAATTGTCGATACTGATGCTTACTGCCTCATCTATATCGTTGAGCGAATTTATCAGCACCACCGGCCTCTTGCTCTTCGCGATTATTTCGGGCACTTCCTTGTGGATCTGGGGTGCCATCATGATAACCCCGTCTACGCGGCCGCTCGACATGAAGTCGATCAGCGTTTCTACAGCGTTGCGCTGGCTGTGTGAGCTGGCAACGATAATGAACTTGTTCCACCTGTGAGCCTCCTCATCGATACCGTGAATGATATCGGTAAAAAACTCTCCCGAAATGTCGGGAATGATCACACCTATCGTGTCTGTCATCTGGATCGATAACCCCCGAGCCAACGGGCTGGGTTTATAGTCGATCTCTTCTGCGATCCTCAGGATGCGTGACTTTGTATCCCCCTTTATCAGTTTGCTGTTGTTGAAAGCCCGGGATACGGTCGCAATCGATACGCCTGCCAGCTTGGCCACTTCATGAATGTTTTTTCTGCTCATTTTAGGTTTTCTTCTGTAAAAATATTGTAAGCGTTTACATCCGAAAAAATAAGTATTCCTGCAACAAAATCAAATAATATATCGACACTACTTGAAAATTTTCATTCCTTAACGCTACCCATCATGATCCCTTTTATGTAATATTTCTGCAACACGAGGAATATCAGCATCACCGGCAGAATTGTGATCACGCTCCCGGCCATCATAAGCTCGGGATCTTTGGTGTGTTCCCCCATCAGATTCGCCAGAGCAACCGGCAAAGTGTACATGTCGCTGTCGTTTAGAACTATCAGCGGCCATAGAAAATCGTTCCAGGTTCCCATGAATGTAAATATGGCAAGCGTCACCATCACGGGGGCCGCGAGCGGCACTATAATCTTATAATAAATCTGAAAATCTGTTGCTCCGTCGATCCTTGCCGACTCTATCAAACTGTCGGGTATCGCCATCACATATTGTCTTATTAGGAAGATGCCGAAAACATTCGCTAAACCCGGGATGATGATCGCCATGTATGTGTTCAGGAAACCGAACTCTTTAAGCATCAGGAAGAGCGGAAGCATCGTAACCTGTGCAGGTATCACCATCGAACTTAGCAGTAGTTTGAAGATCGCCTCTTTCCCGGCGAAGCGGTACTTCGCGAAGGCAAACCCTGCCATCGAATTGAAGACGAGCGAAACTATTGTTACGATCACCGAGAGCACAAAGCTGTTCAGCAGGTTCCGCGACACATCCAAACGGGAAAAAAGTGTTTCATACTGTGTCAGCGTGAACTCATCAGGCAGAAACCTGGGTGGAAAAACCGAAGCGTGTCCGTCGTGCATGAATGAAGCGGAAACCATCCAGATGAACGGTGCCAGTGTAAGAAAACCCGTGATCACAAGGAAAGCGTGGAGAATAAATTTCTTCAAATCACGCCTCCTTCCTCTTCTGATACCACATTTGCAAAAGGGTGCCCGCGAGAATGATCACGAACAGCACGAAAGCTATCGAGGAAGAGTAACCCATGTTCCACCAACGGAACCCCTCTTGGTACATGTAAAGAACAATACTCAAGGTACTGTCCAATGGACCGCCCTGAGTCATTATATACGGCTCGGCGAAGAGCTGGAAATAACCGATCATCGTGATGATCGTGATAAAAATGGTTGTCGGTGCCAGCATCGGCAGGGTGATCTTGGTGAATCGCTGCCAGCCGTTTGCCCCTTCGATCTGAGCCGCCTCGTAAAGTTCCTCAGGAATGTTCTGCAAACCGGCGATGAAAATGATCATGTTGTAACCGAAGTTCTTCCAGATCGAGAGGATGATGATCGACGGCATTGCCCAGTTGGGGTCGCCTAGCCAGTCGATCTTGTCGATCCCTATAAAGCTCAAACCATAATTCAACAGACCGAACTCAGGATGATAAATGAATCTCCAGACTATCGAAACTGCCACCAGGGTTGTAACAACCGGCATGAAATAGATCAGACGGAATAACCCCTTCAACCTGACCAGTTTCGAGTTCAACAGTATTGCAGCACCAAGCGACACCGCGATCGAGAGAGGTCCAGAGACAACCACGAAGAAGAAAGTGTTCTTCAGTGCCTTCCAGAACAGCGGATTCTCGAACAACTTCATATAGTTATCCAAACCGGTGAACCGGAACTTGCTGTAATTGCCTATGGCATAGATATCGAAATCAGTAAAACTGATAACGAACGCGCTTATCACCGGGATAAAAAAGAAAACAAATATCGCCGAAAGCGCCGGTGCCAAAAATAAATATGCTGCTTTTCTCATCACTAATCACTGCTCACTAAGAAGCCATCTCCTCTTCTCAAGTATAATGTTCACTTCCTTGTCCATCGCCTTCATCGCCTCTTCCCCGGTCATTGTGCCGCGGGCGGCGTACTCGGCGTACTGCTGAAGTTTCGCGAATACAATTTGTTCCCACTCGGGGATCTTGGGTGTTGCCACTACATTCTGAAACTGCTCGTAAAACGCCCGGATGAACTTATCGTTCTTGAAATAAGGCTCATCCCACGCGGAAACCACGGCGGGGAGATTGTTGGTCTCCCTGAAGAATGCCAGCTGTGTCCCCTTTTCCGAGAGGAACTCAACAAACTTCCAGGCGGCTTCCTTGTTCTTTGAATTTTTGAACATTACCAGGCTTGATCCACCGGCAAGCGACGCGCCGGGATATCCGTTCTTCCCCGGAAGTGGTGCCGTGCCCCACTTCTCCCCCGTCGAATCCTTCATCCACCGCTTGAACTCGGGGATGTTCCAAGGTCCTGAGATGTACATCGCGAAGAACTCCTGCTCGAACGCCTGATAGACATTGGTAACCTGGGAAACACCCATTGGTGTTAAGCGCTCTTTATGGAACCGGATCAGAAACTGAAATGCTTCGAGGAACTCTTTCCCGCTGAAATTGCCATAGGTCCAGTTGTTCTTTATCAGGTCTGAGCCGTTCTGCAACCCAAAGATTACGAATGGAGCCCACTCGTTAGTGGGGAGGTAAATAGCGTATTTATTCGGGTCGTTTTGCAGTTTCACGATCTTCCGTGAGAGGTCGAGGAGTTCATCCCATGTTTTTGGCGGCTCATTGTAGCCGGCCTTAGCGAATATATCTTTCCGGTAGTAGATGATCCGTGTATCGATATACCAGGGGATGCCGTGGATCTTCCCCTCCACTTCATTGGTGTTCCATATCCCCTTGAAGTAGAATTCAGGCTTTACAACCTTGCTTTTTGAAATGTATTTCTCGAGTGGTTCGAGGGCTTCAAGCAGCACAAACTGCGGAACCCAGGTATTGCCGAGCTGGCAGATATCGGGGGTGTTGTCAGCCGCGAAAGATGAGATCAGCTTCTCCTGAGCCGCGGTCCAGGGGACCATCTGCACCTTTACCCTGATGCCGGGATTTCTTTTTTGAAATTCGGGGATAAGTTTCTGTATCTTCTCACCCTCTGAACCCATTCCCCAGAATGTTATCTCGGTAACATCTTTTTTCGTTTCCGAACAGCCGGCTGAAATGAATAATAAAGGAAGCAGGGCCAGACCCACTGCCAAAACCAATCTGAATCTCAGGTTGACCTGCTTCCTCCAACCATTCATTTCATCATCACCATCTTGCCTGTCAAGGAAGTGCCATTAGCGCTTATTTTATAGAGGTAAACTCCTGAAGGAGCGGCCGCGCTATCGCTGTTGTGGCCGTTCCAGAAAAATTCGTTTCTTCCCCGCTCGAACCACTGACTTCTTGACTCGTAAACCAGATCGCCAAGGGCGTTGAATATCTGAAGTGTCACCGGAGAGCTCTCGGGGAGTGAAAAAACAATTTTTGTAGACGGATTGAAAGGATTGGGGTAATTCCCCTCGAGCCTGAACTCTGACGGCACTTCCACGGGGGTTTCATCCTCAACTGAAGTGGTGGTATCGGGGGTAAATCCGATCGCCGTTAACATCGGGGCAATCTCGGGATTCGACATGAATTTATTCCACAGCAAACCCGTTCTATAGTTCTCGATCATCACGAGGATCGGTCCCTGATCGATCGCCAGATAGCTGGAAGCGAACCAGTTCTGCTGCGGGTTGAACGCGTCCTTGAAACCGTAAACACCCCAAAGGTTCGCGCCGTAGGTTCTGTACATGTTCTTAAGGGCAGCAATCGACTCAACCGGTGTGTAGGGCATCGAGGAGAGTGCCGCTGTAGGAGCTATCGTTCCGTTGTCACCCCAGCTTGTTGGTTCGTGAGCCGAGTAACCCCACGGGTTATCGGAAGCCGTGAGGCCCCATGTATTTGGTCCGTACCCCGCGTAGCCTTTCGGATTGGCGATACAGTAAGCCCTGTTCACAAGAGTCTGGTTTCTGTTATGGTCGAAATAGTTGGCGTACTGGTCTTTCTTGTGCCGCGGATCGAAACCGAGGTATGAGTAGTGCGCGAAGAAAAGGGGTCCACCTGTGTTCTGACCTACCCAGAGTCGGTATCCATAATAAGTTCCGGTGTTCTGGTAGCCGCTTCCCGTCCAACCAAGCCAGTATGAATTGGCAGGCATCGGGTAGGTTGGTGAGGCGATGGCGAGCATATACATTATCATCGCTTCCATGTAACCGGAAACGGGCATGTTCATCTGCCAGCCGTAATTAGGCGACCAGTGCCAGTAAAGTTTGAAGGTGTTTGCGTATCTCCGGTACCAGTTCCACTCAACCGTTTCCCATGCCTGGGTTATCTTGGCTCTAACCTCGGTCTCAAGCGGTGATTGCCCGTTGAAATATCCCCGGAGTGTAAGCAAACCCTGCACCAGAAAAGCAGTTTCGACCAGGTCGCCGCCATCATCATAGGTGCTGAATGGTTTCACCGCTCCTGTTGTGCCGTTAAGCCAATGCGACCACGCTCCATGGAATCTATCGGCCTTGGTAAGAAGGAAGTTGACAACCTTTAGTGCTCTTTCGGCACCTTCCTGACGGGTGATGTATCCCCGCTCAATTCCGACCGGTATCCCCATCAGTCCGAATCCTGAGCCACCTGTGGTAACAGTCTCACCACTGTTAAGCCGTTCGCGGGCAAGACCTGAGACAGGGTGTGCGTAATGCCAGAAATATCGGAAAGTGGCTGCCTGTACCATATCGAGGAAATCCTCATCTGTCATGGCGGATGTTGTTACTGTAATTTCAGTTGTTTTCGGGGATTCGTTGTAAGAAGTATCAAAAGCTGTAACGGCAAAGGTGCGGCTGGTGCCAAGGCTGCCGATCCACTCGTAGAAATAGTTATCGTTCGCGTTCGTGGTTCCGGCCCTTATCCAGTTGTTGCCCTCTTTCTTGTAAATGTTGTAGCCGGCTACATCCTGCTCAGGGCTTTTCATCCATCTGAGGTCGAAGTGTTTCTCGTAACCTTTAGCTACCAGCCCTGTCGGGGTTGAAGGAGGTGTCGGGTCGATAGTCCCTTTCAGCACCATTCGTACTTCGTCTATGAAGCAGGTGTGCTCTGTTGTATCAGCGCCGTTCCTTGAAAAGAAAACATATCTGATCTTGGTAAGGTCAGTTGTTCCGGCGTTGTTTCTGAAAAGCGAGAGAGGAACAAGCACCCTTTTCCATGTGTGAGCAGGAAGAT
>Ga0116141_10005306_pt1 | contig 10796 bp, 11 predicted proteins | sample AD_UKC097_MetaG_FD_89744 | JGI IMG/M metagenome (GOLD analysis project Ga0116141, IMG submission 89744) | Active sludge microbial communities of municipal wastewater-treating anaerobic digesters from USA - AD_UKC097_MetaG | ecosystem: Engineered > Bioreactor > Anaerobic > Digestate | place: USA... | reverse complement strand
GCTTCACGCAGACCTTCGGCGAGCTCGACCCGGCGGCCAAGGACGCCATGAGCCATCGCGCGCGGGCCTTCACCAAGCTCAAGGCCGCCCTGCTTTGAGCGGGCCGGCGCTCGGCCTTTATGTGCATTGGCCGTACTGCGCCCGCATCTGCCCCTATTGCGACTTCAATGTCTTCCGCGACCGCGGCAAGCGGGCCGAACAGCTGGCCCTGAAGGACGCGATCCTCGCCGACCTCGCCGCCCAGCGCGCCCTGACCGGCCCGCGCGACCTCACCTCCATCTTCCTGGGCGGCGGCACCCCGTCCCTGATGGACCCCGACTGGGCCGGCGAGATCATCGCGGTGGCCCGCAGCCTTTGGACCCCCGCGCCCGACCTGGAAGTCACCCTGGAGGCCAACCCCACCGACGCCGAGGCGGCCCGCTATGCGGCCTTCGCCCAGGCCGGGGTCAACCGCCTGTCCCTGGGCGTCCAGGCCCTGGACGACGACAGCCTGAAGCGCCTAGGCCGCGACCACGGCGCCGACGAGGCCCGCCGCGCGGCGGCCACGGCGGCGGCGGCCTTCCCGCGCCTGTCCATCGACCTGATCTACGCCCGCCCCGGCCAGACGCCGGAAGCCTGGACCGCCGAGCTCGCCGAGGCCATCGCGCTGGGCGCCGAGCACGTCTCGCCCTACCAGCTGACCATCGAGGCCGGCACCGCCTTCGACCGCGCCGTGCGGCGCGGAACCCTGGTCCCGCCGCCGGAGGACCTGGCCACCACCCTGTTCGAGGTGACGCAAGAGGTCCTGGAGGCCCACGGCTTCCACGCCTACGAGGTCTCCAACCACGCCCGCGGCGAGGCCGCCCGCTCGCGCCACAACCTCGTCTATTGGCGGGGCCTGGACTATGTGGGCGCTGGTCCCGGGGCCCATGGCCGCCTAACGCGGGACGGCGCGCGCCACGCCACCGAAGCCGCCGCGCGCCCGGCCGACTACATCGCCCGCGTCGCCGAAGCCGGGGTGGGTTTCATCAGCGACGAGCCCCTGAGCCCCCTCGAAGCCGCCGAGGAGCGCCTGCTGAGCGGCCTGCGCATCGAAGACGGCGTGCCCTTCGCTGAGCTCGCCGCCCTGGGTCTCACCCCCGCCCACCCGGAAGTCGCCCACCTCACCGAGCTCGGCCTGATCGCGCCGGACCCCCTGCGCCTACGCGCCACGCCCCAAGGCCGCCTGATCCTCGACCACCTGACCGGACGCCTGGCGACCTGATCTCCCTTTCCCCCCAAAGGGGGCGAGGGGTCCTTGTCCTTGAACTCCCCCCAAAGGCGGCCACGCTTGCGTTCGGCGGGCGAACCGGCGAAGCCTTGCGGCATGTCGCGCCATCCCCCGCCGCCGGCCTTGTCCGATGCCCCGCTCGCCCCGGGCCTCTACCTGGTGGCGACGCCGATCGGGAACCTGCGCGACATCACCCTGCGCGCCCTGGACGTGCTGGCCGCCGCCGACCTGGTGCTGGCCGAGGACACCCGCGTGGCCGGCAAGCTGCTCTCCGCCTATGGCCTGAACAAGCCTTTGGAGCGCTATGACGAGCACTCCGCCGAGCGGGCGGGGCCCAAGGCGCTCGCCCGCCTGCGCGAGGGCGGCCGGGTGGCCCTGGTCTCCGACGCCGGCACGCCCCTGGTCTCCGACCCCGGCTATCTCCTCGCCAAGGAGGCCATCGCCGAGCACCTGCCGGTGTTTCCGATCCCCGGCGCCTCGGCCCTGCTGGCGGGGCTGACCGTCGCCGGCCTGCCCACCGACCGTTTCCTGTTCGCCGGCTTCCCGCCGCCCAAGTCCGCCGCCCGCCGCGCGGCCTTCGAGGAACTGGCCGGCTATCGCGCCACCCTGGTGTTCTTCGAGGGCGGCAGCCGCGTGGCCGACAGCCTCGCCGACATGGCCGCCGTGTTCGGCCCGCGCGAGGCCTGCGTCTGCCGCGAACTGACCAAGCTCTATGAGACCGTCCTGCGCGGCCCGCTGGACGCCCTCGCGGAAGACCCGCGCCTGGAGGAGACCCGCGGCGAGTTCGTCATCCTGGTCGGCCCCGGCCGCGAGGAAGCGGCGACGGCGGAGGACGCCGACCGGGCGCTCACCGACGCGCTCAGCCGCCTCAAGCCCGCCGACGCCGCCGCCGAGGTGGCCAAGGCCCTGGGCCTGCCCCGCCGCGACCTCTACCGCCGGGCCATGGAGCTGAAGGGGGCCAAGGGGTGAGCCGCGCGCCCGCCCAGACCCGGACAGAGGCCCGGACGCAGGCCCGCGCGATCCGCGGCGCCGAAGCCCGCCGGTCCGGCCGTCGCGCCGAGCTCCTCGCCGCCGCCTGGCTGATGCTGAAGGGCTACCGCATCCTCGGCTTCCGCCTGAAGACGCCCCAGGCCGAGATCGATCTCCTGGCCTGGAAGCGCGGCGTGCTGGCCGTGGTCGAGGTCAAGCGCCGCGCCGACCTGGCCGCCGCCCTGGAGACCGTCAGCCTGGACCAGCGCGAGCGCCTGCGCCGGGCCGCGATCAGCCTGGCCGCCCGCCGCCCGGACCTGAAGGCCGCCACGGTGCGCCTCGACCTCCTGGCTCTGGCGCCGGGCCGCGCGCCCCGCCATGTCCCCGACGCCTGGAAGGGAGGCTGAGCCATGACCCGCGAGGAGGCCGAGGCCATCCTGACCGCGGCCGGAAAGGCCGGCGACGAGGACTTCCCCCTGCTGGAGGCCGCTATCGCCTGCGCCATCCATGACGATCCGGAGCGCGATCCGGAGCTCGCCCGCCAGCTGGCGGGCGCCGGGGTCGAGCGCCTCACCGACCGCCTGGTCCGCGAGAGCCCGGAGGAAGCCCTGGCCGAGACCCTGGCCGGCGACCTGCGCCTGTCCGGCGACCTCCTGGACTACGACAATCTCGACAACGCCGACGTCCTGGCGGTGGCGACCCGGCGCAAGGGCCTGCCGGTGGCGCTGGGGGTCTACTACCTGCACGTCGCCGGCAAGTGCGGCCTGACCGTCCAGGGGGTCGACTTTCCGGGCCACTTCCTGCTGCGCATCGAGACCCCGGAGGGGCCGATGGCGCTGGACCCGTTCAGCGAGGGCCGGGTGGTCCTGCCCTCGGAACTGACCCGCCGCGCCCTGCACGCCGGCCTGACCCCCAATGTCGCCGAGCGCCTGGACGTGCTGATGGCCCCGGCCCCGGAGCGGGCCGTGCTCATCCGGCTGCAGAACAATGTCTACGCCCGCGCCGCCGCGGCCCGCGACTGGCCCCGCGCCAAACGCGCGGCCCTGCGCCGGGCCCTGATCGACCCGGAAGACCACCGCCCATGGCTGGACGTCGCCGCCGCCCGCGAGGGCCAGGGCGCCCTGGCCGGCGCCCTGGAAGCTCTGACCCGCGCCTCGCGTCTGGATGGCGGCGCCGCCCTGGCCGCCCGCGCCCAGCGCGAGCGCGTGCGCATGCAGCTGAACTGACCTTCAGCCCTGTAATCCGCCGTTCATGCGCCCGACAGGCGGGGTTCACCCCCGCCGCATAGGTCTTTGTCCGTGATCAGACGGACAGAGAGCTAAGCCCCGCATGACCCTTCGACGCCTCGCCTCCCCCTTGGGCTCCGCCTCGGCCCTGGCCCTGTTGGCCGGCGCCCCCGCCGCCTGGGCCGCCACCGAGGACGACCAGGCCTGGATGGTGGTCCAGGCCACCGCCCCCTTGAGCGACCGGGTGAGCTTCAGCCTCGACACCCAGGCCCGGTTCAGCGACGACGCCAGCCGCCTGGGCCAGGTGATCTTCCGCCCCTCCATCGGCTGGAAGCTGGACGCCACTCGCACCGCCAGCCTGGGCTACGCCTCGGTGAAGTCGACGCCCCAGGGCCGCCCGGCCACCCACGAGCACCGCACCTGGCAGCAGCTGTCCTATCGCATCGCCGGCGACGGCAAGGGCCCGACCCTCACTGGCCGCACCCGGCTGGAACAGCGCTGGGTCGAGGACCGCGACGGGACGGGTTGGCGCATCCGCCAGCAGGTCCGCTTCACCGCGCCCGTCCAGGACAAGGTCCGCGCCGTCGTCTGGACCGAGCCCTTCATCGGCTTCAACGAGACCAGCTGGGGCCAGCAGGACGGCCTGCAGGTCTGGCGCAGCTTCGCCGGCCTCGCCGTCCCGGTCTCCAGGACCGTCTCCCTCGAACCCGGCCTCCTGCACCAGCGCACCTACCGCCCCGGCGAGGACGCCGTGATCCAGGCCGCCGCCGTCTACCTCAACCTGTCATTCTGACCGGAAGAACCCCCTATGCTCCGCACGACCCTCATGACCGCCGCCGCCGTCATGGCCGCCGCGCCCGCCTACGCCGCCGTCGGCGACAAGCTGCCCGCCGGCCTCGCCAAGCTGTCGCCGGACCAGATCGCCGACCGCGTCCAGGTGGTGGACGACCCGCTGGAGGAGCACGTCGTCTTCTCCACCAAGGGCGTGTTCCGTAACAGCGGGGTCAAGGACGACGTCGCCGTGCACGACGGCTTCCTGGAGGCCCGCAAGACCCGGGCCGGCGGCGAGGTGGTCTGGCGGGTGCGCCACGACCTCACCTATTCCGGCGCCCGGCGTGACGTGAAGCTGGTCCACGTCAACACCCCCGACGGGCTGTTGAAGATCGCCCCCGGCGCCGTGCGACGCTGGAGCGAGGACTGCGGCGACGTCGCCGTGGTCTGCAGCCAGCACCTGAGCGTCGAGTTCGACCTGCCGGAGACCGCCGTCCGCCACATAGCCGCCGCCTGGCGCCCCGGCGACCGCACCCCCTGGCGGGTGCGCTTCAAGGACGCCCGCGGCCAGGACGTCACCGTCGGCCTCGCCCCCGTCGAGGTGGCCGGCCTGGTGGACGCCGTCGACCGCGCCCGCCGCTGAACCCTCCCCGGAAAGGCCTCGGCTGTAATGCGCCGTTCATGCGCCCGACAGCCGAGGTTCACCCCGGGCTCCTAGCTCTGAACCCAAGGCGATCATCGCCGCTCAATCCAAGGAGACCTGCAATGTCCCGTCGTTCGATCCTCGCCGCCGGCGCCCTGTTCGCCGCCGTCGCCACCGCCCCCGCCGCCTGGGCCAGCTCGACCTATACCGGCGCCTTGACAGAGGCCGAGGTGCTCGCCGCCCAGAAGGCCTGGGGCGAAGCCCTGGTGGCCATCGCCAAGGAACATGAGGCCGGCGGTCACGCCAAGGCCAAGGCCCTGGCCAGCACCGTGCTCGACAAGGCCTACGGCTACAATCTGGGTCCCGTGCTGTTCAAGCCGACCCTGACCAGCTCGCCCCAGACCTTCCGCACCACCAAGGACGGCGCCCTGGCCTACTTCGTCGGCGGCGACAGCGCCTATCCCAACGACAAGGGCTTCGCCCTGCAGGGCTGGCGCTCGGTGGAAATCAAGAACGCCGCCGTCCAGATCCACGGCGACACCGCCAGCACCGTGGGCAACGTCATCATGACCGACAAGGCCGGCAAGGTGACCGTCGTCGACAAGAGCTGGACCTTCAAGAAGACCGACGACGGCGCCATCCGCATCGTCGCCCACCATTCTTCGCTGCCCTACATGGCTGCGAAGTGAGCGTGCTCCGATAAGTGCGAAGCGGTTATCGGAAAAAGCATGCTCTAAGCGATTGATTACAAGTCTGGATTTCGATCCAGACCTGTAGGACCCCGTCAGGAGGTCCATCCCCGGCGCGCCCTCGCTATCCCCGTGGCGAGGGCGCGTTCTCGTTTACGCTCAGGCCACCACCCGCGCGCCAGCCCAAGACCGGACTCCCATCCCCCGCTCATTCCCGCGAAGGCGGGACTCCAAGCCGAGCCAGCCTCACACCGCCGCCAGGGACGGCCGAGGCTCAAGCCGATAGCCCAACCCCCGCACTGTGGTGATGAAGGAGGCCGCGCCCGGCGGGTCCACCTTGGCCCTCAGGCGGCGGACATAGACGTCCACCACATTGGTCAGGGGGTCTTCGTCCACCCCCCAGACATTGGACAGGATCCGCTCGCGGCTCAGCACCCGGCCCGGCGCGGTCAGGAACAGCTCCAGCAGCGCCAGCTCACGGGCCGTCAGGGTGATCTCCTGGCCGTCGCGGGTCACCCTCAGGGTCGCCCGATCGAGCTCCAGCCCGCCGACGCCCAGGGTCCGGTTCGCCGCCGGCTTCTGGTCGCGGGGCCGGCGCAGCAGGGCCTCGATCCGGGCCAGCAACTCCTCGAAGGCGAAGGGCTTCACCAGGTAGTCGTCGGCCCCCATGCGCAGGCCCTGGACCCGATCCTCCACCGTCCCCAGGGCCGTCAACATCAGCACCGGGATCATCACCCCGGCGGCGCGCAGGGTCTGGCAAACCTCGATCCCCGTCATCCGCGGCAGCATCAGGTCCAGCAGCACCACGCCGTCCTGGTCCAGCTCCTTGAGCATCCGGTCCAGGTCGCGGGCGGCCTCCAGCCCGGCGGCGCCGTCGCGCGCCACCCGGACCTTGTAGCCCTCGGCTCTCAGGCCACGTTCGAGAAAGTCGGAGACGCGGGCGTCATCCTCGACGACCAGGATGTGCATCAGGCGAGCTCCACGGTCGCGGTCTTCAGCGGCAGGACCAGGGCCGCGACCACCCCGCGGCCCTCGGCGCTGTCCAGGGTCAGGACCCCGCCCTGACGCTCGGCCAGGGTGCGGGCGATGGGCAGGCCCAGGCCGGTGCCGTCGGCCCGGTGGGCTCGGGCGCTGGCGGCGCGGAAGCCGCGCTCGAACACCCGCGCCAGGTCGGCCTCGCCGATGCCGATGCCCTCGTCGGCGATCTGCAGGCGCCAGCCGCCGTCAGCTGGGCCGGCGGTCACCCGCACCGTTCCGCCAGGATTGGAGTAGCGGATGGCGTTGTCCAGCAAGAGCGCCATGACCTGCTGCAGCCTCTGGCCGTCGGCGTCCACCAGCACCGGAGCATCGTCCACCTCGACCTGCAGGTCCAGGCCGCGCACATGGGCCAGCGGCGCCAGGGTGGCCAGGGCCGCGTCCAGGGGCAGGCGCGGATCGATCTCGGCCAGGTCCAGCTGCAGCACCTCGGCGTCCGAGCGGGCCATCATCAACAGGTCTTCGATCAGGGTCCCCATCTGCTGGGAGGCCTGGGTGATCCGCTGCAGGGCCTCGCGGTGGTCGGCCACGGTCTTGGCCCCGCGCAGGGCCACCTCCGCCTCGCCGCGGATGGCGGTCATCGGGGTGCGCAATTCATGGCTGATATCGCCCAGCAGCTGGCGCCTGCGCGCCTCGGCCTGGCGCAACTCGCCCAGGGCGGCTTCGAGCTCGCGGGTGCGGGCGGCCACCTGGATCTCCAGGCCGTTGCGCAGCTCCGCCTCCTGCTCCCGGCGGGCCGACAATTCGGCGGCCATGTGATTGATGCTGGCGCCCAGCCGGGCGAACTCGCGAAACCCGCCCTCCGGCATGCGGTGGTCCAGCTGGCCGCGCTCAAAGGCCTTGGCCCCGTCCGACATGGCCGACAACGGCCGGCGCAGGGCGCGCACGAAATAGATCGCCAGGACGAGGGCGGTCAGGCTGAGCGTCGCCGCCGCCGACCAGGACAGGAACCGCACCCGCGCCAGATAGAGGTCGGCGGTGCTCCGGGTCCGCTGCAGGATCTCGGTCTCGATCCGCAGCCGGTCGTTCAGCATCTCGCGCAGGTCGCGGCCGGCGCCCTTGTCGAACACCGCCTCGATCTGGGACCAGGCGGCGCGCGCGTCCCCGGTCGGGCCGCGCCGGTTGATGTCGGCCAGGGGCTCGCGCAGGGCCACCACGCTCTGGCTCACCAGCTTCAGGGCGTCGTCGCGCACCGCGCCTTCCGACGAGACCAGACCCATCTCCCGGTCCATGGACTCGGCCCGGGCGCTCAGGTCCTGCAGCCGCACGATGGTGGCGGCCATGGTCTGGCGCAGCATCTCGCCGTCGCCCGGCGCGTGGTCCGCGCCGATCAGGGCCCGCAGCGACCAGGCCCGCAGGCGCTGCTTGGTCGCCGACAGCTCCCAGAACCCGCTCTGCAGGTCGCCGGCCACCCGCGCGCGGATCACCTGCTGCTCGGCCCGGTTGGCGATCCAGGCCGCGAGCCCGCCCTGGGCCAGGGCCAGGGAGGCCATCAGCACAAAGGCCACCGTCAGGCGCGTGGAAAACAGCGGCTTCAAGGGTCCCTCCTGGCGTTCAGCCCTAGATAAGCGGCGAACGCCGTTCCGCCAGCTCTCCGGCGCAGTCGACACACCAATCCACCGCTCATTCCCGCGCAGGCGGGAATCCAAGCCGGGCCAGCCTCACGCGCCGTATGGATCCCCGCCTGCGCGGGGATGAGCGGGGGGAGAGGGATCGGCCCTGACAACAGCGCCTGGCCTAGTCGCAGCTGGGGCCACAAAGAGCACGAAGCAAGGCGAAGACCACAAAGGCGCGCGGCGCGCGCAATCTCATCCTGATGGTCCCCTGTCAGGATTTGGATCCCTTCGTGTCTTTGCGCCCTTTGTGTCCTTCGTGTTGAAACAGGGCCTCGCCGCCGGCGAGGCGGCGGGGCTTCGATCTCGCATGTTCCAGTCCCCGCAAAGGACAGACGCTGGCGCCCGCCGTTGCCTGGGCCTATGTCAGGGGCCGCATACGAGACGCCCACGAGACGAAGGAACCGCCCATGCCCTTGAAGGTCGCCATCCAGATGGACCCGCTCGAGCACATCCGGATCCAGGGCGACACGACCTTCCTGATGATGCTGAACGCCCAGGAGCGCGGGCATTCCCTGTTCGTCTACACCCCCGACCGCCTGTCCCTCGAGGAAGGCCGCGTCTTCGCCCGCGGCCGGTCGGTCACTGTGCAGGACGTTGAGGGCGACCACGCCAAATTCGGCGACTGGGAGCGGCGCGAGCTGTCGGAGTTCGATGTCGTCCTGCTGCGCCAGGACCCGCCCTTCGACATGGCCTACATCACCTCCACCCACTTCCTGGAGGTCGTCCACCCCAAGACCCTGGTGGTGAACAACCCGACTGAGGTGCGTAACGCCCCGGAAAAGCTGTTCGTCACCGGCTTCCCGGGCGTACAGCCGCCGACCCTGATCACCTCGGACACCGAGGCGCTCTACGACTTCCGCGCCCGGCACGGCGACATCGTGCTGAAGCCGCTCTATGGCGGCGGCGGCTCGGGCGTCGCGCGCCTGCTGGCCGACGATCCGAACCTCGACGCCCTCTTGGACCTGCACAAGATGATCGGCCGCGAGCCGGTGATCGCCCAGAAGTTCATCCCGGCCGTCTCCAAGGGCGACAAGCGCATCCTGCTGGTCGACGGCGAGCCGGTGGGGGCCATCAACCGGGTGCCCAACGCCGGTCAGATCCGCTCCAACCTGGCCGTCGGCGGCCGGGCCGAGGCCGTCGAGCTGACCGCCCGCGACCGGGAGTTGTGCGGGATCATCGGGCCGGAACTGAAGGCGCGCGGCCTGATGTTCGTCGGCATCGACGTGATCGGCGACTATCTCACGGAAATCAATGTGACCTCGCCCACCGGAGCCCGGGCGCTGAAGCGGTTCACCGGTGTCGACGCCACCGCGATCATGTGGGACCGTGTGGAGCAGATCCGCGCCACCGCCTAGGATAGAGCCTCAATTTTTACGGCTAGGTGACGGAATCATCTCCGTTTCTGCTTAAGTTCCGTATTTGTTCTTGATCCGACCCGGCTTGCGTGCTGAGGTTGTGGATAAAATCACGCCTTAGGGCAGGGGTTCCACAACCATGGCCGCGCGCGTCACCACCGTCGCCTTCCAGGGCGTCGAGGCCCGTCCCGTCGACGTCGAGGTCCAGCTCACCGGCTCCGAGCAGGTCTTCGTCATCGTCGGCCTGGGCGACAAGGCGGTGGGCGAAAGCCGCGAGCGGGTGCGCGCCGCCTTCGCCGGCCTCGGCCTGGCCCTGCCCGCCAAGCGGATCATCTGCAACCTGGCCCCCGCCGACCTGCCCAAGGAGGGCAGCTGACCTGCCCCCCGCCGGTCCCTCGATCATTGTGAGAGCCCTGGGGGTTGATAGTTGATCCGCAGCGCCGGCGGTAGCGGCCGGGCGGCGTAGCCTTCGAGGTTGCGCAGCCGACCGGCCGCGGGGTTCAGCCGCACCGCTTCCGGTGTCAGCCCCCCATGCGCCGAGTGCGGCCTGACGTGGTTGTAGTCGAGCCGCCAGCGCTCGATCACGGCCCGGGCCTCGGCCAGGTTGGCGAAGACCTCTTCGTTCAGGCACTCGTCGCGCAGCTTGCCGTTGAAGCTCTCTACGAAGCCGTTCTGCTGCGGCTTGCCCGGCGCGATGTAATGCCAGTCGACGCCGGTGCGGTTGGTCCATTCCAGCATGGCTCGGCTGGTCATCTCGGTCCCGTTGTCGCTGACGATCGTCACAGGCCTGCCGCGCCGCGCGATCAGCCGGTCCAGCTCGCGAGCCATGCGATGGCCGCCGATCGAGGTGTCCACGACCAGCGCCAGGGCCTCCCGGGTGAAGTCGTCGACGATGCACAGGATCCGGAAGCGCCGGCCCCAGCTCAGCGTGTCGGCCACGAAGTCCAGGCTCCAGCGCTGGTTAGGTCCGTTCGGCAGCGCCATGGGCGCCCGCGTGCCGGTCGCGCGCTTCCGGCCACGCCGCCTTCGTACCGCCAGGCCCTCTTCGCGGTAGAGCCGGAAGAGCTTCTTCTTGTTCATGCTGACGCCCTCACGCTGCAGCAGGATGCCCAGCCGCCGGTAGCCGAAGCGGCGTCGCTCCGCCGCCAGCCCCCGCAGCCGCTCGCGCACGTCCGCATCGCCCGGCTGGGCGACGCGACGCACTGTCTTCGGATCGACCTGGACCAGCCCGCAGGCGCGCCTC
>Ga0116141_10005305_pt1 | contig 10798 bp, 10 predicted proteins | sample AD_UKC097_MetaG_FD_89744 | JGI IMG/M metagenome (GOLD analysis project Ga0116141, IMG submission 89744) | Active sludge microbial communities of municipal wastewater-treating anaerobic digesters from USA - AD_UKC097_MetaG | ecosystem: Engineered > Bioreactor > Anaerobic > Digestate | place: USA... | reverse complement strand
TGCGCGTCCGAGTGACACCACGTGTGCGGGAAGCCGGCTGCCCACCGAGAGATTCATCGACAGGATGCGTCGGGCCGGGACGCGGATCACGTAGACCAGTTCGGTGCCGTCGAGCACCGCCATCGAGCACGACTCCTGCACCTCGACGCGGAGGTCTTCGAGCGTGCGCTGCGCCTGCCGCCACAAGGGCTGCGCGTAGAGATACGCGAGGCCGAGCTTCATCACGCGCGGCGTGAGCCGGTACAGGCGGCCGTCCGTGCCCGCGTAGTCGAGGGCGCACAGGGTCATCAGAAGACGACGCGCGACGCTGCGCGGAAGACGGGCCGCTTCGGCGATCTGTGCCAGCGTCTGCCGTTCGGGTCCGCGCCCCATCGCCTCGATCACGCCCAGTCCCCGCGCGAACGCGCGCACGAAGAGCTCGCTGTCGGGTGCCTCGGTCATCTCGTCTCCGTTCGCCAGGCGGTCAGCCATTGACGCGGCGGATGTCTCCCAATCAAATGACCGGCAGACGCCTGGATTGTTCGCCAGGCGGTCATCTTCTCACGCCGGAGGCATGCGAATGACGGAGTTCGAAACCGATTTCTGGAAGGACGCCGCGCGGCGCAAGGTCTGGGACCAGCTGGTGCCCGGCGAACCGCGCGCCACCTTGTCTTATCTGCTGACCCTCGATGCGATCCAGAAGTACTGTCGCTCGGTCGGCGAGACGCATCCGCTGTACTTCGACGAGGCGTACGCGAAACGCACGCCGTACGGCGGCATCGTCGCTCCGCCGTCGATCCACATCCTGCTGATGTTCGCCTGCACGCCCGCCGACGACTGGATGCGCAGCCCGGGCACGATCAACGCAGGTCAGTCGTGGAGCTACGTGCGCCCGGCACGCCCCGGCGACACGATCACGCTGCAGGCCCGCTGCCTGGACAAGTTCATCCGCAAGGACCGACTGTTCGCGGTGCACGACAACGTGTTCTTCAACCAGCATGGTCAGGTGATCTGCGCAGGGCGCGGCCAGACCATCCGCCCGATGTGAGGTGGCGATGAGCCAGGGATTCGATTCCATCCAGCCCGGCGACGTCGTCGAAGGGCCGAAGTTCGCGGTCACGCGCGAGACGATCCGCGACTTCTGCGACGCGTCGCTGGATTACAACCCGCTGCACCTCGACGACAAGTACATGGAGGGCAGCTTCGGCAAGACCAGCTTCGGCGGCGTGATCATGCACGGGATGACCAACTTCGGGCTGCTCACAAGGATGCTGACCGACTGGGCCTACCCGCAGGGCGCCCTTCATCGCAGGCTCGAGACGCGCTGGCGCGCCCCCGTGCGCCCGGGTGACACGATCCAGCCGATGGCGCGGGTCACGCGGAAGCAGGCGACGCACCAGAGCCGCTGGGTGCTGCTCGACGTCGACATCCGCAACCAGTCGGGCGTGCTGATCGCGACTGGCGAGGCCATGGTCGAATTTCCGCACGACCTCACGGCCGCGCTGTCCATCTGACGAGGAACTCGAATGTTCAACGCATTGCGCAGCGTGACCGCCGCGCTGGTCCTGGCGACGGTCGTCTCGGCAGCACACGCACAGGGGTTCCCGTCCCGGACGGTGCGTCTGATCGTGCCCTTTCCGCCCGGAGGCACCACCGACATCCTGGCGCGCGAGGTCGGTGCCCAGCTCGCCCAGAAGTGGGGCGTGCCGGTCACGGTCGACAACAAGGCCGGGGCGAGCGGCACGATCGGCTCGCAGGACGTCCAACGCAGCGCGCCCGACGGACACACGCTGATGATCACGGCGACCCATCACGTGATCAACCCGAGCATGCGCAAGACACTCCCGTACGACACGAAGGCGGACTTCACCTCGCTGGCGCTGATCGCGGTGGTGCCGAACGTGCTGGTCGTGTCGCCCGGGTTCGCGCCCGCGACGGTCGCGGAGCTCATCCGCGTCGCGAAGGACCGGCCCGGAGCCATCAGCTTCGGTTCGACCGGCATCGGTGGTGCGAACCACCTGTCGGGTGAGCTCTTCAAGGCGATGGCCGGTGTGGACATGGTGCACGTGCCGTACAAGGGGGCCGCGCCGGCACTGAACGACCTGCTCGGCGGGCAGATCCCGGTGATGTTCGATTCGGTGCCTGGCGTCCTGCCGCACATCCGCTCGGGGAAGCTGCGCGCGTTGGGGGTGACGACGAAGGCCCGCGTCGCATCGCTGCCCGAGGTGCCGACGATCGACGAAGCCGGGGTCCGCGGATTCGAAGCCACGGCCTGGTTCGGCATGTACGGCCCGCGCGCGATGCCGGCCGAGCTGGCCGCGCGCATCAACCGCGACACCGCCGAGGTGCTGGCGCAGACGGCCGTCCGCGAGAAGCTGGGCAAGCTCGGCGCCGAGCCGGGCGCGATGACGCAGCCCGCCTTCGCGCAGTTCGTCGACGCCGAGATCGACAAGTGGGGCGGCGTCGTCAGGAGAGCCGGCATCCAGCCGGAGTGAACGACCGCGCCGGGCGGTGTCAGCCCGAACCCGCGCGCGTGCAGGGGGCGAGGTCGAAGTCGTCGCGCCAGGCCCGGACACTGCCGTTCTCGATCTCGAACAGACCCACCAGCGGCAGGTCCACGTGCCTGCCGCCGACCTCGGTGCGGTCGATCCGCTCGCAGAACACGAGATCGCCGCTGGCGACCAGGTTGCGGATCTCCCAGTCGGTGCGGGCCCAGCCCTTGGGGAAGCGCTCGATGGTGGCGCGCACGGCGGCACGTCCGACGGCCGGCGCCACGCAGCTATGGTAAAACCGGCGGCACGTACCGAGCGAGACCAACATGCGCACGCTGACTCATCTGCTGGACAACAACCGTGCGTGGGCCGACCGCATCCGCAAGACCGACCCGGAGTTCTTCGAGCGCCTGTCGAAGCAGCAGTCGCCCCGCTACCTGTGGATCGGGTGCTCGGACAGCCGGGTGCCGGCCAACGAGATCATCGGCCTGCCGCCGGGCGAGGTCTTCGTCCACCGCAACATCGCCAACGTGGTGGTGCACACCGATCTCAACTGTCTTTCGGTGATGCAGTTCGCGATCGACGTGCTGAAGGTCGAGCACATCATGGTGGTCGGTCACTACGGCTGCAGCGGCGTGCGCGCCGCGCTGCGTCGCGACCGCATCGGCCTGTCGGACAACTGGCTGCGGCACGTGCAGGACGTGCGTGAACGTCATCCGGCGCGGATCCGGCCGCTCTATCATGAAGCCCACCAGATCGACCGGCTGTGCGAGCTGAACGTGATCGAGCAGGTGCGCAACGTCAGCCAGACGACGATCGTGCGCGACGCCTGGGAGCGCGGGCAGCCGCTCACCCTGCACGGCTGGATCTACGGCCTGAAGGACGGCCTCGTGCGCGACCTGTTCGTGTCGTCGACGTCGCCGCGCGAGACCGAGGACGCCTACGCCGCCGCGCTCAACGCGCTGGGCTAGCGGCCGCCGCGGGCGGAGACGCTGCCGGCGGTGCGCCGGCGCCCGTCCGCCAGCGCCCGTCCGGAGGGCGTTCAGTCGACCTTGGCGCCCGACGCCTTGACGACCTTGCCCCACTTCTCGCGATCGGTACGGATCACCTTCGCGAACTCCTCCGGCGTGCTCGTCCACAGTTCGAACCCCTGCGCCGCGATGCGCTCGCGCACCTCGGGCGAACGCATGGCCTGGATCAGCGCCTCGTTCAGCTTCTGCACCACCGGCTTCGGGATGCCGGCCGGGCCGACGATGCCGAACCACATGTCGGGACTCATCTCGCCGAAGCCCTTCACGCCGACTTCGTTCATCGCCGGCACTTCCGGATAGAACGGGGTGCGCTTGTCGCCGGCCACGGCCAGCACCTTCACCTTGCCCGTCTTCGACGCCGGCATCGCGGTGATGGGCACGTCGAACATGCCGGTGATGTTGCCGGCCATCACGTCGGCCATCGCCGGCCCGCTGCCGCGATAGGGCACGTGCGTGGTCGGCGCGCCGCTCAGCAGCCGGAAGGCCTCGGCCGACAGGTGATTGGACGAACCGTTGCCCGCCGAGCCGAGCGTGGCCTTGCCCGGGTTGGCCTTCGCGTAGGCGATCAGGTCCTGGACGGAGTTGATCGGCAGGCTGGCGTTGACGACCAGCACGTTCACGTAGCGCGCCGCCAGGGTCAGCGGCGTGAAGTCCTTCGAGGTGTCGTGCGGCAGGCGGCTGCCGTAGAGGTTCGGGTTGATCGTGTGGGTGCCGGTGGTCGCCAGACCGATCGTGTAGCCGTCGGGGGCCGAGCGGGCGACACGCTCCATGCCGATCGACGCGCCAGCGCCCGGCACGTTCTCGACCACGACCGGCTGGCCGAGGATCTCCGACAGCTTCTTGGCCACCGGACGCGAGAATCCGTCGGTGGAGCCGCCCGGCGGAAACGGCACGATCCAGCGCAGCGGCTTGGACGGAAAGGCCTCCGAAGCGGCGGCCGGCGCGAGCAGCAGGGCGTGCGCGCAGGTGAGGGCGGCGCCGAGGCGGGCAAGGGTCTTGATCATGAAGGGCGGCTCCTGAGTGGACGGAAGAGGCGTGGCGCACCGGGATCGCAGGGGGCGGTGCGCGGCGGCTGCGAGTGTACCCGCGCGGGTCCGTGGGGTCGGTGGCGCAGTGGAGCAGCGGCGCCGCGGATCAGCGGATCAGCGGATCAGGCCCAGGCGCCGCCCCAGCGCGACGGCCTGCGTGCGGCTGCGGGCGCCCAGCTTCGTGTTGATGTTGCGCAGGTGCGTGCGCACGGTGCTGTCGGACACGAACAGCTTCTCGGCCATGGCCGTGTTGGAGTAGCCCTCGGCGAGCAGCTGCAGCACCCGGATCTCCTTGCGCGTCAGCGGCTCCAGCGGCGCGCCCGCGGGCGCTGCGGCGGGCGCGGGGCCGGCGCCGTCCGAGTCGGCCGGGGTCGCCGGGCCGAGCGCGCGGACCAGGCGGTGCAGGTACTCGGTGAAGATGGGATCGCGCAGGGTGTCGCCGTCGCGTGTCGACGCCGCCTCGATGCGCCGCACCAGCAGCGCGGCCGGCTCGCCCTCGTCGGCGACGATGCGGAACATGCCTTCGCCGGACGTGATCGCCAGCACCTGGTTCATCGCGTCCATCGCGGCGCCGACGTCGCCGCTGCCCTGCAGGGCCAGGCTGCGCAGGATGCGCAGCTTCAGGGCCCGCCGATGCAGCGATGCGCCGGCCGCCTCGGCGATCGCCGCGTCGAGCGCGTCCAGCACGCTGCCGGGCGCGCCGAAGAAGATGGTCCAGCGCCAGCGCGCCAGATCGAGGTAGTCGAGGTCGTTCGCCGACTGGCGCAACCGCCGCGTGCGCTGCCAGACCTCGGGGTCGTCGGCGCGCACGAGCTCCTGCTGCGATGCCCGTGCGTTGCCCTGCAGCAGCAGCAGCCGTGCGCGCTCGAGCCGGGCGCTGGCGACGACGCGCGGCAGGTGGCGCTGGTGCCCGATGTACTCGAGCTCGGTCAGCGCCTGCACCGACGGATCGATGTCGCCCCGGCAGAACGCGATGCGCGACAGCATCACGTAGCCGAGGATCATGTGGTCGGGCAGGCCGACGTTGCGGGCCAGCGGCAGGTACACGTTGAGCAGCTGCTCGGCCTGCTCGAGTTCGTTGGCCTCGTACATCGCACCGGCGTACAGCACGCCGGCCCAGGCGTTGCCGTTGGTGTGCGTGTACGACACCGAACGCGTCGCGCTCACGGCGATCCGGAAGCGCGCCGTCGCCTGCCGGATGCGGCCTTCGCGCAGGTCGAGCATGCCTTCGACGGACTCGGAGTACATCCGGTTGAACATGCTCGCGCGCGTGCCCTGCGTGCGCCGCGCCGCGTCGAGCAGGCGTTGGGCTTCGCCGTGCTCGCCCATCGTCGCGACGACGAGCGCCATCGCGTTGGCCAGCGTGCTGTCGGCGAAGGGCTGGCTGGTGGGCGACTGCAGCAGGCGTTCGCGCCCGACCGCGTACGCCTGCTCGGGGCGGTCGACCATGGCCAGCAGCACCGGCCGCAGGGCCGAGACGTGCGCCTGCACGTCGGGGTCGGTGCTGTCGGCGCAGCCCGAGCGTTCGAGCATCGTCATCGCCTCGCCCGCGCCGCGCGTGAAGTTGGCGGCCCAGATCGCGAACACCTGCAGCAGGGGTCGTGTGCGCAGCACCTCGTCCGGCAGGGCCGAGAACCAGCGCGTCAGCAGCCGCATGCGGCCCTGGGCGAGCAGGTTCTCGGCATGGGCGGACAGCAGCTCGACGGCCCGCGCGTGGGCGCCGCTGTCGATCGCGTGGTCGATCGCCGGCACCGGACGGCCCTGCGCCGCATACCAGGCGGAGGCGGCCAGGTGCAGCCGGGCGAGCTCGGCCGGGTACTCGCGCGCGCATTGCGCGCGCAGGAAGTCCGAGAACAGGCTGTGATAGCGGTAGACGCCGGGCTCGCCCTCGATCGGGGTGAGGAACAGGTTGGATGCCTGCAGCCGTGCCAGCAGGGCGGCGCTGTCGGCACCGGGCACCAGCGCGTCGCACAGCGGTGCGCTGAGCTGGCGCAGGATGCTGGTGCGCAGCAGGAACGCACGCACCGGGGCGGGTTGCGCGGCCAGCACGTCCTCGGCGAGATAGTCGGCGATCGCCTGGTCGGACCCGGAGAACCGGTCGATGAAGTCGGTCGCGGTGTCGCGCCGCTCCAGCGCCACGGAGGCGAGCCACAGCGCGGCCACCCACCCCTCGGTCTTGCGGTGCAGGCGCGACAGGTCGTCGTGCTGGATCGCCAGGTGACGGCGGTCGCTGAGGAATTCGCCGGCTTCGTCCAGCGAGAAGCGCAGGCGGTCGGTGTCGATCTCGAGCAGCTGGCCGCGCGCGCGCAGGCGCCCCAGGCCCAGGTCGGGCAGGCTGCGCGAGCCGATCACCAGCTGCCCGCCGCGCGGCAGGTGATCGATGATCTGGCGCACCAGCCCGAGCACGGCGGGGTCCTGGATCACCTCGAAATCGTCGAGGAACAGCGCGAACGGCGCGGTGCGGGTGGCCAGCGATCCGACGATGGCCAGCGCGATGTCGGCCGGGGCGGCGCCGCCATCGCTGCGGCTGCGCGGCACGTCCTGCCCGGAGAGCCCGGACACGGCCTCGGCCAGGCAGTCCAGGAATCGGGTGGAGTCGTTGTCGGACCCGTCCAGCGTCAGCCAGGACGTGTCGACGCCGCGCTCCTCGAGCAGCGCGCGGCACTGCATCATCGTGGTCGTCTTGCCGAAGCCGGCGGGGGCGCGCACCAGCACCAGGCGGGCCGACTGTGCGTTGCACACGCTGTCGCGGATGCCGGTGCGCACCACCTGCGATGCCGGCGTCGTCGGGGGGTTGAGCTTCGCCGCGAGCAACGGCCCGGCCAGCACCGGCCGGGGCGGCGCGGCATCGCGGACGGGGGGGCCTTGGGGGGGCTGCACGGGCATGCGGTCATTCTATTCCGCACCGCCGCATGGCAGGCGGCGCGCCGGCCGCCAGAATCGTCCCTTCGGACGATGCCCGCACGCGGGGCGATCGGACAAGATCGCACCCGCTTCGGCGCGTCCTTGCGTGGACGCGGCCGCCGCGCGCAGGCACTGGCCGGTGGTGTGCGGCCCAACTCACGAACCCGGGAGATCCGTTCCATGAAACTCGATGCATCCATTTCCGCCGTCGTCACGGGCGGCGCGTCCGGCCTGGGCGCCGCCACCGCACGCCGCCTCGCCGCACAGGGCGTGAAGGTCGCCATCTTCGACCTGAACGAGGCCGCCGGGCAGGCGCTGGCGCAGGAGCTCGGTGGCGTGTTCTGCAAGGTGAACGTCACCTCGGAGGCCGACGTCGACGCCGGCTTCGCGGCCGCGCGCGCGGCCATCGGCCAGGAGCGCATCCTGGTCAACTGTGCCGGCACCGGCAATGCGGTCAAGACCGCCAGCCGCGACCGCCAGTCGGGCGAGACGAAGCACTTCCCGATCGACCAGTTCGACCGCATCATCCAGATCAACCTGGTCGGCACGTTCCGCTGCATCGCCAAGTCGGCCAAGGGCATGCTCGACCTGCCGCCGCTGAAGGACGGAGAGCGCGGTGTGATCGTCAACACCGCGTCGGTCGCGGCCGAGGACGGTCAGATCGGCCAGGCCTCGTACTCCGCCTCGAAGGCCGGCGTGGTCGGCATGACGCTGCCGATCGCGCGCGACCTGATGGGCGACGGCATCCGCGTGAACACGATCATGCCGGGCATCTTCAGCACGCCGCTGCTGCACGGTGCCCCCGAGAACGTGAAGGCGTCGCTTGCGGCGTCGGTGCCGTTCCCCAAGCGCCTGGGCGAGCCGGACGAATTCGCGGCGCTCGTCGAGCTCATGATCACCAACGGCTACTTCAACGGCGAAAGCGTGCGGCTCGACGGCGCGATCCGCATGGCGCCGCGCTGACGCCATGACCACCCCGCTGAACAACCGGCGCTGGCGCCTGGTGCGCCGGCCCGAAGGCGACATCGCCGCCGGCGACCTCGAGTTCACGACTGCGCCGGTGCCGGCGCTGGCCGCGGGCGAGGTGCTGGTGCGCAACGTCTACCTGTCGCTCGACCCCACCCACCGCATCTGGATGAGCGATCGCGACCAGTACCTGCCGCCGGTCGAGATCGGCGCGGTGATGCGCGGCGGCGGCATCGGCGTGGTCGAGGACACCCGCTCGGAGCGGTTCGCGCGCGGCGACATCGTCAGCGTGGGCCTCGGCGGCTGGGAGGACTACACGGTGGCGTCCGAGCGCCAGCTCGGCCGGGTGCGCCGTCTCGACGGCGTGCCGCTCACAGCGCATCTGAGCGTGCTGGGCAGCACCGGCCTGACGGCGTGGTACGGCATGGTCGACATCGGCCAGCCGAAGGCCGGCGAGACGGTGGTCGTGTCGGCGGCGGCCGGGGCCGTCGGTTCGGTCGCCGGCCAGCTGGCCAGGCGGCGCGGCGCCCGCGTGGTGGGCATCGCGGGCGGTGCGGCCAAGTGCCGCTGGCTGGTCGACGAACTCGGATTCGACGCGGCCATCGACTACCGCGCCGAGGACGTCGGCGCGGCGCTCGACCGACACTGCCCGAACGGCATCGACGTGAACTTCGAGAACGTCGGCGGGGCCACCATGGACGCCGTGATCGCACGCATGAACACCTTCGGCCGCGTGGCGCTGTGCGGCATGATCTCCACCTACAACCACAGCGGGCCGGTCTCCGGCCCGGCCGACTTCGCGCGCGTGCTGATGCGGCGCATCACCATCCGCGGGTTCATCGTCATCGACTTCCTGCCGCGGGCGCGCGAGGCGCTGGCCGAGCTGACGCCGCTGGTCGCCGGCGGCGAACTGAAGTGGAAGGCGCACGTGGTCGACGGCCTGGAGAACGCGGCCGACGCACTGGGGCTGCTGTTCACCGGCGCGCACGACGGCAAGCTGATGGTGCGCATCTCCCCCGAGCCCTGAACCCCGCGCATCCGACCGAGAGGAGCCCGCCCCCGTGGTCAAGCTGATCTTCTGCCTGCACCGCCTGCCGCATCTCGACCGTGCGGCGTTCCAGACGTACTGGCGCGAGCGGCACGCGCCGCTGGTGGCCGCGCATGCGGCCGCACTCGGCATCCGGCGCTACGTGCAGTGCCATTCGCTCGACGAGGCCTCGTTCGCCGCGATGACCGCGTCGCGCGGCGGCCTGGCCGGCTACGACGGCGTCGCCGAGCTCTGGTTCGACAGCCTCGAGCAGTGCCTGTCCGCACGCGGCCCGGCCGCGCGCGAGGCCGGCCGACTGCTGCTCGAGGACGAGAAGCGCTTCATCGACCTGGCGCGTTCGCCGCTGTTCTTCGCGCACGAGCACGAGGTCGTCCCGTTCAACCGCGGCGCCGACGTGCGCTGACGAAAGGAATCCCCATGGACTTCTCCCTCCCCGCCGACCTGGTCGACTACCTGGCCCGCCTCGATGCCTTCATCGAGGCCGAGATCAAGCCGCTGCAGGCGCAGGACGACAACGAGCGCTTCTTCGACCACCGCCGCGAATGGGCGCGCACCGACTTCGACAACGGCGGCCTGCCCCGCCCCGAGTGGGAGGAGCTGCTGCGCGAGTGCAAGCGGCGCGCGGACAAGGCCGGCTTCTGGCGCTTCTCCCTGCCCCGGGAGTACGGCGGGCAGGACGGCGGCAACCTGTGGATGTCGGTGATCCGCGACCACCTGGCCAGCAAGGGCCTGGGCCTGTTCAACGACCTGCAGAACGAGCACTCGGTCGTCGGCAACTTCCCGTTCATCGTGATGCTGCGCGACTTCGGCTCGCCCGCGCAGAAGGAGAAGTACATCAAGGGCACGCTCGACTTCAGCGAGCGGGTCTCCTTCGGTCTCACCGAACCCGATCACGGCTCCGACGCCACGCACATGGAGACGAAGGCCGTGCGCGAGACCCGCAACGGCGTGTCGGGCTGGCGCATCGACGGCGAGAAGATGTGGACCACCGGCATGCACGTCGCCACCGCCTGCTCGGTGTTCGCGCGCACCAGCGGCAAGGCCGGCGATGCGAAGGGCATCACCGCGTTCCTGGTGCCCACCAGCACACCGGGCGTGAAGGTCGAGGAATACCTGTGGACCTTCAACATGCCCACCGACCATCCGCGCGTGAGCTTCACCAACGTGTGGGTGCCCGACGACGCCATCTTCGGCACCGAGGGCAACGGGCTCGCGGTGGCGCAGGCCTTCGTGCACGAGAACCGCATCCGGCAGGCGGCCAGCTCGCTGGGGGCGGCCACGTTCTGCGTGAACGAGAGCGTGAAGTACGCGCGCGAGCGCAAGCCCTTCGGCCAGGAGCTGGCGCGCAAC
>Ga0116141_10005303_pt1 | contig 10798 bp, 11 predicted proteins | sample AD_UKC097_MetaG_FD_89744 | JGI IMG/M metagenome (GOLD analysis project Ga0116141, IMG submission 89744) | Active sludge microbial communities of municipal wastewater-treating anaerobic digesters from USA - AD_UKC097_MetaG | ecosystem: Engineered > Bioreactor > Anaerobic > Digestate | place: USA... | reverse complement strand
GCCTGTTGCACTTGGGCTGCACTGATCCGTTTACTCTGCATGACCTAATCTCCTTATCCATAAGGTTCATAAGTCATTGTATACGCAAGAATTGCATCGCGCCAGAAGAAAACCTCACACACCTCACTGTCCGGTAATGCACCTTGGAAAGAGCGTTCTTGGGGCTGAATCCATGGCCCGAATGATGCTATCGCGATCCTGATTCGCGCATACCTCCGCCGAGGCGCGGCGGCGGACGCGAGCGAAGAACCCGTCGGCCGAGACAATAGCGGCTTGCCCCCGCCGGTGTTAGAATGGGGAAATGAACCAGGATTTGAAGGACAAGACGTTGGAGGAGCTGGAGCGGGTCGTCGTCGGGCTTGGGCAGAAAGGGGCCCCGAACGCCAAGCATCGCGTTCGGGAACCCAAGAAGTATCTGGCAGGCTACCTGTTCAAGTTCATTCACGCCCAGGACGGCCGGGACCTGGCGGCGATCACGACGCTCAGCAAGGCGTTTCGGACGCAGCTCGCCGAACAAGGGCATTTCATCTCGCAACTGAAACCCGTCGATTGCCTTTCGGATCCCGACGGCTCCGCGAAGTACCTTTTCGAGCTGGCCGACGGGGAACGAATCGAATCCGTCCTGCTGCCCGACGAGGATCGAAGGACCTTGTGCGTGTCCACGCAGGTGGGCTGCCCGATGGGCTGCGCGTTCTGCGCGACGGCGAAGATCCCCTACCGCCGGAACCTGACGGCCGCCGAGATCGTCGATCAGGTCTACACCGTTTGTAGTGTGCCCGTGAGGGCATATCTTCCATCGGGAGAACAGAAGATAACGCCTGACGGCGTCACTACGAACAGGATCACGAACATCGTCTACATGGGCATGGGCGAGCCCTTGCAGAACTACGATGCGGTACTGCGGTCCATCCGAATTCTGAATCATTCGTCCGGCAGGAACATCGGCATCCGGCACATCACGATCAGCACGTGCGGCATCGCGCCGGCGATCCGGCAACTGGCTCGCGAGGAGATCCGGCCCCGCCTGGCGATCTCGCTGAGCGCCCCGTCGGATCCCCTTCGCGACCGGCTCATGCCCATCAATCGCAAGTACCCGATCGGTGAGTTGTTGGGCGCCGTGCGGGCCTACCAGGGCGAGACCGGCCAGCGCGTGACGTTCGAATACGTCCTGATCGAGAAGGTCAACGACACGGTGAATCATGCGAAGCTCCTCGTGAAGCTCCTTCGCGGCCTGATGTGCAACGTGAACCTGATCGAGCACAACCCGTTCGCGGGCTGCGAGTTCGCGGGCAGCAGTCGGGAGCGAATCCAACGGTTTGCGGATGTGCTGAAAGAGGCAGGCGTCGAGACGACGATCCGCTTTCGCATGGGCCGGGGGATCAAGGCCGCCTGCGGTCAGCTCCAAGCCGGCTACATCCCCCGCGAATGGACGGGGTCCTGATCGCTGTGGCCGACTTCGGTGATTAACCCCTCTATCACAAGGTGCTTCCGTGGATACACATAGCAGAATCGTGACAGTGGGCCTGGCGCCGGCGTGGGATGTTGTCTGCCGGGGTAAGGGAATTGAGTGGGGTCGGCATCAGACTATCGACGAGCAGGTGGTCCGGCCGGCGGGCAAGGCCCTGAATGTCTCCTGCGCCCTGGCGTGGATGCGTTTCCCGAGCATCGCGGCGGGCCTGTGGGGACGCGAGGACTGCGGCGAGATGGAGGCCGCTGTCGCCCGCCTGGGCGGGTGGGTCGAGGCCCGGATGACCGCCGTGGACGGAAGGACTCGCCGGAACATCACGGTCGTCGATGCGCTGCACCGCCGCGAGATGCACCTTCGCTGTCCGAGCAACCTGGCATCGGTCGCCGGTCTGCGGGCAGTCGCCGATGGCCTGTCCGGCCTCCTGCACCCCGGCGATACGTGCGTGTTCGCCGGTGCGATGCCGGCAGGCGAGCTCCTGGGGCCCACCGTTGATCTGGTGCGAGCGTGCCGGCGAGCCGGCGCGAGGATCGCGATCGACGTGCACGGCCCCGTATTCAAAGAGACTGTGAACGCGGGCTTGGCCTGGCTGATCGCTCCCAACGTGGCGGAGTTGCGGGAGCTGCTCGGCGCGGAGATCGACGATGCGCCCGACGCGTTGATCGAAGCGGCCCGCACACTGCTCGACCGGGTGGAGATCGTGCTCATCAGCCGGGGCGAGCACGGGGCGTTGCTCATCGCAAAGGAGGGCGCCCGGACCGGCTACTCGAAAGTCCGGCGAGAGGTGCTGTCCACGGTTGGCTGCGGCGACTTTCTGTTGGCGGGCTTCCTCACGGGCCTTTGCGAGACGGGCGATCCCAGCGCCGGGCTGAAGCAGGGCTTGCAGGCAGCCACGGCTCGGGCCTGGGGCTGGAGCGAAGCGAGAGCGTGGGGTCAGGTCGAGAAAGAGTTGGCCGTGGTCGTCGAACCCATGTAGAATCCGCAGCCAAGAGCATGGATTCCATGCGCCCGAGCGTCCATCGTGCGGAGTGGCTGAATCCGACTTTTCTGGAGGTGTTGGAATGACGGCAGGATACAAGTGCACAGCGTTCACCAGGTCTGTGACCGGTGTTGTACTCCTCGCAGCGTGTGCGGGCGCGGCGGCCCCCGTGCAGTTGCAGCTCAAGCTGGACAAGGGCAAGACCTACTACGAGCGGCTGGTGGTCGATCAGCGGATCACGCAGACCCTCATGGGGCAGGAGCAGGTCATCGACAACGTGATCGGGGTGGGCCGCAAGCTGGATGTCGCCGACGTGGACGCTCAGGGCAACATGCGCATCCGGTGCACGTACATCTGGGTGCAGTTCAAGCAGTCCGGGCCGATGGGAGTGATGGAGTACGATTCTTCGCACCCGGCGAATGTGCCCGTGGGGGCCGAGGGCTTCGCGGCCCTGGTCGGTGAGGGCTACGCGATTCGGCTCAGCCCGAAGGGCGAAGTCCTGGACGTCAACGATGTGGAGGAACTGCAGAAGGCCGTGCGCAAGAAGCTGCCGGAGGGCACGGATATCTCGTCGGGTGTGAACCCCGTGGCGTTCCTGCTCACCGAGAACGGCATTCAGGAGACGACCGAAGGGCTGTTGTCCGTCTACCCCGACGGACCGGTCGATGAAGGGGCTTGCTGGGAGCGGAGGAGGACGACCGAGCAGGGTTTCGCGATGATTGCGGAGTCGAAGTGGACGGTCCAGAAGCGGCTGGGCGGCGTTGCGACCCTTGCCTCGACTTCTACCATCCAGCCCGATCCCTCCGGAAAACCCATGGATACCCAGGGTATGAAGATGAAGGTCGAGGTCTCGGGAACGCAGGAAGGCACGGCCCAGGTGGATGAGGCCACGGGTCTGATCAAAATGGCTCGCAGTTACAGCGAGCTCAAGGGGAAGATCGGGATCGGGACCGCGGCCGAGGGCCCGTTCGATATGATGTCGATTCCGGTCACGTTCGAGACGACGTCCACCGCCGAGATGAGCGACCGCAAGCTCGACGCGCCCTCGAAATAGCGGCTCCGCGGGCCCGTTGCGGGGATCTCTTTTTTGCATGCAGAAAACGCAAAGGAGTTGACTTGCCTCGCTGGACCCGGTATATTACACCGCTTAGGACTGCCTTGTCGCACGGGGTAGACTGGGGCCGAAAGGGCCCTTGGGGCCGGCAGAATCACGGCGTGGCCGGCTCAAGCCTCCGACAGGGTCCTACCAGACCGCGCCCGGCGCGATCTCCGTGACAACGGTGAGAATTGACGATTTACGATTGGCTATTTGCTATCTGGCCTCGCCCGTGGCGGCAGCGTGCCCGGGGTCGGATCCCAGATGGTAGATCGCAAATCATCAATCGGATTACCCGGTGGTGTAATTGGCAACACAGGAGGTTTTGGTCCTCCCATTCCTGGTTCGAGTCCAGGCCGGGTAGTGTTTTTGGCTTGGATCGATAATGGCAGATTTCTGATTTGGCATGGCTTTTATCGCGCGATGGCCCTTGGCGTCGCTCGCCAAATCAACAATCGAACATTGCGGATCGTGAATTTAGGGCGCTTCCATGGCTGATAGAGTTGCAATCCTGCTGGCGGCGGGCGTGAGCAGTCGGATGAACACCAAGTTGCCCAAGGTGCTGCACGAGGTGACCGGCCGGCCCATGCTGGCCTACGTGCTCGATGCATGTCGAAGTGTCGGCGTGCAAAAGATTTACGTCATCGTTGGATTCGGCGCCGACCAGGTGAAGGAACGGTTCAACGATGGATCCGATTCGGACATCGTCTGGGTGCACCAGCCCAAGCAGTTGGGGACTGCCCACGCCGTGATGTGCTGTCGGGAACATCTGGAGAACTTCACCGGCCAGACGCTCGTGCTGTGCGGGGATGGGCCCCTGATCCGGGCCAAGACGCTCCAGATGCTCATTGAGAAGCACGAGGCCGAGCAGTCGGCGGCGACGTTGGCCACCGCGGTGCTTGACGATCCGACCGGTTACGGGCGAATCATCCGCGATGCCTATGGCAATATCCAGGGCATCGTCGAGGACAGCGATTGCACTGCCGCCCAGCGGGCGGTCAAAGAGGTGAATCCGAGCTACTACCTGTTCAGCAACCAGGCCCTGTTCAAGGCGCTGACGCAGGTCAAGCCAAACAACGTCAAGCAGGAATACTATCTGACGGACGCCCTGTCGGTGATGATCGCGACCGGCCACAAAGTGGTGGCCATTACCGCGGTCCGGCCGGAAGAGGCGGTGGGCGTCAACAGCCGCGAGCAGTTGAGCGTGGCCAGCAAGATCATGCAGCACCGCGTTCAGCAGGAACTGATGGAGAACGGCGTCACCATCGTGGACCCGGACAACACCTGGATCGACGCCCGGGCGCAGATCGGCCAGGATACGGTGATTGAGCCGTTTGTGTACGTTCACGGCGCGGTGAAGATCGGCCGCGACTGCCGAATCGGACCGTTCGCCTTCCTGCGGGAAGGGACGGTCATCGGCGACGACGTCGTGCTCGGCGTCTTCACCGAGATCAAGAACACCTCGTTGGCCGAAGGAGTCCGGGCGAGGCACCACAGCTACCTGGGCGACGCCACGATCGGACGCCGCGTGAACGTCGGGGCCGGATCGATCACCGCCAACTACGACGGTCGGACGGTGCATCAGACCGCCGTGGGCGATGACTGCTACCTTGGCTCCGGGGTGGTCTTGATCGCGCCGCTGGCGCTCAAGCCGGGCGCGAATATCAGCGCCGGCTCGGTCGTCTCCCAGAAGAACGCCGCCAAGGTCTGTGAAAAGAAGTAGCAATGTCGATTGACGATTTCCGAGGGGCCCAGATGTTTCTCAACGACAATCTCAAGATCTTCTCCGGAACCAGCAACCCGAGCCTGGCGGGCGAGGTGTGCAAGTACCTGGGGCTCCCGATCGGCGGGGCCAAGATCGGCACGTTTCCCGACGGGGAGAAGATGATCCGCATCGAGGACGACGTGCGGGGCCGGGATTGCTTCGTCGTCCAATCCACGTGCAGACCGGTGGACGAGCATCTGGTCGAGCTGTTGATCTATCTGGATTGCCTGCGTCGGGCCAGCGCCAAGCGGATCACGGCGGTGATCCCGTATTTCGGGTACGCCCGGCAGGACCGCAAGGACGAAGGCCGCGTGCCGATCACGGCCAAGCTCGTCGCAAACGTCCTCACGACCGCCGGGGCTGACCGTGTCCTCGCGATCGACCTGCACGCACACCAGTTGCAGGGTTTCTTCGACATCCCGGTGGACCATCTGACGGGCGAGTTGGTGCTCAGCAGGTACTTTCGGGACAAGCGGATCGAGGACCTGACGGTGGTCTCGCCGGACGTGGGCAACCTCAAAACAGCCGCGCGGTACGCCGGGCACCTTGGCGGCGATCTGGCGATCGTCCACAAGAAACGGATCAGCGGCTCGCAGGTCCAGGCCGGCGAGCTGATCGGGTCGGTGGAGGACTGCAACGTCCTGATGTGCGACGACATCATCGCCACGGCCGGCACGATCTGCACGGCGGCCGATCTGGTTAGGCAACGTGGCGCCAAGAGCGTCTGCGTCGGCGTCACACATGGGGTGTTCGCTCCCCCGGCACTGGAGCGGCTGGCGAAGGCGCCGATCGACGAGGTGGTCGTGACCAACACGATCCCGTTGACCGAGGAGGCGAAGAAGCTGGGCAGAATCAAGGTCCTGAGCGTCGCGGGAATGCTCGGTGAGGCGATCAAGCGGATTCACAGAGACGAATCCGTCAGCAGCCTCTTCGCTCAGGACATACCGTGATGAAGTAAAGTCCTGCGAGACGGAGGATTCGGCCTGATCCTCCATCTGGCAGAACGACAGTCGAAAGAAAGGTTTGGCGTAAGTTTTTCAGGTGAGATGCTTATGGACAAGACGTTAGCGTTACAGGCGGAATTGAGAGATCGCATCGGGTCGAAGGCGGCCACGGCGGTCCGCAAGCGAGGCCGCATCCCGGGCATCGTGTACGGCCACAAGCAGGAGCCCGTCGCGATTTCTCTGGATGCCCATGATTTCGTGGAAGGCGTCCATCATGGGCACCGGCTGATGGATATCACGCTCGGGGCAACCACGGAGAAGATGCTCATCAAGGAACTGCAGTACGATCATCTCGGCCGCAACATCGTCCACGTGGACCTGATGCGCGTCGACGTGACGGAGATGATCGAGGTGAGCGTACCCGTGGAACTCAAGGGCGTAGCCAAGGGCACCCACGAGGGCGGCATCGTCGAGTCGCACACCGATCATCTCGAGGTCGAGTGTCTGGCCATACAGATCCCCGAAGCGATCGTCGTGTCGATCAAGGAGCTGGACGTCGGCGAGTCGATCAAAGCCGGGGATATCAAGCTGCCCGACGGCGTGACGCTCGTGAGCTCTGCCGAGACCATCGTGGTGAGCTGTCGCGTCGTGGCCGAGGCCAAGACGACCGAGCAGCTCGAGGCCGAGGCGCCTGCGGCACCCGAGGTCATCACGGAGAGAGAACCCAAGGCAGACGAGGACGAAGAACAGTGATTGCCTTGTCGCAGCGCGTTGAGCGGAATCGGGGCCGATGGCTGAAATCAGGCTTGTCGTTGGTTTGGGGAATCCGGGTCCGGAGTATGCCGAGACGCGGCACAACCTGGGGTTCAAAGTGATCGAGGCCCTGGAGGACGCGTTGCAGATCAAGGTCAGGCAGCGGAAGTTCAACGCCCGGACCGGCGAAGGACCCTGTGCGGGCGTCAACGTGATTCTGATGAAACCCTGGAAGTTCATGAATCGCAGTGGTGAATCGGTGGCCGCGGCCGTGGGGTTCTACAAGCTGGACCTTCGCGACCTGATGGTCGTCGTGGACGACCGGGCCCTGGAGCCCGGGGCGGTTCGCATCCGGGCGAAGGGTTCCGCCGGCGGCCACAACGGGCTGGCGGATATCATCGAGAAGCTCGGCTCCGGCGAGTTCCCTCGCTGCCGGATCGGGATCGGTCAGTGCCCGAGCGCTGAGGCGGTCGGCTACGTGCTGGGTCGGCCCGAGCCGCAGGAACGGCCGCTGCTGAACCAGGCGATTCTCAAGACCCGGGACGCCGTATTGCACTGGGTGCAGTTCGGCCTGGAGAAAACGATGAATGAGTTCAACAGGGTGCAGGAGCAATAACCGTGAAGGGCCGGCGCCCTCTGTTGGTTTGAACGTTGATGTGGGATGGTTAATCACAATCGGGAGGTCATAGATTCACAAATGGCTGCAAAGCGACTATATGAAGGGATGTTTCTGGTGGATTCGGTTCTGGCGACCGCCGACTGGGACGGGACGCTGGCCATGATCGAGAACATCCTCAAACGCGCGGACGCCGAGGTTGTGGCGCTCCGCAAGTGGGGTGAGCGCAAGCTCGCGTACGACATCGAGCACAAACAGCGCGGGACGTACATCCTGGTGTACTTCAAGGCCGACGGTCGGCGGATTTCGGGCATCGAGAAGGACGTGCAACTGTCCGAGAAGGTGATGCGGTGCCTGATCCTGACGACGGAGAAGCGGCCGCCGGAGATGATCGAGGCGGACATCGCCGGTCTGCCGAAGGACGATGTTCCGGGCGATGGGACGCCGGAGCGCGAGGATCGTGAGGAGCGTCGTGAGGAGCGTCGCCCCCGCAGGCACAGCGACGAGCCCACCGGAGTTCCCGCCTTCGACGAGGTTGTCGACGGGGCCGAGTGACCGGGTGGCGCCCCGCTCGGAAAGGGCGGCGGCGCACTCGGGATCGGACGGTGCCGTGGAGTAGAAGGACTCTCGGATTCCGTCGTGCGGGTCTCGACACGTGATACGCACGACCAACGATGGATGACGACATGGCAAGTTTCAACAAGATTCTGCTGATGGGAAATCTGACGCGTGACCCGCAGCTTTCGTACACGCCGAGCCAGACCGCGGTCGTCGATTTCGGCCTGGCGACGAATCGGCGATGGACCGGTCAGGACGGCAGCCAGCGCGACGAGACCTGTTTCGTGGACTGCCGCGCGTTCGGCCGCATGGCGGAGAACATCAACAAGTTCTTCCGCAAGGGCCGGCCGATCTTCGTCGAGGGCCGCCTGTCCTTCGATTCCTGGACGGGCCAGGACGGCGTCAAACGCAGTAAACACAGGGTGACGGTGGAGAACTTCACCTTCCTGCCGGGCGCCGGCGGCGCCGGCGGACCCGATCAGCCCCCGTCCGACGCGGGCGGCTACGACGAGGCCGGACCGCCCTCGCCGGGGCGATCGGGGGGACCTGTCCCCGATGATGAGATACCATTCTGATAGTTGACAATGAGGTAAGATATGGCGATGCGACAAAGAACACAACGAACGGGACAACAGAAGACCACGAGAAGAAGAAGCGGGTTTGCCGGCGCGCGGGAGCAGACGCAGTGCCGCTTCTGCCGGGGCGGAGTCAAGTACATCGATTACAAGGACATCGACACCCTGCAGAAGCTGCTGACCAACCGCGGCAAGATCTACTCGCGCAAGCGAAGCGGAAACTGCGCCGGCTGCCAGCGCAAGGCGAAGCTCGCGATCAAGCGGGCCCGCCTCATGGCCCTGCTGCCGTACACGACGTGATTCCATTTACGATTTACTATTTACGATATCAGGTCAAATAGTAAATAGTAGATAGTCAATTCCAAGGGGTTTCTGACATGAAAGTATTGCTCTGTGAGGATATCAAAAAGCTGGGGTGGCTCGGCGACGTCGTGGACGTCAAAACGGGCTATGCCAGGAACTACCTGCTGCCCCAGGGCCTCGCGAAGGTCGCCACGGAAGGGAACATCCGGGCCATCGCCCAGGAGAAGGCCAAGCGCGCGGAACAGCGGCTGAAGGAACGCAGGCGAATCGAGAAGGCGGTCGAGGCGGTCAACGGCGCCGAGGCGGTCCTGGCCGCGAAGGCCAACGAGCAGGGTGTGCTGTTCGGCTCCGTGACCGAGGCGATGATCGCCGCCAATCTGCGAGCCCAGGGCTTCGAGGTGGCCGACGAGGTCGTCAAGCTGCCCGAGCACATCAAGCAGGTCGGCACACACGAGGTGGGTCTGCGGTTTGCGGAAGACCTCACGGCGACCGTGCGTGTCGTCGTGGTCCCGGAACAGGCCGAGGGCGCGCCCAAGGAAGAGGCACCCGAGCAGGAACGACAAGACTGAGTGATCGGCACGAGGGGCAGAGGACGGAGAACACAAGCGTCTACGTCCTCTGTCTTGCGTTCCGCCTCCTCCCCCCTACCCGTGCATTTCCCCCCGATACCGCCCCTCTCCGCGCCGCTGCTCCCGTGCGGCCGCCACAAAACTGCCTCCGGTTCTCGCTTCGCCGAATCCTCGCACCGCCAGTGGCGCGGCTGACATAAGCCCTTTGGGCACGTCTGATTACGCCCGCGATCCTCCGAGTTTGCGCGTTCGAAGGCCGGTCTTTGCCCATCTGAGAAGATCGCATAATTCAGGAATTTCCGAACTGGTGGGCAGGCACCGCGTACCATAGGCTGATTCATCAAGCAGACAACCGGGCCCAAAGGCAATGATCACCTTATGGGTTCGTTTATGCCCTGTTGGAACGGAGGACAGGGTGGTGCGTGCCCGCGACCGAGGCGAGACCTCGCATGGGGCACGAGAAAGGGGCACGATGGTGGTTCGACGTGTGGTGAGAATAGACTGTCAAACCCTACCCTTGGACTTGGCTTGCATTCCCAAACTACGCCTCTCTTCTTGAGACGGCTGCCGTGGGTTCTCATGCCCACGGAATGACACAGCCATCCACAGGGCCTCCAACCAAAAGGCTGCAAGTTGCACAGGCTTGCAGCCTTTTATGTTGGTCGCAGCGGTGCCGGATTCTCACTTCAGGCTCATCCGGTTTCAGCGTACTGCTCTGATCCAGACACACCCCCAAGCGGGCGTGCGAAGGAGATTTTCCGCTTTGCGCCAATAGCATGGAAGGGGGGAACGGCCGTCCGACGGCCTCCTGTCGCGACCCTGGGCGCTTCGGGATCTGTCGTGGGGTATCCCGGGAGACCCTTTCCGCTTGGCTTGCAGGGGAGAGAAAAGCACGGTATTCTGGACTGTGCCGTTGCGGAGGATAAGGCTCTGCTGAGAAGCAACCTGAGCGCCGTAGCGGTCCAGTGGCCTGGCGATGCTGCTACGATAGGGCGTCGCCCTCTTACCCCTACCATGCTATTGGCCCAGAGCGACAACTCTCCGGGGTTTGGGGGCAGAACCCCCAAGAAGCGGCGAAGTACGCCAGAATCGGATGAGTCTCATTTCAGTAGACCAGTTCCGATATATCGAGCTTGCCACTGAACAGGCGGTAGGCCCAGGCCTGGTAGATCAGG
>Ga0116141_10005293_pt1 | contig 10807 bp, 9 predicted proteins | sample AD_UKC097_MetaG_FD_89744 | JGI IMG/M metagenome (GOLD analysis project Ga0116141, IMG submission 89744) | Active sludge microbial communities of municipal wastewater-treating anaerobic digesters from USA - AD_UKC097_MetaG | ecosystem: Engineered > Bioreactor > Anaerobic > Digestate | place: USA... | reverse complement strand
TGTTGCCAGCAACCGGCCTGGTCGCCCCAGACGAAACCGCGAAGAATCCCCGCATCGCCGACTTCATCGTAAGCCGCTGCGATTTTAGCGCGGTCTAATTTGGCGACGGGCATGTATTTACGGATCAATTCGATATCCTCATGCCGCTTGACAAGGTATTCGGTGATCCAGGTGGTTTTGAGATTCCCGCCGGTCTTATATGTCAATACGCCTTCGGGAGTCGTGATCGTGTGGTGCAGGATCTTGTTGTTGGGATTGGGGTCGATGACCTCGATTTCTTCGCGCCACTGCGGAGTCTGAACAATGTATTGTTCCGCATTGGGAATCCAGAACTGGCCCATGGCCTCGAAATACTGAATGGCCGCATCCATTCCAGTCATTTGAAACGCAGTGAGCGGATCGACGCCACCCATGTAATGGTCCAGGTGGAATTGCTGCCACTGGTGGATGGTAACCGGCAGGCGGTCCGGTTTTTCGCGGTGCAGGGCGCGCATCATGCGTTCTTTCGAGGTCATGGCGGATCTCCATTCAAAAGTGTGCGCGTATTGTAACATAATCCGTTCCGCAGATTGCCGGGAAACACCGGATAGAAAAGAGGCGAAATGAGTATTCAAGTTCAGTTTACCGAAGAGGATTGGGAACGGATCGAGCGAGACTGGTCGGCTTGGTGGGCGGGAGATCTCTCGCGACCGTTGGTTCTCATCGAAGGTTTGGATAAGGCCGCGATGCAAGGGGTCCCGGAACCGGAAGCCTTCACGTCGAATTATCCGATGGAGATGTCTGCCGATGAGGTCCTGGACCGATATCAGCCGAAGATCGAAACGACCCGCTATTACGGGGATGCGTTCCCGAAATGGCAGCCAAATTACGGGCCGGGGATTATGGCGGGTTTTCTGGGCGCGCGGGTCCATTCCGTGCCGGAGACGGTCTGGTTTGAACCGTTGGAGGCGCGAAAACTTGAGGAAATCCGTATTGAGCATGACGATCGGAATCCCTGGTGGAATCGGATTCGGGACCTGACACTCGCAGCGGTGGATCGTTGGGGGGACAACGTTGCGATCACACATGCGGATTTGGGTGGGAACCTGGATATCCTGGCGTCACTTTACTCCACCGAAGCACTGCTGATGGCTCTCTATGATGAACCGGAGCAGGTGATGCGGCTTGTCGATGAAATCACGCCGCTCTGGATTTGGTATTACGAAAAACTGGATGCGATTATCCGACGCAAATGCCGGGGCACAACACCCTGGGCCTCGATCTGGTCGCCGCAGCGCTGCTACATGTTGCAATGCGATTTCGCGTACATGATCTCGCCGGAGATGTTTGAACGATTTGTCATGCCGGATCTTGCTGCCTGCTGCGAATACCTGGATCACGGTTTCTATCACCTGGACGGCAAGGGGCAGATTCCTCACCTGGATCTGCTTCTGTCCCTGGACAGGCTTCGCGGCATTCAGTGGATTACCGGAGACGGTGTGCCGCCGCCGGAGAAGTGGATTCCCTTGCTGAAGCGGATTCGAGACGGAGGGAAACTCTGTCAGCTGTATGTTACCCCGGAGGGGGCACTGGAGATTGTTCGCACGCTGGGCGGGCACGGATTTGCGTTCTCGATCTGGAATTCCATGTCCGAGGATGAGGCAACGGATTTCCTAAAAGTATTTCATACCTGCTCCTGAAGGAGACCCCGATGAACATTTTGATACTCCTTTCTTTAATTCTCGGCTCTTCTGGGCCGGTGATTGATGGACAGAGTGGACACCTGGCGATAACAGGAGAATTGCAGGTTTCTCGTTCAGCAGGGAATCTTCTGAGCCGACCGGCTGCTGTGGATGCCTCGTCGTTTATTGCACCAGGAAGCGGATTTCATTTGATAGATGCCTTCATTGTGGAGGATTCTATTCTGGTTGATGGCGAGGAAATCTGGCCGATGCTGCCTCAGAGTTACGGGATATTGCTGGATTCCGGTCGCGGTGTGGTGATGGCGCAGGATCAGATCTTCCATTCAGTAGCTCTGCTGTATTCCCTGGAAGGGGAATCGAGGATCATTGCCAGGGAGAGACCGGATTCGGAATCCGCGTTCGAACTGGGTGTTCTGGGATACTCACAGGGCATCCTGGTTCTTCGGGCGGATGATTATATCGAACGTCGCAGTATTTTGATTCGCATTACCGGCGACTGGGGGGAGGGAATTGAAGCGCCGAAGGTTATCCCATCCGCCGATCTCAACCAGGACGGGAAGATCGATTCGAAAGACCTTCTGAGATTCCAGGGCTGGTGGTACCGGGAGGCGATGTAGCAGAGTTGTCTGGTTACTCGTTCGGTAGGATGACGACCTGGTCGGGGGGAATGGACACGGTGATGTCTCCCTGGAGAAGTTGATTTCCCCGTGTGATGCGGTAGACGAAAAGATTTGTTTCGAATAGGCGGATTGTGTATGCGGTGAACGCCCCTCGGAACTCCGTTGCGATTATGGCGGTTTCCCAGCGGTTACCGTGTCGAGAGGGACTGGTGAGGCTGTCCTCGATCTGAAGGGATTCAGGGCGCAGAACAACGCTGACGGCATCACCGGAATGATAGGGAATCGGTGGCCCGATGATGGTCCGGCTGGTTCCCTCGATGGCTACCGTGCAGGAGCGTCGGTCCGATTCAATGATTCGCCCTTCAAGCAGATTCGTATGCCCCATGAATCGCGCGACAAATCCATTCACGGGCGTCAGGTAGACATCGACGGGAGTCCCGATCTGTTGAATTGTTCCATCCCGAAGAACGGCCAGCCGGTCAGACAAGGCCAGGGCCTCCTCCTGGTCATGGGTGACATAAACCGTTGTGATTCCCGATTCGTGGACCAGGTGACGAAGCTGAGCGCGGGTTTCCGTGCGCAACTTCGCATCCAGATTCGAAAGCGGCTCATCGAGAAGGAGAACGTTCGGACGGATCACCAGGGCACGCGCCAGGGCGACCCGCTGCTGCTGGCCGCCGGAGAGTTCCTGGACAGCGCGATTTTCGAGTCCGGCCAATTGAACCATGGCCAGGGCAGCCTGGGTTTTCGCCGCGATTTCGTCTTTCGGCAGGTGACGGGCACGGAGTCCGAATGCGGTATTCTCCCCGACGGTCATGTGTGGAAACAGCGCGTAATTCTGGAACACCATGCCGCTGTTCCGCTCGTTTGCCGGGACTTCCGTCATTTCCCGGTCACCGAATTGGATGGTTCCTTCATCCGGCGTTTCGAATCCGGCGATCATCCGAAGAATGGTTGTCTTTCCGCACCCGCTCGGGCCGACCAGGCTGAAGAATTCCCCGGCACGGACATGCAGACTGAAATCCTTCACCGCTACGGTCTCGCCGTAACTTTTCGAGAGATTGGATAGACGGACATCACTGGCCATTGGCGATGACTGCTATTTCCTGTTTATTCAGGTCTTATCACCATGAGGAACAAGGCGTCATGGTGGTTCTTGATAGACCTGAGATTCCTCACTTCGTTCGGAATGACAAGGTTATGTCATTTCGACCGAAGGGAGAAATCTCAATCACGATTCCCCTCCACCTCCGTCAATGCTTCCTCAAAAACCTCAAGCCCTTCTCGCAGTGCTTCCTCGGAGATACACAGCGGCGGATTGATCTTAATCGTTCCGCCCCCCGGTCCGACAGGGGCGAACAGCATCACGCCTTTTTCGACACATCGCTGAACAACCGCCGATGCCACGCCTGGACCGGGATCTTTCGTTCCCGCACGGGTGAACATGACTCCTGCCACCAGGCCTTTACCCATCACCGCGCCGATGACCTTGGCGTGGCGTTCTTGCATGGCATTCAGAGTGTCGTGCAGGATCTCGCCTAATGCTGCCGCCTGCCGAACCAGGTTCTCTTTCTCAATTCTCTCAATACTTCCCAGGGCGGCGCGGCAGGCAAGCGGATTCGCGGAATGGGTGCTGGTCATTTCCCCCGGACCGTACAGGTCCATCACATCCTTTCGACCGATCACCGCCGACAGCGGCAGGCTGCTGGTGATTCCTTTTCCCAGGCAGATCATGTCCGGCACGATTTCGTAATGCTCGAATCCCCAGAATGTTCCCGTGCGACCGAATCCGGCCTGGACCTCATCGAGAATCAAAAGGGCATTGTGTGTATCGCACCATTTTCGCAATGCCTGCATGTAGGATTTCGGGGTGAAACAGGCCATGCCGCCCTGGTAGGTTTCGGTAATGACCCCGCAAACGGTCTCCGCCGAAATCCCCTGTTCGGCCAGGCTCTCCTCGAATGCTGAAAAGTCCGTATCGGTGTTCCGCCAGCCATCCGGGAAGGGAACCTGGACAAAACCAGGGTCTCGGTGTCCGATCCATTCTTTCAATGCCGGAATGCCGCCCATGAGTTGCGCGCCGAGCGTCCGCCCATGAAACGCATTCTGGAACGACACCATGACGATCTTCCGGTCTCCGTCGACTCTTCTCCCGTACGTTCTTGCCAGTTTCAGCGCGCATTCCGTCGATTCCGCGCCGGTTGTCAGCAGAAACACCTTTTCAAGCGGAGGTGGTACGAGACTTCGGAGTTTCCGGACCAGGTCGATGCGGGCCTGGTTTGGGAAGCAATAGCTGTGCAACAGGCCATGGTCGATTTGATCCTTCAGGCTGCGAACGATCTCCTCCGCCGCATGTCCCGCATTGGTTACCAACACGCCGCTGGAGAAGTCGATCCATCGGTTGCCGTGGGCATCCCAGATGGAGAAGTCTTTTGCGCGGTCCCAGATAATCGGCGGTTGCCCGCCCATGGATCGCGGCTCACACGATGCCAGTCCCTTCAGGAGAGGGATGCAGGCGGGAACCGGGATTGGAGTCTGAATGGTTCGAAAGACCGTGGAGACGAAGGGAACATCGCGCGGTATCAATGGACTTTCCGGATGCATGTTTTCTCCCAGAGTATGCGAATATCGAATGACAAGTCGATTCTGTGCGAATTGATCCTACGACAGCCTGTCCCCCTGTGGTAGAGCGGTCAGGATGTTCTTGACGGTCTCTGGAAATGTAGACTTGGGCGTTGGGTTCGCGTATTCTTATTTAGATTTCCATACAGGGATGGAGAGTCCGGCTCTCCGAGTGTGAATGCAGGCCGATGGCTAAAAAACCGATCTCACGTGTTCGTAAGAAATTCCTTCCCGGCCAGACGCTGGTGAAGGAGGGGGAGATCAGCGGCTGGGCGTTTCTTATCTTGAGCGGTCGGGTCTCGGTGACCAAGAAAGTCGGTGGTCGGGACCAGCTGCTTGCCGAATTGGGCGCGAACGATCTGGTGGGCGAGGTGAGCGTGATTGACCGCAAACCGCGGACCGCCACGGTTACCGCGATGACCGAGACGGATGCCCTTATGCTGAATCTGTCGAACTTGTCTGAGGTGATGCGGGACAATCCCGACACGGCCATTGTTCTGTTCCGCTCCATGGCGAATAAACTCCGCTTGGCCAATGAGAAGGTGCTGCGGAATTATTCCCCGGAAGAAATTTCTTTCTGGAACCGACTTCTGACTTTAACCCGCTTGTGGGTTGACGCCACGGAATCCAATCTTGAGAATCGCACTCTGGTCAATCTTCGCGAGAAGATCCGTATTGTGTTCGATATCAGCCCCGAAGAGGCTCAGGGGCTTGTGAATCGGATGATTGCCGCCAGTATTCTCAGCGATCCCTCCGACGCGAAGGGCATGGTCATTCAACCGGAACGGCTCGATCAGTTCCTGGAGGCCCACCATCTGCTCCATGCGGAACAGCAGAGCAAGACCAAACTCACCCTTTCCGACTTGCAGGTTTCGCGGGTCATCCTGGGCGTGGTTGAACGGACGTTCGGCAAGGTGACCGAATCGCATGTGGTTCTCCCCACTCCGGAACTGAAGGAAGCCGTGTTGAGCACCGATCTCTGGCTGAATTATCCCGAAGCGGAACGGGAGAGATTGTGGGAGGACTGCATTGTCCGTCTGACCCGACACGGCCTGGTCGGTTGGCGCTATGAGGAACGTTCCGAAATCATCGTGCTGATCAGGAAAATGATGAATGTTTTGACGCTTGGCCTGGAACCGGGCGGGATATTTGATCAGACCTGCGGGATTCTCACCGGAAAGAAGAGATAAGCCTGAATTGCCACGCTCAATCAGTCGAGAGAACGGATTGAATTGATGGAAAAGATTTTCGCATTTCGAACCGTGCCGAGAATCCTGTTCGGGATCGGCTCGCGCGGGCGTCTGGCCGAGGAGACGGCAAATCTCGGTTCCCATGCGTTTTTCATGGCGAGCCGTACCCCGCTGGAACACGGCGATCTGGACGATCTGCTATCGTCCTTGCGGGAAAGATCCATTCAGGTTGAGATTTGCCCGGGTCCGCCGAGTGAGCCGGAACTGGCGTATGTCGAACAGGCGCGCGCTCAATGCCGGGAAACCGGCTGCGATGTGGTAATCGGGATCGGCGGCGGCAGTGTCCTGGATGCCTCCAAAGCGGTTGCGGCGCTGGTTCACGAACCTTCCACGGTGCGGGAGATCTTCGACGGTCAACCTGTTACGCAGCCCGGAGTCCCATTTATCGCACTTCCCACCACGGCGGGAACCGGGTCCGAGGTCACGCCCAATTCCGTTCTGAGTGATCCCGACCGTTTCATCAAACAGAGTATTCGCGGGGAAACCTATTGGCCGAGACTGGTCATCAACGATCCTGAACTGACCGTTCGAGTTCCGATCCAGGTGAAGATTTGGAGCGGTGCGGATGCGCTGGTTCAGGCGGTAGAGTCGTTCACATCGCTTGGTTCCAATCATCTGACGGATGCGTTGGCATTCGAATCCTTTCGATTGATTGCTGGAAGCATTGAGGAGATCGCCCACGGGACGGACGAGATCGAGCCGCATGTTGCCATGGCCGATGGAAGCATGTTGGCCGGGATTGCCCTGGCGAATGCGCGACTGGGTGCGGTTCATGGCGTGGCCCACCCGATGGGCGTTCGATATCGGATTCCTCATGGCCTCTGCTGCGCGATTCTGTTGACCCCGGTCATGCGGTTTAACGAGCCGGTTGTCCGGGAAAAGTATGAACGGCTCTCGGTTGTCGTCCACGCTCCGGTGATTGAATGGATCGGCGATCTCTTCCGCCGCATGGGTATTCCCCCTGATTTTCGCGGCTGCCGCATCCCCAGGTCCGACGTGGATATCCTCATTCGGGAAAGCCTGCCGTCCGGGTCTCTCAAAGCGAATCCCCGCCCGGTCTCCGCGACCGATCTCACGGAAATTTTGTGCGCAATTCTGCCGGACTGACTTTCCAAGAAAGGCCGTTTTCCACTACCATTTACGGATATTCTCCATCATTTTCTTTTTCTGAGGTGAACCATGGCTCGTCAGAAATCCTTTGAATGTCATGTTATTTCTAATACGCACTGGGACCGGGAGTGGCTCTACAATTTCCAGGAGACCCGCATGATGCTGGTCAAGTTTGTCGACAAGTTGCTGCACATTCTGGATGTCGAGCCTCGATATCATGCGTATTTGATGGATTCGCAGACCATCCCGCTGGAGGATTACCTGGAGGTTCGTCCCGAAAAGGAAGAGACCGTACGGAAGCATGTCAGTTCCGGGCGGTTGCAGGTTGGTCCATGGTATTGCTGCCCGGAGGAATTCCTGGTCAACGGCGAATCGCTGGTGCGGAATATTGTGGTGGGGCATCGGGTAGCCGAGCGATTCGGACGAGTCATGAAAATCGGTTACAGTCCGTTCTCCTATGGTCAGACCTCACAGATGCCGCAGGTTTACCAGGGATTCGGGATCGACACGATCCTCTTCTATCACGGGATCCAATTCACGGAATCCAAATCGGAATTCTGGTTCGAGAGTCCCGATGGGTCCCGCTCGTTCGCCTCACGGATGGGGAGTTTCGCTCGATACAACTTTTTCTTTTATGTCTTTCGTCCCGTAGTGTATGGGACGGAAATCAACGAACGGACCTACTCGTATAAGGGGGGCGGGATGCCGTTCCACCTGTGCCGAATGGGTCGCCATGCGGGCCATCATTTCCTGGTCGATCCCGTTCGAGGATTCCACAAGGACCGGATCAAACCCTCGTTGGATCACCTGAAGGAGCTGGAAAAAGAGCGATGCACCTCGCGGTATCTTGCCTACATGATGGGCACGGACAGCACCGAGCCGGATCTTTCGGAAATCCGGATTGTCGAAGAGGCGCAGAAGATGGACCTGGAAGAGACGATTCTGCACAGCAGTTTGGAAGATTGGATCAACAAGGCCCGCAAAGAGGCCCAGGGCCTGGTGGTTCTGAAAGGCGAGCGTCGTACCCCGCGCCTGCTTGGAACGAGATATCATTTATACGGAGACGTCACCTCCGCACGCACTCGGATGAAACGGAAAAACGCGCTGGCGGAGATGGCGCTTCAGCGCGCAGCGGAACCGTTCGCGACCATTGCCTCGATCCTGGGATATGAATATCCGCGCACCCTTTTGGATCTTGCCTGGAAGTATCTTCTTTCGTGTCATCCGCATGACAGCATTTCGGGAGCCGGTGTGGATCAGATCGAGCGTGATGTTCACAACCGCCTGGAGCAGTGCCTTGGCATTGCGGAAGGGCTTCAACGCTACGCGTTCCAGGACATTCAGCTGCGGATCGACAATTCTGATTTCGCCAACGACCAGATCGGACTGACCGTTTTCAATCCATCGCCGTTTGAGCGGTCCGAAGTGGCCACTGTGGTGATTGACCTTCCGAAGGAGTTGGGAATCGACCAGTTTACGATTCATGATGCCGAGACGGACAAGCGGCTTGACCGCTGGGAATTCGCCCGGTACGAGATGGAGCCGGTGATCCGTCACCTGGGCGATGCCACCCTGGAGATGCCCGGCGTTCGGACAGAGGTCCACGTCGCATTGGAGAACATCCCGGCATTCGGCTATAAGACCCTCAAAATCGTTCCGCAGAAGCTGGTGAACCGGCTGCAAGGGACCCTTGTGGACGGCCACAATTCGATGGAGAACGAGCACCTTCGCGTGAAGATCGAAAGCGACGGGACTCTGACTGTGTTCCACAAGGAAACCGGGCAAACGTTCACCGGTCTGCATCGGTTCCAGGATGACGGCGAGGCGGGAGTTGCGTGGCAGCATGTCCATCCGGCCTACAATCCGACCGTGTCCAGCTGCGGTCAACCGGCACGAATCTCCCTGGTGGAGGCCGGGCCGCTGTTGGCGACGTACCAGGTGGATATCACGATGCGCATTCCCAAGGGCCTGGTTGAGGGCCGCGGTGACGAGGTCCGGCGTCTGGATGGGAACGGGGATGATGCGCGGCGTTCCGATGTATTGGTGGATCTGCGGATCAGTTCCTTTATCACGTTGCGTCGCGGCTCGAAGATGGTCGAGATTGTGACCCGGTTCGACAACCGCGCGGACAATCACCGGCTGCGCGTTGTCTTTCCGACCTTCCTGGACGCGGATCATTCCAGTGCGGAAATGGCGTTCGATGTGGTCGAACGGCCCATCGAGCGGGACCCGTCCAGTGCCTGGTACGGCCAGGACAATCCCACCCATCCGCAGCATCGGTTTGTGGACGTGAGCGACGGGAATGTCGGCCTTGCGATTCTCAACGACGGATTGCGGGAATATGAAGTAACCGACGATCAGGAGAAAGCGATTGCCGTAACCCTGATGCGTGCCTTCGAGATTGCGCTTGCAACGGTGAGCTGGCGCTGGGAACGTCACGCGGAAATGCGACTTTCGCAATCCCCCGGCGAGCATGAGTTCCGCTATGCGATCTATCCCCACGCCGGGACTTGGTCCAAGGCCAATGTGTACGAGCAGGCCGAACAGTTGACCGCTCCGTTGGAAGTTGCCCAGGTGGGGCCGCACAGCGGCAATTTGCCCAAGAGCCTGTCGTTCTTCAAGATCGAACCAAAGGCGCTTGTTCTTTCCGCGATGAAACGAGCGGAACGCTCTCAGCAGATTGTTCTGCGTCTGTTCAATCCCACCGGCAAGACGGTCCAGGGGTCCATCTCCTGTTTCCGGAAAATCAAATCTGCCGAGCTGCTCAATCTGAATGAAGAATTCATTAAGAAGATATCGGTCAGCAGCGATAAGAACTCCGTCAGTATCTCGGTTCCGAAAAAGAAGATCTTCACAATCGGCCTGACGATTGCCGACGATGGGAAGTAACTCGATGAATGCGACTGCGAAATCATCCAAGTCCACCGCCACGCCGAAGGATCTTCGATCCTTCGGCTGGCTGGTGGGTGGCGTGTTGCTGGCGCTGGCGGGCCTTATGTGGTGGCGCGGGCACGGGATTGCGCGGGACGCCCTGGGGGCGCTGGGGGGCGCGCTGGTTGTGTGGGGGACGGTGTGGCCCTCGGTTCTTCGTGAGATTCATGCGGGCTGGATGCGATTTGCGCATGGGCTGGGCTGGTTCAACACGAATCTGCTGCTATCGCTCTTTTATTACGTGGTATTATGTCCTATCGGGTCCGCCATGCGTCTTTTCGGTCGGGACCCATTGGATCGAAAGTGGTCTTCCGAGCAGTCCTCTTATTGGATTGTGAAGAAGGAACAGCGTCCCAGCGACCACTACGAGCATCAGTTCTAGGGTGCATTTCAGGAGTGATGATGGCGAAAACGGAATTTATTCGAGAGTTCTGGTTGTTTCTCAAGACCAATAAGAAATTCTGGCTCTTGCCGATCGTCTTGTGCTTATTGGGATTGGGCCTGCTGATCGTTTTGACTCAAGGCTCCGCGCTGGCCCCGTTTATCTACACGGTATTCTGATGCCCGGAAGCGGGGTCGGATTTTCTGGCCA
>Ga0116141_10005292_pt1 | contig 10807 bp, 10 predicted proteins | sample AD_UKC097_MetaG_FD_89744 | JGI IMG/M metagenome (GOLD analysis project Ga0116141, IMG submission 89744) | Active sludge microbial communities of municipal wastewater-treating anaerobic digesters from USA - AD_UKC097_MetaG | ecosystem: Engineered > Bioreactor > Anaerobic > Digestate | place: USA... | reverse complement strand
TGAAATATTCCTTCGGCACGCCGATTTTAAGCCCCTTGATGTCTTTCCCGAGAGCCGCCCCATAGTCCGGGACAGGAATGTCCCCGGAGGTGGAATCCATGGGGTCATGTCCGGCGATAATTCCCAAAAGCAGGGCGGCATCGCGGACATCTTTTGTGATCGGCCCGATTTGGTCCAGGCTGGAGGCAAAAGCAATGAGCCCGTACCGGGAAACGCGTCCGTATGTCGGTTTAAGCCCTACGACACCGCAGAACGAAGCCGGTTGGCGGATAGATCCCCCGGTATCCGAGCCAATCGCCCAGATGGCTTCATGGGCGGCCACGGCCGCGGCCGAACCGCCGCTGCTTCCTCCGGGAACCTTTGTCAGGTCCCAGGGGTTATGGGTGGGGCCATAGCAGGAGTTTTCCGTTGATGAGCCAAACGCAAACTCATCCATATTCGTATGCCCCTGCACCACCCCCCCCTCCGAAAGGAGTTTGCTGACGACCGTCGCATCGTAAGGCGGTTTAAATCCTTTCAGAATCCTTGAGCAGCAGGTTGTTTCCATCCCTTTGACACAGATATTGTCTTTAACGGCGATTGGCAGGCCGTGTAAGAATCCCTTGTGAGATGAATCTGGTCTTGGGGGAGATCTTCTCGCAGCAGGACATAGGCGTGAACCAAGTCATCGTGAGCTTTGATCCTTTGTGTCAAAGAATGGTAAAGGGTGTCCGGATCAATCTCCCGGGATCGTAATTTTTCTATTAAAGCATGGGCTGTCAGTTCAAAAAGATTCATGTCTTTTATTCTCTTATTCGATAACCTGCGGTACCGTGAACGCCCCCTCCTGCTGGGTTATGGCTATTTGCAGGGCTTCCGCCTGAGAAAGGGAAGGAGCCACCCGGTCTTCCCGGTACACGTTTTGGATCGGGAGGACATGACTTGTCGGGAGAACGGCACTGGTATCCAGTTTTTCCAGTTTCATGATGTAATTCAGGATCGTCTCCAGATCCTGCGTCAAAGCCGTCAATTCGGCATGGGTTAACTTCATCCGGGCGAGGCTGGCAATAGTTTGAACCGTATCTTGAGTTATCATAGACACCTCACAATATAAATATTCATAAATAATATCATCCTCGTCCGGTAAGCACAAGTGCTATTTTAGCAGCAGGGTTTTAAGGTCCTCGGGAATGGGAACGGGTCTAAAATTTTGATTGAGACAGGCCAGCACGACTTCCGCGTCCACGACTAACGTCCCGGTGTCCTTTTGAGAAATTTTCTGTGAAAAGAAAATTTGAGCGGCCGTGACTTTCATCAGCGCGGCGTCGCAACACAGGATATCCCCGTATTTGGCAGGGCTTTTATAGGAGATCGTGACTTTCCGGACCGCATACATAAAACCCTGTTGATAAAAGAAATCGACGCTTAATCCTTTTTGTTCCAGGAATTCTGTCCGCGCTTCTTCAAGGTATTTCAAATAATTCCCGTAATAAACAATACCGCCGGAATCGGTATCGTGAAAAAAAATCCTTTTTTCCATTGAGGATCTCCTTTATTCAATGAGCATTTAATTCGCACGACCCAAGGGAGAGTAAATGAGAAATGCGAATTGATCCTTCAGCGCGAGTGAGCCAAGCGAACGAGTCGAAGGATATTGGTTTCATACCCCGCAGCTTACTACGGTTCATGGAGTCCAGAGAGCTGCTCTGGGGTTCATATTTTTGATTTTAAGTTCTACTTTTAACATGCTTTATCTGAACTGTCAAGAAATAGGTCCGGGGATTGAATTGAATATTTTTTTCCTTATTCTTGCATCAGAATAAAAAAAATGGTACATTATGGTCGGATGATAAAAAAATAATATTATTTATAAGATAACTAAAGTAAGTGATTTATGGAAAAAGCTCAACCCAATGTGCGTCAGGCGGCCTCGGGTTATACTGGCCAGGAAAAAAGGTATTTGCCCCGGTGGGAAGTTAATAACCGTGTTTTATGCCGCACGGACGAGGGATTTGATTCTGTTGAGTGCCGGAGTATGGATTTGAGCTGTGCCGGGGTGTGCCTGGTCATGCGGCAAAGACTGCAGCCGGCCGAGAAGGTTAAATTAACGATTTATCTCACCGAAGCGAAAGCCGTGGAAGTCGATGGACACGTGGCTTGGAGCCGGGTTTCCGGTTATGGGAATTTGGCGGGAATCAGTTTTGAGAATACCGAGTTAGAGATTCAGGATACGATATTAAAGTACGCATTTGAGTTCAAGAAAAACACTCTCGTTCAGCACTGGTTTGAAGGATGGCAGGCCGGTGCGGAAACGGGTTCAGACCCTTCCTCTCCTCCCCCGCAAAATTAAATTTCGGGCTTATTGTATGAGATTGTGTTGATAAGACGGCAGTAATCCGTCAGGGACAGTGTTTCGGCTCTGGAAGAAGGGTTGATTTTGAGCTGTTCCAAGGCCGTTAGGATTGTGGCTTTTTCCCACCCTCCCGCTAAAGCGTTGACTAGTGTTTTCCTCCTGTGCTGAAAAGCCGTCCGGATCAATTTAAAGAGGAGCCCCTCATCCGTGACGGGAATTTTTGTCTCCCGGAAGGAAATGTGAAGAAAGCACGAAGTGACTTTGGGGACCGGGCTGAAACACGACGGCGAGATCAGGAAATGAATTTGGGGCTGCGCGTAATATTGGATATAGCAGGATAGCGACCCATAGTCTTTAGAATGAGGCCGGGCCGTGAGTCTTTTCCCGAATTCGTGTTGCACGGTCAGAAAGGCTTCTGTGACGCAATGACGCTCGGAAATCAGTTTTTCAATAACGGGCGTGGAAATGCAATAGGGCAGGTTCCCGATAACTTTAACGGGGGCGGGAAGCCCGGACATCGGGAAATTCAGAAAGTCCGATTGAATCAGGTGAACGTGGTCTTCCGGAAAAAGTTCTTTCAGCAGGCCGCACAAGGCCGGGTCTGTTTCTATCGCGTAAAGCGATTTCACCCGCGGGGCTATGTGCCGGGTTAAAGCGCCTCGCCCGGGGCCTATTTCCAGCACAGGCTGGTCATCCTGCAGAGCACACGCAGAAACAATTTTACGGATGATATTTTCGTCGGTCAAGAAATTTTGGCCGAGGTGTTTTTTTGCCCGGGGGAGCGCCGGTGAAGAACGGGGCCGGGAACGATATCGGGGCGGGACATTAACCATGGGTCAGTTGATCGGCTAAGCGGATTGCGGCCGTCATGGATCCGGGGTGGGCGCTCCCCTTCCCGGCGATATCAAAAGCCGTTCCGTGGGCGGGAGAGGTCCGGATAAAAGGCAGCCCGGCCGTAAAGTTTACCAGATTGTTCAGGCAAAGGGCTTTGATTCCCGTAAGCCCCTGGTCATGGTACATCGCAATAATGAGGTCAAAGTGTTGTGCCTGGTGCGGAGTGAATAAGGTGTCGGCGGCAAACGGGCCTTCTGCGCGGATTTTCTTTTTTTTCGCTGCGGCAAGCGCCGGTATGATGACGCGGATTTCTTCATCCCCGATATGCCCCCCTTCCCCGGCATGAGGGTTCAGGCCGCAGACCGCGATGCGCGGCTTTGGAATTCCAAACTGGGTGCGCAGGGTTTGCTGGCTCCGTTGGAGCGTGGCCAGGAGACTCTCGGCGGTGATTGAGCGGCTGACGCGCTTTAAAGGGATATGGCGGGTGAGCAGCACGACGCGTAAATCCCGGGCGACAAACATCATCTCGACATGCTCACGATGAAACGCCCGGGCTAGGAACTCCGTGTGCCCTTCAAAAAAGAGTCCTGATTTACAGATGTTTTCCTTATGAACCGGTGCCGTCACCAGGGCGGACACATCCTTCCGTTTCAGTAAATTGACGGCGGCCTGCAGGTAAGCCAAAGAGGCTTGGGCGGAAACCACCGTGCCCTGCCCGGGCTTCACCGTGTCTTCGTTCAGCCGTTTGAGGTCAAACAGGTCACAGTTATCGGGCAACTTCGAGGTATAGCGTTTCAGGACAGCCTTGTCCCCGATAATGCAGAATGGCCCGCCTTTCCGGACGGCGGGGTGCTTGAGCGCTTTGGCGAGAACTTCCGGGCCAATGCCTGCGGGGTCGCCCATTGTGATCGCTATCATTTTTTTGTTTTTAAAATTCATGGAAAAGGGCACGTTTCCCGGATTTCAGGCCCGGCTCCGGTTGCGACACGGGTTATTGACGGGGTCGGTTAACTTTTAATGTCGATATAGGCTTGTTTTTTAAGTTCTTCGATCCAGATATTGAATCGTTTCCGGAATTTATCCTGAAAAATTTTTTCGGTGATGATATCTTTCACTTCATCCAGGGTAGCAATTTGATGGGGGATTTGTTTCACGACCTTGAAAATATAAAATCCTTCCTCAAGTTCGATGATTTTAGAAACCTCCCCTTCCTTTAGTCCAAAGACCGCGTTTTCAATGGCTGGCAATACCTGCCCTTTTTCAATAGTCCCGACCGGTGCCCCTTGCGAATATGTATCCATGAGCCGTTTAAAGTCTTCCCCTTCTATGATTTGCAGAAGGATATCTTTTGCCTGCTGGCGGGCCGCATCCGGGTCGTCTTTTTTGGGGAGATAGATCGAGAGCAATTCTACCTTGGCTGGCTCTTGAAAGGCCTCAAAGTTTTCTTTGTAATAGTCGGTGACTTCCTGGGGGTTCACCACTACTTTGGATTTCACTTCCTTTTCGACCATGAATTTTATTTTAAACTGGTCATGCAGCTTTGTTTTAAGTTCCGAGACCGTGGCGCCTTCCGATAAAAGCGCCTTTAGGAAATCCTGTTCTGATTTGTAACTATGTTTTATTTCCGTGAGCCGCTGCTCAATGATCTCCGGCCGCACTTCAAGGCCCACGCGGTTGGCTTCGGTCAGGATCAATTTGTCTTCAATAAGGTGGCTGATTCCGTCCTGTTCCATCTCCTGCATGATGCGCTGTATTTCGCTGTTGCTTTTCCCTTCCATTCTCAACTGCGTGAACAAGGAATGAACATAGTCCTTGAAATTTTTTAAAGTGATAATATCGTCATTCACGACGGCTATAATGGCGTCCTCCACCGCATGCGCCATGGGGCAAGAGCTTAAAAGAAGGAGAAGGGCCACCACGGCGCCGCTGACGCCTTTATTTTGTCTGCCCATGTCCTGTGGTCTCCTGGTTGGTTTTTAAATGTTCAATAGATTCCTTTAAGAGCCGGCAGTATAGATCAAACCCGATGGCGGTGATATATCCGCTTTGCTCTTCTCCCAGCAGATTCCCGGCCCCCCTGATTTGCAGGTCCTCAAAAGCAATCTGAAATCCGGCCCCCAGTTCGCTGTGTTTTTCCAGGGCGCTGAGCCGGGCTTTGGATATTTTGGAAAGCGCCAGCTCCGAAGGAATAAAGAAATACGCGTAAGCCTGGCTCGTAAACCGCCCCACGCGGCCCCGCAACTGGTGTAAATCTGCTAATCCGAAATGATGGGCGTGATTCACCATGAGCGTGTTCGCGTTGGGGATATCAATCCCCGACTCGATGATCGTTGTGCAGACCAGGACATCAATTTCCCCTTTCAGGAATTGCAGCATGACGTGTTCCAGTTGCCTGGCCGGCATTTGCCCGTGTCCTACGGCGATTCTGGCTTGGGGGGCCAGTCGTTGTATTATTTTAGCAATTTTTTCAATATCTTCAACCCGGTTATGCAGGAAAAAGACCTGGCCTTTCCGGCTCATTTCCCGTTCGATAGCAGTGCGCACCAGGTCTTCGTCAAATTCCACAATGTGTGTCAAGACCGGGGTCCTGTTTTTGGGCGGGGTCGAGATGACGGACATATCTTTGACTCCGGCCATGGCCATGTAGAGCGTGCGCGGAATCGGCGTTGCGGTTAAGGTCAGGACATCCACTAGGAGTTTGAGATGCTTGAGCTTCTCTTTGGCTTTCACGCCGAACCGCTGTTCTTCGTCAATCACTACGAGGCCCAGGTCTTTGAATCCGATGTCCTGCGATAACAGCCGATGGGTCCCGATGACGATATCGACGCGCTTTTCGGCTAAATCCCGGATAGTGGCTTCTTGTTCGTTCCGGGTGCGGAACCGGCTGAGCATCGCGACCTCGACGGGATAATTTTTCATCCGTTCGCGGAAATTGTAGTAATGCTGTTCGGCCAGGATTGTGGTCGGGACGAGCACGGCCACCTGCTTGTTGTTCAGCACCGCTTTGAACATGGCCCGCAGGGCGACTTCGGTTTTTCCGAACCCGACGTCCCCGCAGAGCAGCCGGTCCATCGGCCAATCGGCTTCCATGTCCGCCTTCACTTCCTGGGTGGATTTGGTCTGATCCGGCGTTTCCGTAAACGGGAAGGATTTTGCGAACTCGCTTTCCCACTCGGAGTCTTTGTTGAAAGCGAAACCCTTTAAGCTTGTGCGGAGCGCCTGCAGTCTTAAAAGCTCCGCCGCGAAACGCTGCAGCTTTTTTTGGATATGAGCCTTAACCCGGGTCCATTCCCGGGATCCCAGTTTATAGAGACGGGGCGGTTTTTTGTGAAAGCTGATGTATTTTTGGACCAGATGCATGTCATGCTGCGGGATGTACAGGCGGTCGCCGCCGGAATATTCAATGACCAGATGATCTTTATTCTGGTTGTTGACGGACATGGGTTTGATCCCGAGGAATCTTCCGATGCCGTGATGATTATGAACGACGTAGTCTCCTTGCCGGATATCAACGAAATGGTTTAACGGGGTGTCGGCGGTGAAAGGAGATTTCTTCGTTTTTTTCCGGGGAAGGATAAAGACGATATTGTGCTTCCAGATCGTCTGGGATGAACGGATGTTGTAGCTGGCGATAAACTGGATGCGGTCCTCGTTCAGGGCGATCCGGATCGGGCTGTCGAAATTCACGGGGAAAATATCGAGGACTTCCCCGCGGCAGGCGAAGTCCCCTTCCCCCTGGACGTCCCTGGCCTTGCGGTAATGAAAAAGCACCAGCTCATCCAGGATTTCGTCTAAATGGATGGTTTGATCGACATAAAGTTTGAGCGACCGGAACATCCTAAGTCTTGTTCTTTTGCCAGGCCAGGACCAGCGGTACCGCGATGAAGACTGTCGAATACGTACCGGCGACAAACCCGATAATCAGGCTGAGCGCGAACGTGTTCAGCGTCTCTCCCCCGAACAGATAAATGGACGTGACGGTTATCAAGGTCGTAAATGTCGTCAAGATGGTCCGGCTCAATGTCTGGTTGATGCTCGTGTTCAGGATGTCACGGAATTTCATTTTTTTAAATTTCGGCATGTTTTCCCTGATCCGGTCGTAAATAACGATCGTGTCATTGATGGAGTACCCGGCGATGGTCAACAGCGCCGTGATAACGAGCAGATCCACTTGGCGTCCCATCAAGGACAGAAACCCCAGGGTAATCACCACATCGTGCAAGAGGGCGATGACGCCGGTGGTGGCAAAGTCAAAATGGTGAAACCGGAAGCCCACATAGACCAGGATCCCAGCCAGGGCGAAGACCACCGCGGACACGGCCCGTTTTCTTAAGTCTTTCCCTACAACGGGGCCCACGGTTTCAATCCGCATGATTTCAAACGGGTTGTCCGCCATTTGTTCGTTGAATATTTTAATGATGTCCTTGTCTGTATCTTGGGCCGACCGGATGATGATATTCTCCGGATGCTTGTCAAATCCCTGGATCACGAGATCATGGATGCCGTTGGCCTTGAAAATATCTCTTAGCGCCTGGGCTTCGACCGGTTTCTGAAAGCGGTATTCCTGAACCTGCCCGCCGGCGAAATCGATCCCGTAAGCCGTGTCCTGTTTCTGGAAAAATGAAAAAAGGCCTATGCCGATCAGAAGGATCGAGAGCACGATGCATATATGACGTTTGGAAACGAAATCGATGTTCGGATTTGAAAATGCCTGAAGCATCGGCAGGGATTTCAGGGCTTTCATTTCCAGAAACAGCAAAAATAGGGTGCGGTTGACAAAGATCGCGGTAAAAAGGCTGGCCGATAAACCGATCGTCAAGGTGACGGCGAACCCTTTGATGGGGCCGGACCCGAACTGAAAGAGCATGAATGCGGCGATCAAGGTGGTCAAATTGCCGTCGAGAATGGCGGAAAGCGCCTTGTGAAAGCCGCTGGATATGGCCGCGTGCATGGGCCGGCCGTTGGCCAGTTCTTCCCGGATGCGTTCGTTGATCAGGATGTTGGCATCCACCGCCATGCCCATGGTGAGGATGATCCCCGCGATACCGGGCAGAGTGAGGGTCACTTTAGAGCCTGGCAGCAAAAAGTTCAGCGCTCCCATGACCCCGACGATAATGACGAGATTGCACAAGAGCACGATATCCGAGATGATGCCGGCTTTCAAATAATAAATCAGCATAAAAATCAGGACCGCGATACCGCCGAAGACGCTGGCCGTCACCCCGGCGCGGATCGAATCCTGGCCCAGGAGCGGCCCGATGGTGCGCTCTTCTTCCACGTGCATGGGCGCGGGCAATGACCCGGAACGCAGGGCTAAAGCGAGCAGGGAAGCTTCTTCCACGGTGAATTGGCCGGTGATGACACCCCGGCCGCTTAGAATCGGCTCGCTGATATTGGGTGCGGAAAGAACTTCTCCATCCAGCAGGATCGCGAGGCGGTCATTGACGTGCGCGCGTGTCAACCGGGCGAACGTCTTGGCTCCTTCGCCGTTTAAGGTGAAACTGATTTGGGGTTCCCCGAAGGCGGCGCTGTTGAAATCAACCATGGCGTTGGCGATGGTGTCCCCGGTCAAAGCGGGTTTTTCGGCGACCAGGATGAAATCCGGCTTGCCTTTGATTTGTTTCAGGAGATAGCCCGGAGGGTTGGTTTCGGTCGACAGCGCCTCGTTTAAAAGATTCGGGTCCTCATTGACCATGCTAAAATCCAACTGGGCCACCGTGCCGATCAATTCTTTCGCCTTGTCACGGTCGGTGACGCCGGGCAGCTGAACAATGATCTGGTTCTCTCCCTGCCGCTGGATCACCGGCTCGGCCACCCCTAACTGATCAATACGGTTCCTTAAAATTTCGATGGCCCGGGGCACAGCGTCTTTTTTAGCTTCCTCATCCAGTTTTTCAGTATCCACTTTCATGACCAGATGCATGCCGCCTTGCAAGTCAAGCCCGAGGTTTACTTTTTTGTCTAAAGGTAAAGCAAAGTACAAACAGGCCGCGATCACGCTCACCACGACCAGTAAACGTATTTTCAGGTTTTTGCTCATCGCTTTGTTTTCTCCTTTATCGTAACGCTATGTTTCGCTGGTGGTCGCGATAGCTTCTTTATCCACTTCGATTTTTACATTATCGTCAACGCGCAATATGACCGTGGTCGTTTTGATATTAACGACCGTTCCATGAATGCCGCCCGCCGTGACAACCTGATCGTTCTTCTTCAGCTTTTCCAGGAGTTCTTTTTTCTTTTTTTGCTTTTCCTTCTCTTCCGGCCTAAAGACGATGAAATAGAATATGAACGCGATCGCAATAAACGGGATCAATTGCGAAAATTGATTGGCTGTCGCTTCTGCTGGCATATAAGACGACCCTTTCTTCAACCCGGTTAATAAAAGATATCCCAGTGAACGTCCGGCGAAATTAATCAAGCAGCTTTCTTAACCAGCGTTCGTACCGTATCGGTCATCTGGGCGCCTTTTTTAAGCCACTTTTCCAGCTTTTCCTTGTTTAAGGAAATAACCGCCGGTTTTTTAGCCGGGTCATAATATCCGAGGATATCCATGGCCCGTCCCTGTTTGGGGTCGCTCTTGTTGAGAACGACAATCCGGTAGTTATACTTCTTGTTGGCGGGTGCTCCTGCTTTTTGCAGACGAATCCGTACTTCCATTTACTTTTCCTCCTTGTTCCTTTTTATAAGCAACGTGTGTTTTTTTCTTGTTCAGGGGACGCACGGTCCCGTTATCCCAAATATGATGGGCCTGTTCAATGGCTAAAACCTGGGCCCGGGCCTTGTTCATGGTTTCCTGGTATTCACGGTGCGGCACGGAATCGGCTACGATTCCGGCGCCGGCCTGGATATAGGCTTTGCCTTTATGCGCGACAATGGTCCGGATGGTGATGCAGGAATCCAGGTTCCCGGAAAAACTGAAATAACCAATGCATCCGGCGTAAGGCCCCCGGGCGACGTTTTCCAGCGTGTCGATAATTTCCATGGCTCTGATTTTCGGGGCGCCGGACACGGTCCCGGCCGGGAAGGCCGCTTCCAGGACGTCCAGAGAGTCTTTTCCCGGAGCAAGCCGCCCTTTGACATTCGAAACGATATGCATGACATGAGAATATTTCTCAATCGCCATGAGTTCGGAAACCTCGACCGTGCCTTTTTGGCATATCCGGCCAAGGTCGTTACGCCCCAGGTCGACCAGCATGATGTGTTCGGCGATTTCCTTGGGGTCGCGCAGGAGGTCTGCCGCGAGGCGGCGGTCCTCCTGTTCATCCTGCCCTCTCGGACGAGTCCCGGCGATGGGACGTGTTTCAACGATCCCGTCTTCGCAGCGGATCAGCAGTTCCGGGGAAGACCCGACAATAGCGGTTCCGTTAAAATACAGATAGTACATGTAAGGCGAGGGATTCAGCGCCCGCAGCATACGGTAAAGATAAAACGGAGAAACATGGATATCCACTTCGAACCGCTGGGAGAGGACGATCTGAATAATTTCCCCCGCCTGGATTTGTTTTTGGGCTTCTTTTACGATGGTTTCAAAATGTTCCTGGGACATGTTGGACCGCACCGCAAGCGTGTACGGAGGGTCTTCCCGGCTTTGTTTTTCCGGTTTAAGCGGCCGTTGGAGTTTCTTGAGGATATCTTGTATGG
>Ga0116141_10005287_pt1 | contig 10815 bp, 9 predicted proteins | sample AD_UKC097_MetaG_FD_89744 | JGI IMG/M metagenome (GOLD analysis project Ga0116141, IMG submission 89744) | Active sludge microbial communities of municipal wastewater-treating anaerobic digesters from USA - AD_UKC097_MetaG | ecosystem: Engineered > Bioreactor > Anaerobic > Digestate | place: USA... | reverse complement strand
GGTGGGTGCCGTTGGCGATGCCGTCGTCCATGGCCGCCAGGTCGGGCAGGTCGAACACGTCACGCATCCGGGCGCGCCGCTCGGCGCTCATCTCGCCTTCGACGTGGTCATGCTCGGAAAAACTGAAATGCACCGGAATCGGCTGGGTGCCGGCGCCCACTTCGAGACTGACCGGGTGGTTGGCCAGCAGCAGGCGAAACTGCTCCAGGTAATACAGGCCATACAGGTCGGGGCGGGTGAGCGTGGTCTCGAAGCGGCCGGGGCCGGCGACGAAGCCGTAGCTCAGGCGCGAGTCGCCGTGCGCCGCGGTTTCCGTCTGCACCCGCACGAAGGGATAGCAGGCGCGCACCCGGGGCGGATGGTCAGGATCGGTCTGGCCGGGTAGCGGCTCGCCGGCCACGAAGCAGCGCATGGCCTCGCGCAGGTGCGCCAGACTGGCCTGGTAGATGGACTGGACCTGCGCCACGGCGGCCGCGGCATCGGTGTAGCGCTGGGGCGCGATGAAGGGGGGCATGTGGAGCATGGCGTCATTGTCACCGGGGTTCATGACGTCACGGCGCTCCGCGCATTCGCGCACCTACGGACCGGAACGCCGATGAAACGCCAGCTGCCGGCGCAAGGCGCGGACCTCCTCCATCAGGTCGGCCACGAGAGCCGCCAGGTGCGGGTCGGCGTCATACTGGCGTTCGATGTCCACCATGTGCTGGATCCGGGGGATGCTGGTCGGGCTGAGGTGATAGCAACCTTCGATCGTGGTGGCCTCCAGCACCTGGTCTTCGATGCGCTCGATGAGCCAGTCGCTGCTCAGGCAGCAGATCCGCGCGACATCCGGCAGCGGAATCCAGCGCTCGGTGTCCAGCGAGGGGTCGTCCAGTACAACGGTGATGGCTTGCGTGAACATGATTCCAGAACTCCTGTTTCAGCGGACTCGGGGCGAAAAGCCAGGGTAGGCGCCGGCCAGGGCGCGCCAGGCGTTTTTCTGTTCGTCGGTGATGGCGCCCGGTATGGCAATGGCCAGTTCCAGGTACAGGTCCCCCGGCGTCTTGCCTGGAATGCCCTTGCCCTTCAGGCGCAGTTTGCGGCCCGACACCGAGCCTGCCGGAACCACCACGGTCAACCGCCCGGCAGGCGTGTCGACCTCGATGTCCCCGCCCAGGGCGGCCTCCCAGGGAGCAACGAACACCCTCATCGTCAGGTCGCGGCCTTCGATGTGGCAGCTGGCGTCCGCGGTGATGTGAACCTTCAGAAACAGGTCGCCCGCGGGTCCACCCCCGAAACCGGGTCCGCCTTGTCCGGCCAGGCGGATGCGTTGGCCCTGGCCCACCCCCGCGGGGACCTTGACCGACAGGGTGCGCAGCTGCGGTCGCACCTGGCCACTGCTGTCCAGTTCATGGGATTGCAACTGGATGTGCTTTTCGCACCCGTGGTACGCGTCATCCAGCGTGAGCGCGATGTCGGCATGCTGGTCATCGCCCGGCCAGGCCTGCGGCCCGCCCTGTTGGCGCGCGCTCTGGCGGGAGCGTTCGCGGGCGGCCCGGCCGAAAAGCTCCTCGAAGAACTCGCTGTAGGCCTCCTCGCCGCCTGAACCGGAACCGTGCGCCGCACGATGGCTGCCGGTGCCGGCGCGCTCGAAACCGCGGCTCCAGCCGGGCGGGGGGCGCACATCCTCGGCGCTGCGCGCGCCCTGGGCCCAGGCCTGGTGGCCGACGGCGTCGTAGGCGGCGCGCTTCTCGGGGTCTGACAACACTTCGTTGGCTTCGTTGACGGTGGCCATCTGCTTGGCCGCATCCGCCTCCTTGCTGACATCCGGGTGGTACTTGCGCGCGAGTCTGCGGTAGGCCTTCTTGATCTCGTCGGGGGTCGCGTTGTCCTTGACGCCCAGGACTTCGTAGTAGTTGGGGAACTTCATGGCGACTCCATGTTACTCAGGATGCACTGGAAATGGGGGCCGAATTTCAGTTCTCAATTCTCGGGCCGGTTCGGACGGCCGGGCAGGGCGCCCTGCCGAACGGGGTGGACGGCCGCAGAACGTCGTGTCGATCGGGTTTTCGGTCTGATTCTTAGATGAAACAGGACGAACCCAGCATCGAAAGGACGTATCGCGCTATGAATAGGAGAGTGAAAGGATCGTCCGGGTTCACTGCCCCGCGGGTTGCGGCGGTTCGGCGCCCATAATCGGGAATGACCTCCACCGTTACCGGCGCCGCAGGTGCCGACACCGACTTTTCCCGCCTGCCCCTGCCGCCCGCCACGTTGGCCAACCTGGCGCAGCTGGGGTATCTCGCCATGACACCGATCCAGGCCGCCAGCCTGCCGGCGGCGCTGCTGGGCAAGGACCTGATCGCCCAGGCCAAGACCGGCAGCGGCAAGACCTGTGCGTTCACGCTGCCGCTGCTGGCCAACCTGAACCCGCGCCGGTTTGCCGTGCAGGCGCTGGTGCTGTGCCCCACACGCGAGCTCGCCGACCAGGTCAGCGCCGAAATCCGCCGGCTGGCGCGGGCGCAGGACAACATCAAGCTGGTCACCCTGTGTGGCGGCGTGCCGCTTCGCGGGCAGCTGGCTTCGCTGGAGCACGGCGCGCACATCGTGGTGGGCACGCCCGGACGGGTGATGGACCATCTGGCACGCGAAAGCCTCAAGCTCGACGCACTGAACACCCTGGTGCTGGACGAAGCCGACCGCATGCTCGACATGGGCTTCTTTGACGACATCGTCACCGTGGTCCGCCAGTGCCCGGCCGCGCGCCAGACCTTGCTGTTCTCTGCCACCTACCCGGAAGGCATCGCCAGCCTGGCCCACCAGTTCATGCGCGAGCCGCTGACCGTCACCGTCGAGGCGCAGCACGCGGGCGGCCAGATCGAGCAGCGTTGGTATGAGGTCACCGACGGCGAGCGGCTGCACGCGGTGAGCCGGCTGCTGAACCACTTCCGCCCGGCCAGCACGCTGGCCTTCTGCAACACCAAGGCCCAGTGCCGCGACCTGGCCGAGGTGCTGAAGGCCCAGGGCTTCAGCGCACTGGCCCTGTTCGGCGAGCTGGAGCAGCGCGAGCGCGATCAGGTGCTGGTGCAGTTTGCCAACCGCAGCTGTTCGGTGCTGGTGGCCACCGACGTGGCCGCACGCGGGCTGGACATTGCCAGCCTGGCGGCGGTGGTCAACGTCGACGTGACACCCGACCCCGAGGTGCATGTGCACCGCATCGGCCGCACCGGCCGCGCCGGCGAAAAAGGCCTGGCGCTGAACCTGGCCAGCCTGCCCGAGATGGGTTACGTGGGCCGCATCGAGCAACTGCAGGGGCGCGAATCCGACTGGCATCCGCTGTCGGAGCTGACGCCCTCCGGCGACGGCCCACTGGTGCCGCCCATGGTCACGCTGCACATCCAGGGCGGACGCAAGGAGAAGATCCGCCCCGGTGACGTGCTGGGCGCGCTGACCGCCGACCTGGGTTACACCCGCGAGCAGGTGGGCAAGATCAACGTCAACGAATGGTCCACCTACGTCGCCGTGGACCGCGCCATCGCCCGCCAGGCCGCCAGCCGGCTGAACGCGGGCCGCATCAAGGGCAAGAGCGTCAAGGTGCGCGTGCTCGAGGATTGAGGAGACCGACGATGGACATCGAACACTTCATGCAGGGCTACAAGGCCGCCTGGGAAGGGCGCGACGAGCGGCTGTTCTGCGCGCTGTTCACCCCGGACGGCACGTATCACAACACCCCGTTCGCGGTGCAGCGCGGTCACGCCGAGCTGGCCGCCTACTGGCAGCGGGTGAAGCTGCAGGAAGACGTGGCGCTGCGCTACGAGGTGCTGGCCGACAGCCCGGACGGCGGCGTGGCGCACTGGCACGTGACTTACCAGGTGGCGTCGGAGGAGCTGTTCGCGATCTGGGCCCGCTCCACCGGCACCCACCTGCCGCCGCGGGAGGCCGGTTCGCCGCTCCCGCGCATGGTGCTGGACGGCGTTCTGCAAGCCAGGTTCGACGGCGTCCGGTGCCGCGAATGCCGGTTGTGGTGGCACAGCCAGCAGCAGCTGGCCTGAGGGCGCGGACGGCGCGCACCACCGCGTCCGCCCGGTGGTTTTCGACTACTGGGGCGTGACCATGGCGCTTTCACCATAGCCCTGGATGAAGACACGCTGGCCGACGAACAGCGGCTGGCCCACCGGCTGGGTGATGGCCACCAGCACCCCGGAACTGGTGCGCACGATGATTTGCTGCGCCGCGATCGGCTGTTCGTTGCGTTTCTGCACCTCATTGCCGACCAGGGCGCCGCCGATGGCGCCCGCCACCATGGCCACATCGCGGCCGGTGCCGGCACCGATCAGGCTGCCGATGCCCACGCCGGCCAGACCGCCGATCACCGCGCCCACACCGGCATGCTGGTTGCTCGCGATCTGGGTCGGCGTGATCTGCTCGATCACGCCCTTGCGGATTTCCACCGGTGCTGGTGCGGGCGCGGCGCAGGCGGTGAGCACCAGCACGAGGGCGGCGGCGCTGAGGCGGGCATAGAGTCGATTCAACATGGGATGGTTCTCCTGGATGAGGGATATGGAAGCAAGGGTGAAACGGGACGGTGATTTACGGGTGGGTCGGGCCTCAGGGTTCGGCGACGTGGTGCTTGTGGCCGGACTCCCCATGGTGGCCATTGTGGTGGTAACCCCAGTGCTCGATGTCTTCTTCGAGGGCCAGCTGGCGGGGATCCAGATCGCGTTTCTTCAGGTCGGCCAGCAGGGCTTCGTCGCTGAGGTCGAGCAGCTTCGAGTTGGCCCAGTCCTTGTTGACGATGTCGTCCAGGCGGTGCAGCACGTGATGGTCGTCGGTCTGAATCGCCAGTTCGCGCCGTGAGTCGAAACTGCCGGGCGCCAGGTTGATCGAACCGATGACGGCGCGCTTGCCGTCCGCCAGCAGCATCTTGCCGTGCAGCTTGAGCCCCTTGAGTGCGTGGACTTTGGCGCCCACGTCCTGCAGGATTCGCAGCCCGCCGACACCTTCGATCAGCTTGTCGGCCTTGAGCGAATGCGGTTTCTTGGACAGGATGTGAATCTTCACGCCCCGGCGCGCCGCGCGCACCAGGCGTTCGATGATCACCTGGTCCTGGTAGCGTTCGTTCTGCAGCCACAACGTGTGTTTGGCCGCATCGATGAAGGCGGCCACGCGCTCGCGGCCGTTGTTCGGGCACCAGATCAGCGCCGAATCGGGATGGGGCTTGAACTCGCGGTGCTCCCAGTCGGCGTCAAAACAGGCCACCATCTCGGCCGCTTCCTCCGGGTAGGTGGTGACGATGGCGTAGTCGCGGGTCAGCGTCAGGTCGCGCGGCTCCCAGTTCAGCGACTCGACAAACCCGGCGGTGTCATCGACCACCATCGACTTCTGGTGTGTCAGTGCGAACGCGGGATTGCTGTCGCGCACCTCGATGCCGGCCTCGATGAATTTCTGCCGCGCCTCCTCGTTCTCGGACTCGCCGCTTCGCCGCGCCGGGTTCAGCATGACCCGGACCTTGACGCCGCGCCGCTGCGCCGCGATCACCGTGTCGATCAGCGTCGGATCGGTGAACAGAAACATGCGGATGTTGAGCGACCGCTTCGCGCCGGCGATCGCGTCGATCAGTGGCTGGGCGGTGTCATCGGGGAGAACGATCAGGTGGTGCGACATGGTGTGAACGATGCTGTGAGAACGTGATGCGCAGACCGACTGATACGACACGGGTCGCACCACCGACCTCCGGCTTCGATTTTGCCTCAGGAAAGGGTGTTTCGGAAGGGCGTTCAGCCGCCCGCGCGCGACTGAACGTCGGCCAGCAGACGCTGGACCGACGGGTCGTTGGGTAGCAAGGTGGCCAGCTGGCGAGCGTAGCCGAGCGCGGCCTTGTGCTGCCCGGCCTCGGTGTTGATCGACACCAGCGCGCTCAGCATGTCCACGTCACCGGGATGGCGCGCGTGCGCGGCGCCCAGCACCGCCAGCGCCTCGCTGCGTTTTCCAGCCGAATGCAGGGCGATCGCATGCACATAGGCGTAGCGCGAATTGTCCGGCGCCAGGCGGGCCGCCTGCGCCAGGGCCGCCAGCGCGGCGACCTTGTCCCCCTTGCGCACCAGCAACAGGCCCAGCGCGTGCTGCAGATCGGCGTGGCGCGGCATCCGGGTCATCGCCTCGCGCAGGGCTTTTTCGCCTTCGGCGTCGCGGCCGGCCACCCGCCAGGCATCGGCCTGGTTCAGCCAGGCGGGCGCATACAGCGGGTCCAGCCGCGCGGCGCGCTGGAACGCGGCGATGGCGTCCTCGACGCGGCCCTGGCGCAGGCGCAGGTTGCCCAGATTGACCACGGCCGAGGCCCAGTCGGCGTCCAGCGTCAGCGAGTCCTCGTATTCCTTCAACGCCTTGGCGCGGCTGGCCTGCGATGCGGGCGGCAACCGGTCGTCGGGGATGTCGGCCAGCACGCGGGCGGCCTCGACGCGCACCCCGCGCACCGGATCGGTCAGCAGCGGCGCAGCCGCCTGGGCGCGGGTGGGCGCATCCAGCGGCTCCAGCGCGGCCAGCGCGGCCGCGCGAATCAGCGGATCGCTGTGGGCCAGCAGTTTGCGAACGGCCGGCAGGGCCTGGGCGTCCAGGTTGGGTTGCGCCAGCGTCAGCGCGGTGGCGCGCACGATGGGCGCCAGTGCGGGGTCTTCGGCCAGCGCCATCAGCGAGGGCAAGGCCGCCACGCCCTGCCTGGCCCCGGCGTGCAAGGTGCTGCCGGTCTGCGGCCGCGCGCGCCAGCCGGTGCCGTACCAGCGGTCCATGGCCTCGGCGGCCCAGGACGGCTTGCGGTCGGTGTGGCAGCGGTTGCAGGCGTTCGGGGTGCCGAGCGCCTCGCTCAGGTCGGGGCGCGGCACGCGGATGGCGTGCTCCCGCCGGGCGTCGATCACCATGTAGGTGCGTTCCGGCATGTGGCATTCGACGCACTGCGCGCCGGGGCTGCCCGCCTTGTGACCGTGGTGGCCGGGTGTGTCGAAGGTGCCGGCGTTGTGGCAGCGCGCGCACAGTGCGTTGCCTTCCAGGCGGAGCTTCAGCGAATGGGCGTCGTGGCAGTCCATGCAGGTGACGCCCTTCTGGTACATGCGGGACTGGAGGAAAGAGTTCCAGACAAAGTTCTCTTCGCGTTGCTGGCCGTCGGCAAAAAAGGTCGGCTGGGTCAGCAGCGCCGGGCGGTGCGTGTCCATCAGCGGCGCACCGGGGGCACCGTGCTCCACCAGCGTCGAGCGTCTGGCGTGGCAGGCGGCGCAGGTGTTGGCGGCGGCTTCGTCAGCGGGGCGGTCGCGTCGGGCGGTGACCGCCCCGCTGGTGGCAAACGACCACGCCTCGCGCCAGCGCGATCGCAGCACCACCAGGCCCTTGTCGGCATCGGGCGCGTAAGGGGCGCGGGCGTGCTGGGCCCAGTCGGCGTGGCGCGAACCCGGGCCATGGCAGGCCTCGCAGGCGACGTTGATCTCGCTGAACGTGGTGTGGTAGGTGTCGGTGGCCGCGTCGTAGCCCTTTTTCAGGTTCGTCGAGTGGCAGGCCGCGCATTGCAGGTTCCAGTTCTGGTAACGGCCGGTCCAGTGCAGCGGGTCCCGGTGGTCCATCTTCTCGTCCGGATACAGGTGGAACCAGCGCTGGCCGCCTTCGGCCTTCGTGCGCGCGTCCCAGGCGACGCCCAGCATCTGGTAGCGGCCACCCGGAAAGGCGATCAGGTATTGCTGCAACGGCCAGACGCCGAAGGTGTGCGTGATCTCGTACTCGCCGGGCTGGCCGTCGGGCCCGTCGGTGCGCACCATGAACCGGCCCTCTCGTTTGAAGAAGGTGGTCTCGACCTGGAAATGCCGATGCTTCGCCTGGTTGAAGTCGCCGAGCACGGTTTCCGCCGTGGCCTGCTGCATCGCCTGGCGGTGATGTGACCCGTGCCAGGCTTGGTATTCGGCCTCGTGGCAGCGCTTGCAGGTGGCTGCGCCGATGAAGCGGGCGTCGGTCTGGAGGGCGGACGTCGGCGGCGTGGCGCTCGCGGTCGGTGCGCTATCCGGGCCTCGTCCGTGAAGGCCATAGGCCACGGCCGCGAGCACGGCGATGGTCGCCAGGGCGATCCACCATCCCGTCCGGATCCAGGGCCGGCGGGCGCCTTCCATGGGGCCCGGGGCCGGCGCCACGGTGGCAGGCTCTGGGGCGGGACGCCGTCTGCCGCGGGGCCTGGATGGTTGGCTCATCGAGGTGCCTCGGAAAAAAGGGCGCGACCCGGCGGATCAGGCGCGCGGAATCGATCGCGACGATGAACGATGAAATGCCATTGTCTTGTGCGGCGCCTGCGATTCGGGCCAGTCGCTGGCCTCGTCGGCCGGTCACGGGTGGCCCCATCGGTTGCCAAGGTGTCTTGGCCTCCTTCCAGCGCTGGGCAGTCACCAGTCGCTATCAAAACAGGACTTTCCTGCGCCGCCTGCGGTTCAGGCGGCCAGCAGCTGGCTCAGCTCGCCGCTGTCGATCAGGGCTTTCAGGTCGCCGGCGCCGCCCACCAGCGTGCCCTTGACGAACACCATCGGAAAGGTGGGCCAGCCCGTCCACATCTTGAGCGCGTTGCGCTTGCGCCAGGTATTGAGGTAGTTGCCATATTCGAGGTAGTGGTAGGGCTGGCGCGCATCGTCGAGCAGCTTGCGCGCTTGCTTCGGAAACGGGTTCATGCCCATGCCGACCACCACCACGTCATGGGCCTGCACCGCGGCCATCACGTCCTGCACGATGTCCTGCTGATGCCGGGCGATCTTGTCGCGGATGGCCGGATGGATGCGCGATTCGTCGAGGATGGGGCGTGGCATGGGCTTGGTGCGGGGATGGTGCTGCCTCAGGCAGGCAGGGCGATCTGGTGGTCGACGCTGAACTGGTAATCCTTGAACACGTGTTCCGCGCTGAGGATCTGGTAGGTGCCGTCGTCCAGGCGTCGGGTGGTGTCCTTCAGCCGGTAGGTGGTTTGGCCGCAGGTCCAGCACTTGAAATTGCGCATGTGCGTGCACAGGCAGGTCTTGTCCATCACCGACAGGTTCTTGCCATCCGGGTGCAGCGCGACTTCGCGGTTGTAGGCGGTGATGTAGGCGCAGTTGCCTTTGCCGTCGAGCAGGTAACCGTAGGATTCGCAGCCGGGGCGGATGCCCGAGCCGATGGCGGGTGAACTCTTGAGCATGCGCATCGGGTAGCCGGTGGGCGAGACGGTGTTGACCTCAATGTCGTCTTCGTTGGCCTTGAAGTACTCCTGCTTCACGTCGTCGGGCAGGCCGCATTCCCGGGCCACCGTGAAGCGCGTGGCCACCTGCACCGCCGCGGCGCCGTTCTCCAGGAAGGCGACTGCGTCGCTGCCGGTGAAGATGCCACCCGCGGCCACCAGCGGAATCGGCAACTGCTCCTGCTTCAGCCAGGCCGCGATCTCGGCCACGATGGTCGCCAGGTCGTATTCGGCCCAGTCCATGCCGAAGCCCAGGTGGCCGCCGGCCAGCGGGCCTTCGATGACGACAAAGTCGGGCAGGCGGTTCAGCCGCGCGTTCTTGCGCAGGAACAGTTGCAGCGCGCGCAGCGAGGAGACGATCACGCCCAGCTGGGCGTCGCGAAAACGGGGGTGGTCTTCCATCAGCGCGAACGAGCCCAGATGCAGGCCGGCGCTGAGCGTGATGCCGTCGATGCCGGCGTCCAGCGCGGAACACAGGCGCACACGCAGCGTGTCGGCCGGCGCGTTCATCGTCAGCTTTTCCATGCAGTTGACAAACACCATGCCGGGACCGCGCTTGGCTTCCATGGTGCGTCCCACGTGCAGGCGGGTGGCTTCGGCCACGTGGCCCAGGTCGAACTTGATGCCCGACTTGTCGGCGTTGTCGATGTTGTACTTGTAGAACTTCGTCTTGTCCTTGACGAAGCTGGTGTCGAAGCGCCGGTCCGAGACGTCGGTCACCATCGCGTCCGAAATGTGCCCGATGCCGCCCAGGCGGGCCGCCTCCAGCGCGAGTTCGGCGGTTGAAATGTCGACGCCCATGCCGCCCACCATGATCGGCACCAGCTCCTGTTGGCCGAACCGGAGGCGGAAATCATCAACTCGTTTCATGGTCATCCTGACTGTATCGCTGCCACTGGCACGTCGCCACCGCGCTCGCGCCCAAAATCCTGGAACATTTCGGCGGCAGAAAACCGTGGCGAAAATCCCGCAGCGCGAAGTGGCAAGTGTAAGACCCCGCCAATGATCCCGGAAACGTCGGTGCTGGCGTGTCCGCCGCGCCGCCGGACCGGGTGGTCGCGGGCGTAGAATCTTCGGGTGATTTCGTCACGTCAGTCCTTTCTTTCTTCGCCCTCCCGGGGTCGCCGGCACAGTTTGACGGCACGGCCCGCGAGGCAGGGGCATCCCCCAATTTCCTGAGGATTTCCATGAGCCAGAACGCCAGCGCCAAGATTCGTACGGTTGCCCTTGTCGGTCACGGTGCCGCCGGAAAGACCACCCTGGCCGAAAGCCTGCTGGCGGCCACCGGCGCCATCGCCAACCGGGGCACGGTCGAAAAGGGCAACACCGTCTGTGATTTCGATCCAGTCGAGAAGGACTTCGGGCATTCGCTGCAGTCGGCGGTGTGCAGCGTCGACTGGGCCGGCACGCAGATCCACATCGTCGACACCCCCGGCTATCCCGATTTCGCCGGTCAGGCCATCGGCGCGCTTGCGGCGGCGGACACGGCGCTGGTCGTGATCAACGCGCAGACCGGCATCGAACTGTCCACCGAGCGCATGTACAACCTGGCCGGTCAGCGCGGCCTGTGCCGCATGATCGTGATCAACCGGATCGACGCCGACAACGTC
>Ga0116141_10005285_pt1 | contig 10816 bp, 8 predicted proteins | sample AD_UKC097_MetaG_FD_89744 | JGI IMG/M metagenome (GOLD analysis project Ga0116141, IMG submission 89744) | Active sludge microbial communities of municipal wastewater-treating anaerobic digesters from USA - AD_UKC097_MetaG | ecosystem: Engineered > Bioreactor > Anaerobic > Digestate | place: USA... | reverse complement strand
GGAGGCCGTTCGTGGGCTGCCCCAGAAGTACCGTGAGGTGTTGGTGCTGGCCCATTCGGGGGAGTTGACGTATGCCCAGATGGCCGAAGTGCTGGACGTGCCGATAACGACGATGCAAATCCGGCTGGTTCGCGCCCGGCAGATGGTCCGCAACCAGGTCGCCGGAAGTAGTCCGGAGCAGGTACCGACGGGTCATCCCCGTGGAGGTGGGGGACCACGTGCATTCGGCGAGCCCGCGGATTCCCGCCTTCGGGGGAATGACCAGGTGCAGTGAACAGAAGGTGCACGAGACATGAGTGCGACAAACGACAGGCTGGAAGTACTGATTGGCAAGCTGCTGGATGGCGAGATCTCGCCGGCTGAGCAGCGCGTGCTCGACCGCGAGTTGGAGCGGGATAGTCAGGCAAGGACGCTTCTGGAGCAGATGCAGGTGCTGCACGAGTGCGGCGGCCGGGTCATCACGCGGGAGGTCCGCTCGGGGGGGGCGGACCCTCAGGAGGTCTTTGAGCGGGCCTGGCGGCAGAGCAGGGGGAGCACGTGGGGGCGAGTCGCCCGCGCCGGTGGGCTGCCTCGCTTCGCCGTCGGGCTGGCGGCCGGGTTTTTTTTGGGGCTGATCCTTCATCTTGTGCTCGTCGGGGGCCCGAAGCCTCGATTGGATGCTACACCGACACCAGAGGTTGCTGTTGCGGGCAATCAGGAACGAACCCGGCCAGTGCTCGAGCCGCCGCGTTCGCCTCGGATCACCCGCGAGGTCGAGTGGTACGGTTTCACGGATCAGGCGGGCAACCAGTGGCTTATCGAGGGGTTCCGCGAAGGGATGGCCAGGCCTGTCTCGTACCGCGGCGGCTTGTGATGAATACTGAAATCGATGAAAGGATACACCATGAAAAGCGTATTGACGTTTGGCTGTCTGATTCTGTGCACTCTCGGCCCCGCGTCCTATGCCCAGGGTGAGCGAGGGTACATGGGCGTCGAGCTGGACTCGGCCCCGCTGCCCGATCTCCTGACCAAACATCTTGGCCTGGCAGCGGGGCAGGGCGTTCGGATTCGCAACATTACGGTCGACAGCCCGGCAGATCAGGCCGGCTTGGAGCGGGACGACCTTATCATCGTCCTTCAAGACAAAAAGGTCATGGATGTCGAGCAGATCGTCCAGACCGTGCGGGCTTCGAGCGTCGGCGACGAGGTTTCGCTGGAGGTCATCCATCTTGGCCAGCGGAAGACGCTGAGATTGAAGCTGGAGGCCCCCCGGGAAGGTGCCGAGCGCAAGTATCCGCCGGAGCCGGAGGCCACCACGACATGGCGGCCGGGCAAGATCTTCCGGATCGGGCCCGACGGCCAGAGGTGGATGGAAGTCCCCTTCGACAAGATGCCCCAGTTCAACGTGGATGTGAACCGGTTCTTCAAGGATATCTACACGTTCCATCACCTGGCGGATCACGGGTCCTATACGATCACTATCCAGGGCGATCCTGCCGATGATGACTCGGATGTGATCGTGCGGGTGGATGGGAAGGAGTTCCGCACGACGGTCGGCAAGCTCGATGCGATTCCGGAGAAGTATCGCGGCCCCGCCGAGGAGGCGGTCGAGAGTGCCCGCAGGAGCGTGAAGGAGGACAGGGCTACCGGCGAGAGGTTCCAGTTGCCCGATGTGCCGTGGCCCGAGATGTACCAGAAGTTCTTCCGCTCCACGCCCAGGCTGGATATCGAGGGCTTGGCTGAGCAGAAGGACCGCCTCCTGGAGAAGCTCCAGGAGCAGATGGAACACCTGCAACAGCGGATGCAGTCGCTCGAAGAACGCAATCGGGAACTGTTCGATCGCTTGCTCGACAGGAAGAAGGAAGGAGGCAAGCAGGAGGACCCCGACTCGGAGAAGCCCTCGCCTGCCGAGCCCACGGGCCAACACGCAATCTGACGGGAATTCACAGTACTCGCGCGGCGTCATGACTGCCGCGCGGAGGAATCTCCACAGTTCGCACGACAACCCGAAACGTACTTCCTTCCGGGACCGGCTTTGTGAAAGGGCCGGTCTTTTTTTGTGGATTCGCGGGTAGTTATCGACCCCGGCGCATTCACTCGGCAGCGATGCCATGTTCTGCCGTTCGCCTTTATCGGATATAGGCGATAGTATCACACCAATTATGGATTGACATGCAGTCTCCAAACCGATATACTATGGTAAGGTTGAGATGGATCGACATGGGGCGGTAACGGCACAGAATCTCGTTCGATCCCTGAGAGGTGGGTGAGTCCAGTGAAGACCATCGCGATGGTGAACCAGAAGGGTGGTTGCGGCAAGACGACCACGGCCATCAATATCTCGGCCGCCCTGGCCGAGATGGGCAAACGCGTTCTTCTGATCGATCTCGATCCCCAAGCCCACGCCACCATCGGGCTTGGTCTGGATCCGAACTCGTTCTCCCGGACGGTCTATGACGTTCTGACGAGGCCCAACACGGGATTTCGGGACGTAGCGGTCGGCACGCGGATCAACCGGCTGAATCTGGCGCCCTGCAACGTGCTGTTGGCCAGCGCCGAGCTGGAGCTGGCGGGCGCGCCGGGCAAGGAACTGCTGTTGGCCCGCGGGCTCCGCGATGTTCGCGACGCCTATGACCTGTGTGTGATCGACTGTCCCCCCGCACTGGGTGTCCTGACGCTCAACGCTTTGGTCAGCAGCACGGATATCATCGTTCCGGTCCAGGTGCACTACTACGCCCTCGAAGGGCTCCGGCGCCTCCTCGAAACGGTCGCGATCATCCGCCAGCGGTTTCATCCCTGCTCCATGGAGAATATCGGCCTGCTCCTGACGTTTGTCGAGGAACGGACGACGTTCAGCCGGCAGGTGCAGCAGCAATTGCGGGAGATCTTCGGCGATCTGGTCTTTGATACCGTAATCCACCGAAACGTCCGGCTGGCCGAGGCCCCGAGCGCGGGCGAGCCGGTCGTGACATACGCTGCACAAAGCAAAGGGGCTGCTGATTATCGGGCACTGGCTGCCGAGGTGCTCCAGACGGCGCCGCCGGCCGTCGAGCCCGCCGAGGAGCGGATGCGGCGTGGCATTCAGAAACAGCTCAGCGAGATCTTCCACGGGGTCTGGATTCCTCCGAAGCGGCCTCAGCCGCCCAAACCTGCCGACCCCTTGCGTCCGCACTCGATTGAATCGACATAGACCGCCACAGCTCCTTTCTCTCGCCACGGAATTCGCCCGAACAAATCCTTGTCGATAGGAGTAAATACTATGTAGATTTCTGTGCGGGACCGGCCCGTGCAGTAACTGCGATCTTTGACACTGGGTTGGGCTTCGGGGCCGGGTGAGGTTGGCTTGAAATCAACACTCTCACCTCCTCTCACTCTCACACACAGGTCTCTTTCGAGCGAACGCGCCCGGCCGAAGCCCACTCGACCGTTCATGGGGGATTGGTCGGCAGATCGTTCTATAAATGCCTCGCCGAGGGCGACGTGGAACCGGCAGCCGCTGTGGTGGCGTCAGCGTTTTGGGGTTCGGCTTCTCTGGTATGACGCCCGCGCGAGTACGACCGACAACAGCAATGGCTTCTGGGGGTGAGCCGCAGCGGCTGCCGGGTTCAACGTCACGTGCTCAGTCCTTCTCAGTCATCTTCCTGAGGTGTTCCTCGATCATCGCAAGGCTCCTCTGAATCTGGCGCATGGTCAGCGCTCTGGACCTGAGGTGCAGCCAGATCGTCAGGAGCGTCGCGATTACGAGCAGACCCTCGAAAACGCGGATGAAGACCCCCACCAGTCGTGGATCGGACCCGACGATGTAGGCCAATGAGGGACGAGCGACAACCGCCGCGATCAGGCCTGCGGCTACGAGTGCCCACGCAATGATCGCCAGCCATCTGATTGTGACGACTCGGGTCAGGTCCGCTTTCAGAATCCTGTTGCGGAAATCGTCTGCCGTCTGTCGGCTCGCTTCGTCTTGTCGGAGCAGCTTCTCTTTAAGATTCTCCTCGGCTGTCATAGGGCCTCTCCAGTTCTTTCTTGAGGGCAAGCTTCGCGTGAAAAATACGGGAGCGAACAGTGCCCACATTGCATTCGAGCACGTCGGCGATCTGCTCGTAGGACATCTCCTCGAGGAATCTCAGCAGGAGCACCTCCCTGTGCAGAGGCCTGAGCCGTTCCAGGCAGCGGTGCAGCTTGGCCGCGTCCTCGACTGCGTCGATCTCCTCCTCCTCACAGTCAGGAGCCTCCAAGCCGTCGTCCAGATCGAGGATTTGTTTCCTCCGCCGGAACTCCAGATACACCCGGTTGCGGGCGATCCGGTAGAACCACGTGGGGAAGGTGCCGGCCTTCCTGAGCGTGTGGATCTTGCTCAGAACGGTCAGCCACGTCTCCTGGCACAACTCGTCCGCCAGGTCGTTGTCTTGAACCATGCGGGCGATGAAGTACCGCAGGGGTCTCTGATAGCGATCGATCAGCTCCGCGAGCGCCTGTGGATCACGTATCTGACACCGCAGGATGAGGACCTGGTCTATGAACTCCTGTGTCGGCTTCATGGGCGATCTCTTACCCAAGATAGATGCGCCGGATCACGGGAAGTTCAATACGCCGTGTGGAATCCTTATGAGTGTGAAAACGTCAGACCCGCGTACCGGGCGCCCCATGATGAGACCCGCGAGAGTAGACCGTACACCGCCGGTTCTGAGTATGGGCGAGAGACACCGTCAGACTTGGGCCGAAGTGGCGGCGAGCATACTCCTCCAGCGGCGGATGTGACCGTCCTCGTCGGCCTGGTCCTTCTCGATCACTCTGCGTGTTTCGTCATCCCAGTCGATGCTTTCGAGCAGCTCGGCATAGTGACGCACGGCCTTGCTTTCGACCCAGACCCCGGTCTTGAAAACGGCCTTCTTGCCGAGCAGACGGGAGCCGAAGCCAAAGGCGAAGCCGACCATCCAGTAGGCTGCCCGGAGGATACTCGGCCGAAAGCCATACTCGTACAACTTCACCTGGAAGTCCTGGTAGTGGCCCATCTCGTTACACATCGCGGTGATGAGCATGTTGTTCATCTGGCTTCGTTCCTTGGTGAGCTGGAACCTGTAGATGGTCTGGGCCATGAGTTCCAGCGTGTGCAGGGTCCGCAGTCCTTTCCGGATGGCGGCCAGCCGCTCGGCGGAGAACCCCTCACCCCGCAGAGTGAACTGCTCTTCGCGCAGCTCCGGGCGAATGATGGATATGTCGTATGCGAGTCTGTCTGCGGCATACTGCTGAGCCATGTCGATTCTTCCTTGTGTATCAGTCTATCTACGACGGTCCTGCCTACGAGTCCTTCTATACGTTGTCCTGTACGGGTGGTTCGATGCCGCTGCTGCACCGGCGAAGAAACGGCGGAGCCCACGAGCCGTCTGTGCTGTCGGCTCCCGACTCAGCGCGTGCAGGATTCGGCCTGTATCCGCGCCGTTGCTACCGGGCCGCATGCACCTGGATATCGTCGATGTAGATCGTTCCCATGCCACTGATGGGATTGGCTGTGTCCCCAAGGCCGATCAGCATGCTCTCGATCTGGGTCATGTCAACGGGCGACAGGGCGCTGAACGGGATGGACCACTCGACCCAGCCGGTCGTCAGGGCGATGTTCGCATCCGCGTTTGCCACTGTAGCGCTGTGGCTGGCCCCATCTGTGAGCGTCACATACAGCCGCATGGCTTCGTTGTCCGCATTGCCCCGCACGTAGAGAACCAGGCGGCCGAGGCCATGCACGGTCCAGTCCTGGGGTGCGTTCCAGGTCCGCTTGGCCTCGGAACGGAGAGTATCGCCTCCATTGACGTACTGAAGGGGCATGGACTGGTGTCCGCTGTGGACGATCCTCTGCTCGGCGAAGGGTGCGTCGGTGTAGCCCACCTGCGAGCCGTTGTCGAATGTGCCGTACCCGTCGATCCACGTCTGGAAGATTGCCTCGCCGGCGTCCATGTCATCCGTATAGCTCTCGAAATCGTCCACGATGAGGTAGTCCGCCACGGTGAAGCTCCAGACGTGGCCCTCGACGATTGTCCCGTCGTCGGCGACCTCATCCACCCGCCAGAAGTACGTCGCGTCCCAGGCGAGCGGTTCCGTGAGGTCGTAGGCCGTCTCGGCCTGGCGTCCCTTGTAGACTCCGGCCGTTTCCGCGGTGGTGGCCTGTACTGCCGCGGCGTCGAGCCCGAAGAAAATGTCGTGGGTGGCCGCTTCGTCCCCGGGCGACCAACTCAGCGAGCCGCTGTAGCGGATGTCGATCACCTGGCTCATGGCCGGACTGGGATTCCAGGCCAGCGCCAGGCTGCCCCGCATTGCCGCGACGATCTCCTCCTGTGTAAGCACGCGGTTGTACGCGCGGACCTCGTCGATCAGCCCGGTGAAATACCGCGAATCCAGCGTGTTGGCTCCGATCTCGATCAGCGGATTCGAGCCTACGTTGTTGTCGCCTGAGTGCGTGCCGGTTGCATCCACCGTGCCGTTCACGAGGACCTGGACTCCGCTGGAACTGTCCACTCGTGTAACCGCCACGTGTACCCACTCTCCGGTGACCACGTCGCGATTGGAGAGCGTGGTCGGATTGCCGCCGGGGCCGGTCTCGAAGGCGAGCTTCTTTCCCACCACGGCCACGCTGAAGTGGTCTCCGCCGCCGGCATGGTCCGACCAGAGCAGCCCGTTGCCTTCCCTGGCGGTCGTGCCCTCGGGGGCCGCCTGGTCGGCCTTCATCCAGGCCATCAGCGTCAGGTCGGCCGTGATGATCTGCGGGACCTCCACGCGGTCGTCCACGCCGTCGAAGTTCAGGCCGCCGGCGTTGTAGCCCTCGGGGCGGTTTGGGTCGCCAAAGATCTCGCCGTGATTCCCGTGCCCCGACCAGTCGATCGCGATGGTGTTCTCATCGTGATCGAAGGTCCACCAGCCCACGAGGTTCGGGTCGGTCACCTGGATATCGGGCTGGGTTTTGAAGCTCCACAGTTCGCCGGTGTGCGTCTCGACGCCATCGAATTCGTCGATTCTCCAGTAGTAGCAGGTCGCGAAAGCGAGTTGAGCCGGGTCGTACATCGTCTCCGTCTGGTCGCTCGATACGAGCGCAGGAGCGTTGGGGTCTGTGCCCAGGTACACGCTGTGCGAGGTCGCCCCCGATCCCGGCGTCCAACTCAGTGCCGTGTTCGGGTCCACCATGACCTCACCGTTGGCCGGACTCGGTAGCGAGGCGAGCTTCGCCGAGACGGTGAAATGCCAGACGGCGCCGGGGTACACGGTGACCCCGTCGGTCTCGACTTCATCGACCCGCCAGTAGTAGGTCTTGCCCAGTTCCCACGTGTAGCCGGAGAAGGTCGCCTCGGTGGTCGTGCCCTGGTCCGTGTCGCCCGCGCCGTCCTCGACGTCCTGCGAGTCTTCTCCGATGTACAGGTGATGCTCGGCCGCCGTGTCTCCCGCCGTCCACGAGAGCGTTACGTTCGTCGAGCCCACCGTCGCCCCGTTGGCCGGCTGCGGGTCGGTCGCGAACCGCGTCCATTGTGGACCGAACCAGAATACATTCTCGACGTCCTCGGCGCTCAATGCGTGGTTCCAGACGGCGACCTCGTCGAGTACGCCGATGAATCGCCTCCACTGTGATCGGTCCGTCGAGCGCGGGCCGCCGATGCGAATTGTGGTGATGGTGTCCGACAGGCTGCCCGCTGCACTTGCGGCCGGTTGACCGTCCAAGTACACAGTGATGGCGTTGATGCCGCTGTCGTAGACGACGGCGACGTGGTGCCACTGACTGTCGTTGAGCTTGGCCCCACTCGTGCCGAACCAGATCGGGCGTCCTACAAAGATGTCCGCTGCGCCGTCCGGCTCGAGGCTGTGGTCGTCCGCCTGTCCGATCATCACGAAGATGATCCCCCACGCCTGGAACACCGGCGGCATCTGCATCCAGAGTGAGTACGACGCATGCGAGACGTTGAGCATCCCTGAGGGGATCGCCACGTCGCACATCGTGAACGGGCCCGAGGCCGTCACAAACTCCAGGGCACTGCCCTCATAGCCATCCGTCGTCCATCGGACCTGACTCTCGTTCACCGGGCTGATCGTCCCGTCATGCCAATAGTCCGTCTCATCCCAGAATGTATCGCTGGTCCCGTCATTCAGCTTCCAGTAGCCCACGAGTTCAGCCCCGGCGGGAATCGCCAGACCCGCCGCCAGTACGACCGCCAGACAGATCGTCTTTCTGCACATGACCGTCCTCCTGCCCACGAACGTGATGTTGATATGCCTTGCTCCTGTCTTCGGATACAACCGAATCTGTCGGACTCTCCATGCGTCGGACACATGACTCGCGCCTGATGCCTATCTCGTCATTATACCAGTCAACGGGCGTCCAAGTAAACGCAAAGTCACCCGGCCGATCTCATGCGTGTCGTTGTGAAGGTCCGTGTGATGAGGCAAGATGGACGCCGTTGCCGGAGTCTTCGGGGCAGGCGACCGGCCTTCACGGCGGTGAAAAGGCTTGCCAGTACGGGGCCCGGTTGGTATCCTGTCCCCGCGTTTCGTGGCGAAAGAGCAATGGTAACCTCTGTTTGCATAGGAAAGACCGATGGGGCATCCGGGTTTGTCGAAACTTGACCAGTTGTGCGTCGATACGATTCGTTTTCTGGCGGTAGATGGAGTCGAAAAGGCCAAGAGCGGCCATCCTGGCATGCCGATCGGCCTGGCCCCGGCGGCTTACGTCGTCTGGACCCGGCACCTGCGGCACAACCCCGGCAACCCGCAATGGCACAACCGCGATCGGTTCGTCCTCTCCGGAGGGCACGGTAGCATGCTGTTGTACTCGATCCTCTACCTCACCGGCTACGATATGACCCTCGACGACCTCAAGCAGTTCCGCCAGTGGGGCAGCAAGACGCCGGGGCATCCGGAGTACAACCCCCAATTGGGCATCGAACTGACCACCGGGCCGCTCGGGCAGGGGATCTCCAGCGCTGTCGGCATGGCCATTGCCCAGAAGTACCTCGCCAACCACTTCAACCGCGAGGGCTTCCCGATCATCGACTACAAGATCTACGTCACCGCCGGCGACGGCGACTTGGAAGAAGGCGTTTCCTCCGAAGCCTGCTCGCTGGCCGGCCACCTGGGTCTGGATAACCTTGTGCTCATCTACGACGACAACCACATCAGCATCGACGGCGAGACAGAGTTGTCCTTCACTGAGGACCGGGCCAAGCGATTCCAGGCCTACGGCTGGCACGTGCAGAAGGTCGATGGCGACGGCAATGACATGAAGAAGTTCGAACGGGCCCTGATCAACGCCAAGAGCGAGGTGGGGCGGCCCTCCATGATTCAGCTCCGTACGCACATCGCCTACGGCGCGCCGACCATGCAGGATACCGCCAAGGCACACGGGGCCCCATTGGGCGAGCAGGAAATCCGGGCGATGAAAGAGAAGTTCGGCTGGGACCCGGACAAGCAATTCCACGTCCCACAGGAGGTCCTCGACCATATGCGGCAGGCCGTCGGGCAGGGGGCCGAGGCCGAGAACCAATGGAATACCCTGTTCGAGCAATACGCCGAGAAGTATCCCGATTTGGCGAGCCAGTTCCGGGACGCCGCGGAGGGCAGATTGCCCGTGAAGCTCGACGAGATCCTGCCGAAGTTCGAGCCCGGCAAGGCCATCGCCACCCGGCAGGCGTCGGGCAAGGTACTCGACGCGATCATGCCCAAGCTGCCGTTGGTGCTTGGGGGCTCGGCGGACCTGACGCCTTCGAACAACACGCAGTTCGCCGGCGCAGTCGATTTCCAGAAGGACGCGCCCGGCGGCCGATACATCCGCTATGGGGTCCGCGAGCACGCCATGGCCGCGATCATGAACGGGATCAACGTTTCTCGCCTGTTGCGTGCTTACGGCGGGACCTTCCTGGTTTTCTCCGACTACATGCGAGGCGCGGTCCGCGTCGCGGCCCTGTCCAGGTACCCGACAATCTTCGTCTGGACGCACGACAGCATCGGCCTGGGCGAGGACGGCCCGACTCACCAGCCGGTCGAGCACTTCGCGGCGTTACGGGCAATCCCGGACCTGCTGGTGATCCGCCCGGCCGACGCCAACGAGACGGCCCAGGCATGGAAGTACGCCCTGGAGCATTCGGACCGGCCCGTCGGCCTGCTGCTGAGCCGCCAGGGCATGCCCGTGATCGATCAGAACCGCTGTGCCTCGGCCGCCAATCTGAGCCGGGGAGCGTACGTCCTGACCAGCCGGGGCAACCCTGAGGTGATCCTGCTGGCCAGCGGCTCCGAGGTCCAGATCGCGATGGAAGCGGCGACTCAACTCGACGCCGAGGGCATTCCGTCGCAGGTGGTGAGCATGCCGTGCTGGTCGCTCTTCGAGAAGCAGGACGAGAAGTACCGGCACTCTGTGATCCCGCCCCAGGTCAAGGCCCGCGTCGCGATCGAGGCGGCGACCGATCTTGGCTGGCACCGCTGGCTTGGCGAGCACGGTGTCTTCATCGGGATGCAGGGTTTCGGCGCCTCGGCCCCGTACAAGGCATGCTTCGAGAACTTCGGCATCACAACCGGAAACGTCGTGAAGGCCGCCAAGGAGATCCTGCAGAAGCTGAAGGAGCAGGGGCAGTAAGCCGCCGGCGAACTGCCTGCGGAAATCCGAATTTCGAAATCCGAAACAGGCACGAATGCCCCAAATCCGACGTGCCAAATGGACTGCGTTTCCGTCATTTTGCTTTGGGACGTTTGAATTTGTTTCGGATTTCGTGCTTCGTGCTTTGAAGCCTTCGGATTCATGGATCTGGCGCATGACAAGGTGGTCTCGGAGGTTGTCGCCCGACTGAGCCGGTCGCAAGGGCCGGTGAAAGTC
>Ga0116141_10005277_pt1 | contig 10821 bp, 10 predicted proteins | sample AD_UKC097_MetaG_FD_89744 | JGI IMG/M metagenome (GOLD analysis project Ga0116141, IMG submission 89744) | Active sludge microbial communities of municipal wastewater-treating anaerobic digesters from USA - AD_UKC097_MetaG | ecosystem: Engineered > Bioreactor > Anaerobic > Digestate | place: USA... | reverse complement strand
GTCATTCAGCCCCTGTGACCTTAACTCGTTTTTCGCCCCTGTAGCTTCTTAAGTCAGGATTCTTCTTCAGGTAGTTGATCAGCGCGACAGCCGTTTCGAAGAAAAGCGACTGGCCCGGATCGCTGTGCTCGTATTTGTAAACCTGTGTCATGTAATTGTTCATGGCAACCGTGTAAACCTTTTCAGGATCGACAGGTTCTCCGCTTTCGGTGAGAAGTACAATGTCAGAAAGGTTGCCTTCTGCATCAAGCCTCAGCTCCGTCTTTAGTCCTGAAGGATAGACCGGAGCCCTGTCGTCAACGGGAAAAGCCGCGAACATCAGCGACCTGATCTCCCTGCCGCTGAGCCTCGTGACAACAAGCTCATTGCCGAAGGGATCAAGCTGATAGACATTCATGATAGTGACCGGACCTTTACTCAAACGATCCAGACGTACACCGCCGGGATTCACCAGGGCAATATCTGCCCCGGCAGCATCGCGCTGCGCGTCAGCCATCAGGTATCCCAGCTCCTCATATGAAGAAAAGTCACTGGCTGCTGTCGAAATAACTTCCTTCAGGGCCTGATTGTCGTTGTACTTGTCGACCATGGCCCGTATGGCAGGCTTCTCTTTGGCTGAATTCCTTATATCGATTAGCTTCATGCTCCTTTCAAGTGTCCCGTCACTTTTAACTGTAAGAAAGATAAGAGTGCCGTATTTGAGTTTGTTTTCGGCCTGGGTAATGAGGATTCCGTTATGGATCTGTTCTTTTTCCACCCTGGTATGGGAATGCCCCCCGATTATAAGGTCAATTCCCGGAGGCATTGTTTCAGCCAGCTTCACGTCGTTCTCGAAACCAAGGTGCGTGAGGGCAATGAAAATGTCGCTCTGATCCTTCAGCCACATGTATTCAGGAGCTGCCTCAAAGGGAGAACGGAAGGTAAAGCCTTTTACATTGTCGGGATGAGAATCGGGAATACCGTTCAGATTAATGTGCAGAAGCCCGAGAAAAGCAATTTTCAACCCATTGGGCATAGTGATTATCTTGTATGGTTCGATGTTAATGTCAAGAGAGTCATCCGCCTTAACATTCGCACAGATAAAGCTGAAATCCGCCTTACGTGCAAGATTGCTGAATCCCGCGGGACGCGTGTCGAATTCGTGGTTCCCGGTTGCGCTCAGATCGAAACCCGTGGCATTCATGAGTTCAATGACAGGCAATCCTTTCTCGGGATACTGGTCATTGACCGGATTGCCGGTCTGATTGTCTCCCGCGGCAACAAGAAGCATATCGGGATAAAGGGTTTCCAGACTGTCGACGATCCACGCGAGCTTTGGAAAATTGTCGATCGTGGCATGAATGTCGTTCACCGCGAAGATCACTGCCTGCCTTTCGCCCGAAGTGCCTGTGACTGCTTTCCTTCCCGTGCTGCATGAAGCGAGAAGAATCACTGCCGCCAGAATAACAGACGCCTTCCCCGGAAAAGACCTCTTCCTTTGCCTCCTGCCGGTGAAAAGAACATTGCCGCCTGTAAGTTCGCCGTCGGGCGACACTGTGTTCCCGTAACCATCCTCAAGATGAGGGAACCTTCCCCGAAGCCTCTTTCCTGTATGAGTATAGTACTTCAGTACGGCATCTTTTACTTTCGCTCCCTCATAAAGCTCAAGAAGAATGTCATTCACTGTTACTTTCATTTATCCTGTTATTTAAGTCTAATACAACCTGATATGATTCCCTGACTCATACTGAACCCGGCTAAATAAAAGAAATCCGGTAATCCTTTCATTTTGCTCCGTATCGCCATACCCGTCAGGGGATCTGATAAGTTTCCTTAAGGCCTAAATTTAAGAATATCGGACAAAAGCATGAGGGCAGATCCGGATTTTTATTCCAAAAACAAAAAAGCAGACATGCGTAAGGTACATCTGCCGGCACTGACAGAGATCCATTATCGTAAGAATAATTACATTTTTATTATTGTGCCGGGTAAATTTTTTATTGTGTTACAATAAATATTTATCGTATTACAATATATATTCTAATGTTTTCTATGCCAGTTATATATCTTTCTGTGCCGCAACAAATTTCTACCGTGTTTCAATGTATTTCCACCATATTTCATAGAATTTCCCTCATCAAAACATTCCAGGTAAGTAAGTATGGCTTGTATTTGCAAATTTGAAGTTATCGCAGAAAGATTTGAGGTATTATTGAAAGTCCGCTTCCAAATAATTTGTCTTTTTACAGAACTGAAAAAAATATTCAGAGTATTGTGGCAGGCAAGCTGATTGTTTATAACTTCGTTCTGGTCAAATTTTAACAATTAACATAGTATTGTATGTCATTAGAAGCTATTTCGGCGACCGATACCTCAACCGGTATCCTGTTCAGGTTCGCATTCAACCTTGTCGTTCAATTTGTTCTGATAAGGCTTATTTATTACAGATTTGAACGAAAGGAGGAATATGTCTTCTCCTTCTTCCTTATGGGAATAATTATTTTCCTTCTCTGTTCCCTTCTGATGAATGTAAACATACAGCTCGGAATGGCTCTCGGACTTTTCGCGGTTTTTGCAATACTTCGTTTCCGTACTGTAAACTACACGGCAAAGGATATGACCTATATCTTTACCGTTATCGGGATCTCCGTCATCAACTCTCAGGCAAACCTTCCACCCCCGGTTATAGGAGCTTTGATAGTGAACTCAGTAATAATCATCTCTGCAATGCTTCTTGAGATATTCCTGAAAAAGAATTTTCTTACACCTGTTACGATCATTTATAACAAGCTCAACCTTCTGAATCCGGAGTTAAAAAAAGAGCTCCTGGCCGATCTTGCTGCAAGCACAGGGCTCAATGTCGAGAAAGTAAGGATCAAAAAGATAGATATCGCAAAATGCAATGCTGAAATTGAGGTGTTCTTCAGGGATGGAACCAGGCCTCTCAGCCAGGGATCTTCCGTTCCTGCTGCAACTGATTAGGACGACAGGGCGGCTCCGATAGCCGTGGCATATTCCGCGTCCTCCGGAAATTCAAAGGCAATATTGTACATTCTGCTTATCTCTTCAAGGATTTTCTGGCCGAGAGGATTGTTGCTCCCGTTGCCGGTAACGACAACGGTTCCGTTGTTCTTGCTCTTTGCCGCAAAAACCGACACCATACCGATAACCTGATAAGTAAGGTTTACTATCCCTGCGGCAATATCCTCCCTTGTTGCAGTGTCGAGCATCTTGCCGAAATTTGATGCCGTATACTCCCTGTTGAGGAATCCTATGTTGGTTTCCGCAATGTCGCCGATATGAAGGTCGACATTCCGGACATCTCCCTTTGAAGCATAGTTCATTATCGTGTCGAACTCCGAAGTCTTCAGCAGTTCCCTGGCCAGTCCGGTCATTGTGCCGCCGCCGACACCGGTTCCTCCCAGATGGGTTATCCTGTCGCCGCTCACCTCGATAATGGCTGTTCCCGTTCCGATATTCGAAATTATTATCCTGTCCTTTCCCGAAAGATATCTTCCCCCTGTGCCAATGGCAATCATCTCATCTATCCTTCTGGTACTGATCCCGAAAAGATTGTCGGTGATCTTCGATGAACCTGCTCCGGTGATATTAATCTTATCAATGCCCGACAACGAAAGATGGTTTTCCACGAGAAGTTTCCCGAAAGCTCCTGTCGCCGATGTGATGGCATCAACTGCCTTTGTCCTGACCTTTATTATGGATGTACCTTCGCCTACTGCTGCCACTTTGGTGGTAGTGCTTCCTATGTCGATTCCTATTACCATTGCATGTCTGTTTTACAGTTTTCCGGCAAATGTGCCCTGATCTTACCGGTATTAAAGGTAGACATAAATTAAATCAGGAGAGGGGTTTGTTTACCACATTGATCGCTTTGCCATCAAGAAATGCACTTATGTTGCCCGCGGCAATATGCATCAGCCTTTTCCTCGATTCAAGTGTAGCCCAGGCAATATGAGGGGTAATTATGCAATTCTTTGCCCTGAGCAGTGGATTATCCGGAGGCGGAGGTTCAACCGACAGCACATCCAGACCCGCTCCGGCAATAATTCCCTGGTTAAGGGCATAGGCGAGATCCTTCTCTGCAATCAGCGGCCCCCTTGCCGTATTTATAAGGAAAGAACTCCTTTTCATAAGCCTGAGATTATCGATATTTATCATTCCGGCATTCTCAGGCGTCAGCGGGCAATGTATCGTAACAATATCCGAACGTGAGAGAAGTTCCTGAAGCCCCGCCCATTCAAAACCCGGCAGGGGGGGCCCTCCGGTCCGCGATCTTGATGTCGCTATAACATTCATCCCGAAGGCCATTGCTATTTCACAAACCTTTTTGCCTATGCTTCCGAAACCTATTATCCCCAGTGTTTTTCCCGAAAGCTCTGTAAGCGGATAATCGCGGAAGGTAAAGTCTTTCGATTCTGACCACCTGCCCTTCATGACCTCATCGCTATGCCTCATCACATTGTTGCACAGGCTCAGGATAAGGGCAAAGGTCAGCTGGGCAACCGAGTTTGTACCGTAAGCAGGTATGTTTGTAACAATAATTCCCAGACGGTCAGCTTCAGCGGTATCAATAACATTGTAACCCGTTGCCATAACTCCTATATACCTTAACTCCGGAAGCGACCTGAGAAGCGGGCCGTCAAGAATTACCTTGTTAGTAAGAACTATTGCGGCGCCTTCTGTACGTTCGGCAACGAGTTCGGGCGGTGTCCTGTCATAGACCCTAAGCTCGCCAAGACCGGCTATCTCATCCCAGCTCAGATCACCCGGATTAAGTGTATATCCGTCAAGTACGACTATCTTCATTCTGGTTCCTGATTTTAATTGTTAATGCAATTATCTCTTTATTTGTTCCATGCCGGAACGGATCAAATTTAAGCCTTATAATGATCAAATGAAAACTGATGCCGGGGCATGGCAAGGATCTCCTGATTGTCTCACGGGAAAAAATTCTTCATTATTGAGCCCCGAAACACAAAATTAATGATATTTGCCGGCGGACTTGTTCCTGTTTTTACCCACGCTGAGGCTTATATATGAAGATCATAACAGGGTTTATAGAAAAACATTTCTGGGCCGTTCTTGTTGCAGGCATCCTCCTGGGTCTGTGGCCCATGGCAGATATAGATGCCTCCCCCATTGTTCCCAAGCTGCTCCTCGGGATGATGTTGTTTCTAGCATACCTGAAGATCGATGCTCTTGAGATTATTGAAAACATGAAGAATTTCAAGATGATGGCCTGGATAAGCTTCGTCTTCATGATTGCCATCCCTCTTCTCTTCTACTTCCCTTTCCGCCTGATCGATACCGAACTTGCAATGGCCATCCTGCTCCTCACGGCAATGCCTGCAGGAGTATCTTCTCCGGTCCTGACAGATATCGCAAAGGGAAACATCTCCCTTTCAATGAGCCTTGTCATAGCGACCCAGCTTCTTGCTCCCTTTACCGTTCCAATGCTCTTCTGGCTTGTTGATGCAGGGACGGTCTCAATCGACAAGCTCCTTATACTCAGGGATATTGCCATTCTGGTCTTTGTCCCGATGATAATTTCACAGTTTGTAAAGAGAATTCTGCCACGGACAGTTGAAAAAACACAGCATCTTTTCACCTCCCTGAATGTCCTGATCCTTTTTTCATTCGTTTACATTACAATTTCCTCACAGAGGGAAGTTATCCTGGGAAACCCGGCAGGTGTGATATGGAAGCTTGCGGTTCTTTACGTGGTTTTTATCCTCCTCCATATAATCGGTTACGTAATATGCCCGGTGAAGGGTAAGGAGAACAGGATCGCCGTGGCAATCGGCGCAGCTTATATGAACAACGGATTAGCCATCGTTCTGGCCGTTTCGTATTTCTCTCCCGAAATCCTGGTGCTTATGGTCCTCTCTGAGATCCCATGGAACACTCTTCTTGCCCCGTTTAAAAAGGTTGCCGCAAGGCTCTGAACGAAAGCAAAAGGCTCGTCGCGGCCAGCTGGCCTGGCTGCAATGTCTTCTCATAAATAATGTTAAATATTGCAGGGTAAGATAAAAATGTCCTAATTTTAGGAGATTGCGTAATTTCTTCATGTAGAACACAAGAAAAACACTAAATGAAAAAGAAACTGCTCCTTTCAGTCATCTGCATGTCATTTTTGGTAAGTTCTTTCTCACAGGAGCTTGCAAATTTCAGACGTACACCCATCGTTTCTCCGGAGATCGGAGAGAAGACAGTCACTTTCAGGATCCGTGCCCCTCAGGCCAAGCTTGTAAGGATATACGGTTCGTGGCTGAGAAGTTTCGACTCCTCACTTAACATGAACAAGGACACTGCCGGCCTCTGGGTCTTAACCATTCCCAAACCCGAACCCGAACTCTACACTTACAATTTCATTGTCGACGGGTTTGCCGTAAATGACGTGAACAATATCTTCCTCCAGAGGGACGGAACCAGGTACCTTAGCGTTCTGCTTGTCCTGGGTGAGCTCACCGAAAACTATTTCGAGGCAGGTCAGAGGGGTAATCTGAACAAGGTCTGGTACGATTCGCCGGTTATCGGGAAAACACGCCGGATGTTTATCTATACCCCCTACGGTTATGATTCCGGCACTCAAAAATATCCTGTCCTTTATCTGCTTCACGGTGGAGGAGGTGACGAGGATGCGTGGGTGAACATGGGAAGAGCCTGCCAGATACTTGACAACCTTATTGAGAAAAAACTGGCAGTGCCTATGATATGTGTAATGCCTAACGGGAATCCCGGACAGGAGGCTGCAAAGACTTCCCTCCTTCCCGAGGCTACTTACGACAGAAGGGATCCGAAGTTCGCCAATCTCTATATCCACAGCATTGTAAAAGATATTATACCCTATGTCGAAAAGAACTACCGCGTTATTGCCAGTCCCGATGCAAGAGCCGTATCCGGTCTCTCGATGGGCGGCGGACACACCCTGAGCGTCACAAATGAGTATCCCGGAACATTCGGATGGATCCTTCCCCTCAGCATGGGAATACGCGACGACCAGACCGACATCGATTCAAAGCTTCAGGGAATTAAAAAGGCAGGATACAAACTTTACTGGATAGGATGCGGAGACGAGGATTTTACATTCGAGGGTGCCAAAAAACTTGACGAGGCCCTTACCCGCAACGGAATGGACCACACATTTTTCGTTTCAGGAGGTGGACATACCTGGTCGAACTGGAGAATCTACCTCAACACCTTTGCAAAACTTCTTTTCAGGTAGATTAACAGCAGGAAGCTTATTAAATCAATTAATATTTTCAAGCAAAGAATTATGAAAAAGAGACTGTTTCTATCAATTATATCCCTGATGGCCTTTGCAGGCCTTTTCAGCCAGGAACTGGCAAATTTTGCAGGGCGCCGTCCCGTGATCTCGCCGGAAATTAACGGAGGGGAAGTCACTTTCAGGATTTCGGCACCCTATGCTGACACTGTGAAACTGTACGGCTCATGGATGCCCGGTTTCGGCTCTTCTGCCGAAATGAAGATGAATGATGAAGGCCTCTGGTCTGTAACCATTCCGGCACCTGCACCTGAACTTTATACCTACAATTTCATAGTCGACGGTCTTTCGACCACCGACCCCGCTAACGTTCTGATGCAAAGGGATGGTACACGCTACCTTAGCGTTCTTCTCGTTCCGGGCGAACTTACTGCAAATTATTTTGAAGCAGGGAAACGCGGCAATCTCCTCCAGGTATGGTACGACTCCCCCACCCTTGGCCTGAACCGCAGAATGTTCGTCTATACTCCCTACGGATACGAGACAGGCACAACTAAGTATCCCGTCCTCTACCTCCTTCACGGCGCAGGTGGCGATGAAGACGCATGGAGCACAATGGGCAGGACCTGCCAGATAATGGATAACCTTATTGAAAAGAAGCTTGCAAAACCTATGCTGGTGGTAATGCCAAACGGCAATCCCGGGCAGCAGGCAGCAAGAACAGCAATGATCCCCGAAAAACCTCTCGACCGCTCCGATCCCAATATGGCAAATGCCTATGTAAACAGCATTGTAAAGGATATTGTACCCTATATCGAGAAAAACTTCAGGGTAATAGCAAAACCTTCATCAAGGGCTATCGCGGGACTTTCGATGGGAGGAGGTCATACTATCAGCTGCACAAATCTCTATCCCGGCTTTTTCCAGTATATCTGCCCCCTGAGCATGGGAATCCGCGTTAACGATGAGAACAGGGCTAGATACGACGCTGAGTTCAGGGCTGTGAAAAAAGCAGGATACAAACTATACTGGATCGCATGCGGCGACTCCGATTTCCTTATCGAATCGGCCCGGACACTTGATGCCACACTTACCCGGCTTGGAATGAAACATACATTCTATGTGAATTCGGGAGGCCATACATGGGTTAACTGGAGGATCTACCTCAATACCTTCGCACCGCTGCTGTTCAAATAAGCGGAGGGATACGTATATACCTGTGACCTGAACGTTAAGGCCGGATAGTATCCGAGATCCTGTGTTCTTCGGGTTCAAAGGGACAATCCTGTTAAAAGGATCAGGACTTAATATCTGTAAAGATTGATTTATAAAGCTGGTTCCGGGTAACGAGTTATTCGCGAGGGAACCTTCTTTTTTCTATTTTTGCAAAAAATTTCATAATGAAAATATTTCACTCATTATTCACGGCTATCATTACCGTCACTCTGGCGGGCAGCATATCAGCCCAGGAATCTTCTGCCGATGCAGGCACAACAACAGCTGGCAAACTCGTTACAAAGGAGGATTCATTATCATATGCACTTTCAATACTGAACTACGGTTCACTTATCCGGCAGAATATCGATCCCGATCCTGATATCTTTGCAAGGGCAATGAAAGACTACAGGGAAGGAAAACAGCTCATGACAGACATAAAGGCAAGGGAGTTCGTCTTTGCCTATGTAAATGAGATGCAGGCCCGTCAGGCTGAACTGGAAAGGGAAAAAAACAGTGAATATATTGCAGCTAACGAAGCTTTTCTTGTAAAGAACGGCCTTAGACCTGAGGTGAAGACAACAGCTAGCGGATTGCAGTTTGAGATAGTAAAGCCGGGATCAGGGGCCTATCCTGTCAGGGAAAGCACTGTCAAAGTACATTATTCAGGAAAATTAATTGACGGTACGGAATTCGATTCCTCAATTAAAAGGAACACACCTGCAGAATTTCCCCTTTCGGGCGTAATTGCCGGATGGACAGAAGGTCTCCAGCTGATGCAGCCGGGAGCAAAATTCATTTTTTACATCCCTGAAAAACTTGGCTACGGAGCCCAGGGAGCAGGGAATGTAATAAAACCCTTCTCAACCCTCATTTTTGAGGTTGAACTTCTTGAGATAGTAAAATAAAGGATCCGGTTTTTCCGGAGATCTTCCTGACCCTACAGTTTAATAAACTCAACCCTGCGGTTCATTGCTTTGTTGGCAGGACTGTCGTTGGGAGCAACAGGTTTGCTCTCGCCGGCGCCTTCGGTTTGCATTCTCGAGGCATCAAGCCCGAATTTTGAAACCAGTTCGTTCTTTACCGACTCGGTCCTGCGCTTCGAAAGGTCGAGATTGAGTGCATCATCACCGTCGCTATCGGTATGGCCAACGATTTTCACATTCACTCCCGGATTTTCCTTAAGCACAGTGGCAATATCATTAAGAGTGCCGTATGATTCAGGCTTGATGTCGGCCTTGCTTACATCGAAGGTGATTCCGTAGGTGGTCAGCCTTCCCTCGGTGATAAGCTTGCTTCTTGTGTCAGGGGCTGCCGTGGTGATCTTAAGGTTGGATATCAACGGCCATGAATTCGAATCCCACCCTGAGAAGAGAAACCTGTTGAATTTCGTGTGGGCATAGATGTTGGTGGGCACATCGAGAGTCTTGGTCCCCTGATGGTAAATCCTTACCCTTCTTTTCTGTATCCAGATAATAACATGATTGACCTCTTCAGTGCCGACAGGGCTCTTTGAAGCCTGTCCGCTGATCCAATCGCCTTCCGGATTATTGGTATAACCCTTCGTTTCCCATCCATCTTTTTTAACTTTGATATGAAGGCCGCTTTTGCCGGGATACAGGTCATCATTTATCTCCCTGGGTTCTTCGGGATCTTCCTCATAAAGAGTAAATGTTATACCGTGACCATATTCCTCATCAGGAATAATGTCAAATTCGATAATAAAATTATCTGGAAAACCTGTCGTTCTGGAATAGCAGTAAACCGCATCCTCCCCATTCAGATGGAACCACTTTCCGGGAGCAATATTAACTGTCTTTACCTCTCCTCCACCGTTTGAGGTCCATAGTGCAGGGAAATCACCAACAGCATCCTGGCTGAAATCCTCAAAATAGAGAATCTTATCGCCGGGAACGAAGTCGTATTGCGTGGCGCTCTCAAGCTTCTGCTTTTGAGGCGCCGGAACAGCCTCTGTATCGTCATTATCTGATTCATCGTATCCGGATTCTGATCCAGAAGGGCTCTCTTCATCTGCTTCCTCTTCTGCGCCGCCATTCTCCTTATTCTTTTTGAAAAATCCGCCCACCCCCTCCTCGATCTTGTTAAAACCTGCATCAATACCCTGCTCGATGCGGTTATTGACCCTGTTTGTTCCCTGGTCCTTTATAACTTCACCTGGCTTGGATATCTGCGCCCCGGCAATGGAACCAATCATAATAATAAATACCGCGATTACAATTGAGAACAGTTTTGTCAGTTTCATAAGGTTTTGGTTAGGTAATTATCAACATTGTAAAACAATGGCATTAATACAAAAAATGATAGTAAAAAAGCGACAGGAAAAGCCCGGAGATCAGTTATTCCCTGACAATACCTTTACC
>Ga0116141_10005275_pt1 | contig 10824 bp, 8 predicted proteins | sample AD_UKC097_MetaG_FD_89744 | JGI IMG/M metagenome (GOLD analysis project Ga0116141, IMG submission 89744) | Active sludge microbial communities of municipal wastewater-treating anaerobic digesters from USA - AD_UKC097_MetaG | ecosystem: Engineered > Bioreactor > Anaerobic > Digestate | place: USA... | reverse complement strand
GATTCGCCCTCATGGCAAAGGTAGGCGCCCTGCGTGGTCACGTAGAGGGTGTTGAGAAGTTTCTTCATGGCTGAACTCCGCGAAGGGGTGATGGACACTCGACGCTCGACTCACGACGCTCGACTTACGGGGTGGGGGCGGCGAAGAACCGGACCCTTTCGGCGTAACGGTCTTGGGCGGATCGGCAGGTGTCCAAAAGAAAATCGGGAACGGTAGAATAGTGCGAGAGCCCGCGGTAATAAAACGCCTTGTGTTCATCGTTGATGATGAACGGTGTCATGCCATGCAACAGGCATTCTTTAAAGGCGATCAGACGCCCGACCCGTCCGTTTCCGTCCTGAAACGGGTGGATGGATTCAAACCGCCAATGGAAGTCCACGATGTCCTCGAACCGAACGCGTCGTTTCCCGAGGTAGGCTCCAAGCAAGTCTTTCACGGCTTTGGGGACTTCACGCGGAGGTGTCGTCTCCCTTCCCCCCACAACATTCGGCAATCGTTTATAACCGCCGACGCGAAACCAATCTTTCGCCGCGTCCGTGGTCCCGCGCTTAAGAATCGCGTGGAACTGTTTGATGATGCGCGCGTCCAGCGGACGGTCGGCGATGTCCAACAGATGCGTGAACGCGGCGAAATGGTTGGCGGTTTCAACGATGTCATCCACCCGGACGCCCTCGCCGTTTTCGGGAAGCAGTGTGGCGGTCTCGAATATGAGCCGGGTCTGCTCTTCCGAGAGGCGGCTGCCCTCGATGCGGTTGGAGTGGTAGCAGAGGGCGACCTGCGTTTCGTGATACAGGCCGCCTTTCAGCCGCACCGCCTTCTCCTCGCGCAGGCGGGACAGGAGAGTGTCTGGATGGAGGTGAAGTTTCATGGTTCACTCAGATAATAGCACAGTTGTTTTTATCAATGTCAGCAAGTTTTAAGACGCCTTCCATATAGCCAATGAAAGGGGAGTAGGCGTGTTTCCACAGAAAGACACCGGGATAGCGACGGGATTCTTCGAGCGCAAGTTTCTCAACGAGGCGGTGGCGGATCTGGACGCTGCTGTTCTGGATGTCACGCCACGAAACTTCCTCAAAACTTTCGATACGTTCAATCAACGCCTTGTCTACGACTGCGGAAACTGAGCCATCCGGAATCACGCGGAAGTTTTTCTCTACGGTCTTGAACGCGCAGACACCTTCGTCTTTTATGAGCGTTTCGAGTTCCGATGAGATGCCGCCTTCCCGCAATTCTCGCTTCAGAGCCTCCGTGCAGAACGAAGGGGAAACGGTTGGGAAGAAATCGAAAAGGATTCTGGCGGAAACCGTCCATGCGGGATTCGCGACAACATCAGGATCGTTCGCGTCGAGCGAGATTGTCCACACATCAGCCTCCGAAGATTGCGCGTTACGGTTGATGCGCCCCGCCAATTGCAGCAGGGACGCGAGCGAAGCGCATTCGCGGACGCCCGTGCGGAACGACAAATCTACGCCTGCTTCGACGCAGGATGTGGCAAAGAGGAACCAGTTGTTGTGCCCTTGATAGCGCAATTTGGCCTTGACCAGATCCAGCGTGATTTCCCTGTCCTTTGGCGAGAGCGAAGTCGAAAGATGCAGCACATTCCCCGGGCCGAATGTCTCCGCCGCAAGACACGCCGTCGCTGCTGCGGTGTGAACGGTGTTGAGGACGACAAGGACAGGGCCTTCGAGCGTCGCGAGCCAGCCCACCAATGCCGCGAGCGACAACGGTTCCGGCTTGCGACGATAGGCAACGCGGACGGTCTCGGCGGAGGCGAGTGCCGTTTGCACGGCGGGCGGGAGAATGTTTGAGACTGCGGCGCAAGCGCCGCCAGTCTGATCTTCGATGCGGAATTCATCAAGTTCCCAGAAGCGGTTGAGGGAACCGGAGGCTAATGTCCAGAAGCACTGCCAATCGCGCGCAGTAAGGTTGATCCACTGCCACGCGAGCGGGAGGAGTTTGGCCGGGAGCATCGCGTGCGCCTCGTCGAGGAACACAGCGGAGCCGGGGAGGTTGTGGAGACGGCGGAGCGTCGCGGGATCATTGGAGGCCAGCGTCTCAAAGAACGCGACGGCGGTGGTGACGACAATGGGCGCGTTCCAAAGCGCGGTCAGGCGTCGGCTTTCCTTGTTTGCAAAATCAGCACGGTGGTGAAGTTCGGCAACCACCTCCTCTGGATTCTCGCCGGGCAGTACAAGCGCCTTGCGGTACACCTCCACGGACTGGCGGATAATATTGGTGAATGGCAGGATGATGAAAACACGACGGAGCTGGTGCTTCTCTGCGATGTGTAAAAGATGTGCCATAACAGCGGTGGTCTTACCCGTGCCGACGGGTGCGTCACATTCGGTGAGCGACACGTCCATCGGCGATTGGAGACACGCATCAAAAAAGGCCGACCGAAGCGCATTGCGCCGCTGCTCCTCGGACGAGGCGGCGGGTGGAAACGATGAAACGTATTTCTTCAATGCATCTAAACGCTCGGCGGCACGAAGCTCGAGCGGAGACTGCGCCCTGACTGTTTCTCCGGAGGCACGGGCCGCGTCGCCGTGGTCGGCGTCGGTCAGGCAGGAAAAGAGTATGCGGAAGTCAAATGCGGTGTGGACGCCGATCAATGAACCAGGCGGCGATAAGCAACCGCTTTCCGCGTGCCTGCGCAAAAGTTCGGGGAGCGCACGATCAACTGCGGCGCGTGTATCTGCGTCTGCGCGGCGCAAAGGCGAGTTTTGCGATCGGATTTCATTAAGATCCGGTAATCCGATGTGATGCGCGTAAACTAGCAGGGCTGGCAGGATTTCTTGTTGTGCGGAAAGATGCGCGGCCCCTGCATCTTCATGCGGAATGGGCAGGTGCGCATGGGAACTCGTTCCGGTTAAGATCGCCTGATTCGCGTCATCAAGTTTGCCTAGATCGTGAAATGCGGCGGCAGCACGGATAATCGAGGCGAGACCATCTGTCGCGCTGTTGCCTCGATAGTAAGGCGAAGCCTCCGCCCAGAACCGAGCCGCACTATTCAGAACATTTGTGGTGTGTTCGGAATACGGTTGGTTCGGGGCGGAAGGCGAAGCGCTACGGGCAAAATAGATCATAGATTCATCAAGTCCTTTGCTGTAACCTTCTTGTTGAGTTCATCCGGAAGGCCACACGGAACATTGTAATCGTCCCACGAGGTTGAGGGGGCTAGAGGCTCATCGCCTTTCCGCTTAGGCATAAGCGCATCGATCAACAGATAATCTGGAGAAGAACCAAGCGCGTCCTTGTGCTCGATCCACCAAGCATGGCGGATGCGGACATCAGGACGGATGGCAGAGCGCGTGTGGTCGTAAGCGTAAGGGATGAGGCGTTTCAGTAATTCGACATCGCAGGGCTTGCACCCGGACTTATGGGCAAGGCTGGGGTTGATGAAAAATGGCATCACATAAACCCCGTGTTCTACCACACGATAAGCTAACGGCGCCATACCTTGGTTCTTGCCTTCTTGCACGCCTGCTTTGTTTGAATTTGTTTGACGCCTAATGATTATGGGACAAACGGAGAGCCCCATACCAAACTGAACGATGCCGGTCTTGATGTAGCCCTTATTCCTTGCTTTTTCAGCATCCGCATCACCCGAGCTTTTCGATTCCAAAAAAGTGTTCCCGAAAAGTCGAGCATCCCAATATTTTTTGACGAAATCGCTATTCAAAAAATTCGTTTCACTGAATGGCTCTTTGGGCCCCATTTCATTGAAGATCGCCTTGCGGTCACGACCGCGCGATTCGAGAATGCCAAACTGATAGCCGTCAGGATTTGAAATCAAATCCGTGGGTTGTTTTGTAACCGTTTGGAAAACTGGTCCATCGGCGAGTTCAAGGAGATCACGCAACTTGCGCTTGAAGGAGACGGGGGATATCTCACCCTGTCCGTTGTCGCGCTGGCGCGGGTCGCTTTCTGCATCGGGGTTGCCGTTGGGGTTGGAGTTGACGGCCTCGATGATGAGAAGGCCGGTGACACGCTTGATTTCGTTGCTCATTGCTGGGTTCCTTCGGGTTCGGTGGTTTCGGTTGAGGTTTCAGGTTTTTCGGATTTCGGGAAAGACGAGAGGTAGCCGAGAAAAATCTGGGCACGTTCTTCGGGCGAGGGACGGACGGGCCAGTTTGTTTGATGGAGCGCATCTGCAATAGTCGCCCATTGATGCACCCAATAATGGGCGAGTCCACTCTTTTCTTCCCCGTGGAATCTCTTTACCCACTTCAGATAGGGAGTAACGCGGATGGCAAGCTGATTAAACGCCCGGAGTGGAGACTCCAACATTGGGCTCAGTAACGAACTGCCACAGAGTTCGGGCAGTTTGTCGTCGGGTCGCACGACTTCGCAGTAGAGGCGGTGGATTTCGTCCGCGATGCGCAGGAAGCGGCCGAGTTGAAATACGCTTTCGTTCATATAGCTTTCCTTTGTTTTTCCGAGTTTGTAGAGCAGGAGCCCAAGGACGCCGGGATAAGTTTTCAAATTGGACAAATCCCTCCGGTCCGCGATTTCGTTGCGCCCTTTCGCCCGGCAGAGTGCAATGAAGTAGGTTTGCGAATGGGCGAGGAAACGCTCCGCGATGTAGGCGGTTTGCATGGCTTCGGGCGTGTCCAACAGGAGCCGCAGCCCCGTCGAAGGTTCGAAGAGTTTGACCTCGCTTTGCTTGACTTCGTTTCGTGAGAGCCTCCATACGACGTTGAGAATCTTGTGGAGCTTGACGGGAAAGACCGTCTGCGGTTTTACGGGAACGGGGAAGCTCCTACCTTTGTCGTTCTTGCCCTCGCCCCATGTTCGGATGTCCAGCGGCGGAATGTTCTTGAAGCCCGCATCCCATGCATGGGATGCAGTTTCGAGCGAGACGACAGTGGTGTTGCGGTAATAGACCACCTTTGTTCGCGCCTTGTCCATTTTACGCAAGGAAAAGATCTCGATAGCACCGTCTTTCGCCGCCTCGCCTTGGCCTTTCAATTGGGCGATAACACGTTCTGCAAGCACCTTGAACTTCTGTTCCACGAGAACGTCCTTTCGCTGGACGCCTAGCAGTGCGGCGAGTTGCGGAAGGGAATCCGGAGGCAACTCGGCGGGATAGGCGAAAAGCAGCTCGTTGTCGCCGGCGATACCGAACGTGGATCCTTCGTTTTCAAGCGCGGATAACCGCTCCAGTGCAACTCTCGCACGTTCGCGCGACGCATTGCCGACTGGGAATGTCGCGCTACCTGCGAGGTGGTAGCGGTTCTGCGCGGGGATGTCCTTGTTCAGTGAGCGAATTTTGATCCGCCCCAGAAGACGCGGTACGGCAATGTCGCTGAAAAGGTCATTCACGCCATCGGCATCACCGTCGTACGCATCTTTAGCATCAGCAGGCCCGGGTTGAAGACACTTTTTATCAACGGTGGACAACAGCATGCTCAGCCGTTCCAATGTCTTGACGTGCGCAACTGGATACTCCGTATACTCTTTGACATCAAGAAAAACGGGGATTTTCTTTCCTGATACTGGCTTCCACCCCCAGTCGTTATTCAGAATTTGTGTATCAAACGCCGTCCAAAACGCTTCTGCTTCGAGTTTTCGGACGATGGCAAGCAATGTTGTGATCGTCTCGCTCTTGACGTGCCGACTTCCAATACGCCTTTCAATTTCTTCCCGTGCCACACAAAAGTTCCGCTCCAGTCCCTCCAGCGTTTTCTTCAGTTCTTTTTTTCGTTTATCGTCAGGCATCCCGCTGACGTGCGTAATGTTGAATCCGGGTAAGGAGCTGAATTTGTTCGGCGCGAATTTCCGTAGTTGGCCCGCATGTTCAGGCGTGAGCCTTTCCAAGCGTTCAATCAGCCCGTCTGAAGTCAACCACACACGGATGCAAGGCGATAAAGCGGAGGCCTTGGGCAGCGGTTGCATGTTCGGATGCCAAACAAAGGTTTTTGGCAAATCCCGCATCGCATCCGCGACTTTCATCAACTCGTTAATCATGACTAGGGCTCCTTGTCTTGATGCCGTACTCCAGAACTCCTCTCTCGATCTTCACATTCTGGTCGTAGGTGAAGCGCACCTTGGAATTCCCATCCGGAAAAACTTCGCGCAACATGGACGGCAAAACGATATTGATGTCCTCCTGCACGCCGCAGCCTTCACGGAACGGACCGACATATGAGGGGACGAACTCTTTCCAGCCAAGGCATGGCAGGGTGAACCACTGGCCACGCTTAAGACGGCGCTCGAAGATCGCGGCATAGGCATGGCCGGGCGAAGTGGTGCCACTTGAAGGTGTTCCGCGCGGCGTGCTGCCTTTGGCCCCACCCTTGAAATCGTGAATTCCGGTTTTGACGGGGACGGGGTTGTCCCATCGCTGTGCCTTCTCATCCAAAGAGGTTTTGTTCCTTGCCGGATAGACGTAGGCGTACATCCTGTAGCAGACATCCGTCAGAACGGTCGCGAAAAACTGGAAGGCCCCATCTTGTCCGCTTTTCCTGAGCGGGCCGTTGTAGTTGGTGGCGTAGCCGTGAAAATGCAGCGGTTTGCAGATCTCGACTTTGAATGGAACGACCTCGACCGCCGGCCCCCACAAAACCGATTTGAATATCCCTTGAACTGCAGAATAGGTCGGCGCTGGATAGCTGACCGGGCAGTCCCCCGTATCGGGCCGGGTCCACATGGCGGTGTTGCCGGCAATCTCCATTTTGACTTCGTACGGTTTCATTCCGGCCGCTCCCCCAAGTTTCCCTCTGTCCGGCGCTTTCACGCCGGACAGAGGGATGATGATTCAATCCGGACCACAAAAATGCACTCGTTTCAACCCACCTCCCGACAATGGAGAGAGCCCTTTGTCGGGAAGACGAGAAAGAGCGTAGCACATTTCAGTTATTACTTCGAGTGAATTTTAGTGGTAATTTAGTGATTGAGTTTTTTGCGACGCTCGACTCACGACGCTCGACTTACGGGGATGATCCCGAGAGTCGTTTGTCGAGTGTCGAGCGTCACCTCACTTCTCCACCTCCTGAACCGCCTTGCAGGCCGGATACCCGGAGCAGCCCCAGAAGGGCTTGCCGGCATTCGGGCCGGTCTTGGCTTTTCGGAGGACCATCGGTTTGCCGCAGGCCGGACACTGAGGAGGAGGCGGTTCATTGGACTTGGCCGCTTGAAGGGCCTCGCGTTGTTCCAAGCGTAGTTTCGCCATGCGTTCGCGGAAGCCGCCTTCTTCACCGAAGACCACCGTCGTCTTTTCCATCTGCCGGAACAACAGGTTTTCCGCCCGTTTGATCACGGCGATGATCGCGTTGGCGGCGGCGAACGGGTCGGCGTGTTCCAGCCAAGGCGCAAACCGCACACGCATCTCGATCAGATAGCGGCTGTATGCGTGCAGCATGTCCTCGGCGGCCGTGAACTCGTCCAACTTCAGCGTGGTCACGGCCTGCCAGCGCTCATCATGCTCTGACCAAACCATCTGTTCGTTATCGATCAGGAACGCCTCATAGTCGCCGAGAAGTTCCTCCAGACTGGCCTTCGCCACATCCAGCAGACGTAACTCCGTCTCTTTCGACGTTCCCGCCCGCGACGAGGCCTCCACGATATTCTGCCGGGCCGAACGCGCCGCGCCGATCATCTGGCCGCTCGTCTTGCCCAGAGGGTCTTCCTTCCAGGGATAGACCCGTTTGCAGAAGCGCGTCGTGGCGTGATACACGAGGCAGGTGAAGCCGAACGACAGCATCTTGCGGTAGCCGCCGGATGGGCCGATGGGCGAAGAGGACATGACACGGCTCCTTTCCTGAGGGGGGGCTGGATGGGGACGCTCAACGAACGACACTCGACTCACGGGGATGATCCCGAGAGTCGTTCGTCGAGTGTCGAGCGTCACCTCACTTCGCGATGACTTCAACGCCGGCGAAGGCGTTCTTCGCCGGGACGGTCACATCGTACGCCGCAAAGTCGCGCGGAACTTCCACGCTTTCTTTTTTCGCAATTTTGACGGCTTTGAACAGGTCGTTCGAGTGCGCGTTGCCGAGCGCGGTGTCGTGCTTGAAGACGATCAGCTTCTGGGTGGCCATCATGCCGCGGGCGGCGGAATGGTCGTGCTCAAACATCTCCGTCAGCGCTTTCCAGAAGATCTCAAGATCCTCTTCGGAGAATCCGGTCTGCGCCGCCAAAGCGGGCGAAATGAAGCCGTAGGCGACGTAGACGCCGTAGGGCACGGTGTTCTTGCGGCCCATGGTGCGGTTGTCGCCGCTCTGCTTCTCAGCCTCGGCCTCCGTCGCCACGGCCATGCGGGTGATTGAGTGCTCCAGCGTCACCACGGGGTCGATAGAGCGTCCGAAGGTCAGTTGCACCGGGCCGCGAACCTGGCCCGCGTTGGCCCCGGTGCTCATCACGGCACCGAAGGTTCGGATGTCGAAATAATCCATGCACATTTTATTTCGAGCTTTTTGAACTTCGCCGCCCTGTCCCTGACCTTCCTTGTTACGTTTTTTCCCATCGGCGGTGTCTGCTGGCGGTTTTTCCAGATCGATTGCCAAGTCGGCGTACGCTTTTTCGATCACTTGGTTGAGGATTGCCTTCTCTTTCACAAAGATATCGTATCCCGTCTCCGTTCCCTTTGTCAGTTGGACGTAGTTCCGGACTTTGCGTTTGAGGCAGACGTCAGTGACGAGACCCTGTCCGGTTTCGGCGTCGACACGCGGCAGGTTGCCCGCGTCGGGGTCGCCGTTGGGATTGCCGTCTTTCACATCGAAGACGAGCATGAAGTCGTAGCGGTTTTTAATCGGTGTGCTCATGGTCGGGTATCCTTTCGTGAATGAAGCGTCTATTCCTTGTCGGCCTTCTTTGTCCAAAGATCCTGCACCTGGTGGTAATAGCCGATGGCAAACCGGCCTTGGTCGTCCAGTTTCAGATGTGCGGGAAACTCCGGAACGTCCGCGATAATCTCCCCCAGCAGTTTCTCGAACCAGATCCGGCGGCCCGGATTTTCCAGTTTGGAGAGATTGAAATTCTTAAGGCGCATGAGGGTGCCGAACACCGTGGACGGCGTGGAGGAGGCCGATGCGTAGAACTTATCGCGGATTGTGGCGTTGATGCCGGGACTCGCCTCCTGTTGGATCTTTTCCAAGACGGCGAACAGCCGCCCGAGACGGTAGCCGACGGAGACATTCTCCTTGTCGAGGGCCATGGTGAGACTCCTTTCGTTGTTTGGATTGCTTTTGCGCAGTTTGCGATTGAGACAGCCTTTGATCAGTTTGGCGCGCGGATAGGTCACGTCGCGTTCGGCCTTGGCGCGCAGCAGGGCGGCCTGCAGCAGCGTTTCGGGCAGCGGCAGGCCTTCCAAGATGCAGCGCATGACATTCCCCGCCAGATTGGGAACGATGTTTTCGGATTTGCCCTGAACGGCGGTCGAAATCAATAGCCGCCAGATCGACAGGTCGTCCTTGTCTCGCGCCCCGTGCGCGATCCGCAAGTCCTCGAAGTAGGTCCTGATGTGTGCGGCCATCTCCGCAACGGTGGCGTTGTACCAAAACCGCACGGAGATGCGCGCGGCGTTGGGCGACAGCCCGAGCACGAAGAATTTTGTGTCGTCGGCATCCGTCGAGTACGCTCCGGTCCCGACAGACGTGAACAGCGCCGCCACGGCGTTGCACAAACGGTCAGGATCGTCCTTCGGCGGATCCGACCAGAAATCGCCAAACGTCTCTTCGAGTGCGTCCTTCTTCTCTGACCAGAAGACCGTCGTCGCGTCGCCGACCTGGAGTTTCTGCTTAGAATCCTTGCCGAGCAGCGTGTTCAGGGCGGTCGTGTAGGCGAAGCTCGCAGCCTTACCAACGGGGGCATTCGCACCTTGCGCTTTTCCGAAAGAACAAAAGGCTGCGGCATTGAAGCTCACAATATTTCCACCTGTAGTGTTCGCATCGCGAACGCCTTTGATGGAGGGATGCGTGGGGTCGATTTCATCCGCCATACCCGAAACGAGGCACAGAGATTTTTGCGTGTCGCCACCAGAGGGTACGGAAGATATTCTGGCGACAACCGCCGGATTACGAAAAACAGGTTCCGTTTTCCCGACGATCTTGAAGGAGATGAAAGATGCCTTCTTGAGGTCCTCGTATTTCACGGGGTCAAGAGCGGCAAGCGCTTCAGACTTGTCCGTACGTTTGAGAAACGCCAGAACGGCAGCAACCTCGTCGATGTCGGACAAGTTCGCATTCGTGATTCATTCAATGAACAGACGGTTTTTCTCTACCGCATTCTCCGGATCGCCCTTGATGTCGAGCGCTAAGGCGTATTCGGGGTCATCCCAAAGAAGGTTCGCCCTTTTTCCCACGGTTCGTTTGACGGCTTGAGGCACCAGAAAACGTGTTGCACGAAGCTTCTTGCCGTCGGGCACCTGCGTATCTTCAATGTTGACTGGCGAGCCATCAGGCAAGAGAGTGACTAAGAAAGGCAGCTCCTTGGTCTCCCACCCCAACGGCGCGATGCCGGAATCGGGGTCGGCGGCCTTGCGGTCGTAGTATTCTTTCAGCGCCTGCAGGATCATTTGCGTACCTCCTGCGAATCCACGTCAGGAACAGCGATCACGCCGTGCACCATGTTCGCGCGGTAAAACATCGGCTTGATGTCCTTCGGGTCGGAATAGTCCATGTCGTAGAGCATAAAACCCAGATCGCGGCTGTCGGGCATCGGTTTGTCCTGTTCTTCCTCTGGACGCTTGATCAGACGGACGGACGCGCAGGAAAACTCGCGGCATCCCAGATAGGGATGGATGAAGCACTGTCCCTTGGTCGCGCGCCGGTCGAACATCGCGGCGTATTTCGCTTCCTTTTCGTCCGGGCGAGCCTCCGCCTG
>Ga0116141_10005274_pt1 | contig 10827 bp, 7 predicted proteins | sample AD_UKC097_MetaG_FD_89744 | JGI IMG/M metagenome (GOLD analysis project Ga0116141, IMG submission 89744) | Active sludge microbial communities of municipal wastewater-treating anaerobic digesters from USA - AD_UKC097_MetaG | ecosystem: Engineered > Bioreactor > Anaerobic > Digestate | place: USA... | reverse complement strand
TGGCGGACCTGCTCTCATTATTAATCCAAGCTGGGTTGTGGAAAAAATTTCTGTCGACGGGTCCCGACCACACGGTCCCCTTGCCTTTGGATTGAGGGGTCCGTTGGGGGGTGGATCTGAAGGGACCCGATGAGATCCGGCGAGATCCCACGGAGACCGTTGATTTCAGGGGTCTACACGCAGTATCATCCGGCCGCTTCGAGGCCGGCGCGTCGGCCAAGGAGCCCCGAGAGGGAGACCCAAGATGGACGATCGATGGCTCTCAGTCGGCGAGATCGCCGAGTACCTCGGGATCAGCAAGGACAGCGTGTACGCATGGATCGAGAAGAAAGGACTGCCAGCCCATCGCATCGGACGCCTCTGGAAGTTCAAGCGGTCCGAGGTCGACGAATGGGTCCACGCCGGAAGGGCCGGCGACGCGCAGCGAAACGACGAGTGAGGTAACGGAGAGCATGGCGAAGAAGGCACCAACCACGACGAAAGGACGGACCGACGGGCCCGAGAACGACGTCGTGTGCGTGGACCTTTTCTGCGGTGCCGGTGGCCTCACGCACGGGCTCATCGACGCGGGCGTGAAGGTCAAAGCGGGCGTCGACTTCGACAAGGCGTGCAAGTTCCCCTACGAGGAGAACCACCCAGGCATCAAGTTCCACGGTGGCGACGTCGCGAAGCTCGACGCCGCGACGGTTCGCGAGTGGTTCGGTGATGCGACTGTGCGCGTCCTCGCGGGCTGCGCGCCCTGCCAGCCCTTCTCGAACTACGCGCTCCGGTACCAGAAGGACGAGCCCGTCGAAGAGGACAAGCGCTGGCGCCTGCTCGACGAATTCGGTCGGCTCGTCGAGGAGCTGATGCCCGAGATCGTCACGATGGAGAACGTGCCTACCGTGACGAAGCACCCGCCGTTCAAGAACTTCGAGGCCAAGCTCAACAAGCTCGGCTACACGGTCTGGTACGACGACAACGTCGACTGCGCGAAGTACGGCCTGCCGCAACGCCGCCACCGCACCGTGCTCCTCGCCTCTCTCTACGGCGAGATCAAGCTGCGCTCGCCCGAGGAGTCCGAGGGGCGAACGGTGCGCGACGTCCTCAAGGACCCGGACCTCGAGCCGATCCGCCACGGTGGCACGAGCAAGACGGACCGCCTGCACACCGCGTCGCGCCTGTCCGACCTCAACTACCAGCGCATCACGGTCTCGAAGCCAGGTGGCACGTGGCGCGACTGGCCGCCGGAGCTGCGAGCCGACTGCCACAAGAAGAAGTCCGGCAAGACGTACCCCAGCGTGTATGGCCGCATGACGTGGGACGAGCCCGCACCTACGCTGACCACGCAGTTCTACGGCTTCGGCAACGGGCGCTTCGGACACCCGACCCAGCGTCGCGGGCTCTCGCTGCGTGAGGGCGCAATCCTCCAGGGCTTCCCGAAGGACTACAAGTTCATCCCCGACGACGCCGAGATCCAGTTCAAGGCGCTCGGGCGCATGATCGGCAACGCCGTGCCCGTCGATCTCGGGCGCGTCATCGGCGAGAGCATCATCGAGCACGTCGTGCAGCACCGCGACGCCTTCAGCAAGAACGTCAAGAACGTCGACCGGCCCTCCTCGTCGGCGAAACACCGGAGAGGGCGGAATGATGACCGCGAGCACGAAGGTAGCGCCGTCGTCCGCTGAAGCACAGAAGCGGATGCAGCGTGTTCGGCAGAAGAACACGTCCTGCGAGTCGGCCCTGCGCCGCGAACTGCACGCGCGCGGCCTCCGTTACCGCATCCAGGTCCCCGTCCTCACGAACCCCCGCAGAGTCGCGGACGTGGCGTTCAGCGGGCTCCGCATCGCGATCTTTGTGGACGGCTGCTTTTGGCACGGCTGCCCGACCCACGCGACGTGGCCGAAGCAGAACGCCGAGTTCTGGCGAGCGAAGATCGAAGCCAACATGGCGCGCGACCACGACACCGACGAGCGTCTGCGCGCCCACGGCTGGAAGGTCATCCGCGTCTGGGCACACGAGGAACCCAAGATCGCTGCGAGGCGGATCGCGCACATCCTCGAACGCCGCCGCGAGAGGATGCGCCGCCCATGACCAACGCCGTCGCCACCCAGGCATCCGTGCTCTCTTCGACGGCACCCGAGCCCGGCCAGCTCGTCGAGGTGCGCCGCCGCCAGTGGATCGTCTCCGACGTCGATGCGTCGGCGGTCTCGCCCGAGCTGCCGAAGCGCAACCTCGTGAAGCTCGCGTCGATCGACGAGGACGCGCTCGGCGAGGAGATCGAAGTCCTCTGGGAGCTCGAACCCGGCGCCCACGTCATCGAGCGCGCGGGCCTCCCTACGCTCTCGGCGCTCGACGACCCGTCGAAGCTCGAAGCCTTTCTCGACGCCGTGCGCTGGGGCGCGGCGACCAACGCCGATCGCGGCTACCTCCAGGCGCCCTTCCGCAGCGGTGTGAGCATCGAGGACTACCAGCTCGACCCGCTCGTGCGCGCGATCGACATGGCCCGCACGAACCTGCTGATCGCCGACGACGTCGGCCTCGGCAAGACCATCGAGGCCGGGCTCGTCATCCAGGAGATGCTCCTGCGCCATCGTGCGCGGACCATCCTCGTGCTCTGCCCGTCGTCGCTGCAGGAGAAGTGGCGCAGCGAGATGGCCGAGAAGTTCGGCCTCGAGTTCCGCATCGTCGACACCGAGTCGGTGAAGCGCTCGCGCCGCGAGCGCGGGCTGCACGCGAACCAGTGGACCTCGTACCCCAGGCTCATCGCCTCCATCGATTGGGCGAAGCAAGGCGAAGGCATCCGGCTCCTGCGCGACGTGCTTCCGCCGCAGCCCACGTTCCCGCGTCGCTTCGACATGCTGGTCGTCGACGAGGCCCACAACGTCGCGCCCACCGTGGGCAAGTACGCGGTCGAGAGTCTGCGCACGCGGCTCGTGCGGCTCCTCGCGCCGCACTTCCAGCACAAGCTCTTCCTCACCGCGACGCCGCACGACGGCTACACCGAGTCGTTCACGGCACTCCTCGAGCTGCTCGACGACCAGCGCTTCTCTCGCAACATCCTGCCGCCCGAAGACCAGCTCGCGCGCGTGATGGTGCGCCGCCTCAAGAGCGACCTCGTCGATGCCAAGGGCAAGAAGCTCTACCCGGTGCGGCGGCTCGAAGCGCTGAACGTCGAGTACACCGCCGAGGAGCGTGAGGCCCGCCAGCTCCTGGATCAGTACATCGCGAGCCGCGAGAAGCAGGACGAGCGAGAAGGCGCCGCCTCGCACTTCGTCCATCAGCTCCTGCGCAAACGCCTCGCGTCGTCGCCCGCCGCGTTCATGTCGACGCTCGCGCGGCACACGGCCACGATCGAGGGCAAGGGCGAGGCGCGCCGCACGTCGGGGCTCGACGAGCGCATCCTCCGGCGCGCGATCGCGAAGACCGAGGAGGACTACGCCGACGACGACACGCGCGAGGCCGCCGAGTCCGAGGCCATCGAAGAGGCGAGCCGTCGCCTGCGCCCGCTCACGTCCGACGAGAAGAAGCTCCTCGGGCGCCTGCGCTCGTGGGCCGAGCACGCAAGCCACAAGCCCGACTCGAAGGCCGAAGCGCTCCTGCGCTGGCTCGACGAGAACCTACGCCCCAAGGGCCAGTGGTCGAACGCGCGTGTGATCCTCTTCACCGAGTACCGCGCGACGCAGAAGTGGCTCCACGAGATTCTCGCCAGCCACGACCTCGGCGGGGAACGCCTCGCGCTGCTGTTCGGCGGCATGGACCCGAAGGAGCGCGAAACCATCAAGGCCGCGTTCCAGGCTGATCCGCGTGAGTCGCCGGTGCGCATCCTGCTCGCGACCGACGCGGCCTCGGAAGGCATCGACCTTCAGAACCACTGCAACCTGCTGGTCCACGCCGAGATCCCCTACAACCCGAACGTGATGGAGCAGCGCAACGGCCGCGTCGACCGTCACGGGCAGAAGCAGAGCGAAGTCGTCATTTGGCATCCCGTCGATGCGAGCGGCGGCCACGGCGACGACATCCTCCGTGCGCTCAAGAAGCTCGACTCGATGCGCGCCGACATGGGCAGCGTGAACCCGGTCATCGCCCCGCAGTTGCCAGCGCTGCTCGAAGGCCGCCGCCGCGAGCTCGACACCGGCCTCGCCGAGAAGCGCATCGAGCGTGCCCGCCGCTACGTGAAGGCCGAGCGTGAGCTGCGCGAGCGCATCGCCAAGCTGCACGAGCGGCTGACGACGACGCGCAGCGAGCAGCACCTCACGCCCGACCGCATCGAGCGCGTGGTGCGCGTCGCCCTGGCGCTCACCGACAAGCCCGATCTTACGCCCGCGAAGCTCGCCGACCTTCCCGAGGCCCGCGTGTTCCAGATGCCCGCGCTCGCGGGCTCGTGGTCGCGGTGCCTCGACGGGCTCGAGCACCCATACACCAAGCGCATCCGCCCCATCACCTTCGACCACGACGTCGCCAAGGGGCGCGACGACGTAGTGCTCGTCCACCTGAATCACCCGCTCGTGCAGATGAGCCTGCGCCTCCTGCGCGCCGAGGTCTGGGCTCGCGACGACGTGAAGAAGCTGAATCGCGTCACGGTGCGCACGCTGCCAGACGCGAAGCTCGATGCGCCCGCCGCGCTCGTGGTCTCGCGCCTCGTCATCACGGGTGGCAACCACCATCGGCTCCACGAGGAGTTGACCGAGGCAGGCGGCTACCTGCGCGACGCGGCCTTCAAGCGCGAGGAGCGGGTTGGCGAGTTGCGCGACTGGCTCGACTCGTCGGCGCCGGGGACCATCGACGACTCGCTCTTCGATGCCCTGCGCACGCGGTTCACGAAGCACACCGAGGCGGTCCTGAGCGCCGTCACCACGCGCTCAAGGGACCGCCTCAAGGGTCTCGGGTCCACGATCGAAGCCCGCAAGCGCAAAGAGATCGACGAGATGACCCAGCTCCTCGACGACCTCGCCAAGAACCTCGAGGCCGAGCTGAAGCGGGAGGAGCCGAAGCAGCTCTCGCTATTCTCCGAGGACGAACGAACGCAGCTCCGGCGCGACAGGCTCGCACTCGAGGCGCGCCTGCGCCGCATCCCCGAGGAGCGCGAACGAGAGCGCCTCGCCATCGAAGATCGCCACACCGGCCTCGTCGACCACACGTTCCCCGTCTCGGTGATCCTCCTGGTGCCCGAGTCACTCGCCACGCGGAGGAAGTCGTGAGCGCCAAGCACGAGTGGCTGAACCTGCTCGAGGTCTCGGGCCCGTTCCTCGCGGTGCCGGTGCTCCGCGAGGTGTTCCCGCAGGGGCTCGAAGAGCTCGACGCCTCGCACGCCAAGCGGCTGCGCAGCGCCTACGAGGAGTGGCGCGACGCGGTCGATGGTGACGACGCCGACCGCGACAAGCTCCACACCGCGTGGATCGACGAGGTGCTGCGTACCGCGCTCGAGGCAGACGACTCGCTGCTGAAGCCCGGCAAGGACGTCCCGGCCTCGGTCGTCGCGCTCCCGGAACACGACACCACCATCAAGCCCGAGCTCGTCTTCATCGACCCGACGCACGGCGGGGCGGTACTCGCGCCCGTCCACGTCTTCCCACCCGACACCGACCTCTCGGCGTCGATGAAGTTCGGCGGGCTTTCGTGTTCGCCCGGCGACCGCATGGCGATGCATCTGCGCGCGCTGAGCGTGTCGTTCGGGCTCGTCACGAACGGCGAGCGCTGGATGCTGGTCCACGCGCCCACGGGCCAGGTGGCGACCTTCGCGAGCTGGTACGCGCGCATCTGGGGCCAGGAGCCCGCAACGCTGCGCGCGTTCGTGTCGCTGATCGGTGTGCGTCGCTTCTTCGCGCCGGCGCAGGATCGGCTCCCGGCGCTGTTCGAGCGCTCGCTGAAGCACCAAGACGAGGTCACCGACGCCCTCGGTGATCAGGTCCGGCGCGCGATCGAGGTGCTGGTGCAGGCGCTCGACCGCGCCGACCAAGACCGCAACCGCGAGCTGCTCCGCGACGTGAAGCCCCAGGACCTGTACGAGGCCGGGCTCACCGTGATGATGCGGCTCGTGTTCCTGCTCGCCGCCGAGGAGCGCGGGCTCTTGCTCTTGGGCGAGCCTCGCTACGACTCGTTCTACGCGGTCTCGACACTGCGCATGCAGCTCCGCGCCGAGAGCGACGAGATCCTCGAACGACGGCGCGCTGCGTGGTCGCGGCTGCTCGCGGTGTTCCGCGCCGTCTTCGGCGGCATTGATCACCCGACGCTGCGCCTGCCCGCGATGGGCGGGTCGCTCTTCGACCCCGACCGATTCCCGTTCCTCGAAGGACGGCTCAAGGGCACGTCGTGGCGCCAACACCGCGCCGCGCCGCTGCCCATCGACGACCGAACCGTGCTGCTGCTGCTCGAAGCCATCCAGACCTTCGAGGGGCGCACGCTCTCCTACCGCGCGCTCGACGTCGAGCAGATCGGTCACGTCTACGAGGGTCTGCTCGAACGCACCGTCTCGCGCGTCGAGGACGTGACGCTGGAGCTTGAAGCGGGCGCGCAGGCCAAGGACGCGCGTGTCACGCTCGGCGAGCTGGAGTCCGCCCGCCTCGACGGCCAGGCGTCCGTCACGAGCCTGCTCCTCGATCGCTCGAAGCGCTCGGAGTCGGCCATCAGGAACGCCCTGGCCGCTGAGGTCGAGCCCCAGCAGGACGCGCGCCTACTCTCCGCGTGTCGCGGCGATGTGAAGCTCCGCGATCGCCTCGCGCCTTACGTCCGGCTGATGCGCACCGACCCGTGGGGCTACCCCCTGGTCCATCCGAAGGGCGCGTTCGTCGTGGTGCTCGGCACCGATCGGCGCGAGACCGGCACGCACTACACGCCCAAGAGCCTCACCGAGCGCATCGTTGAGGAAACGCTGACGCCGCTCGTCTACGACGGCCCTGCGAAAGGCGCGCCGCGCGCCGAGTGGAAGCTGAAGACGCCCGAACAGCTCCTCGACCTGAAGGTCTGCGACCCCGCGATGGGCTCGGGCGCCTTCCTCGTCCAGGCGTGCCGGTTCCTGAGTGCGCGCCTCGTCGAAGCGTGGTCGATTGAAGAGGCGGCGGGTCGCATCGTCGACCTCACCGGCCAGGTCCACGAGCCGCGGACCAGTGTCGAGAGCATGCCGCCCGGCGTGGAGGCGCGCGCCGAGAACGCCCGGCGTGTCGTGGCCGAGCGATGTCTGTATGGCGTCGACATGAACCCGCTCGCCGTCGAGCTGGCGAAGCTCTCGCTCTGGCTCGTCACGCTCTCGAAGGGTCGCCCCTTCGGCTTCCTCGACCACAACCTCCGTCGCGGCGACAGTCTGCTCGGCATCAGTCGTCTCGAGCAGCTCACGGAGCTGTCGCTCGACCCGGCTGCAACGAAGCAAGGCCGCCTATTCGGCAAGGCCATCGAGCGCGCCGTGGCCGAGGCCGTCGAGCTACGCCGCAAGCTGCACGAGATCCCGATCCGCGACATTCGCGACGTCGAGGCGATGGCCACGCTCGACGCCGACGCGCGCAAGAAGCTCGAGGCCGCCGAGCTGATCGCAGACGCCTTCATTGGCGTCGTCTTCGCGGCTGACGGCGGCGACGTCGAGGCGCGCATCGCTGCGCTCGCGGCTGACGCCGACCGCGTCGTGAAGGGCGAGGTGCGCGCGACCGACGCGCTGGTGAAGCTCGCGGTCAAGGACCTCGCGAAGGACTCGCCGAGCGCTGGCGCCCGTCGTCCGTTCCACTGGCCGCTGGAGTTCCCCGATGTCTTCCACGGTGCGTCGCCGGGGTTCGACGCCATCATCGGCAACCCGCCGTTCCTTGGAGGACTGCGCATCACGGGGGTCGCGGGCACGGCGTACCGGGATTGGCTCGTTGCGCACATCGCAGACGGACGTCGCGGATCGGCTGACCTCGTTGCCTACTTTTTCCTGCGCGCCTGGAACCTTCTGCGCCAGGAAGGTGGCTTCGGGCTCCTGGCGGTGAACACCATCGCCGAGGGCGACACGCGACAGGTCGGCATTAATCTCTGATGGCTGCCGGTGCTGTGATCCACGCAGCCTACCCGAACGAACCTTGGCCCGGAAAGGCCAACGTCGTCACGAGCCGGGTCCACGTCCATCGAGGAACGTGGGCGGGGGAGAAGTCGTTGCTTGGGCGCCCTGTGGCGTTCATCTCGGCATTTCTATCGGAGCACGAGGAATGGAGTCCGAAGCCTCTGCAAGCTCATGCAGGGCTCACGTTCCAGGGATCGATCCCGCTTGGAATGGGGTTCGTTGTGCCTTTCGAAGAGGCCCAGCGAATGATCGATGCGTCGCGGGCCAACGCCGACGTGATCTTTCCGTTCATCACTGGGGACGATCTGAACCAGGATCCCGAACAGCGGCCAAGCCGATGGATCATCAGCTTCTGGGACTGGACCGAAGAGCGGGCGCGACGTTACGTCCTGCCGTTCGACCGGGTGGTCACGACGGTGAAGCCGGAGCGAGACCGTCTTGGAGGAAATGCCACGGCTGAGGGCAGGAAGCGAAAGTGGTGGCTCTTCGGCCGAGATGCGAAGGCGCTCTACCACGCCGTGGGTCGAGGCCACGTCTTCGAACGGCACCCGGCGAATTGGGACTCGAAGCTCAGGCCCCTGCCGGAGGTGATGATCTCTGCGATCGTCGGAAAGTACTTCGCCCCGTCGGTGGTCGCGAACGACGGGATCTTCAGCAACAAGTGCGCGGTCTTCTCCGTCCGGCGGCCGTACGCGCACGCCGCGCTCTTCAACTCCTCGCCCGTGTCGGCGTGGGTCTGGCAGCAGTCCTCACGCATGAAGCTGGACTTGAACTTCTCACACACGGACGCCGTAGAGACGTTCCCGTTCCCGGCGCCCGACGTGCTCGCCGCCTTCGAGAAGCTCGGACGCGAGTACCTGCAGGCTCGCCGCGAGATCATGACCGACGCAGCGAACCCTATCGGGCTCACGAAGCTCTACAACCGCTTCCACGACGCTGAGGACGTCGACCCGCGCATCGTGCGGCTGCGCGAGATGCACCGCGAGATCGATGCCGCTGTCATGCGCGCCTACGGCTGGGACGACCTCGACCTCGGGCACGGCTACCACGAGCAGCCGAACCTCGCGGAGAGCGACCGCGTCCGGTTCACGATCGCCGATGCCGCGCGCGCCGAGGTGATCCGGCGCTTCGCGGTACTGAATCGTCAACGCTACGAAGAAGAGCAAGCGTCTGCGCTCGCCGCGAAGCCGCGCACATCGAAGGGCCGCGCGAAGGCGGCACCTGCTGGTCAGGGCGCGCTCGTCTTCGTCGATGCGCCAGAGGCCACGACTTCCAAGAAGGCCGCCGCGCCTGCGAAGAAGGTCAGCACACGGAGGACCAGCAAATGAAGCTCAGCAGCGACACCGCGAAAGCGGTGCCCACCAAGCAGTTCTTCGTGTCGATGCTCACCCGAGACATCAGCCTCGATGACGCGATCCTCGACCTGATCGACAACTGCCTCGACGGCACTCTGCGCCTCGCGAACGGCGACGAAGTCGAGTACGGGAAGCACTTCGTGAAGATCAAGCTCTCGAAGGACCAGTTCTCCATCGAGGACAACTGCGGCGGTATCCCTCGCGAGGTGGCTATCAAGTACGCGTTCAAGATGGGGCGCGACGCAGACGACACGCGCGACGCCGACACGGAGACGATCGGCATGTACGGCGTCGGCATGAAGCGCGCTCTCTTCAAGATGGGCACCGATGCGCTCGTGAAGACGCGGTACGGCAATGACACGTTCGAGGTCCACATCGACTCGAAGTGGCTCGACGACAAGGAGTGGAGCGAGCTCCCGATCAAGGTGCCGAGCAACGCCAACGAGAAGCTCTCGAAGCCTGGCACCACGATCGTAGTCAAGGACCTGTACCCCGGCGTCGCCAAACACTTCGCGAACGCCGCGTTCGTGAACGAGGTGGAGACTGCGATCTCCCACCACTTTACGATGTTCCTGCAGCGCGGCCTCAAGATCGAGCTCAACGGCAAGGCGGTGAAGCCCGTCCACGTCGAGGTGCTCGTCTCCAAGCGGAAGGACGGCCCCGCGCCCTACGTCTACCAGAAGACGATCGACGGCGTGCTCGTCTCCATCACGGTCGGTCTGAACACGAGCCGCCAGTACGACGCGGACGATGATGACGAGGACGGCGACTTCGCAGGCCAGCGCAACTCCGCAACCGCCGGGTGGACCGTGCTCTGCAACGACCGCGCGGTCATCGTCGGTGACAAGAACCGCCTGACGGGCTGGGGTGACGGCATCCCGCTCTACCACGACCAGTTCATCGTCATCACGGGTATCATCGAGTTCCGCGCAAAGGACGCGAAGAAGCTGCCCGTTACTACGACGAAGCGGGCTCTCGACACGTCGTCGAACGTGTGGCTCGAGTCCCTCGTCAAAATGAAGGAGGGCATGCGGGTTTGGATCTCCTACACGAATCAGTGGAAGAACCACCCGCGCGAAGACCAGGCGAGCCACTGGTCTGACGCCAAGCCGATGTCCCTCGGCAAGGCGATCGAGGCGGTCTCTCCGCGCGTGGCCAGCAAGAAGGGGAGCGACGTTCTCGAGTTCGATCCTCGCAAGGTCAAGGGCGCGCTGCCCGAACCGAAAGGCAGCACGCCGTCGGCGCGGCGCATCGTCTTCTCGCGCTCTGCAGAAGAGGTGCGTGCGGTGTCGAAGATGCTTTTCGACGACGCAAACGAGAAGCCCGGCATCGTCGGCGACAAGTGCTTCGAGATCCAACTCGTGAAGGCCAACAAGAAGGGGGCCTGATCGATGAGTGGGTCTTCACTGCCATACCGGCTTCGGCCGAACAAGGCGGTCGACCGAGAGCTGTTCCTCTCGCTGTTGA
>Ga0116141_10005269_pt1 | contig 10832 bp, 4 predicted proteins | sample AD_UKC097_MetaG_FD_89744 | JGI IMG/M metagenome (GOLD analysis project Ga0116141, IMG submission 89744) | Active sludge microbial communities of municipal wastewater-treating anaerobic digesters from USA - AD_UKC097_MetaG | ecosystem: Engineered > Bioreactor > Anaerobic > Digestate | place: USA... | reverse complement strand
TTTGGCGAAAACACTGAGCGCCGCGGCGAACATGAAGAAGGCCGCGAAAAAGAGAAACACGTTGCCGCCGACGATGTTGTGGTCCTTCAGTTCCATAACCCCCGTCGTGTACTGTACGATCCCGCCTCCGACGAGCCAGGCAGCCAGAAGCGGAAGCCCGCCCAGACCCACCTTGCCAAGAAAAACGGCACCGAAACCGAAGCACGCTACAGCAAGAGCGGCAAGCCCTGCGGGACCCGGCGTAGCAAAAGTATGTTGTGTATGTGCCATCAATAAGTCCTCCTTTTCATTTCATTACTGTTTCATTGAAAAATCACCAAACCCCCGAATTCGGACCTTCACAGTCCCACGTTTTCACTTTTTATAGCTCCACACATCCCCCCTTTCCTTTGGCATCGCTTTGGCTCTCCATAGCGACGCAAAAACATGAACCATGTGCACCATGTCTCTCTCTCCAACTTCAAGTAATCTAAAAGTGTGCCAGAAAAAAATATTGCGTAATGTCTGATAATTAATCATTCCACAGTGCGTTATTGATGATATTTCACAAAAGAAATTGTGATATGAAACAATCTGCGTTATATGTCGCATATTTTGGGGTGGTTTCTGCACGAGGAGGGAAAATTCACGCATGAGAAAGAGTGGAAAAGATTTTTTCAGGCAGGCGACTTTAAGGCTCTGCAGCAGTCTCGATATCGAAAAAGCATTGTTCAATTGTTTTTCCTACCTCAGGAACGAACTGCCCGTGTTCCAGATGCTCCTTACTCTTTTCGATCCGCGTTTGGGACTGATCCACAACATCGCAAGGGTCGACATTCAAGGGATTCAGAAACCTTTTTCCCCGAAATCCCTGTCGGAGGAGGCCCTCCGTAAAGTCAACATGGATGTGGCGGCGTGGCAGGATATTAAGATTCTGGACCGGCTCGACTTGCACCCGGCAGCTTCCATACTGTCTCAATTGGCGAAGCTGTCAACGACCTCCATCATGTACATGAACCTTGTGATAGAAGGCATCCTTCTGGGTTCCGTCATTTTCCTGGCTGAAGGGAAAGGGAGGTACGACAGATCACACTCCTGTCTTGTCGCGCAACTCAGGGAACCTTTCAATATCGCCGTATCCAACGCACTGCGCTATCGGGAAGTGGTCAGACTGAAAGATATCGTGGATGCTGAAAATCAAGCCCTTGCCCGGGAGCTGCGGCACAGCTCGAAAGATGAAATCATCGGCGCAGACAACGGTCTGAAAGAAGTGATGGAAATGGTAAGACAGGTGGCATCTCTGAAGAATCCTGTCCTCCTTTTAGGAGAAACCGGGGTCGGCAAGGAGATAATCGCCAATGCCATTCATTACGCATCTCCCCGCAAGGGGGGGCCCTACGTCAAGGTAAACTGCGGGGCCATCCCGGAGAACCTCATGGACAGTGAACTTTTCGGGCATGAAAGAGGTGCTTTCACAGGAGCCATTGCCCAGAAGAAGGGTCGTTTTGAGCGGGCGAACAAAGGAACCATCTTCCTCGATGAGGTGGCCGAGCTTCCCCCGTCTATCCAGGTAAGACTGCTGAGAGTTTTACAGAACGGGGAAATCGAACGTGTGGGCGGCAACGTGACAATCACGGTTGATATTCGTGTGATCGCCGCCACCCATAGAAACCTGGAAGACATGGTCCATGCCGGAAAGTTCCGGGAAGACCTCTGGTACAGACTCAATGTCTTTCCTGTCATGATTCCACCTTTGAGATATCGCCAAGGGGACATTCCTGCGCTGGTTCATCACTTTATTGAAACGAAATCCAGGGAGCTGAAAGTTCATACCCCGCCGCCACTGTCCTCCACTGCGATGGAACGACTGAAGGATTACCACTGGCCGGGGAATGTCCGGGAACTTGAAAATCTCGTGGAACGGGAACTGATAAGAAGCAGGGGACCGAATGGAAATCGGGCATTGACATTTAAGCATTTCCGATGGCCTGAAGAGTTGTTGGATGAACGAGGGCTGCCGAATGGGAGCAACCTGATCCTCACACTCGACGAGGCCATGTCCAGACATATCAGGGCGGCATTGGAGCTGACCGGTGGGAGAATTCATGGAACCGATGGCGCCGCCAATCTGCTCGGAATCAATCCCAATACACTGAGAAGCAAAATGCGGAAGCTTGGAGTTTCTTTTCGAAAAAAAGGGGTCAGGACAATCCCTGACTACCCATGAAAAAAGCAGTCCCTGCAATCTTCGTGGACATTGCGAACGCGTTCAATGATGCCTCGGTCCAGAAACCGGACAGTCGGAATGAGGTGAAGATGCGCTTTTCTACGCCGGTGTTCCAAGCCGGTAGCGGGCATCCACTTCTGCCAGCCCGGTTTCATGGCCGGGCTGTAAAAGGCGGCCGCCGGCGAGATGGAAGAAACCGGGACCAGGGTCCCGTCCCTTCCCTGAGAGTAGGCTGCGCCGCCGTTGTGACCCGGCTGGATCAGGATGCTTCCCCGCTCGCCCGGGACCTCGATGGTCCCGACGTCTCCGGGCAGGTCCTCCGTCAGGCCGGCGCACCATGCGGAAAAGACGGGGTGCTCCTGCCTGTGGTCCTGCAGGCAGGCTATCTTCTTTACGAGGAAAGCAGGAAGGAGCCGGCAGCAGATTTTCCGTTTCCCGTCCTCCAGGGCAGGGCCCGTGTGTTTGCATAGGAGATTGTTTCGTCCCTGATTCAAATCCAAGCTTCCGAACTTCCGGGGCACACAGGAAGAGGAACTGTTACCGGCGGTCCGGCACCTTTCCACTCCATTCCCAATGAACAAACTGGAATCACAGGTTTTTGATGGAAAAAAGTGTTGAATTTCGATAGAGTATTTTAAAAGTGCGGAATGCATGGCCTGTTCGAGAAAGAGTTTCCCGATTGAATCCGAAAGACTCTGCGAAAGGGGGTCGCTTCTTTTTCATATGAATTTTTACTAAGAAAATTAAATCGTTTATTGCATTCATCATGAATGAATGATACTTATTGAGAACAAATATCAATTAATATTTTATATTGACATTGTGTGAAAATTCACACCGGCTTTGCGAGGAGACAGCCATGTCCGAAAAAAAGCAACCTGAAGCGGAACTGCATTCCGTCCGTTACCCTCATTACGATTTTCAGGACATGATGATGCATGCTCCCATCGGGATATTTTCTTCCACACCCGGCGGCAGGTTCGTCTATGTGAATATGGCCATGGCTCGAATGCTTGGTTATGATTCCCCGCGGGAAACCATGGAATCGGTCGTGAATATCGGGGAACAGATCTATGCGGATCCGGAAGAACGGGGGAAAATTCACCGCCGCCTGGAGGGGCATGATGAAAGACTGAACAACGAGTGCCGGTTGGTACGAAAGGACGGATCCCGGTTTTGGGCATCCTATGATGTGCGGGCGGTTCGCAATGAAAAGGGAGACATTGTGTATTACGAGGGCTTTTTGACCGATATTACCGAGCAAAAAAATGAACGGGAAGCCCTTAGAAAAACGCAATTTGCCATGGACCGGGCGCCGGACAGCATCCTATGGATCGATGACGAGGGAAAGATCGTCTACGCCAACGATTCCGCCTGTGCCTCCATGGGATACGAGCGCGAGGAATTGCATGGAATGAAGGTCTTCGACATCGACCCGGACTTCCAGCCCGACCAGTGGGAGCGGCACAAGGAGACGGTGCGAAAACTGGGGAGCATGACATTCGAGTCGCGACACCGTACGAAAAACGGGCACACGTTTCCCGTGGAGGTCAGCACCAACCATTTCAAGTTCGACGACCATTACCTGGCCTGCGCTTTCGATCGTGACATCACCGGGCGCAAGCGGGCGGAAAAAGAATTGCGGGATAGAGAAGGGGTCCTCAGGAGCATGCTGGAGGCGACACCGGTGGGGGTAGCGCTTCTGAAGGACCGGATTTTCAAGAAAGTGAACAAATCGCTGTGCAGGATCACCGGATACACCGAGGAAGAAATGACAGGGATGATGACACGCATCCTCTATCCCGATGACGCGGAATTTAGCCGAATCGGCGCAGAATTGTATAAACAGATGGAGAGGGAGGGTTTGGGCGTGCGGGACGCCGTTCTCAAAGGAAAGGACGGCTCATTGATCGACGTGGTTCTCAGTCTGAGTCCTTTTGATACCGACGACAGTTCCGCGGGGGTATGCACCACCATCCAGGACATCACCGAGCGCAAGCGGACAGAGGAGGCTCTTCGGGCGTCGGAAATGAAGTTTCGCATGCTGCATCAAAGCATGAGGGACGCCTTTGTCGTCGTAGATATGGAGGGCCGTATCCAGGAGTTCAACGACTCTTTTCTGAACATGCTGGGTTATGCTCCCGAAGAAATCGTTCGACTCACATACAGGGACATCACCCCTGAGAGATGGCATGAGATGGAACGCGCAATCATCGAGAAACAAGTGCTGACTGACGGATTCTCAGATGTCTATGAAAAGGAATACCGCAGGAAAGACGGTACGGTCCTTCCGGTGGAACTGCGGACGACCCTGTTGAAGGATGCGAAAGGTGTCCCGGTGCATCTTTGGGCCATGGTTCGCGATATCACGGATCGCAAGCAGGCCGTGGAGGCGCTTCAGAAGAGCGAGAAACAATACCGGTTAATTGTAGAAATGATGACTGACATTGTATGGATGGCGGACATGAATTTGCGGACCGTCTATATCACGTCTTCCGTGCTGAAGGTGACCGGATTCAGCGCCGAAGAGGTCATGGTCAAGACCATCGATGAATTAATGACGCCGGATTCCGTGTCTCTGGCATTGGATACGATGGCGACGGAGCTTGCACTCGAACAGGAAGGGCACGCGAATCCGGAAAGGACCGTGAATCTTTTGTTGGAATATTATCACAAGGACGGTTCGACCCGGTGGCTGGAAACCGTCATCAGGGGGCTTCGGAACGATCAGGGTGTTCTGACGGGCCTTCACGGTGTGTCCCGGGATGTGACGGAACGCCGGCGCATTGAAGAAAAACTTCGTTTCAGCGAGGAATGGCACAGGAGCTTGATGGAAGATGCTCCCGCCGGATTTTGCATTGTCGACAAAAAGGCCCGGATACAATACGTCAACAAAATCATTGAAGAAGCAACTGGTTATTCACGGCAGGAGCTGGTTGGACGAAACGTTTTTGAAACAGGGTTGTTTTCCGAAGATTATGAAAGAATCATGGCCGACCGCTTGAAAATGAGGATAGCCGGCACAGCACCGCACCCCGATACGATAGAGATGCCGGTCATCTGCAAGGACGGAAAAATTACGTGGATTGAAATGTATACCCGGATTCATATCGAGGACGGTGTCCCTGCCGGCGCACAGGTGGTCATGGTGAACATAACCGACCGCAAGCGGGCGGAAGAGGAGAAAGAAAAGCTTAAGGAACAGCTGGATCGCGCCCAGAGGCTGGAGTCCATCGGAACCCTGGCCGGGGGCGTCGCTCATGATTTCAATAACGTTCTCATGGGGATACAGGGAAATGCCGCTTTGATGATGCTCGACATCGATCCTGCCGATCCTCACTATCAACAGTTGATGTATATCGAGGAACACGTCAAAAGCGGCGCGGATCTGACCCGCAAACTCCTGGGGTTTGCCAGGGGCGGCCGGTACGCCATGAAGCCGGCGGACATGAACGTGATCGTTGAAAAAAACGCCGCCATGTTCGGAAGGACCAAGAAGGAAATCACGATACACAAAAAATACGGGAATGACCTCTGGAATGTGAAGGTTGACGAGACGCAGATGGGGCAGGTTTTCATGAACCTGTTCGTCAATGCATGGCAGGCCATGCCCGGCGGAGGGGAGATCTTCCTGGAGACGGAAAACCTTGTTCTGGATGACGAGAAAGCACGCGCGCTGTCTGTTTCGGAAGGGAAATACGTCAGGATCGCCATCACCGACACCGGCACGGGGATGGACGCAAAAACCTCGGAACGAATTTTCGACCCCTTTTTCACGACGAAAGAAATGGGACGGGGCACCGGCCTCGGCCTTTCCACGGTATACGGGATCATCAAGGGTCATGGGGGCGCGATCTGTGCGACAAGTCAGCTTGGGCAAGGGACTACTTTCATCATTTATCTGCCCACAACAGAAAAATCCGTCATCGCGGAGCGGAGCCATGAGAGGGGAATCTTGAGAGGTACTGAGACGATTCTTCTGGTGGATGACGAGGCCACGGTGCAGGATGTCACAAGCAGGATGCTTCAATCCCTCGGTTACCGCGTCCACTGCGCGGGAAGCGGCCGGGAAGCGGTGGCCGTTTTCCATGAGAAGAAGGATGTGATCGACCTGGTGATTCTGGACATGATCATGCCCGGCATGTCGGGGGGGGAAACCTTCCATCGCCTGAGAGAGATCAATCCAAAGCAGAAGATTCTTTTTTCCAGTGGTTACAGTGCCGACGACCGGGCCAAAGAGCTGCGCGAGAAGGGCTGCAGCGACTTTATACAAAAACCGTTCACATTGGGAGACCTGGCCCGAGAGGTGAGATCCGCACTGGATCGGAAAGAAAGATCGTTATGAAAGGATACCTTTTGCCTCAGGACATCATCAAATGATCTCAGCCCGGGAGTCCGTGCCCGGTTCCCCTCCGGGAAAAAAACCTCTTTCGTTTTTCAGGTTCGGCATGCATCGCCTGAGAACATTCCTTTTTCACCCTGCAACAGCCTTCCCGGAGGCTCCCATCGTTTTCATGTTGTTCGGACCCAAAAAATGATATTGTTAACCATTGATATAAATTAAGTTTTTATATCAACAGGTCTATTGTGTGAAAATTCATATCCGGTTTTTTGTATTACGGGAGGAGAGTCATGTCAGAAGAGCAACGATCTGAAGCGGAACGTCGGCCTTTCCAATGCCCTTGTTACGATTATCGGGACATGATGATGCATGCTCCCATAGGGATATTCATCTCCACACCCGGCGGCAGGTACGTCTATGTGAATCTGGTCCTGACGCGCATGCTTGGCTATGATTCCCCGCAGGAGGCCATGGATTCGATCGAGAATATCGGGGAACAGATTTATTCGGATCCGGAAGAAAGGGGTAAAATCCTCCGCTGGCTGGAGGAGCATGATGAAAGACTGAACCTCGAGTGTCGATTTGTCCGAAAGGACGGATCCCGGTTCTGGGGGGCCTATAATGTCCGCGCGGTTCGGAATGACAAGGGAGAAATCATTTATTACGAGGGTTTTGCCTGGGACATATCCGACCGGAAACAGACGGAGCAATCCTTGTTGAGGACACAGTTCGCCATGGACCGGGCGCCGGACAGCATCCTATGGATCGATGACGAGGGAAGGATCGTCTACGCCAACGACTCCGCCTGCGCCTCCATGGGATACGAGCGCGAGGAATTGCTGAAAATGAAGGTCTTCGATATCGATCCTGACTTCCCCCCGGATCAGTGGGAGCAGCACAAGAAGACAGTGCGAAAACTGGGGAGCCTGACATTCGAGTCGCGGCACCGTGCGAAAAATGGGAGCACGTTTCCCGTGGAGGTCAGCACCAACCATTTCAAGTTCGACGATCATTACCTGGCCTGCGCTTTCGATCGCGACATCACCGGGCGCAAGCGGGCGGAGATGGCCTTGCGGGAGAGCGAGGAAAAGTATCGCGGCTTGGTCGAAGGGTTGCACGAAGCCCTGTTTCGCATGTCGTTGCCTGACGGAAAATACGAATACATCAGCCCTGCAGCGATACATGTTCTCGGGTACAGCGCTGAAACCTGCTACGCCAACCCACTGCTTGTCGAAAAGGCCGCTCATCCGGACTATCGCGAATTCGTGAAGGAAGCACTTGAGAAAATGATCCGGGGAGAAGTTCCTCCGACCCTTGAATACAAGATCATCGACTCCGAAGGAAAGGAGCGGTGGATTTTTCAGTCGAACAAGGGAATCTTTGATGACGGGGGGAATATCATTGCCGTCGAGGGGATCTGCAGGGACATTACCGAGGGCAAGCGGGCGCAGGAGGCCCTTCGGGAAAGCGAATCCAGGTTTCGACGATTCGCGGAAATTGCGCCCGCGGGTATCGTCATCCTGGATAGGAACGGGGATCCCTCCTATGTAAGTCATAAATTTCTCGATCTTTTCGGGTACCAGCGGGAGGATCTGTCGTCCATGGAGGCCTGGTGGCCTCTCGCCTACCCCGATGAAACCCTCAGAAACCGGGTCCAGCGGGAGTGGCAAGAGGCGGTTGAATCGGCAAGGAAGACCCGTTCCGAAATCACACCGCTGGAGTACCCCGTGACCTGCAGGGACGGAAGCGTGCGGCTCATCGAATTCCGCATGGCCGCCGCAGGAGACCTGGACATCGTGCTTTTCATGGACGTCACCGACCGGCGCCGGAAAGAGGAGGAACGGAAAAATCTGGAAGACAGGCTGAGACAGGCCCGGAGGCTCGAATCCGTCGGCACGCTGGCCGGAGGCATCGCTCACGAGTTCAACAACCTCCTCATGGGAATTCAGGGAAACGCATCGCTCATGATGCTCGATCTCGAACCCTCCCACCCGCATTACGAAAGGTTGAAACGCATCGAACGGCAGGTGCAAAGCGGGGCGCGTCTCACGAGTCAGCTTCTGGGATTCGCCCGGGGCGGCCGTTATAGGTCGAATCCCATAAGCATGAATGTAATCATTGACAAAATCGCATCCATATTTGAGAGAACAAGAAAGGAACTCACCATTCACAGGAGGTTTTCAGGGGATCTGTGGGTGGTGGAAGCTGACACATCCCAGATGGATCAGGTCTTTATGAACCTTTTCATGAACGCCGATGAGGCCATGCCGGGCGGGGGAGACATTTTCCTCGAGACGGAGAACGTTCTCCTCGATGAGATGCAAGCGGCTCCTCTCGATCTGTCAGCAGGAAAGTATGTCAGGATAGCCGTTTCCGATACCGGAAAGGGAATGGATGCAGAGACCCTGGAGCGGATTTACGAGCCATTTTTCACAACGAAGGGAACGGGAAAGAGTGCCGGTCTCGGCCTTCCCGCGGCATACGGCATCATCCGAGGGCATGGAGGAGCCATCGATGTCGCCAGCGAGCCGGGCCTGGGAACAACTTTCAGGATTTATCTGCCCGTGGCGGAGAAAACCGTCATCGAGGAAAAGGGCGCTCGAACAGAGGCCGTCAAAGGGAAAGAAACGATCTTGATCGTGGACGACGAGGCGATCATTCTGGAAGTTACACAGGGGATGCTCCGATCCATGGGATACCAGGTCTTTTGTGCGGGGAGCGGCCGGGAGGCCCTGGACATTTACCGCGAGAAGGGGGGAAGGATCGACTTGATCGTTCTTGACATGATCATGCCCGGCATGTCGGGGACCGAAACCTTCGAGCGTCTCAGGGAACTCGATCCGAACGGGAAGATACTCCTTTGCAGCGGTTACAGCATTGAAGGCAAGGCAGCGAAGCTGATCGAAAAGGGATGTGGCGGTTTTATTCAGAAACCATTCAGGATGGAAGATCTGTCCCGGGAGGTGAGGACCATTCTGGATCGGAAAGAGGAATCGTCATAGAGGATCTCCCCGATCTCTTCTTTGAGAACGCTGTTCCGGCCATCGATCAGGTTTTCGCCGTCTTTGCGGTACTGATGCAGGTGGTCCATATTCATCAATATGCGGGGCCACAAGGAGAACAAGCCATGAATGACCTGCAAAACTCGAGAACCCTCCGTCTGCTGGCGGTTTTTTCACTGGCCGCGTGTTTAGTGGCCGGTTGTTCCGGCGCACCGGTCCAGACCAGAAACCCTGAAGAAGCCCCCCCGAAGGAATTGGTGATGCAAGTCAGAGACATTGCACCCCCCGCGAAGGCGCCGGTTCAGCGGATCGGGGCGGGGATGCAACCGGCCGGGACCGCGGAAACAGGCGCAGACAAGGCGGCCATGGAGGAGAGGGGGCTTCAGGTCAAACCCGCGGATTCACTCGCACGACAGGAGGGTCGTGCCGCCCTTGTCATCGGTAACGGGCGTTATGGCGCCGCCTCTCTGAAGAACCCGGGCAATGACGCCATCGACATGGCAAGGGCCCTCGAGGATCTCGGTTTCGAAGTGATCGCGAAAGTGGATGCCGGCCATGAAGAAATGGGGGCCGCCATTGAGGCGTTCCATCAAAATCTGAAAACGGCCCGGGTGGGTTTTTTCTATTACGCGGGACATGGCATGCAGATCGACGGAACGAACTATCTCCTTCCTGTCGATACCCGGATTATGTCCTCTGCGGACATCAGGTACCGGGCGATCCAACTCGACTGGATTCTGGGCAAGATGGAGGATTCGGGAAGCAAAGTGAATATCGTGGTCCTGGACGCCTGCCGTGACAATCCTTTTCGAGGTCTTCGGGGTGCAGGTTCCGGTCTGGCCCCTGTTCAGTCCGTCCGGGGTTCGTTCATCGCCTATGCCACATCCCCCGGATCCGTAGCCCGGGACGGCACGGGTCGCAACGGTATTTACACCACGCATCTGCTCAAGAATATCAAGCGGCCCGGTCTCACCATCGAGGAAATGTTCCGGGAGGTCAGAAAAGGCGTAGCCTTCGATACGAATGATGACCAGATCCCCTGGGACAGTTCGTCGCTGATGGGGGTTTTCTACATGGCCGGGACCGGTTCAGTCGAAGGCGACGCGGAAAGACGGCGCCATGAAGCGGAACAGGCGAGGCTGGATCGTGAGAGGGAAGAACTGAACCGTTTGAGGACCGACCTTGAAAGAAGACGGAGAGAAGCCTCGCAACAGGAAGCGTTTCCTGTTCCGAAGAAGTCCTTCCAGGCCCCGGCCCCGTACACCCTGCATGAGACAGCCCG
>Ga0116141_10005263_pt1 | contig 10836 bp, 9 predicted proteins | sample AD_UKC097_MetaG_FD_89744 | JGI IMG/M metagenome (GOLD analysis project Ga0116141, IMG submission 89744) | Active sludge microbial communities of municipal wastewater-treating anaerobic digesters from USA - AD_UKC097_MetaG | ecosystem: Engineered > Bioreactor > Anaerobic > Digestate | place: USA... | reverse complement strand
CGGCTTGGCGTCCTGTCCGTTGACCCGGACCCGTCCGCGCTGGAGCTCGTCGACGGCCAGGCTGCGCGTCTTGTAGAACCGGGCGGCCCACAGCCATTTGTCGATGCGCAGTTTGTCCATCAGTCGGGATTGTGCCCCGGGTCGCGGGCCAGCGGCAGTCGCACCGTTGCATCCAGGCCGCCCGTGCGCCCGCGTTCGATGCGGTTCTCCAGGCTGATGCTGCCGCCGAGCGCTTCGGCGATCTCGCGGCAGATGGCCAGTCCGAGCCCCGACCCGTTGCGCACGTCGCCGGCGGAGAAGGGCTGGAACAGGCGTGCCGCCAGTTCGCTGGCGATTCCCGGGCCGCTGTCGCCGACGGTGAGTGCCACGGTGCGTGTGTCGGCCACCACACGCACCGCCAGCGAGGCGCCGTCCGGGGTGTGCTTGATCGCGTTGTGCAGGAGGTTGCGGGCCAGTTCCTGCAACATCCACTGGTGGGCGACGACCGGGGCCGGCGTGGTCTCGATCGTGAAGTCGATGTCCTTGCCGGCGATCAGGGGCGAGAGGTCGAGCGCCACGGCTCGTACCGCCTCGTCAAGGTCGAGCACGCCGCCGTCCTGCTGCTGGCGCAGCTGCTCCACCTTGGCCAGCGCCAGCATCTGGTTGGCGAGTTCGGTTGCACGGTCCACGGTTTCGTTGATTTCCTCCAGCGCCTGCCGGGGTTCGACGTCGCCGCGCAAGGCCGATTGCACCTGGGTCTTCAGCACCGCCAGCGGCGTGCGCAGCTGGTGCGAGGCGTCGCGCACAAACCGCTTCTGGTGCGCGAGCAAGTGCTCCAGACGGTTCATCACCGCATTGGTGGCATCGACCAGCGGCAGCAGTTCCCGCGGGGCCTCGGGCGCGTCGATCGGGGTCAGGTCGCCTTCGGGTCGCGCCTGGAGCTCAGCGCTCAGCTTTCGCACCGGGCGTGTGGCGCGCTGGACCACGACCACGACCACCAGGGCAATCACGCCGACCAGCAAAGCCTGGCGCCACAGCGTATCGATCAGCATCTGGCGCGCCAACGTGTGGCGCAACTCCAGCGTCTCGGCCACCTGGATCACGGCCATGGCCCTGCCACCGGTGCCGGTGACCGGCTGCAGCAGGGCGGCCACGCGCACCGGTTCACCGAGGTAAGTGTCGTCGTAGAAGTCCACCAGCGCGGCGTAGGCCGGCTTGTCGGGGATGCGTCCCTGCCAACGGGGCAACGCGGAATAGCCCGAGACCAGCTCGCCGGCCAGGTTCGACACCTTGTAGTAGATGCGGCTCTGGTTGTCAGCCTCGAACGCCTCCAGTGCCGAATAGGGCACCCGCGCGCTCAGCCGGGCGTCGTCGTCGTAGCCTTCGACGTCCAGTTGCTCGCTGATGGACTTGGCCGAGGCCAGCAGCGTTCGGTCGTACGCGGTCGTGGCGGCAATCTGTGCCTGGCGGTACAGGCTCCAGGTGTTGATCACGACGAAGAGACCGACCGGCAGCAGGATGCCCAAGAGCAGGTAGCGCCGCAGCGACAGTGCGCGTGGCAAGGTGGGCGCGGGCTGTGCCGCGCTTGCTGGGACAGTCCCGATGGTTTCGCTCACGTCGCGACCTTGAGCAGATAGCCCAGGCCGCGCAGCGTGACCAGCATCGCGCCGCTGTGCGCCAGCTTCTTGCGAAGGCGATAAGCCACCACTTCGATGGCCTCGTACTGCACATCCTCGGCGCCCGGGAAGACCTGTTCGAACAGGTGCTCCTTCGATACCGCATGTCCGGGACGGGCCATCAGGGCCTGCAACAGCGCCAGTTCGCGCGGGGCCAGATCCAGCACCTCGTCTCGGCAGTAAATGGCGCCGCTGTGGCGGTCATGCCGAAGATTGCCCAGACTGACCGATGCGCCGGGATCGTCGCCGGACGGGGCGCGGACGCCGGCGCGCCGTGCCAGCGCGCGCACCCGCGCCTCCAGTTCATCGAGGTCGAATGGCTTGGACAGGTAATCGTCGGCACCGGTGTTCAGGCCGATGATGCGGTCGCCCACCGTGCCGCGCGCGGTCAGGATCAGTACCGGGGTGGCCCAGCCTTTGCCGCGCGCGCGCTGCAGCACCTGCAGGCCGTCCAGCCCGGGCAGCGTCAGATCCAGCACCACCACGTCGGGCTGAAACGCGGGCCATTTGTCGAGCGCGAGGCGGCCATCTCCGCAGACGGCCACCTCCATGCCCCGGCGCGACAAGCTGCGTTGCAGCGTGGTTTGCATCGTGGGGTTGTCTTCGACCAGCAGCAGTTTCATGTGGGCGACATTAGCACTTTCCCTGATCCCCCGGACAGCCGTTTGACAGCTTTCGGCCGCATGATCGGCGGGTCATTCATCTGTACCAAGGAGATACTCATGCGTCGCGACACCTTTCTCAAATCCATGGCCGCATTGGCCGTTTCGGGTGGTTTCCCCCTTTCGGCGCTGGCCGGTGCCAACATCAAGATGATGATTCCGGCCAATCCTGGAGGCGGCTGGGATACCACCGGCCGTGCGCTCGGCAAGGCGCTGCAGGACGCCAAGGTCGCCGATACGGTGACCTTTGACAACAAGGGTGGCGCCGCCGGTGCCCTGGGCCTGGCTCAATTTGTCAATGGCAGCAAGGGTGATCCGAACGCCATGATGGTGATGGGCCAGGTGATGCTGGGTGGCATCATCACGGGCAAGCCGCCTGTGAACCTCAGCACGGCCACGCCGCTGGCGCGGCTGACCAGTGAATACAACGTCTTCGTGCTGCCCGCCAACTCTCCCTTCAAGAACATGAAGGAGGTGATCGAACAACTGAAGAAGGACCCCGGCAGCGTCAAATGGGGCGGGGGGTCGCGCGGCTCCACCGAGCACATCGCGGCCGCCATGATCGCACGCGAAGTGGGCGTCGATGCCTCCAAGATCAACTACGTGGCATTCCGCGGGGGCGGTGAGGCCACGGCGGCCATCCTGGGCGGCAACGTGACCATCGGCGGCAGCGGTTACAGCGAATTTGCCGAGTACATTGCAGCAGGCAAGATGAAGGCCGTGGCCGTCACCTCGGGTACCCGGTTGAAGGGGGTCAACGTGCCGACCCTCAAGGAGCAGGACATCAACGTCGAGATCGGTAACTGGCGCGGCGTCTACGGCGCGCCGGGCATCACGCCGGATCAGGCCAAGGCCCTGATCGACATGGTGGTCAAGGCCACCAAGTCCAAGGCCTGGGCCGAGGCGCTCGAAAAGAACAACTGGACACCTGCGGTGCTGACCGGCGCCGAGTTCGCCAAGTTTGTCGACAATGATTTTGCCTCGCTGCGCGCCACGATGGTGAAGTCCGGCATGATCTGAGCAGCGTCATGGTTCAAGACAAGCGCACCCCGTCGTTTCTGCATGCGCTGGTGGGCCTGGGGGTGGTCGCCATCGCCCTCGGGTTGGCCTTTGGCGCTGTCAGCATCCCGTCTGCGGCCGGGTATGCGGGTGTCGGGCCCAATTTCCTGCCGTGGCTCGTCTCGGGGGCGCTGTTCTTGTGCGGGGGCTTCATGCTCTATGAAGCCCGCACCGGCGGTTTCCGCCATATGGAAGAAGGCCCACCTGGCGACCAGCCTTACTGGCCCGGCTTTGTCTGGATGTCCGCCGGCTTGTTGGCCAATGCGGCCTTGCTGACCACCATTGGCTTCATCTTCAGTTGCGCCTTGTGTTTTGTGCTGGCGGCGCGGGGCATGCGCAACGCGGAGGGTCAGTCGACGGGCGGCCTCAGGACCTGGGTCAAGGACGGTGTCATCGGCCTGCTGATTGCAGCACCGGTCTACTGGATGTTCACGAAATTCCTGGCCATCAACCTGCCGGGCCTGACACAAAGCGGGTGGTTGTGATGGATGTCTGGAGCCAGCTGATCCAGGGCTTTGTCACGGCGGGCACGCCGGTCAACCTGTTGTGGGCCTTCGTCGGCTGTGCCCTGGGCACCGCTGTCGGCGTGCTTCCCGGTATCGGTCCTGCAACGGCGGTGGCCATGCTGCTGCCGATCACGGCCAAGGTCGATGCCACGGCGTCGATGATCTTTTTTGCAGGCATCTACTACGGTGCCATGTACGGCGGCTCGACCACGTCGATCCTGCTGAACACACCGGGCGAAACCTCCAGCATGGTCACGGCCATGGAGGGCAACAAGATGGCCAAGAGCGGGCGTGCCGGGGCGGCGCTGGCCACGGCCGCCATCGGCTCGTTCGTCGCGGGCACGATTGCCACCATCGTGGTGACCCTGTTTGCCCCCGTGGTTGCCGAATTTGCGGTGAGGCTCGGCCCGCCGGAATATTTCATGCTGATGCTGCTGGCGTTCACCACGGTGAGCGCCGTGCTCGGCCAGAGCACCTTGCGGGGCCTGACCTCCCTGTCCATCGGCCTGGCCGTGGGCCTGATCGGCCTGGACCAGATCACCGGCCAGGCGCGCTACACCGGTGGGGTTCCCGAGCTGATGGACGGCATCGAGATCGTGCTGGTGGCTGTGGGGCTGTTCGCGGTGGCCGAGGCGCTGCATGCGGTGCTGTTCGAGGGCAAGATCGTCGAGTCCGAGAACAAGATGAGTCGGGTGACCATGACGCGCAACGACTGGCGCCGCTCGATTCCGGCCTGGCTGCGGGGCACGGCGATCGGCGCGCCGTTTGGCTGCATTCCCGCCGGTGGCACCGAGATCCCGACCTTCCTGAGCTACGCCGCCGAGAAAAAGCTGGCCAACGAAGCCGACAGGGCGGAGTTCGGTCGCAAGGGCGCCATCGAGGGGGTGGCCGGCCCCGAAGCCGCCAACAACGCGACGGTGACCACGGCGCTGATTCCGTTGCTGACCCTGGGCATCCCGGTCTCCAACACCACCGCCATCATGCTGGGCGCGTTCCAGAACTACGGCATCCAGCCCGGGCCGCAACTGTTCAGCAGTTCGGCGGCGTTGGTCTGGGCGCTGATCGCGTCGCTCTACATCGGCAACGTGATGCTGCTGGTGCTGAATCTGCCGCTGGTGGGTTTGTGGGTCAAGCTGCTCAAGGTGCCCAAGCCCCAGTTGTATGCCGGCATCCTGATCTTTGCGACGGTGGGTGCGTACGGCATGCGCCAGAGCGCCTTCGACCTGTTCCTGCTGTACGCCATCGGCGTGATCGGCCTGATCATGCGGCGCTTCAATTTCCCGACGGCGCCCGTGGTGGTGGGCATGATCCTGGGGCCGCTGGCCGAGGCCCAACTGCGCAACGCGATCTCGATCGGCGAGGGCAGCCCGATGGTGTTCCTGGATCGTCCGATGTCGTTGTCGATCCTGGTCGTGGTGCTCTCGGTGCTGATCCTGCCGCGTGCGGTGGGCTGGTGGCAGGGCCGAAAGGCGGCTCAGGCAGCCGTCTGAGGCGGGATTTCCAGGTTTTTTCGGACCTTCCCCAGCGTCGATCGGCCACGAGTAGCTATCTTTACCATAGCAACGATCGGCCGGCGACGTCGGCACCACGCTGACATCGCCGCGGTAACATCGCGGCCATGAACGCCCCCGTACCCCGTCAGGCTACCGACCCGCGGGTGCTCCCACGCGATGCACAGAGCATCCTGGAGCTGGCGGCGCGCTCGATGTTCGACCTGTTCGCCAATGCCAGCGAGGGCATGCTGCTGGTCGACCGCGAAGCGCGGGTGGTCTGGATCAACGACCAGTACCGCCGGTTCCTGCCCGCGCTGGGCTTCGAGCGCGAGGAAGACTTTGTCGGGCATCCTGTGTCCGCTGTCGTGCAAAACACGCAGATGCACAAGGTGCTCGAGACGGGCAAACCGATCCTGATCGACCTGCTGTCCAACCGCGCCGGCACCTTCGTGGTCAGCCGCATCCCCTTGCGGGACGCCGACGGCGCCGTGATCGGCGCACTGGGCATCGTGCTGTTCGACCAGCCCGAGACCAACCTGCAGCCGCTGATCGCGAAGTTCTCGCTGGCGCAGCGAGACCTTGACGAGGCACGGCGCGAACTGGCCGCCCAGCGCCTGAAACACGGCGCTGGCAAGCGGCAGTCCAAATACACCTTCACCAGCTTTGTCGGCACCAGCGCGGCGGCTGTCGAGGTCAAGCGGCAGGCACGCCGGGCCGCACAGTCCAGCAGCCCGGTGCTGCTGCTGGGCGAGACCGGCACCGGCAAGGAACTGCTGGCCCATGCGATTCATGCGTCCTCGGCCCGGGCCCAGGGGCCCTTCATCAGCGTCAACATCGCGGCCGTGCCCGACACGCTGCTGGAGGCCGAGTTCTTCGGCGTGGCGCCGGGCGCCTACACCGGCGCGGAGCGCAAGGGGCGCGACGGCAAGTTTCGCCTGGCCGACGGTGGCACGCTGTTCCTCGACGAGATCGGCGACATGCCGCTGGCGCTGCAGGCCAAGCTGCTGCGGGCGTTGCAGGAGGGTGAGATCGAACCGCTGGGCTCCAACAAGCTGATTCCTTTCGATGCCCGCGTGATTGCCGCTACTTCGCGCGACCTGGTGAAGCTGGTGCGCGATGGCAGCTTTCGCGAAGACCTGTACTACCGGCTGAACGTGTTGCCGATCCGCGTGCCGCCGCTGCGCGAGCGCACCGAGGATCTGGCCGCGCTGGTCGAAGCCCTCGGCGAAGACATGGCGCTGCGCAGCGGCGAGCAGCCGCCCGAGCTCAGTGCCGACGCGCTGGCCCTGCTGGCGCGCCAGACCTGGCGGGGCAACATCCGCGAGTTGCGCAACGTGCTGGAGCAGGCGGCGATGCGCGCGGACTCGCATTTCCTGGGGCGAGAGCAGATCGAAGCGGTCCTTCGCGAAACTGCCGGCGCCCGCATCGGGCCCGGCGACGAGCTGTCGCGGCCGGCGGCCCGCTCAGGCAACGCCCTGGGCGCGCCGGTGTCGCCCAACCTGCTGCGTCCGCTGGACGAGCAGGTGGCCGAACTGGAGCGGGCGGCCATCGCCGCCGCGATGGACCGTTGCAACGGCAACAAGGTGGCGGTCGCCCGGCTGCTGGGCATCTCGCGGGCCAAGCTGTACGAGCGCCTGCGTCCGGAGGGCGTTGGCCCTTCGGCCTGACAGTTGGAGCCGGTGATCGTGGCGGCGGTCGCCTCGACGAGGGCAAGGGAAAACCCTGCTCGAAAATAAGTCAAGTGAATGAAATTCAGACACATTAGCTGATTGATATTCAGACAAGTCTATCAGTGTAGATAAAAATGTTTAATGAAATCAAAGATCTTCATGCCTGGCACAAAGCGTGCATTGCCATGGGCAGCAACTACAGGAGACTCCTAATGCAACGTCGTAACCTGATGGCGGTGGCGGTTCTGGCGGCGGCTTTCGCAGCCCCGGCCTTCAGCCAGCCCAAGGAAATCAAGATCGCCCTCATCGCCAGCAAGACCGGGCCGCTGGAAGCCTATGCCAAGCAGACCATCGTCGGCTTCAACATGGGCCTGGACTACGCCACTGGCGGCACCATGATGGTCAACGGCAAGAAACTGGTCGTGATCGAGAAGGATGACCAGGGCAAGCCCGACGTGGGCAAGGCCGCGCTGGCGGCCGCCTACGGCGACGACAAGGCCGACATCGCCGTCGGGCCGACAGCCTCCCCGGTGGCGCTGGCGATGCTTCCCGTGGCCGAGGAGTACAAGAAGATCCTGCTGGTGGAGCCGGCCGTGGCCGACAGCATCACCGGCGACAAGTGGAACAAGTACATCTTCCGCACCGGTCGCAACAGCAGCCAGGATGCCGCGGCCAACGCGGCGGCGCTCGACCAGCCGGGCAATGTGGTCGCGGTGCTGGCCAACGACAACGCCTTCGGGCGCGACGCCGTCAAGGCCAGCAAGGACTTCATCAAGAAGGCCAAGATCGTGCACGAGGAATACCTGCCGGTGGGCACGACCGATTTCACCGCCGGCCTGCAGCGCATCGTGGACAAGCTCAAGGACCAGCCGGGCAAGAAGTACATCTCGGTGGTGTGGTCCGGTTCGCCCACGCCGTTCCCCAAGATCGCCGACCTGGATCTGGAAAAACGCTATGGCATCAAGCTCGCCACCGGCGGCAACATCCTGCCGGCGATGGTGGCCTACAAGAACTTCCCCGGCATGGAAGGTGCGCTGTACTACTACTTCGGCATTCCGAAGAACCCGGTCAACGAATGGCTCGTGGCCAACCACTACAAGCAGTTCAAGGCGCCGCCCGACTTCTTCACGGCCGGCGGCATGAGCGCGGCCATCGCGCTGGTGGAAGCCCTCAAGAAGACCGGCGGCGACGCCACCGCCGCCAAGCTGATCCCGGCCATGGAAGGCATGAGCTTCGAGACGCCCAAGGGGAAGATGACGTTCCGCAAGGAAGACCACCAGGCCATGCAGGAGATGTACCACTTCAAGATCAAGAACGATCCGGCCTTCGCCTGGGGCGTGCCGGAGCTGGTGCGCGTGATCCCCGCCAGCGAAATGGACATTCCGATCCGCAACAAGCGCTGATCTCACCCGGCCCCCGGCGCGGGGGCCGCCATCCGCCAGGCCGCGGTCTGGCGGGCGCCGTGTCGGCACCACGCTCAGGGCGGCAGGCCGGCTTGCCGCACCGCTCCACCTGTACCGGGCGTACCCCTCCATGCTTCAAACCCAAGATCTCACGATCCGCTTCGGCGGGCACGTGGCGGTGAATGCCGTCTCGTGCCGCTTCGAGCCCGGCACGCTGACTGCCATCGTCGGCCCCAACGGTGCTGGAAAGACCACCTATTTCAACCTGATTTCCGGCCAGCTCAAGGCGTCGGCAGGGTCGGTGCATCTGGACGGGCGCGAGATATCGGCACTGCCCGCCTCGGCACGCACCCGCGCCGGGCTGGGGCGCGCCTTCCAGCTCACCAACCTGTTTCCCAACCTGAGCGTGCTCGAGAACGTGCGGCTCGCGGTCCAGGCTTCGCAGGACGGCCCGCACCGCCGGGGCCTGAACCTGTGGAGCATCTGGAGCGATCACGCCGCGCTGACGCGCCGCGCGCACGAAATCCTGGAGGCCGTTTCCATGTCGGATCGGCAGAACGCGCCGGTTTCCAGCCTGCCCCACGGCGACCAGCGCAAGATCGAAGTGGCCCTGCTGATGGCGCTGGACCCGCTGGTCTACATGTTCGACGAGCCCACGGCCGGGATGAGCCACGACGAGGCGCCGGTCATCCTGGACCTGATCCGCGCGCTCAAGAAGGACAAGAACAAGACCATCTTGCTGGTCGAGCACAAGATGGACGTGGTGCGCGAGCTGGCCGACCGCATCATCGTGCTGCACAACGGCGCCCTGGTCGCCGACGGCGAGCCGGCCGAGGTGATCGCCTCGCCGGTGGTGCAGGAGGCTTATCTGGGGGCAAGCCCCCAAAACGCCGCGGCGCAGGAGGTGGCTCCCCCCCAACCCCACCTTCCCGTGCCAGGGGGAAGGGGCGAACAGCCATGAACCAGGAAGCTCTTCTCACCCTCGAAGGCGTGCACACCCACATCGGCGCCTACCACATCCTGCACGGCGTGGACCTGGTCGTTCCGCGCGGCCAGCTCACGATGCTGCTGGGGCGCAATGGCGTGGGCAAGACCACCACGCTGCGCACCATCATGGGCCTGTGGGGCGCCTCGCGCGGGCGCATCGTCTTCAACGGCCAGGACATCACCCGGCTGGCCACGCCGCAGATCGCCGGACTCAACATTGCCTATGTGCCCGAGAACATGGGCATCTTCTCCGACCTGACGGTCAAGGAGAACATGCTGCTGGCCGCCCGCTCGGCCAAGCGCGCCGAACAGATGGATGGCAAGCGGCTGGAGTGGATCTACCAGTTGTTCCCCGCCGTCGAGAAGTTCTGGAACCACCCCGCGGGCAAGCTGTCGGGCGGCCAAAAACAGATGTTGGCGGTGGCCCGCGCCATCGTCGAGCCGCGCGAGCTGCTGATCATCGACGAACCGAGCAAGGGCCTGGCGCCGGCCATCATCAACAACATGATCGACGCCTTCCAGCAGCTCAAGGCCAGTGGCGTGACCATCCTGCTGGTCGAACAGAACATCAACTTCGCCAAGCGCCTGGGCGATGCCGTGGCGGTGATGGAAAACGGCAAAGTGGTTCACGCCGGCTCGATGCAGGCCTTCGGGCAGGACGAAGCGCTGCAAACCTCGCTGTTGGGGCTCGCACTATGACGAATTTCAAGTCTTTTTGGCCGGATTCCGGCGTCGATTGGCCACGACATGCTATCCGTCTTGAATCCATCGACAACGGGGGAGGCGCCGCATGAACACCCTGGACTTCGACTGGAAGCCGCTCGCCCTGGTGCCGGTGCTGGCCTTGGTGGCGCTGCCCCTGGTGGGCTCGGGCTCGTCCTGGCTCACGCTCACGGTGGCCGGGCTGGCCATGGGCATGATCATCTTCGTGATCGCCTCGGGCCTGACGCTGATTTTCGGGCTCATGGACGTGCTGAACTTCGGCCACGGCGTGTTCATCGCGTTGGGCGCTTACGTGGCCGCCAGCGTGCTGGGCGTCATGGGCGACTGGACTGGCTCGCAGGCGCTCTGGCGCAACCTGCTGGCGGTGCTGCCCGCGATGCTGGTGGCCATGCTGGTGGCCGGCGCCGTCGGGCTGGCCTTCGAGCGCTTCATCGTGCGGCCGGTCTACGGCATGCACCTCAAGCAGATCCTGATCACCATGGGCGGCATGATCATCGGCGAGGAACTGATCAAGGTGATCTGGGGGCCGCTGCAGATCGCCCTGCCGCTGCCCGAAGGATTGCGGGGTTCGCTGCTGTTCGGCGAGGCCTCGATCGAGAAGTTCCGCCTGGTGGCGGTGTGCGTGGGCGCGCTGGTCTTCGTGGCGCTGGTCTGGGCGCTCAACCGCACCAAGATCGG
>Ga0116141_10005261_pt1 | contig 10838 bp, 7 predicted proteins | sample AD_UKC097_MetaG_FD_89744 | JGI IMG/M metagenome (GOLD analysis project Ga0116141, IMG submission 89744) | Active sludge microbial communities of municipal wastewater-treating anaerobic digesters from USA - AD_UKC097_MetaG | ecosystem: Engineered > Bioreactor > Anaerobic > Digestate | place: USA... | reverse complement strand
GCCTTTTGTGAAGATTTCGATACGTTTTTCGGTTTCAGATTTCGGCAGAATGTCATTCACCACCTCGCAAGAGCTGGCTGCCAAAAGGATTAATACAACAGATAGTGAGGTTTTTAGTCCGGATAAGATTGTTTTCATTGATCAGAATAGTTTTAAAGCCGCAAAAATATCTGTTTCGCTAAAGAACTTTTCTACGGTATTTATCGTAATTTTCGGTTGGTGCAGCCATGTTTAATTGTCATTTCAATGCAGTTTTCAACAAATCGGTTATTCGTTATTTCCAATTTAAATCCTGGTTTATTTCAACAACGACAGCACCGGAATCGTTAAAAACCGGAACAATTGGTATTAAAACATACCAAAAAGACGACTTAAACCCATGTGTTTAGAATAATTAAAATCATCCATTTATGTAATTTCGTGAGTTATAACTCAAAATTATTATGTTTTTTGTGAGTTATAACTCATAATTATTTACTTTTGTGGTTTAAAGCCATAAAAAAGTATGATAAAGCGGGATTTAGAACAGATTATCTCATCTCAGCTATTTAAAAGGAAAGTAATAATTCTGCTTGGTCCCCGGCAGGTTGGAAAAACAACTTTACTACAAATGCTTAAAGAGAAAACAGATAAGGAGCTGTTGTACCTTAACTGTTATGACAATGACATAAAGAAGCTATTGACTGATGTCAACATTCATACATTACAAAGAATCATTGGTAAGCATGAGGTTGTTTTGATTGATGAAGCACAGCGGGTTATGAATATCGGGATGACCTTAAAGCTTATTGCAGATCAAATACCACATATACAGCTTATTATAACAGGTTCCTCCTCTCTTGATCTGGCAAACATGGTACATGAGCCGCTGACCGGACGTAAATTTGAGTACATGCTTTTCCCATTATCAATGGGTGAAATTGTCAATCATATGGGATATCTCGAAACAAAACGATCTCTTAATGACTTTCTCATTTTTGGAACTTATCCGGATGTAATCAATAACAAAGGCAATGAGCGTGAAGTGCTTAATAATTTAACGAGCAGTTATTTATTTAAAGACATTTTCATGTATCAAGATATAAGGAAGCCTGGATTTATTGAGCAATTGCTTGAGGCACTTGCTTTGCAGCTTGCTTCAGAGGTGTCGTATAACGAGCTGGCTCAACTACTTAGAACTGATGCTCATACAGTTCAGCGGTATATTAGCTTGCTTGAAAAAGCTTTTGTCATTTTTCGCCTCAGGTCGTACAGTCGTAATGCCCGCAATGAATTGAAAAAAAGCAGAAAAATCTATTTTTATGATAACGGAATCAGAAATGCCATTATATCAAATTTCAGTCCGGTTAATACACGCAACGACGCAGGATTACTATGGGAGAACTTTTTTATTGCCGAGCGTTTGAAATACCTTCATTACCACAAAATATTTTCAGAACGGTATTTCTGGCGTACAACCCAACAGCAGGAAATTGATTATCTGGAGGAGTCGGATGGCGTTTTGCATGCATTTGAGATAAAGCTGAATCCCGGCAAGAATGTGAAATTCCCGGTCACATTCACAAAGAATTATGCCGGTGCAAAATGCAGTGTGGTTCATCCGGAAAATTACCTTGATTTTCTGATTGATGATTAGAATATCATTGAACCTAGCGGCATGTTGACCATGTTTCTGTTTTCATTCTTCAAATCATTTTTTTTTGACCACTTTCATCATTGCCATGCCAATAGCCGGTAAATGGAAATGAAGCTCTTTTCCGGCATCAGGCTTTTCCCGGAAGTCATGTAATTATTCTCAAAAATTTCATCAGCACAAATAGATGATTCATCTTGAAAATCGGGTTGTTGATCGAATGAACTTGTCAATGTTAATTTTGTGTTTACTTTTGCAACCGCAATTAAAGTATTGAACTTGATAAGTTTACATAAAGTTGCAAAGCAGCTGCGTTTATCACTTAAATTCACTTAGATGAAGAAACATTTTTTGTTGTGCATGATGACAATGGTTCTGCTGATTGCCGGCAACAACATTGTGCAGGGCCAGAGCATCCTGATTCAGGAGCAGGATGGAACTATTCACACCGAACTCATCAGCAATTTGCGCAATGTGCATTTTGCCTCCGGCGAAATGGTTCTGCAATTCACAGGCGGAAGCACAAATGCTTTTGCATTGGCAAACCTGAAAAAAGTCTATTTCGACACTTCGATTGGTGTTTCGGAAAAGACAGCGGATAAGCTCAGCCTCTACCCTAACCCGGCAGGCAACAGCCTTCATCTGGAGGGAATTCCGGAGGGAAATAACCAACTTACAATTAACCGCACGGACGGAGCACTCATTTTGACACAGCAAGTTAGCAATGCCAGTCACACCATTGACATAAGTGAGCTGAATGCCGGCCTTTACATCATTCGCGTTGCAGGTTTCACCTCTAAATTTATCAAAAAATGAAAAAGTTAGTTCTTCTTGCAATCGTCATTTTTTCGGTACTCGCAGCCCGGGCTACTCAGGAAAAAATGTACATTCACCTCAACAACAAAACTACACTGGGTGCACCCATCTCATCCACCGACAGTTTGTATTTCAGCAATGACGGGGCAACAGCATATTTCAAAATCAGCGGAGTTGAATACCAGTTTCCCTTAAATCAAATAGACAGTATCACTTTCGGACCCGAATCGCAAACGATCCAGATTGTTTACGAAAATGAGTCGGTAAACCTGATCAATCCACTCGCCTTTGAGGGTGTGGATGTGGCTGTTGATGGTGCCAATGTGGTTGTAAATGCCACAACAGAAGTGCAGGATATTAACTTCAAGTTAAGCGGAACCACTGCCAACGGAACGTTTAAAACATACACTGCCAAGCGCTACAACCTGATATTAGACGGCTTGACAATCACCAATCCCCATGGTCCGGCCATCAACATACAATCAGAAAAAGAGACCACCTTTATTCTCACCGAAGGCACAACCAATACACTGACAGATGGCACGACTTATGCCCCTGCACCGAATGATGAAGATCAGAAAGGAGCAATTTTCTGTGAAGCCAAATTAGTTTTCACCGGCAGCGGAAGTCTGATTGTCAACGGTCACGGAAGCGATCAACACGGGATTTGCAGCGATGATGAGATTGAAGTTCTCGGCGGAAACATCACTGTCGCCAGCGCTACTAAAGATGGGATTCATGCCAACGACGGACTTTTGATGACCGGCGGCAATGTGCAGGTTTCGTCAAGTGGCGACGGCATTGATGCCGATGGTGGCGCCATAGAAATAAGCGGCGGAAGCATCACGATGCAATTGCCAACAGCCGATGTGAAAGGTCTTTCCTGCGACAGTACACTTCTGATCACCGGCGGAACGATCAACATAACAATGAATGGTCATCAGTCAAAAGCCATCAAAAACGACCAGGCAATGACCCTGAGCGGTGGAACAATTACCATCCACACCACCGGCGATGCGGTGTTGGAAGCTTCAGGTTCGGGTTTTGACCCTTCCTATTGCACAGCCATCAAATCGGCTGATGTGATCACCCTCAGCGGCGCTGACATCACCATCACCAGCACGGGAAAAGCCGGCAAAGGCATCTCGTCCGATACTGACATCGTCATGACCGGAGGAAATGTGCACGTCACAACTTCGGGAAACGGCGCCGTTTATACCAACACCTCAGGTCAGCTTGATGCGTATGTTGCAACATGTCTCACCGTTGATAACAACATCCAGATTTTGGGCGGAAGTCTGACAACTTCGAGCTCAGGAACGGCCGGCAGGGGAATTTCGGTTGACAATATTCTGACGATAGGAAGCGCCGAAAGCTCGCCTACCGTGCAGGTAACAACCACCGGAGCCAGGATACTGGTAAGCGGATCGGGACAAAATGCAAACTATGCCGAAGCAAAAGCAGTCAAAGCCGATGTGGATGCTGTCATCAACAACGGGATTATCACCATCAGCTCGGCTGATGACGGAATAAAAGCCGAAAACGCCATTATAATAAACAATGGAACGCTCAACATTCTCAATTCTGTCGAAGGAATAGAGGCGCCATTTATCACATTTAACGGAGGTAATACACATATCAAATCCAGTGACGATTGCGTGAATGCAACTTTTGGAGGCGATTTGATGGGCAACGACGGCAGCCTGCTCACCATCAACGCGGGTTATCTGATGGTGAACACCACAGGTGGAGATGGTTTGGACAGCAATGGTAACATTCTGATGACCGGTGGAACAGTAGTGGTGCATGGTCCGCCATCACAGCCGGAAGTAGGAATGGACTACAATGGCACATGTGCTGTAAACGGAGGCTTCTTGGCAATTTCAGGAACCAACTCCAATATGACACAGGCGCCCGGAACCAGTTCGGCACAGTACAGCCTGAAAATCACAACAAATCAGGCTATTTCTGCCACCACACTTTTCCATATTCAAAATGCCACGGGAGCAGATGTACTCACATTTCAACCAATGCGCAATTACTATTCGATTGTGTTTTCATCATCAGCCATTCAGAGCGGGCAAAGTTATTCGGTTTATACCGGCGGAAGCAGCACCGGCACTGTTGTTGACGGCCTTTACACAGGCGGAACATACACAGGCGGAACATTGCGCAAAACCTTCACCGTGAGCGGAAAAGTAACCAATGTGACTTTCTAGCAGAACTAATCTGTTAAGGATATGAAGACCGGGCTGATAGTCCGGTCTTTTTTTTACAAAGCTTAAAACTATGATAAGCAAGCATAATAACATCACGAATATGCCAAAAACAACCACATCAATGCAAAATGAAATATCAAATATAAGCCGGGGGATTTGCTGAAGAACGGATAAAAAAGCGCCCGGTGAGTCCGGGCGCTGAATAACAACCAACCAATTAACCCCATTGGGCAACGGGGAATTTCTTTATGAAAGGATTCCAAAAATACGAAATTTGAAGCAGAAAGTCAAGTGTATTAAGCTGAATATTTTAAAAATTCCATCACGTCTCTTCGAGCGTCAGGCACGCGCAGGCGCAGGAAAAGTCAACAAAAAGCTTGTGCCTTTTCCGGGCTCACTTTCAGCCGAAATAGTGCCATTGTGCTGCCAAACAAAGTCTTTACAAAGCATAAGGCCGAGGCCTGTTCCTTTCTCGCCCGATGTTCCTTGTGTTGACTCGTTTTTGTTGTCGTTGAGGAGCATTTCGAGCCGGCCGGCTTCGATGCCGACGCCGGTGTCGCGAATCATAAACTGATGTTCCGTTGCAGTCTGTTTTTTATAGCTCAGTTCGACAATGCCTCCCGCCTGGGTAAATTTGATGGCATTGGAGATCAGGTTTCGAAAAACCAATTCAATCATCAAAGCATCGGCTTTCATTAAGACAGCCTCTTCAATCTCCATTATCAGCCTCACTTTTTTGTTCGAAGCCATTGGTTTTAGCAGCTCATAAACATGATTAAGCAATGCATTCATATCCACCAAAGCGGGTGTAAAAACAATTTTTCCGCTTTGCGCGCGCGACCAGGTGAGCAGGTTTTCGAGCAAGCGATAAGTATTAATGGAAGTCTGACTGAGGTGGTAGGCAAGGTCATTGCATGTTTCATAGTCTTTTTCTTCGAGCGAGCTTTTGAGCAAATCCGACAAACCGATCAGACTATGAAAAGGATTGATCAGGTCATGAGCGATGATCGAAAACAACTTGTCCTTTGTATTATTGAGGTTGCGCAACTGGTTGTTGTTTTCCTGCAGCTGTTCTTTTTGCTTGAGGTTCTCGAAATAAATCCCGGTGATATTTGTGACGGTCCTCAAAAGATTAATATCGAGATTGTTCCAGTTTCGCGGTTTGTCCACCTGATCAAAACCAATCACACCTGCCCATTTCCCGCCGATGCGATAGGGCAGCACAAGAATAGATTTGATCCCTTGCACCATCAGAACAGCTTGCTCTTCGGGCGGAAAATCGCTCACATTTCCCATGATGTATTCACTCTTTTCGAAACATTCTAGCCAACGGCCAAAACCCGCTTCAACATATGAAAAATCTTTTAACAATGGGTTGTCTATTTGAGGTTTGACCTCGGGCCGGCAAGCCTCATAAATTTGCGAAGTAACAACTTCAGTATTTGTATTTGTTTTGTTTTCAAATATATATACACGCGAAGCCCCGCTTGCAGAAAGGAGAAATGCCAATCCCTTTTGAAAATCTTCATCATTTTCATGCAATAGTGCAGTTGTGAATCCACTGATGCCTTGCTCATAGCGCAGCCGCACATTCAACTTTTTTTCGGTGACAAGCGTAGCCTTGATCGAATACATCTGAAAAAGCACCATGCCTGTTACAATAGCAGCATAGTATGCGAGCTCATAAAATATTGCAGCTTTGCCTTGATCAGTGATGCTGTGCAAATCGTCGAACTCGATCAGAAATGACAGAAATAAAAAACCAAATGAGGAGCCGTAAGAAATCAAAAGTTTTGTGAGGTTTTGCCTGTAGAAAAACCATCCTCCAAGCGCAAAAGGGATGATAACACCAAATTTGATACTATAGCCATACTCCGGCAGGAACAGTGTTATCGTCAATATACTATTGATTGCAAGAACAAGTGCAAGGCGTGCAAAACCAAAATACCCCAGGCTGTTGAGCAACAGAGGCAGACACATCATTCCAAGAACAAAAAACTCGAAACCGAGGTGGCCGGTTTCGAAAAACACACCATTTATTATAAAAAGACTTGTTGCGGCCATTGCCACAATGGAAAACATATTGACAAGTTTTGTCTTGCTTCTTTCACGTTCTTCAGAAACCATTTTGTCCCCGTGGTGTGATTGGTCATCTGCTCTGTTAAACACTTTTCTCATGATGTCTTAGTTTTTGGTTTATGTTGCTCTGGCCGCCAATTAATGAAATTGGGCTTTATGTAAATGATTGTGTTGCCGGGACAATGAATTAGGGTGTGGCAGTTAATGAGTTGCAACGGGTAAATCATTCAGGTAGCTGAATGCTAAAATAAGCCAATTTGAAGTATGAAAGCAAGCACTGATGCACGTTTAATCTCTACAAATGCACTCAGATTTGCAGTATTAAAATGAAAACCGCTTCTTTCACAAATGCAGATCTGTATTTGCGACTGCTGCTAATAGCAAAGGTAACTCACAGGTTTACTCAATCCTAAGCGGAATTGAGGCGGGGCTAACACCACTCGCATTAAATGATTTAATGCTGAACCAATAGTTTGAATGAACATTCAGGCTGTTTATTACCAGGGAAGTATCGCCAAAAACCTTGTGATGCAAATAAAGCTTGTCAGCTTTGGCTCCATAGCTTAGAACATATCCATCAGCGGCATTGGCAGCCTTCCAGTTCAGGCTGATGCTCCGGAGGTCAGCAGCGTTTCTGTTTGCGCTGATCAGTTCAACCTGCTCACTGGCGGCTTCTTTCGCATTTCCAAAAACACGAAGCCCACTCAATGCCAAATTCCCGTCAGGCACTTCAAGGTTAGTGAGTTTTATATAGCGGCTCATCAGCGCTTGGTCAAAAACCACAAAATCATGAGGAAGGTCGGTTTCAGTCAGGGATTTGTTAACAACCGTTTCCCATCTGCTTCCATCTACTGATACCTCAAGCTTATACCGATGAAATTTTTCCTTTTGCCTGCCCAAAAGCTTTGTGTTGTGCTCGGCAAAATTGATTTGAATGGCGTTGACTTCCATAGGTTTTTCCAAATCAAGGATTGCATATTCACCTGCCTCACCGCTTTGAGCAGCCCAATAGGTGCGGATGTCTTCATCAGTCATCCGATCTGGTGTGAGGCTGTCGAGAGAGGATGAAACCACAACTTTTTTACGATACGAAAGCAACATCCAGTTGGGCGTAAAGGCATCAAAGTCGTTTACTTTGTATTGCGGTATCGTAATTGGATAATCGGCAAAAGCTGTGTTTGAATGTAAAATGCCATCCTCATCCAAAAGCACAGGATGCAAAGCCAGACGGCGTTCAAAAATGTGTTTTTGCGAAATGGTGACGGTGCCAATATGCCACCAATTGCTGTGTTGGTCCTGAAATGTACAGCCATGTCCTGCACCGGCGGCAAAACCTTCGGGATGGGCTGTGTATGGGTTGCTTGCTTGCAGGCTGAAGGGTCCAAGTGGTTGATCGGCCACATACATTCCATCGGAATAGCTTTTATATTCGGTTCCAGGTCCGGCATACTGCAAGTAATATTTCCCGGCGGCTTTAACAACCCAAGGCCCTTCGATCCAGGGTTTTTGATTGATTAGCGTGTTATAGTCTCCCGGCACTTCCCAACCATTTTCGGCGGTGTTGGCCCAAATTAGTTCAGTTGGCCGACCTTTGAAAGCAAAATTTCGTGAATAATCGAGTTCCACACCATAAAGCGGCCGCTCATCCGAGCATCCCCAGTAAAGATAAAGCCGCTGATCATCATCCATGAAGAAAGCCGGGTCCCAAACCGGTTGATCAAGTTGTGGCACAGCTACTTCCCATCGGCCTGAGAGTGGATCAGTGCTTTTATATATGGTACTTAACTCGTTGGAAGAAGCCAGAAAAAACAAAGTATCACCAATTGCAATGGCTGTTGGGGCATATTCTTCGGTTGGAATCTGATTGGTTTCGATAAACTTCCATCTGACAAGGTCTTTAGAGTGCCAGTAGCCTCCCGATTTTGATACGAAAAGGAAAAAACGGTCGCGAAACCAAACAACACTTGGGTCGGCAGCTTCCCGGCGTGAGGGTTCTTCCAAACCAAAACGGTAGCTCAGGTTCATTGGATTGCAAACGATGTTGTCGTTTTGCTCTGCTTTTTGTGCTGTTTCACAAGCCGACAGGCTGAGAACGAGAAAAACCGCAAACAGGAATTTCATTACAAACAGAAATTAGTGAACAAGCTAATGTTTATCGCAAAGTACCGCCATTGAGCCTGCTAAAATAGCACATTTTTGCGTGCCTTCAAGCTGCCAATTCGGCTTTGCCGCCTGCTCTTTTTGCTATTGTTTATGTTCGTTCCGGCGCTGTTTCAACTTGGTTTTTGCAAATGCTGTCAATCAAAAAAAAGTCAATGCATTGATAAGTTATCAATATAAATATGTCATCGCATTGACATATTTCATATATAAAACTATCTTTGCATTGATAATAATATTGATATGGAAACGCTGAGACAATTGTTCTATTCAAAATATGCCGCGACAGAAACAAAATCAATTCGTAATTTTTATGATGAAATAGACTGGACAAACCGTCTTATTGGCATCAAAGGCAGCAGGGGCGTGGGAAAAACGACACTGGTGTTGCAACACATTAAGAAAAACTTCAAGCCGAACAATGAAGTGTTGTATGCGAGTCTGGATCATTTGTATTTCAGTGAAAACACTTTATATAATCTTGCTGATCAATTTTATAAAAAGGGAGGCAAGTTACTTGCTTTGGACGAGGTGCACCGTTACGCCAACTGGAGTCAGGAGATCAAAGGGATTTATGATGATATGCCTGAACTGAAATTGATAATTACGGGTTCATCACTGTTGCATTTGCAAAGAACAAAGAATGATCTCAGCCGACGGGCAGTAATGTATCAAATGTCGGGGCTTTCTTTCAGAGAGTACCTGCAATTTGAGACGAAAAATACATTACCTTTTTTTAGACTTGAAGACCTTATTGGCAATCACACTGAGTTGGCGATTCAGATAGTTGAGAAACTGAGACCACTAGCCTGGTTTGAAGACTATTTAAAACATGGATACTATCCTTTTTACCTTGAAAATATCAATGCCTATCATCAAAAATTATCTGAAGTTTTGCTGACGGTTCTTGAAGTAGATATTCCTCAATTTGGAACAATTCAGACCTCAGGGATTATCCATTTAAAAAAACTACTCAAAATCATCAGTCGCTCAGCCCCTTTCAAGCCAAATATGAACGCCTTAAGTTCCAGGACAGGAATCAGCTTGAATACAATGAAAAATTACATCCAGCTCCTTGCTGATGCACGCTTAGTATCGCTGCTGTATGTTGATGATGTTGGCATAAACAGCATGAACAAGCCCGAAAAAATTTACCTTGAGAATACCAATCTGATGTTTAATCTGGCAGATGACTATACTGAATCAGGCAATTTGCGCGAGACCTTTTTTTTCAACCAAACAAGTTATCATCACCATGTTAATGCTGCAAAAAATACTGATTTTGCAGTTGACGGGAAGTATTTATTTGAAGTTGGCGGACAAAACAAACAACAGAAGCAACTTCTTGGTTTGGATCAGGCTTTCATCGTTAAAGACGGCATCGAAATTGGATCAGGCAACATCATACCGCTGTGGATGTTTGGGTTTTTGTCGTGAAAGCATCCCAGGGGTAAATCACAGCAAACTTAATATATCTAAAACATAGAAATTAGGCTTGTTAAATGAGACTCAAGCCTTGTTGGATTTCACTTTTGAGAGTTGAACTTAACAAGTTTATCCCAGTCAATTTCCCCGTTTTCTTTACAAAAGTCATCTATAAACTCCTTAGTAAATTTATTGATCATCTTTGAATACGAAATCATGAATTCCTCATTTCGCTCCTTACTGTTATGACCCAATGGAATGATCAAATCGAGATAAAGATTTTCATCATCAGAAATAAATTCCCAAAATCTTTGACCACACAACTTAAGGTAATCAACGCCCTTCTTCGGATATTTTTGGGGCTTATTGTCACGACCATAACAACATCCATTCACACAAATTACATTTGCTTTATTTCCGCTTGTATGAATTTTTCTTTTTGCGTCAGCAAAATCTGAAAGCATCTTATCCTTTTGACTTTTATTTCCCCAATTTGGGCCAGATTT
>Ga0116141_10005260_pt1 | contig 10839 bp, 8 predicted proteins | sample AD_UKC097_MetaG_FD_89744 | JGI IMG/M metagenome (GOLD analysis project Ga0116141, IMG submission 89744) | Active sludge microbial communities of municipal wastewater-treating anaerobic digesters from USA - AD_UKC097_MetaG | ecosystem: Engineered > Bioreactor > Anaerobic > Digestate | place: USA... | reverse complement strand
GGTTGAGAGGGCGAGGGCATCAGGAGCACCTGACTGTGCCAGGGCGGCGAATGCACGGATCATCCCGATAACCGTTCCGATAAGACCGATAAGCACTGAGATCGAAGCAATCGTTGAGAGGATCACCATGTTCCTTGACAGAACAGGGAGCTCGAGAGCTGTAGCCTCTTCAATAGCCTCCTTCATTGAGGTGATCTTCTGGTCTTTCTCCAGTTCCTGGTCACTTTCCAGGGCACGGTAGCGCGAGAGGCCTGCCTTGAGAACATTGGCAAGTGAACCCTTCTGCTTGTCACATGCAACGATGGCATCTTCAATCCTGTCTTCTGCAAGCATCTGTTTCACATTTGTGACAAACACGTTGAGTCTTGCCTTACCTTTTATCTTTGTCAGAGTGATAAGCCTTTCAAAGCAATAAATGATAAGAACAATCAGAATTGTAATAAGAATGGGCACGATAACACCACCCTTGTACATAAGACCGAGCAGGTTACCCTGCAGGGGGTGACCCTTGGGGTTGCCACCTTCAAAGTTAACCGGGTTACCCAGGAGGCGGGTAAAGATTAGATAAGCAATAATGAATGCAACAATGATTGCTAGGGGTGCAAAGATCGACTGCCATACACCACTTGACGACTTGGTTTTTTTACTCATTTCAGTATTCTTTAGTTGGTTTAAGTAAACAGGTGTCAAAAGTAATTATTCTCAATTTGTTTTACAATAGCCAAAATCAATTAGATCAATTTTATAACTCATTAATAATTATATGTCATTTATCGAGTGTGGCATTATAAGTCCTTCTCTTTGTCACAGGTACTTCAATTGACTTGTAGCCTTTGGCGCTGATTACCAGTGTCTCTGAAAATTCAGGCATCACGAACTTGTACTCACCCCTTGCGTTGGTCCATGCTTCGGCAGCAGTGTCCTTAACCCTTACTGATGCTCCCGGGATTGGATCGCCGTTTGAATCAGAGATAACGCCGGTGATCTCGTTGGGATGTGCTTTCGGCAGTGCACTCTTCTGGAGCTGTGTTATGTACTGGATGGATGACTTTGCAGCTTCATTGCCCGGTTCCAGAGCAAGAATCTTGTTGTTTTCCTCGATAGCCTTAGGGTAATCACCCATGGTCATGTACATGGTGCTCAGCGAGCTGTGAGCCTTGATACGATAATCGGGCGAGAGATTCATCATCCTGTTGTAATACGCCTTTGCTTCGTCATACCTCTTGTTCTGCAGAGCTTCGTAGCCAAGATAACGGAGGGCGTCATGTATTTCCTTCACGTTCTTTACCGTGTCAGCGGCAGCTTTTTGGAGAAGAGTCTGAAACTTCGGTTTTGCAAGGCCAAGTTCAGAATCGGGATCCTTCGCGGAGGCTATATTGGCCAGCCAAAGATAACCCTGGAGGTTGTCAGGGTATTTTGCAACCATCTTGTTAAAGGCCTCGTCAGCCTTGTCAAAGGCTTTATCCTGGTAATAAGCCCTTCCAACCTGCAGGAAATCGGTTTCACTGTCCCTTCCCTTATCAAGGAGCAGTGACCAGGATGACGCTGCATCGGCGTACTTGCGGGCACCGTACTGAATGGTTCCCTTTTCATACAGCAGGTTGAGGTCTTCCTCTTCATTGAATCTGATTGCCTTGTCATATGCTTCGAATGACTTTGCAAGCTCGGCTTCTGCATTCTTAACCTGTGCACGGCCCTCTTCAACCCTGACCTGCAGGGCGTCAATTGATGCCTTTGCCTGCTCTTTTGCTGGACTTTTCAGCGTGGCATACCTTGCCTGAAGCTTACTCAGTTCGTCAGCATCGTTGTCAACATCTATTATAAGCTTTGCATAATTCTGGTTCTTCCTGGCAAGAATCCTTGCATAGTATATGTAGTCTTTCTTGATGATGCGGTCAGCATCAAGGTTGGCAAAAAGCTTGTCCATATATTGCTTTGCAAGCTCAAAATTGCCCTCTTCATATGCTGAGTAGCCGGCAATTCGGTTCATATATGTCCTTGACTGGTCAACCAGGAAGATCTCCTCAACATTTTTGATCACCTCCTCATATTCTTTTGCATAGAACAGTGCATTGACATACCTTATCTTGGCGGGGATGTTTCCCTGGGTCAGTTCGAGGTATTTCTCAAAGTACTTTTTGGAGTCAGTGAATCTTCCGGCCATGGAGTAAAGCTGCCCCAGCTCCCTGTATGCGGGTGCATAGTTCTGGTCGAGAGCTATGGCCTGCTCATAGTAGGGGATGGCTGCATTGAGGTTGCGTCCCTTCACATAGATACTTCCGATTTTCATGTTTGCTGCAGGGGATGTCAGGTCCCAGTCCTGGGCAAGGTTATAGTTCTTGATAGCCTTTGAGGCATCATTGACCAGATCATAGATGTCGCCTGCGATCATATAGACCTCGCTGTTTCTCGGATCAATTGAGAGTGCCTGCTTTACGAAGGGAAGTGCCTTGCTGGTGTCAACCTGCTCAAACCGGATGTATGATTCGGCAATCTTGGCCAGAGCATAGGCGTAACTTTTCGGATTCTTGATCTTGGTAACCTTCTTGTATGGAGGAAGGAGCTCCCTGGCTTTCAGCCTCAGTTCCTCAGCCCTGGCGTAATCGCCGTTGTACAGGGCAACCTTTGCAAGTCCTATATGGTTCAGCGGATCAGCAGCGTTGGCGGCAACACCCTTTTCGAAGATGTCGGCAGCTTCCTTCATCGCAATATTCAGCGAGTTGGAGATTGTGTCAGCAAAGTAGTTCAACAGTGCGTTTTCTCCGTAATGGAAAAAGATATTGCTGTTTGTAGGCTCATTTTTAATGAGTTGCTGGAACAGAACCTCTGCCTTGTCATACTGTTCGTTCTTGGTGAAAGTCCTTGCCTCATCGAGGGTCTGAGCCTTGAGCCCCGTGCCAAAGACCATGCAAAATACCGCTGCGGGCAGCAACGCGAGTTTTAAGCTTCTCATAATCATCGTTATCAAGTTTAGTTACTTATTTTTTACCTGCATAATTCTAATCGGCATCGTTGCAGGTATAAGACCCGATTTAAGAATTATTCTTTGTCCTTTTTCTCCTGCAACAAAAGATACAAATCCCGAGCCAAGCCCGGTAAATGATTCCCTTGAGTGCATATTTACCTCACGCACAAATGGATACGTTTTCTCATAAATATGTCCCTGCAAGGGCAGATAGTATGATGATTTATCAAGGTATTGCTGTGATATGGCCGCTACCTTTATCTTGCTCAGCATACTAAAGCTCTCCGTGTCATCCTCGTCACTTATCCAGTTGACACTGACGATGCCCAGAGCTCCGGGTGTTTGTGCTACATAATCAATTACCTCATTATTCGTATTAACTGCGAAAAAGTTGGGCAGCAGTTCTTCGGGAAGGGAGAATATTTCCCTGAAATATCTTATGTTGCCTGACCTGACATTATCAAACACAATGTTTATCTGGCCGAGGTTTGATGAGGAGTTGATCTGTTTCCAGTCAGTAATGTTGCCGGTGAAAATATCCTTTACATTCTCATAGGTCAGGAGTGAATCGGGGTTGCTGCGGTGGAGGACTAAAGCCAGGGCGTCATATGCCACAACGGTTGTACGAACCACAGTCTTCATATCAAGAAGCAGCTTTCGCTGTTCTTCCGTTGGTGCCCAGGATGAGGCTATCACTTTTACCGAATCATTCAGGAAGAAGGCCACCAGTTCATTCTCCGGCATATAGACGGGAGTGATATGAGCATAGGGGTAGAGGGCCGTGAAAGTATCAAGTTCAGCGTCTATGATGGGCTTGAATGAATCATCAGCTGCAATTCTGATGTTGCCTGACGTGGTAGTCTCTTTGAGAGCTGCAGTTCCCTTGTTTCTGCATCCAGGCATCAGGTTAAGCAATGCCAGGAGGATCACTCCGGCGGTTGCTGCCGTGAGGGATTTTGCTTTGTTCATCCTTCCTTTACTTATCAACTTGCTATGGGCCACAATATTAATAAAAATATGTTTATAAAACGGGTTTTATGATATTAAAAAAATCACTTCTTCTTCATTTAGTGTTTTCAAAATCTGTGCCATCAATGAAAAATAACTGATTTTTAATACTATTATCCCCTCTTTTTCTTTAAATTATTCATCACTATCCCCGGAACTGAAAAAAACATCCCTGATCTTTTCATAGGATACAAACACCCTGTAGATGGCATAGATGAAGAGCGGGACTGACAGTATGATTCTCATGGCTTTATCTATGTTGAAAATCTTCGTGGTAAGTACGAAGATCGCCAGGCCGAAATAAAAGAACACCATTACTGTTCCGAAGATCGCGAAGACCTTGTCATACATTTTACTGCTGTTCATTCTGATCAGGTTAACCTGACAAATATATTATTAATATCCTTTTTACATGCAGACATTAATTATTTATTGGCAAAAAAAGAGAGCCGCGTTAGCAGCTCTCCCTTATGATTACAGATGATCCGTTATTTTGTAGCGTTTTCCAGTCTCTTCATTATTGAGAAAATGAATGCTGCTGACAGCAGGCAACAGACGATGAACACGGTCCACAGTTGCCACAGTTCAACCTTGTCCCAAAGTTTTGTTCCCACGAAGAGGAGCTTATTGCCGACAGCAGTTGCAAGGAGCCACCCTGCCTGCATGAGTCCCTGGAATCTTGAGGGAGCCACCTTTGAAACGAATGAGAGGCCCATGGGGCTAAGGAAGAGTTCTGCCACTGTCAGGATAAGGTAGCTGCTGATGAGCCAGTATGGGGTCACCCTGAGAGCCTCGGCAACAGGAGACCCTCCAAGTGATGCCGGTGACGGCAGTTTGACTGACGCAATAAGGACAACCACGAAACCCACGGATGCGATCAGCATACCGATACCAATCTTTTTGGGTGTTGAAGGCTCGATGCCCTTTTTGTTAAGCCAGGCGAAGAGACCCATTACGGGGAAGGTAAGGGTCACGATGAATAGCGGATTGAATGACTGGAACACCTCAGGTTCGATTGCATTCATGGCATCTGCCTTTATCACGAAAAGATATGCGGCAACCATTGCGACCACAAAAAGGGCGCCTCCGATAATCTTTGTGGTGCCACTCATGTTCCTCCTGAGCAGCATAACCAGGCCGGCAATTGAACCTATAACGGCAAGCATGGAGGGCAGGTTGAAGAAGAGATTAGTAAATGGTCCAACCTGCTTCACGGTGTAGTCCCTGGCAAAGAGCGTCAGAGTAAGGCCGTTCTGGTGGAATGACATCCAGAAGAAGATAACCACCACAAATACCAGTATCAGGGAAGAGACACGGGCATACTCATCCTTCTTGGCCGTTGTCAGGATCCATGTAACGAATCCGGCGAACAGTCCGAAAGCAAGGCCTGATGCCCATCCTACGATGAACTGAAGCCCAAATGCGAAGATTGCCATCGCGATGATGGAATAAATAAGGGGCCTGATTTCAAACTCAAGGGTGTTGGCGGAGTCAGCCGATGCCTTGACGGGCTTTTCCTTGTTGGGAAGAAGCTTGTTGAAGCTTACATAGACGAGCAGGGATATCACCATTGCTGCTGCTGCAATACCGAAAGCATAGTTGTAACCTCTTGAGAAGACATTGAGATAGCTTTCAGCGAATGCACCAAGGTCAGTGACCGGTCCTGCCATACTTACCTTGTCAGCCAGGGTCTGGAACTCCTGCACTATTGCGGGGTCGGTCATCTGACCGCCGGTAAACTGGTGACACAGCGCTGGAAGGCTTCCGTCATGGGCAAATCCGTTGGTCTTAAGCCACCAGTTTCTGATACCGTTTGCTGCATATGGAGCAAAGAAGGCGCCAATGTTGATACCCATGTAAAAAATCATGAATGCCGAGTCCCTCAGCTTTGAATACTTCGGGTCGTCATACATCTGGCCCACAACAGCCTGGAGGTTGCCCTTGAAAAGGCCGTTACCGAAGGCTATGGTGAAGAGGGCAATGACCACAAAGGTGAGCGACATGCCTGGCACTGCCATAAGAATATACCCGGCAAACATGATTATGATACCAAACAGTATCACCGTCTTGTATTTCCGGGTTGAGTCAGCCAGTATACCGCCCACAAGAGCAAGCGCATATATGGCAAAATAGAACCAGCTGTAAATGTCTCCTGCCTTTTCAGCTGCCAGACCGTATTTGGCCTGCAGGAAAAGCACAAGAATCGCCATCATGGTGTAAAAGCCAAACCTCTCACCCATATTCGCGAAGAAGGCAACAAGCAGGCCCTTTGGATGATTCTTAAGCATAGTTTTCTGTATTAATTGGTTTAGTTTATTCTGACGGTGACAAATATATTAATCTTTTTAAATAAGAGTGATTGGATTAAATCACAATGAAGATATTTTTACATCGTCTATATTCTTAAATTTGTATTCTATCAGCAAGCGGTACACCATGAAGATATTTACATCAGCAGAGATCCGGGAAATAGAAGCCGCCACAATCAGACTTGAGCCTGTCACTCCGGCAGGACTTATGGAGCGTGCTGCCACAGCTCTTTTCCAGCAGGTAAAGGACATTGTGGCCCCTGAGAGGAAGATCAATGTGTTTGCAGGGCCTGGCAATAATGGGGGCGACGGGCTTGTCCTGGCCAGGCTGCTGCATGAGGATGGCTACGTAGTCAAGGTATTTGTCATTGAGACAGGCTCGGCCCGCAGCAGTGAGTTAAACCTGAATGCCGAACGCCTGGAGCGCAGCGGCATCATTCCGGTGACAATTACCGATCCCGGGCAGGTACCTGCAATCTGGCGCGACGAAGTGATCATAGATGCGATCTTTGGGACAGGTTTGCGTAAATCCCCGTCAGGAGTTGCTGCCGGAGTGATACAACGCATAAACGAAACCGGTGCATTTGTAATTTCAGTTGATGTTCCATCAGGGCTTTTCTGCGAAGATAATCAGGATTCAGACAGGGACTCTATTGTCAGAGCCTCAAAAACACTCACTTTCCAGTTCCCGAAGCTCTCTTTCATGTTTGCCGGAAACGGTATTTACACGGGTGAATGGGAGGTAATTGACATCGGGCTTCATACTGATACCATATCATCGATGGCCACTCCCTGTCATTATGTCCTGCGTGAAACCGTCAGGCCGATGATCAGGAAAAGAAACAAGTTTGATCACAAGGGGACCTATGGTCATGCTTTGCTGATAGCCGGCAGCTATGGCAAGGCAGGAGCAGCCACGCTCTCAGCAGGGGCAGCTCTGCGTTCCGGCGCGGGCCTGGTTACTGTACATACGCCATCCTCAGCAGTACTGGCGCTCCAGGCAGCACTCCCCGAGGCCATGGTCTCTCCTGACAGCGGCACGGGAAACGTAACGGCATTGCCTGATTTGAAACCGTATAATGCCATTGGGGTTGGCCCGGGACTTGGAACTGACCCCGATACGGCTTCCGTTCTCAGGGAACTGCTTAAAAACATATCTGTACCCCTGATCCTGGATGCAGACGCCCTGAATATCATTGCTCAGAACAGGGAGTGGCTTGACTTGCTGCCCCCGCTGACTGTACTGACACCCCATCCCGGGAATTCCGCAGGCTGACGGGTACAACGAGCACTGACTTCAGGCTTGTGCAGGAACAAAGAGAGTTTGCCGTAAGGTACCGGTGCGTTGTGGTTCTCAAGGGTGCACACACCTCCGTTGCACTGCCTGACGGAACACTCTTCTTCAACAGTACCGGCAATCCGGGAATGGCTACAGGCGGCAGCGGCGACGTACTAACGGGAATAATCACTTCACTGCTGGCACAGGGATATGATCCCTCAGATGCTGCAGTGGCAGGTGTATATCTGCATGGCCTTTCAGGAGACATAGCTCTGAGAATTCATTCAGAGGAAGCGGTGATAGCGGGAGACATCCTGATGAATATCGGAAGGGCCTTCCGGGAGACTAACTTCAGTAACTTCAATGTTTATCTTTAATGGTTGAGATGAAAAAAGAGAGTATAATAGTTCTGGCTCTCCTTGCCCTGATGATCTCAGGCTGCTCGCCGTACAGCGGAAAAACTCCGGCTGATACAGTGGTTAGTCCGCTTGGCGATAAAATCAGCGTGACAGAAGGATGCCTGGTCTACGCGCTGCCGATGACTGTTTTTGAGCTTGATATTATAGCTGAAAAACGTACCGAGGTGCCTGGCCCATATGCAAGGTATGCGTCTGAGCTGACAGGCCTGGATAATGTTATTACCGGGCATACCGAGAAATGGAGTCTTGCCGGTATCAGACTGAGTGCCGTGGAAGAGCTTGACCCGTCACAGTTCTATATAATTCAGGGGACCGCCATGATGCAGACCAATATATGCTGGCTCTCAGAAAAAGCGGTCTGGTACTTGACATCAACCCTGACCTGTACAGCAGTGCCACGTATTCGAACCTGCAAGGTGATCCTGATTATGCAGGAATGCTCTTCCCTGACAGGGGAGCCTATGAGTATGTTGTGACCAAGACTGACACTGCATACCGCCTGGTTAAGGTTGATACTGCTTTCATCAGGGTTCCTTACCTCGTTCAGAAGAAAAAAGGAATGTCACTGGCGGAAGAAGCCCGTGAGGCTGCTGGCAGACTGCTCGAGCTGCGTGAGGGGAGGCATATGATTCTGACAGGGGAGACAAATGTTTTCCCGCAGGACGGAGCCGCACTTGAAGAGATAAACAGGCTCGAGAGGGAGTACATGGCACTGTTTGCAGGCAAGAGCTTCACTGAGACCAGGCACTTCCGGATATGGATCACTCCTGACCAGCAGATGGCCGGCCAAAAGACCACCATCTTTACCTTCTCTGAGACATCAGGAGTAAATACTTCTCCGGACGGTCCGGGAGAACCTGTACTGATGGAGATTGGCCCTTCAGGCAAAACCAGGGATCTGAACATGGTGATGAGACCGGCCTCCATGCAGAAACATGCCAATCCGGCTGACAGGGTCTACTACAGGGTGCCGGATGTGGCGGAGATAAACATCTCACTTGCCGGGGAGAATCTCTGCACTGCCAGGAGGCTGATTTACCAGTACGGCAGCCTGGTTGCCCTGCCGGCGAATTTCATTATCGGAAAGTAGCGACAGCAAAAGGGTCTTCCCCTCAGCCCGGAATTTCATCAAGGATTTCGAGGAAAGCCTTTTCCCTGCGGGATATGTGATACATGTCTGCTACCCTGTTGCGTGCCATGATACCAAGGCGGTGCTGTTCTTCAGCCCCGGTATGCAGTATCTCTTCAAATCTCTTTTCAAGATATTCCCATTCCGGGCTGGCAATCACAAATCCGGTATCGGCTATGATGGAAGGAATAGCCCCGACTGCTGATCCCACAGGTATGCAATGGCACAACATCGCTTCACAGAGGGCATTCGGAAATCCTTCAGAGACAGATAGTTGCAGAACGAAACGGCTCTCAGCCAGGTGGCCGATGAATTTCTCTTTCGACATCCAGGGATAAACCGACAGGTTGGAAGGCAGGGGTGACAGTTCCCGATTAAGCGAATCCGAGACACCAACCAGGGTAAAGGTGCAGTTGGTAAATCGCTTTGCAAGAAGGATAACAAGGTCAATTCCCTTGATTCTTACGCGCTGCATCTCTTGTGCATGGGCAACGGCAATGAAGCTGTTCTCCTTTTTGCCGGCCGGATCAGCGGTGAAGAAAGCGGGGTCAAAGCCATTGTGAATAACCCGGTGAGGGGTAAGCAGACCCGGGAAGAAATATCTGAACCCCTGCTTCGGGTGGTCAGCGTCAGGAAGATAGGTGTAATCTGACAGTACCAGTGACTCATCCACTGGCAAAAGCTTGGTGCAGAGCTGATAAGACCATCTGATAAAGGTGCGCATGACCGGTTTCCTCAGACTGCCGTAGTTAAGCGAAGGGAATGATACGCAATCCGTTCCGCCTGGAATGATATAAACAGGCACACCGGTAAACTTTCCGGCAAGAGCGGGCAGAAAGGACCAGTAACCTCCAAACATTACAAGGATTGCCCTGGTACCCGCCATGTTGCGGCAGAGGAATATGAACTGGTTCAGAAAGTTGGGAAGAGTCCTTCGCTTGTCACGCCAGTCGTGCCCCAGGGTCACCACAGAATAGCGCCGTGACAGGAAGTCGAGGTCTTTATCGATAAAGGCAGCTTCCCAGGGATATATGTAGAGAATCTTCCTGTTCATCAGTGGGATTTAGAGCCTTGATAAAAGGAACCGGATCCTGGCGCTCATTTTCCTTGCGCTGATGATTATTGCGGACAGTGGGGCAAGGGTAACTGCACACTTCTTTCTCAGTGTAATCACCGCATAGTCATTCTCCTTGTTGAAGAGAGAGTATGAAATGTAGTTCACCAGCACAAGGTCACTGGCGGCGGCATCGGCAAGCAGGGCATCAGCCTCTATGGCCTGATCAATGATCTGCAATTTGTCCGGTGAGGTTTTCCGCAGGTAGTCAATGGCTCTGGGATGAGGTATATGTATTAATATTACCGAATTGTCATGCATATGGCTGGCAAGTGTGCTGAAGAGGCTCCTGTGCTGACTGGCAGGGATGTGCTCCAGGACATCGGGCAGGACGATGAAGTCGAATAGCCCGGGATCATGAAAGTCGGTCATGTCTGAAACCATGAGCATGACATTGCCGGCATGCTTAAGCCTTTTCTTTGCTATTTCCACTGAGCGGGAGCTGATGTCAACAGCCACAATCTGACCTTTGCGGAGGTAGCGTGACAGCAAGCCCGTCAGTGTGCCGATGCCGCAGCCTATCTCCAGGACGCGGCTGTGGCGTGAGAGACCGGCACCAGTGAGGAACCCAATTATTTTATAGTGTCGCAGGTTGACACCGGTCTTTTCCTGACAG
>Ga0116141_10005257_pt1 | contig 10841 bp, 9 predicted proteins | sample AD_UKC097_MetaG_FD_89744 | JGI IMG/M metagenome (GOLD analysis project Ga0116141, IMG submission 89744) | Active sludge microbial communities of municipal wastewater-treating anaerobic digesters from USA - AD_UKC097_MetaG | ecosystem: Engineered > Bioreactor > Anaerobic > Digestate | place: USA... | reverse complement strand
CTGAGCGACGTGGTGCGCCAGTCGTCGCTGGGCGGCGAGTCGTTCGTCGCCGCCGAAGGCGACCTTCGCTTCGCGGCGCACCGCATCGCCGACTGGATCTACGAGAAGCTCACCGGCCAGCCCGGCATCTTCTCCACCCGCATCGCCTTCGTGTCCAAGAACGGGCCGCGCTACCGCCTGAACATCGCCGACTGGGACGGCGAGAACATCCAGACCCCGCTGGCCTCGCCCGAGCCGATCATCTCGCCGTCGTGGTCGCCCGACGGCAGCCGCCTGGCCTACGTGTCGTTCGAGAGCAAGAAGCCGGTCGTGTACGTGCACACGCTGGCCACCGGGCAGCGCCAGGCCGTGGCCAACTTCAAGGGCAGCAACAGCGCGCCGGCCTGGTCGCCCGATGGCCGCAGCCTGGCGGTCGCGCTCACGCGCGACGGGCTGTCGCAGATCTACCTGATCAGCGCCAGCGGCGGCGGCCAGCCCCGCCGCCTCACGCAGTCCAGCGGCATCGACACCGAGCCCGCGTTCGCGCCCGACGGCAAGACCATGTACTTCACGTCCGACCGCGGCGGCTCGCCCCAGATCTACCGGCTGAACATCGACAGCGGCGACGTCGCGCGCGTGACCTTCGGGTCCACGTACAACGTCAGCCCGCGCGTCAGCCCCGACGGCCGGCAGCTCGCGTTCATCTCGCGGCGCGACGGCCGCTTCGTGGTCGCGATGAAGGAGATCAACGGCGGCGCCGAGCAGGTCATGTCCGACGGCGGCCGCGAGGAGTCCCCCAGCTTCGCCCCCAACGGCCGCTGGATCATGTACGCGACGCAGGTCGGCGGACGCGACTCGCTGATGGCGATCTCGACCGACGGACGCGTCAAGCAACGCCTCACCTCGTCTTCCGGCGACATCCGCGAGCCGACGTGGGGCCCCCTCGCCAAGTGAACCCCGACCCGGCACCCACGCCACTCTCCCAAGGAACCCGAAGATGAACCTGAAGCAACTGATCGTCGCCAGCGGCATCACGCTGCTGCTCGCGGGCTGCGGCTCGAGCGTCAAGCTCGACGAGACCAGCGCCCCCATCGACAACCGCAGCGGCACGGCCGCGGCGGGCGGCGCCGCGGGCGCGGGTGCGGGCGGCGCCACGGCCGGCACGGGCAGCGCACGACAGGTCACCCCCGTCACGATCGACCCGAACGCCGCGCTCAACGACCCGTCGAGCCCGCTGTCCAAGCGCAGCATCTACTTCGACTTCGACAGCTTCGTCATCAAGGACGAATACCGCGGCACGGTCGAGGCCCACGCCAGGTTCCTCACGACCAACAAGACGCGCAAGGTGGTCGTGCAGGGCAACACCGACGATCGCGGCAGCCGCGAGTACAACCTCGCGCTCGGCCAGAAGCGTGCCGAGGCCGTGCGCCGGTCGCTGGCCGCCCTGGGCGTGACCGAGCAGCAGGTCGAGGCCGTCAGCTTCGGTGAAGAGAAGCCGCGCGCCACCGGCAGCGACGAGGCGTCGTGGGCCGAGAACCGCCGCGCCGACCTGGTGTACCAGTGACATGCGCGGGCGCCTGACTCCCGACGGCCAGCGCCGTCCGCATCGCGGCGGCGCGTCCGGTCTGGCCGCGCGCATCGCCGGGGCCGTCGCGGTCGGCGCCACGCTGCTGGCGGCCAGCGCGCCGGCCCATGCGCTGTTCAGCGACGACGAGGCCCGCCGCGCATTGATCGAGCTGCGCGGCCGGTTCGACCTCTACAGCCGCGACACCAACCGCCGGCTCGACGACCTTACCGCGCGTCTCGACGCGCTGGCCACTCGTGCCGAGCGTCTCGAACAGCTCGCCTCCGGGCAGCTCGATCTCACCAACCAGATCGCGCAGCTGCAGCAGGAGCTCGCCCGGCTGCGCGGTCAGCTCGAGGTGCAGACCAACGAGCTCGCCCAGACGCAGCGCAGCCAGCGCGATCTGTTCGCCGACCTCGACACGCGCGTGCGCAAGTTCGAGCCGGTCACCACCCAGATCGACGGCAAGACCGCCACGGTCGACGTCGAGGAGCGACGCCGCTACGAAGCCGCCCTCGGGCTGATGCGCGCCGGCGAGTTCGGCCAGGCGCTCACCGCGTTCCAGCAGTTCCGCACCCGCTGGCCCGACAGCGCCTACACGGCCAACGTGCTGTTCTGGATCGGCAGCGCGCAGTTCGCGGTGCGCGACTACCGCGCCGCCATCACCACGCACCAGCAGATGGTGCAGCGCCATCCCGACCATCCGCGCGTCCCGGATGCGCTGCTCAACATCGGCCTGGCGCAGGCCGAGGGCGGTGACCGCAAGAGCGGCCGCGCCACCCTGCAGGGCGTGATCGACCGGTACCCGGACAGCACCGCCGCGCAGCAGGCGCGCGACCGCCTGCCGGCGATGCGCTGACCGCGGGTCCGGTCGTGACCGACGTCGACATCCCGGCGCTGCAGTCCGCGGTCGCCTGGGCCGCCTTCGCGCTGTGCTTCGCGCTCGGTGCGGTGATGCGCCGCACCGGGTTCTGCACGATGGGCGCGCTCGCCGACATCGTCAACATCGGCGACTGGACTCGCATGCGCATGTGGATCTGCGCGATCGGCGTCGCGATGCTGGGCACGCAGCTGCTGGCCGCCACCGGCCTGATCGACCTCGACACCTCGGTCTACACCGCCGCACGCTTTCCCTGGCTGTCCTACGTGCTCGGCGGGCTGCTGTTCGGCTTCGGCATGGTGCTGGCGTCAGGTTGCGGCAGCAAGACGCTGGTGCGCATCGGCGGCGGTTCGCTGAAGTCGCTGGTCGTGTTCTGCGTGATGGGGCTGTTCGCCTACATGACCCTGCGCGGCGTGTTCGGCGTGGCGCGTGTCGCCGTCGTCGATCCGGTCGCCTTCACCCTCGCCCCGGGCCAGGACCTGCCCCGCCTGCTGGCCGGCGCCGACGGCACGGGGGTGGATCGCATCCGCCTGATCGCCGGCGGCATCGTCGGGCTGGCCCTGATCGGATTCGCCTTCGCGCACCGCGAGTTCCGCAGCCCGGACGCGATCCTGGGCGGCGTCGGCGTCGGGCTGGCCATCGTCGGCGCCTGGTACATCTCCGGCCATCTGGGCTACGTCGCCGAGGATCCGACCACCCTCGAAGAGAAGTTCGTCGGCACCAATTCCGGCCGCATCGAGTCGCTGTCCTTCGTTGCGCCCGTCGCCTTCACGCTCGACCTGCTGATGTTCTGGAGCGACACGAGCCGCCACGTGACGCTGGGCGTGGCCGCCGTGGCGGGCATGATCGCCGGCGCCTTCGCCCACGCGGTTGCCAGTCGCCAGTTCCGCTGGGAAGGCTTCCGCGACGTCGAAGACACGGCCAACCATCTGGTCGGCGCCGCCTGCATGGGCGTGGGCGGCGTCACCGCGCTGGGGTGCACGATCGGGCAGGGGCTGTCCGGCCTGTCGACGCTGGCCCTGGGCTCGGTGCTGGCGTTCGCGGCCCTGCTCGCGGGCGGGATGGCCGGTCTGAAGTACCAGACGTGGCGGGTCGAGCGCCTGGTGTGACCCCGGCGATTTGACCCGCACCGCGACGCAGCATATACTTTAAGGCTCAGTTTCGACGGGTCGTTAGCTCAGCTGGTAGAGCAGCGGACTTTTAATCCGTTGGTCGCTGGTTCGAATCCAGCACGGCCTACCAAACACATCGAAGGGTCAGTCCTCACAAGGGGCTGGCCCTTCGTCATTTCCGGACTAGCCCCGCCGCTGTGTCCAGAGCCGCGCGCAGGCACTCATGTCGCCTTCGCCCCAGGTGTCGGCCAGCACCTGGAAGCGCAGGCCTGCCAGTGCGATGGCCTCCATCGACGCGGACCACTCGAGGGGATTCGCCCCGACCCGGCGGCTCGACGCTTCCAGCTTCCGGCGATCGGTGAAGCGCATGTGCGCCGCGCGGCACGCGTCCATCCAGGGCAGCAGGCGCGTGTCGTCCGCCGGCAGCCCGAAGCGAACGCAGCCGAGCCGCTGCCGGTGCTCGAGGAAGGTCATCGGGCGCGGACGGCCGCCGTCCATCACGTGCCGGGTGGCCGTCGGTTCCCAGTCCTGCCGGGCAGAGAACCACAGCAGCGGCGCCTCACCGTCACGTCCCGGTTCGCCGGGCAGCAGCGCGCCGGCCGCGACGATCTGCGGCAGCGTCGCCCACGGCGCGTAATGCCAGACCAGGTTCATGTTCACGACCGCGCGTTGAACCGGTCGCTGCGCACCTGGATGCCGGCCTTCTCGCGATCCCAGGTGTCGGGCGTCACGCCTTCGGCGCGGATCTCCTGCTTCTTCACCTTGCTGCTGGGCGTCTTGGGCAGTTCGGCGAAGACACTCACGTAGCGCGGCACCATGAAGTGCGCCATGCGCCCGCGCAGGAACTCGATCAGCGCCACCGGGTCGATGGTGCGGCCGGGCACGGGCGTGACCGCCACCAGCACGTCCTCTTCACTCATCTCGTTGGGCACGCCGATCGCCGCCGCCTCCTGCACGTCGGGGTGGGCGACCACGTCGGCCTCGACCTCGAACGACGAGATGTTCTCGCCGCGGCGGCGGATCGCGTCCTTCATGCGGTCGACGAAGTAGTAGTAGCCGTCGGCGTCGCGCCGGAACGCGTCGCCGGTGTGGAACCAGCCGTTGCGCCAGGCGCGCGCGGTCGCCTCCGGGTTCTTGTAGTAGCCGCTGTTCATGCCCCACGGGCGGTCGGTGCGCACCAGCATCTCGCCGACGGTGCCGTCGGGCACCTCGCAGTCGTTCTCGTCGACCAGGCGCACGTCGACGCCGTCGCGCTTGCGTCCGCAGGTGCCGCGCACGACGGGGTTCGGCTCGGACACGATCGGCGACGAGATCTCGGTCATGTTGAAGATCGTGTAGACGTCGACCCCGAAGCGCGCGCTGAACGCGGCGATGTCGCCGGCCAGCGGCACCATGAACACGCAGCGCACCCGGTGGTCGCGGTCGGCCGGCCCGGGCGGCTGCTTCTCGAGGAAGCTCGCCATCACGCCCAGCAGGAAGGCCACCGTCGTCTCGGTGCGCCGCATCGACGCCCAGAAGGTGGCGGTGTCGAAGCGGTCGAGGAACGCCACCGACGCGCCGCGCACGAACATCACGTACATGCCGCCCATGCCGCCGATGTGGAACATCGGGCTGGCGATCATGTAGCGGTCGTCCTCGGTGACGAACGGCCAGGACTCGGGCCCGGCGTTGCTGAACATGTGCAGGTACGACGACAGCACGCCTTTCGAGGGCCCGGTGGTGCCGGAGGTGTAGATGATCGACTGCGGATCCCAGGGCTCGATCTGGCGGGCGCGCGCCGCCAGTCGCCCCTCGGCGGGCAGCAGCGCTTCGGCGTAGTCGACCGTGCGCAGCGCGAGCCCGGAGGGCTGCCTGCCGAGCACGACCACTGTCTCGAGCGTGGCGGTGGACACTTCACGCAGGCGGTCGACCAGGTCGCCATGGACGACGGCGAGGCGCGCGTCCGAGTTCTCGATCACGTGCGCGAGCAGCCCGCCGCGGTAGGCAGTGTTGATCGGCACGTACACCGCGCCCAGGTAGTTCACCGCGAAGAACACGCGGATGTTCTCGCGGCAGTTGGGCATCCACACCAGCACGTGGTCGCCCTGGCGCAGGCCGAGCTGCTGCAGGCCCAGCGCGGTCTGCAGCACCATCGGCCGGAACTGGCCGTAGGTCCACTCCTCGCCGGTGTCGTCGAACTTGATGAACACCTTGTCCGGGCGCTCGCGCGCCCATCGGTCGAGCAGATCACGCGACACGACGCGGTCGCGCGGCGGAATGCGCGGATCGGTCGTGAACGGGGCGGTCGGCATCTCTTCGACGATGACGTTGGCCTGCATCGGGGCGGTCTCCTGGTTCGTGAGGGCGGCGCCGATCAGGCGCCGGGCAGCCGCAACGATAGCGTGCAATCGGGATTCCGGCGGATCGTCTGCAGCGTCAACCCGGCCGCAGGCCCCGCGTTGAGGAAGCAGGCATGTGCCTGCCCTGTCCCGAGGATCGTGATGAAACGTATCGTCTCTGCCGCATTCGCCGCCCTGTTCGCCGTCGTCGTGAACGCCCAGACGCCGGCGGCGCCCGCGGCCGCATCGCCAGCCGCACCGGCCACACCCGCGGCCCCTGCCGCGAAACCCGAGGCCAGGACACCGGCCACCCCCGCAACACCGGCAACACCGGCCGCGCCCGCCGCGGCCAAGGCCGAGGCACCGGCCGCCGGCGGCGACTGCGCCGCGCGCGCGGTCGACAAGAACGGCAAGCCGCTCGCGGGTGCCGCGCGCACGTCGTTCATGAAGAAGTGCAACGCCGCCGGCGGCCCGGCCACCTGCGAAGCGCGTGCGGTCGGCAAGAACGGCAAGCCGCTCACCGGCGCCGCCAAGACCTCGTTCATGAAGAAGTGCCAGGCGGGTCAGTGACCTGCCGCCGGGTCCGCCGCGACGGCGGGCCCGGTCGACGGCCCGCGCGGACCGTCGTCCCCCATCGCCAGATACGTGCAGTCGAGCTGATCGAGGCTGCGACACCCCAGCAGGGCCAGGTCGCGGTCGATCTCGCTCTTCAGGATCTCGATCACCCGCGCCACGCCGCGCGGTCCGGCCACCGTGGCGCCGTACAGCATCGGCCGGCCCAGGAACACCAGCCGCGCCCCCAGTGCGATCGCCTTGAGCACGTGCGTGCCGCGCCGGAAGCCACCGTCCACCATCACGGGAAAGCCTTCGGGCACCGCAGGCACGATCGCGCGCAGCGCATCGAACGAGGCCTCGGCGCCGTCGAGCTGCCGCCCGCCGTGATTCGACACGATCACGCCGTCGAGCCCTGAGCGCACCGCGGCGCGCGCGTCGTCCGGATGCGCGACGCCCTTGAGCACGATGCGGCCCGGCCAGCGGGCGCGCATCCATTCGAGATGCGACCAGTCGAGCCGGTCGCGCCCCTGGCGGAACCCGCCCTGCGGCTCCTCGGTGATGCGAAAGCCCTGGGGATCGGCGACCACGTTGGTGAAGCGCGGGATGCCCCGGTCCTTCAGCAGTGTGCGCAGGAACACCTGCGCGGTCCAGCGCGGATGCAGCACCCCGTCGACGAACAGGCGCGCGCTCGCCCGGAACGGGATCGTGAAGCCCGCACGCTGGTTGTTCTCGCGGTTGGCGCCGACCGCCGTGTCGATCGTGACGACCAGCACCTCGACGCCGTTGTGCTGCAGGCGATCCATCAGCGGCCCGATGCGCGCCGGGTCGCCCGGCAGGTAGCCCTGGTACCAGAAGTGCGGCGCGGCTTCGCGGATGCGCTCCATCGGCGTCGTCGACAGGCCGCTCAGCACGAACGGCAGGCCGGCCTCGGTGGCCGCCGACGCGAGCGCCCGTTCGCAGTCGTGCCGGCAGATCGCCGTCACCCCCATCGGCGCCACGCCGATCGGGCTGTCGTAACGCCGGCCCCACAGCGTGACCGCCTGGCTGCGCTGCGCGACGCCGGCCAGCCCGCGGGGCCGGAAGCGCACGGCGTCGAAGGCCTGCAGGTTGGCCTGCAGCGTGCGCTCGTCCTCGGTGCCGCCGCGCACGAACCCGTACACCGCGCGGGGCAGGAAGCGGGCGGCCGCGCGCTCGACGTCCGCAACCGACAGCAGGCGATCGAGCTTCATGGCAGCGCGCGCGCTCAGGCCAGGTAGTCGAGATCGATGCCGACGCCCGCGGTGTCGTAGGCGACGCGCCCTTCCGCCGCACCGTAGATGATGAAATGCGCGATCGCGCCGTTCACGCGGTTGCCGAGGAAATCGTCGACGAACGCATCGACGTAGGCCGCCACGTCGGGGTTGTCGTCCAGGTAGCGCGCGCCGTCGAAGCCGTCGAACAGCGGCCCGGGCGCGCGCCCCTCCCAGACGCCGAAGCGGTTGAAGTGCGCGAACAGCATCGCATCGTCGAGCCCGAGATCGGCCAGGTCGTCCCAGCGCTGCGCGTAGTACGACGCGTCGAACCAGGCGGTCGGCGCGCGTCCGCCGGCCGCGCCGGTCTCCAGGTAGTGCGTCAGTGCGTCGGCGAGCGGCACCGTCGGCACCAGCTCGGGATTCGCCCACAGGTAGTACACCGGGTCGAACAGGAAATCGCTGCTCGTGTCGATCGCGGGCGCCGCTCCGCGCGGCGGGGCATCGTCGTTCGCGACGGTCACGGTGGCCGTGGCGGCGCCGATCACCGCGTGCTCGGCACCCGGCGGCAGCGAGATCTCCACGCCGAACACCTCGTGGCGTTCCAGCGCGGTGTCGCCGGTGACGTTGACCACGATCGTGCGCGTGGTCTCGCCTGCCGCGAAGCTGATCCGCCCCGTCGGCAGCACCGCCGTGCCGAAGTCGATGGCCGACATGTCGCTGCCCGTCACCGCCCAGTCGATGATCGCCGGCGTGCGGACGTCGCCGGTGCGCGCGATCGTGAACCCGACCGGCGTGGGCAGGCCGCTCGACCCCTCGGGCAGCACGGCGTCGACCGCGGTCACCGAGAACACCGACGCCTCGTCGTCGTTGCGCACCCTGCCTTCGGCGCTGCCGAGCGGGCCGATGACGTTGCCGTCGGGAACCGAGACCAGCTCGACGCGGAACGTCTCGTCGCCTTCGATGTCGTCGTCCTGCGCGATCTCGACGGTCAGCGACTTGAGGACCTCGCCGGGCGCGAACACCAGGGTGCCGGACGGCGGCAGCCCGGTGGCGAAATCGCTGCCGTCGGTCGTGCCGTTCACCCCGCGCCAGGTGACGGTGGCCGCATCCAGCGTGAACCCGGCACGCGCGACGAGGAAGCGGAACGGCGTCTGGCCGAACGCGCTCGTGCCTTCGGCCTGGTCGGCACCCTGCGGCACGATCGAGAACACCGAGGTCACGACCGCATCGGCCTGCCAGCGCACCTCGTAGTCGCCGTACCGTGTGTCCAGCGGCACCGACGCATCGGCGGCCACGATCAGTGCGAAGTCCGTCTGCGTCGCGACGTCGAACACGGGCGACCGGAAGTCCGCCACCTCGTCGAGCGGCGCATATGCGTACGACAGCACGACCACGCCGTCGCTCTTGCGCACCAGCTGGATCGACGCGGGCAGCACGCGTGCGGGGCCGAACACGCCCTCCAGCGTGTAGCGCACGTCGGGGAAGAGCGTGAGGTCGACCCGGTCGTAGGGGTCGCGGGCCGTGCGCGCGTCGATGCTGCCGCCGACGACCGCATCGACCGTGCCGGTGCGCCCGTCGGGCAGCACGTCCACGAGACCGTCGTCGTTGGCAAACGCGTCGAGCGCGACGGCGGGAACGGCGGGCGACAGGATCCACGGCATCGGAGAACTCCAGGGGTCGGGGGCCCGGGAACGCGCCCGGCCGGCCGCGGATGGTATCGGCAAGCGCGCGCGAAACAAAACCGCGGACGGACGGCCGGTGCGCGATCGGCCGCGCGCCGCGGCGATCACCCCGCCGGAGGCCCGGCACGCGTCACGCGGCGGATCGCAGCACGCGTCAGCGCTGCGCCGGCCTGTCCTCCCCGCGCAGCCCGATGTACAGCCCGGCGCCGATGATCAGCGCCGCACCGACCCAGGTGAAGGCGTCGGGCATCTCGGCGAACATGAAGTACCCGACGGCGACGGAGCCGACCAGCTGCCAGTACTGGAACGGCGACAGGAAGTTGGCGGGCGCATAGGTCATCGCGCGGGCGATGCAGTAGTGCCCCGCGCCGCCGAGCACGCCCAGGCTCGACAGCAGCAGCACGTCGCTCAGCGCCGCCGGCGTCTTCCACGAGAACGGCACGATCAGGCTCATCAGGATCGAGCCGAGCAGCGCCGAGTACACGGACGAGGTCTCGGGACGGTCGTGGCCGGCCACGCGCTTGGTCAGCACCTGGTACATCGCATAGCACCCGGCATTGGCCACGATCAGCAGCGACGCCCACTGGAACACGTCGGCCCCGGGACGGATCACGACCAGCACCCCGAGGAAGCCGATGACGACCGGGATCACCCGCGCCAGCGTGATCTTCTCGCCGAGCATCGGGCCGGCGAGCACGACGACCAGCAGCGGCGTCATGAACGAGATCGACGCCGCCTGTGCGATCGGGATGAACTTGATCGCGCTGAAGAACAGGAAGGTGGAACTGATCAGCATGCACGAGCGGAAGAACTGCACGCCGGGCCGCTTCGTGCGCACGATCTGCCAGCCGTGACGCGGCACGAACAGCGCCAGCACGAAGATCAGGTGGCTGAGCGTGCGCGCCCAGACGACCTGCTCCGACGAGAAGCTCTGGCTCATCAGCTTGGCGATCCCGTTCATCACCGGAAACAGGCTGCTGGCCGTGCACATGAACAGGATGCCCAGCAGCGGACGGTAGGCCGGGCGGAGGGTGGCAGTCGCGGCGGCTGCGGCGGAATCGGATGCGCTCATTCCGGCAAGCGTAGGCCAGAGCGGGCGCGCGGTCGATGTGCGTTGCCGTTTCGCGGATCGAATCCGACACCATCGACGCATGGCGGAGCCCGGAAGGCAACGCGATTTCCATCAATGAAACATCGACACGTCCGCGCGCGGTACGGGGTGGGCCGGTCCGCGCCGGACGACCGGCCGTCGTCCGCCCGCCGGCGTCCATCGCCCCGCCGGCGCTCCTCATATAACCATAAGGTTCGTATGGTCTGATGCGCTCCCAGCACGTGGACGGGCCGTCCGCCCGCCGCGCGCGCCGATCCATCCACCGCCGCACGGCGGGAACCCTTCGGGAGACGCACCATGGCCACCCCCTTCACGGTCTACACGGCGGGCGACGCGACCGTACTGACGAATGCACTCCTCGCGCCGGACGCCGGCATTGCGATCCTCCCGGGTTCGATTGCACTCGTG
>Ga0116141_10005254_pt1 | contig 10846 bp, 10 predicted proteins | sample AD_UKC097_MetaG_FD_89744 | JGI IMG/M metagenome (GOLD analysis project Ga0116141, IMG submission 89744) | Active sludge microbial communities of municipal wastewater-treating anaerobic digesters from USA - AD_UKC097_MetaG | ecosystem: Engineered > Bioreactor > Anaerobic > Digestate | place: USA... | reverse complement strand
GGCCGTTCTGGGGGCCTACCACGGTGCGCGCCGGCAGATGGCTCGGAGCATGGCTCCTCTGGTGGGCGACCCGCCGGAGGAGAACGTCTCGAGGATCCCGCTCTCCCGGCGGATCGAGGACCTCATCGTGCAGATGGGGAGGATCGAGGACAGACAGATCGACGACGGGCGTGAGACAGCACGGCTCCGGGAAGACCTTACCCGGTACGCGCACGACACAGCCGGCCTGAAGGACCTGACGCGGGAGCACTCCGAGCGTCTGCGAAAGCTCGAGGTTCGAGCCGACAACGTCGAGAACGTGTGCGGGATGCGCCATCGCGCCGAGTCGGTGCCGGGCAGCACCGGTGGGAGTCCGTCGTGAGCCCCGAGATGGCCGACCGGATCGTCCTCGTGGTGGCGCTCGCGCTCTGCGCCGTCGTCGGCGTGCTGGCGGCGTGGGTGGGGCGGCTCGAGGAGCAGATCCGTGATCTGAGGAGGGCCGTGGGAACCCCGGCGGGCCAGCGGGAGAAGCCGCTGGAGTCGACGCCAGAGGCCCCGCGGCCGGCCTCTCCCCCCGGGGAGAAGAAGCTGCATCGGCGCCCGGTTTCGCTCGCCTCTCAGGCCGGCGTGCGGGCGCGGGCCGAGGCCATCCTGCGTGAACGGCACCGGGCCGATCGTCTGCGTGAGAACGGGGGCGTGGCGTGAGCGACCCGCGCGGATCCGGCGTCCTCGAGCAGGGAGACGGCCCGGGATGGGTGCCGCTCTCTGAGGAGCAGGAGGCCGGGATCAAGCGCTGGGTAGCGGAGGTCGACGAAGCGGAGCAGGAGGAGACGCTCGAGGACCTCCGGCGCTGCCGCGAGGCGCGCGAGGCGTGGAACTGCCGGCTCCACATGGCGTGGGATCCGACGACGGGGCAGTTCTACGACGCGGTCCAGGTGCTCCTCGAGGACGGCGACGTGGACGAGGAGGACCTCCCCGCCCACTACACCGATCCGTTCTACCTCGCCTACGGGCTCGACGTCGTGGCGGTCCTGGCGACGGTGCCGTTCAAGACGAAGTTCTGGCCGGGAAACCCCGACGACCCGAAGGACCAGACCGCGGCGACCCGCGCAACGGACCTCGTGGCGTGGTTCCGGAAGCAGAACGACGACGCCCGGCTCCGGTTCCTCCAGGCGTACTACCTCTACACCGACGGGCGCTTCCTCAACCTCACGAGCTACCGGCCCGACGCCCAGAAATTCGGGACGCGGCGGGAGCCGATCTACGTCCCGAAGGAGATCGACTTGTGGCCGGCCTCCGGGCGCTGCTTCCGGTGCGGAACGAGCGTGCAGGAGGGGCAGCAGGCTCCGATCTCCTCGCCGGCCTGCCCGTCGTGCGGCGACCCTGAGGGGCTCGAGATGGGCGGGGTCTGCGAGGGCTGCGGAGCGGCCTTCCACGGGTCCTGCCCGGGCTGCGGCGCTCCGATGCCGGAGGAGTCCTGGCGGCCGGCGGTGCGCGGCGAGATGCCCGTTCCGATGGGCGAGGTCAAGATCCCCGGCGCGGGCCCGGTCTACGAGGTCTACGGCGCTCTCGAGGCGCGGTGGCCGGCCGCAGCGGATCGGGTCGAGGACTGCGGGTGGATCGACGTCCAGGTGGAGGTCGAGCGCGCGCAGGCCATCGCGGCGTTCAAGGACAAGGAAGACGCGATCCGGCGCTCGAGCTACCCGGCAGCGACCGTGCTCCAGGAGGCGCGGTACGTCCGGGAGGCGGTCTCCGCGAGCCCCTACGGGCTGACGGAGCGCGAGCGGCGGGTGACGTACCGGCGGCGGTGGATCCGCCCGGAGATGTTCTACGACATGCCGGACGGCGAGCTCCGCCGCTGGCTGATCGAGACGTTCGAGGAGGGGGCGCTCTTCGTCTTCGTCAACGACGTGCTCGTGAGGGCGCGGCCGGAGAACCTCCTCGATCGGTGCCAGATCGCCACGGCCTACCCGGGCCTCGGCTCGGCGCGGCCGGCGATCGGGACCCCGGTGCTGCATCTCCAGTACCCGCACGACGAGATGTTCAACCTCCGGATGGACGGGCTCCGGCAGGCGCTCCCGGCCATCATCGCGAACCCGAACGTCGTCAACATCGACGCGATGAACGCCGGCCGGACGCGGCCCGGCATGTGATATCCGTCCGAGCCGGTTCACGGGGAGTCGCTCTCGCAGGCGATGAGCCCGACCCCGACCCCGAACCTCCCGAACGACCTCTATCGCCTTCAGGAGCTCATCCCGGGGCAGCGGGCGCAGCACGCGAGCGGCATCGTCCCTGCGCTCTGGGGCGGGCAGATGGGCGGGGCCGGGGAGACGGCGAGCGGCTACGCGATGATGCGGGAGCAGGGCCTTCAGCGGATGCGGATCCCGCTCGGGTCCATGAAGCTCGCGAACGAAGGCTCCGACCTCCAGGCGATTCGGCTCTTCCAGCGCTGGCACGAGGAAGACGTGACGGTGCCGCAGGAGGGGCCGGGCGGGACGGTGAAGACCGACACCGTCACGGTGGACGAGCTCGAGGGCGAGATCCAGATCCGCTCCGACCAGGACATCCCGATTCCGGCGACCCAGGCCGAGAAGGTCGAGCGGTTCTTCCGTGCGGTGAAGGAGGACGGCCTCCGGGACCTCCTTCTGCACCCCGAGAACGAGGGGTTCATCCAGTCGAGCCTCGGGGACGACTCGCTGAAGCTGCCGGGGCAGGCGAACCGGGAGCAGCAGCGGCTGGAGATCGACCGCCTCCTCCGCGGGGAGATGGTCGAGGTGAACGTCCTCCTCGACGACCACCAGGGCCACATGGACGCGATTCTCGCGTGGTGGCCGTCGCCGGACGCCGAGAAGGAGCGGACGGCGGGGAACCCCTTCCTCGGCGCCGTCATCGAGCACTTCGCGGCGCACGCGCAGGGACAGGGCGTGAAGGCCGCGATGCTGGCCGCTGCCGCGGGACAGGGAATGCCGGGGGCGATGCCGCCTCCCGGTCCTCCTCCTCCCGGCGGCGCGCCGATGGGGCCGCCGGCATGAAGACGAAACAGAGCGGTGACGCCCGGGCCGTAAACCGGGTGGGCCTCGGAGGGTGAGATGGACAACGACCTGAGCGTGGCGCCGAGTGCGGGCGCCGATCTGACGGCAGGAGCGGAGACGCCGGCGCCGAGCGTTCCGTCCGCTTCTCCCGAGCCGGTGAGCGACGCGGACGCGATTCGCGCCGCCATGTCGGATGAGGATCCGGCCGAAGGGCTGGCGGCCCCTGCCGCCGACCCCGATGCGAAACCGACCGGCGAAGGGGCCGACACCCCGGAGGCGCCCGAAGACGCTGCCGGGGAGGAGGGGGAGGGGAAGGTCCAGGACCCTGCGGCGGAAGCCGTGGACGAGCTGGCCGACCTCGACTTCGCGAACCTGCCTACCGCTCGCAAGGAGTACCTCAAGCGGGACCCGGAGGCGCGGGCCGCGTGGTTCTTCAAGCAGCAGATGGCAGACCTCGAGTTCACGGTGCCGGAGGCCCGCGCCTACCGCGAGGTGTTCTCCTCGTCCAAGGACGCCCAGGAAGCTCTCAAGAGGGCCGTCGACTTCGGCTCCCTCGAGCGGGCCTTCGCGTCCGAGGCGCCCGACGCTCATCTCCAGGCGCTCGCCGCTCTTGGGGAGAAGTTCGGGCCGAAGGTGGACAACCTCATCCGGACGGTGGCGGAGAACCTCGACGCGGTGAATCCAGCGGTCGCTCTCGAGCGGGACGCCCAGCGGATGACCGAGCTCCTCTCTCCGGAGAGGCTCGCCCCGGCGAACGACATCGAGCGGGAGGCGCTCGACATCGTCTGGGAGATGCTGGGCCGCAAGGCGGTCGAGAAGCAGCCTCCGGGCAAGCCGGAGGACCCCAGGCTGAAGGAGCTCGCGGCGCTGAAGACGCAGCGGGCCCAGGAAGCCGAGCAGTCCCGCGTGCGCCTGAGCCGTGACGCGACGGCGGCGGGCGAGGCCGAGATGAAGAAGGTCCTCGAGGGGGCCTTCGCGGGAGCCAAGGAAGCCGGGGTGGACCCGAAGGTGCTCTCGGACATCTCGAGCGCGGTCTTCGGAGAGGTGCGGTCGCGGCTCGTGGAGCACCCGTTCTTCCAGCAGCAGTTTCAGCAGATTCTGAACGACGCGGCCCGGACGCCGGAGCAGCGGAAAGCCGACTGCGCGTCTCTGGTCTCGAGGTGGGCGAAACCCCTCCTCGTGGACCTGGCGCGGCAGCGGGTCCGCCCCTACACCCGGACGCTCGTGAAGACCAGCCAGAAGCGGATCGCGCACGCCAAGGATCTCTCGTCGCTGGCGGAGATCGGGGGCGGCCCGGCGAACGTCGGACGCCCGACCCCGGCTCTCCACGACATGAGCCTCGAGGACGCCGCGCGGACGCTCATGAGGTAACAGGAAATGGCGTTCATCGAATCCCAGGTGGCGGACCTCTACGCGGAGAAGGTCCGGAAGAAGAAGCCGCTCGTGGACCTCGTTCCGCGCGCGAGCCGGTTCTGGAAGTGGTTCGGCAAGGTGGCCGAGGTCGAGGTCACGTCGAACAACGACCTTCGGATCCCCGTGCGCGTCGGGGGAGGTGCGGCGATGAGCTACACCAACCTCGACACCGGGCGGGTCGGGCGCGGCGGGGCGCCGGGGTTCAAGCGGATGCTCTCCGCCCCCCGGGCGTTCAAGGTCGTGTCCGAAATCTCCCTCGCGGGCATCAAGCACACCGACTCGAGCGAGAAGGCGGTCGAGGACGCCTTCGCCTACGCGCTCGCGGACCACACCCGGGTCATGGCGGCCGGGTTCGACTCGCTGATCCTCAGCAAGGCCGGCGTTTTCGCGACGGTCACGACGGGGACCACGGGGAAGACCCTGACCCTCAGCGACGTCCGGCACTTCGCCGAGGGGATGCCGCTCGTCCGGTACGACCCCACGTTCGCGACCCAGCGGACGACCGACAGCGGCGACGACCCGCGGGTGACGAAGGTGAACCGGCTCACGAAGCAGATCGAGATCAGCGAGGGGTGGACGGGCGGCGTCCCGGCGACGAGCGACGTCATCATGCTCGGCGGCCTCTCCGGCAAGACCCCCGCGAAGATGTTCTCGATCTACGACTTCCACGAGAACGCGGCGACGGGGACGGTCGGAGGCCTCTCCCGCGCCACCTACGACCAGCTCCGGACGGCCAGGGCGTCGGCGGGCTCCATGCTCAACGTCGTCCACGGCTACGCGGCGCAGTACGCCCTGGCGACGAAGCGCCCGGAGTTCGACTTCAAGCGCGACGCCGTCTGGATCGGCTCGCCCGGCGCCTTCGCGGGCAACGCGCTCGACGTCACCCAGCGGCAGCAGATCTTCTTCAACGTGAAGCAGGACACGGGCACGGGCGCCCGGAAGCCGGTGGACTACTCGTTCGACATCCTGTCGGACGGGACGTTCGTCGGCATCCCGACGATGCTCTCCGCCCACGCGGCGGACGACCGGGTCGACCTGCTCATCAAGAAGAACTGGGGCAAGCAGGTCACGCTCCAGCCGCAGCCCTACGACTTCGGCGGCGGGAAGTCCCTCTTCCCGGTCATCTCCAGCGTCGACCAGACGCCGACCTTCATGCTGCTCTTCGCCCACGTCGCGGAGTTCCAGGTCTACGACGTGGACCCGGGCAGCGAGGCCTACATCGACCAGATCGCGCTCCCGGCGGGGTGGTCTTCCCTCGCGTGATGGTGATGGGGGCTGAGGCACTCGCTTCGGTTGGCGGGGGGCTCGCGGTGGCGCGGGCCTCCCGCCCTCCCTTCCTCGTCCTTCCCGGCCGGCCGGCGGAGGAGGCGGTCGCGCGTCCGCGCGGCGTTCTCCAGGTGGGTCCGGAGCGTGGCCGGAAGGCGCCGAAGAAGTGGGCGGAGTGGTGCCTGAAGCTCGGCGGCCGGAACCTCTACGGGGAGCCCGTGCTCCGAATCGTCTGGTCCGAGGATCGCCGTTCGCTCGTGGGCGGGGTCTGGGGGAAGTGGGACGGTTCGGGGAACTGGCTCGGCGAGGCGCTCCGGTACGACTCGTCTCCGAAGTACCCGGGAATGGAGGAGCGCTGGCTCCTCGAGATGTGGATGCCCGCGGAGGCCTTCGGCGGGCGGGAGTGGTGGGACGGCTTCCACAAGCGGATGACGCCGTGGGGCGAGAGCTACCTCGTCCAGCCGGTCTACCCGTCGCGGGGCGAGTACGAGTCCATCGCGACGTTCTCCGACCCGGAGACGGGCGGCTACGCGGAGCCGACGGAGAGCGACCTCCCCGGCCTCTTCGGACTCCAGAAGGTCTGGCGCGAGAAGGACCCGCTGACGCGGTTCTACGAACTGCGGGAGCGGCTCGAGCAGCAGGAGAAAGCGACGAACGCGGCGGTCGACGAGGCCGCGCTCGAGGAGGCCCGGAAGCTCCGGGCGGAGACCTACGCGGAGCTGGGATGGCGCCCGCGCGTGTCTCTGGCGGGGCTCTCGGTGCCGAGAACAGGAGGAGAAGGGTGATCACGATCTTCAGCGTCTGCCACGACACGAGCCGGGACCGCGGGGGCATCGAGCTCCACGCCTCGGACCTCGGCTACTACTGGATCGACGGATGCGGGCTGCCGGGGCGGGAGCGCGTGCCGTACACCGTCTGCCGCGTCCCGGAAACGGTCTACGACCGGATCTACGTCGGCCGGGACGCCCCGGACGGCCGGACCCACATGCTCGAGCCGATCAACGGCCGCAAGCACGCGGAGGCGATCGCGGCCCCCTACGCCCATTGGGGCGTCGGGGTGGCGGCGGGCGACGAGCCGACGCCGGGGGAGCTCGAGGCGGCGCGCTCGCAGTACCACGCCTACCTCCTCCAGATGCTCCAGGAGGGGAACAAGCTCTGGTTCGACACGCGGAACCCGGCGAGCATTCCCTACTTCGCGAAGATCGCGGCCCAGGTCTTCGGGTCGAAGGTGGAGTGGCTGGTCGAGGTCGGGAGCGGCGCGCGGAAGCGCTGCCCGAACTGCGACGCGGCCGCGCCCCAGACGGCGGCGTGGTGCGCCTGCGGGTACATCTACGACATGGCGCAGGCGGTGGCGGGGGGTTTCCTCCCGGCCATCCAGGCGCAGGCGGCGGTCATCGCCGCTGCGGCGGCTGCGGAGGCCGAGGAGCCGGTGGCGGCCTCCGGCGGCCGGCGGAAGGGCTGAGGCGGGGCCGTGGCGGAGACGTATCTCACGGTCGTCGCTGGGTGCCAGGTCCTCCTCGAGGACCTGGACGGACAGCTCTGGACGGCGAGCACGCTCCTCCGCCACATCAACCTCGCGCTCGAGGAGAGCCGCCTGAAGCTCACCGCGGCCGGCCTGAGCCGGTTCCGGGACCAGGCGAGCATCACCCTCCCCGCGGCGGCGACGGAGCTTTCCGACGCGACGACGCCCCCCCTCCCGGCGCTCTTCGCCGTGCCGATCTCCCTCCTCGAGCGGGCCTCCGGCTCAACGCTTGCCTCCGACTGGAAGGCGGTCCGGCTCGTGTCGGACATCTCCGCGACGGGCGAGCAGGGGGAGGCGCTCGCCGTCTACTCGTTCCAGGGCGGGAAGCTCCTCTTCCGCGGGGCGACGGGCGCGCGGGAGCTCCGGCTCGACTTCTGGGCCGACCTGGCGGACTTCGCGGGCTCCACGGAGGCGGTGCCGATGGACCTCCTCCTCGCGCCCATCACCTACCTGGCGTGCTCTCACGCGGTGCGCGCGACGGACCCGCAGGCGTCGGACACGTTCCGGCGCGACTACGACCGCGCGCTCCTCTTGGTGCGACAGGTAGACCACAAGCGGAAACAGGGGGAGGTCGCGCGGCAGCAGCAGCGGATGGCTGGACGCCGGCGGCGCGGGCTCCTCCCCACGTACTCGTAGGAGGTTTCGATGGCCGCAACCCTGACCCTTCTCCACGGCCCCGAGGTGGGGCAGCTCACCCGGAAGTTCACCTTCGGGATCGTCCTGAAGGACAACTACCCGAAGGACGGGGAGACGCTGGACCTCTCGTCCTTCGTCTCGGGCGCCGTCGGGGTGCTCCCGACCTCCGTGCGGACGGAGCGGTTCGCCGGCTACGAGACGTCCTACATCCCGGGGACGTCGATCGCGAACGGGAAGCTCATGGTGTTCGCCTCGCCGGGGACGGAGTTCACGGCCGGGGCCTACTCTGCGGCCCTCCTCGCGCTGACGGACGCCCGGGTCATCGTGGAGCTGCCGAAGTAGGCGATGCACGGACGCTGGATCGAGGTCCCGGTCGAGACGTTCGGGGGGCTGTGTGACGCGGTCCCTCGGAACGATCTGCCGCGCTGGATGGCGCGGACGGCGAACGACTGCGCGTGGAAGATGGGCGCGGTCGGGAAGCGGCCGGGCTTCGTCCAGTGGCTCGCCACGGCCTACGCCTACCAGAACCTCGAGCTCTTCCGATGGTCGAACAAGGGCTCCATGTTGAACCCGTCCGGGCTCGAGGTCGTGCTCGTGCGGGCACCGGCCCAGGTGATCGGCCGCGCGGCGGACGGCACGCTGCTCTGGACGGTGCCTCCGTGGGGATCCGCTCTCGTTTCGACGGCGGCGCAGTTCTACTCGAACCTCGCGCTTACGCTCTCGGACGGCGACGTGGCGAGTGGGCAGGCGTCTCTTTTTGCAGAGGGGGAGGCGCTCCCGTTGCACATCGCCCCGCCGCCGACTCAGCCGAGCGTGACGGTGCTCACCGGCGGCGGGTCGATGACCGCTGGGAGCCACACGGTCTGGTTCACCTACGAGGGGCCGGACGGCGCGATGTCGCCCCCGACCCCCTCGAGGACGGTGACGGTGGCGGCGAACGACCGACTCCAGATCGCGGCGCCGGCTCTGGCGGATCAGCTCGACCCGCTCCGCGCGATCTGGGTCTGGGTCTCCCCGGCCGGATCGACGCAGGACGGCTACGCGATCGCGCGGGAGGCCCCCGATGCCTTCCCCGTGGTCTACGGCGAGGCCGACGGAGTCCTGACGACGAACGAGAAGCTCGACCTCCTCGCGCGGCGCCGGACGCAGGCCCCGAACATGGCTGGAGCGGTCTGCGGCCCCTACAAGGGGCGGCTCTGCTACCTCGGGGTGCCGCATCGGTATCTGGCGGCGACGGGCGGATCTCAGAACACGGCGTTCCAGTACCATTCCGGAGGGGGATGGGCCTCTCCGACGACCGGCGGGGTGTTCCAGCCGGGCCGCTACCAGATCCAGTTCGACGGGGGGTCCCCGAGCCGCGGGAAGCTGACGAACCTCGGGCTCGTCGTCGACGACCTCGGGGACCTCTGCCAGCGGGGGATCTCGACGTTCGAGAATGCACGCTGGGGTATCCGCTTCGCTGCGTCACGGTCTATCGGGCTCACGAACGCCTCCCTTCGCGTCGGAGCGGAGGGGACCGCCGGGACGTGGTCGGTGGACATCCCGGCGTCGAGCCTCGAAACCTACGCCAAGGTGTTCGAGGTGTGGGCCGGTGCGGGCGCGTGGTCGAACGACATCAAGATCTTCGTCGAAGGGATCGGCCCCGGCGTGAACGGCAAGGCGTTCTTTGTCCATCTCTGCGAGGTGTGCGACCCCGGCTCGAGGTCGGCGGACGAGACGGCGTGGTGGAGCCAGCCGGCCTTCGCGCGCGAGGTCGACCAGAGGAACGGCGCCGTGACGGTGGCGGTCGGCTCCGGCCAGAAGCTGCGCGGCGGGTTCGAGCTCGGGGATCGGTTCTTCTACGCGCTCGACCGTTCGATCTGGGTCACGGCGCACAACGGGGGCGAGCCGTCCTCCTGGCCGATCGAGAAGGTGGCGGACGGCCCGGGGGCAGCGTCCTACCGAGCGCTCGCGGCGACCCGGGATTGGGCCGTCATGGCGAACGAGCTGGGGTGCTGGATCTTCACGGGCGGCGCCGTGGCCGACGACCAGAACCTCGCCCGGGAAATCCCGGAGACGTGGGCGCGGATCGCCTGGGCGGAAGCGGGACATCTCGTCTGGGTCCAGGTGATCGAGAGCCTGAAGCAGGTGTGGATCGGCGTCCCGCTCGACGGGGCCACGACCATCACCCACACGCTCGTCCTCGACTACCAGGAGGGGCTCGGCCCGGGGCTCTCCTCGGGGGGCGTCGGCCGCCGCTGGTCGGTCTGGTCCGTCGCGTCCCACGGGCGCGCGCTGGAGTTCCGGGACCACACGGGCGAGGAGCTCGTCCTCATCACGAAGGGGGGCGAGAAGATCCTGAAGCGAGACGCGGCGACCTTCGCGGACGACGGCGCGGCCTACGGGTGGACCTGGGAATCCGGGTCGATCGGACCGGACGGCGGCGGGCTCGGGCTCTTCCGGCGCCTCCTCGTCTCGGCGGAGGGGAGTGGGTCCCTGGGCCTGGCACTCGTGAAGGCGAGCGGCGAGGTGAAGACGCTGATCTCCCCGACGCTCTACTCCCCGCGGCGCGGCGACCAGGTCGCGCTCCTCTCTCTCTCGGACGAGCGGGTGTCGATCCGGCTCTGGCAGAGCGCCGTGGCGGCGACGCGGGCCTGGGTGAACCGGGTTTCGCTCGCGTGGATGCGTCGGCCCTTCGCGGACGTGAGGCCGCACAACCCATGAAGCGCTACGTGCTGATGGAGATCGAGAGGGCCCGCGGGGACGCCGCGGTCCTCGAGGCGCTCCGCTCCGTGGGGCGGGCGATCAACGACCTCTCTTCCCGGCTCCAGGTGGGGGAGGTGACTCTCGAGGACGGCGTGGCGGTGGTGACGGTGCCGGGGCTCCAGGCGGGGACGCGAATCGTGGCCGGGCATCTCGTGCCGGCCGGGACGCCGGGGCCGGTCTACGCGGACCCGGCGGAGTACGACGTGCCGCGCGAGCGCGCGGTGATCCGGTCGACGTCAGGCAGCGACCAGAG
>Ga0116141_10005252_pt1 | contig 10851 bp, 11 predicted proteins | sample AD_UKC097_MetaG_FD_89744 | JGI IMG/M metagenome (GOLD analysis project Ga0116141, IMG submission 89744) | Active sludge microbial communities of municipal wastewater-treating anaerobic digesters from USA - AD_UKC097_MetaG | ecosystem: Engineered > Bioreactor > Anaerobic > Digestate | place: USA... | reverse complement strand
TCGGGAGAAATATGACCTTGTGAACCCGCTTCTGTATCGGAAGAAGGACTGAGAAACGCTGATGAAGATCCTGTATGTCGATCATTTTGATTCGGACAACAGCAACTATTTCTGGCTGGATGCCTTCCGGAAAATGGCGCGTGTGTCGATTTGCGAGTATTACGCCACGCCGCCGGAGGGGATCATCCATTATGTCCGGAGTTTCCAGCCGGATCAGATTCATTTCGGCGGAAGCGTGAAAAAAATCTCTCTTGATCTGCTGAAACAGCTGAAATCGCGGTTCAATCCGTCAATCTCGCGATGGTATGGAGATCCGAATATCGAATTGTATAATCAATTGTATTTGCCGACGGTTCCTCTGATAGACGCGATGTACGTGGCAATCGGTCAGTTGGCGGATGATGGCCCGTGGAATGTCCGTCTGATGTTCCATCCGACAATTGAACCGGCGAAATGTGCGGATGACTACCCGGCTCAGGATATGGATGTATTGTTCATCGGGAATCCGTACAATGAATATCGCATTAACACAGTTCGCGCGGCATCGGAGGTAGCGAAGGTCGACGTGTATGGAAGGGGCTGGGAGGAGCACGGCTTCTCCTCTCCGGGATACGCGGACTGGCGGACAAACCACGAATCGATTTCAGGATCGAAGATCGTATTGAATATTATTGACGAGCCGTTTCTTTTTATGCGGAAGTATTTCTCGTCTCGTTTGACATTGACACTGGCATGTGGGGCTTTTTGCCTTTCGAACAAGACAGCCGGATTGGAAACGACATTTATAGATGGGGAGCATTTGATTTACTTTGAGGGACATGATGACTTGAAGGAGAAGATCGGTTACTGGCTGAATCCTGAGCGCGAGGCGGAACGCCGTGCAATCGGACGACGGGGCAGGGAATTGGTATTGAAAGAATATACCTATGACGTCATTGCCCGATGGATGATTGACGCAACGGCGGCTCTGAAGGAAAGGCAAGAACCGCCATATCTATTGAGAGATGGAATGTGAAAGTCAGGGAACGGGATGCTCCTGAAACGCGCGGGAAAGATCGCTCTGAACACGCAACGGATCGAAAGCGTGTTCGATGTGCCGGGAGAAAGTCGCGGCGCGCTCATTCCAGGTGTGAGACAGCGCAATTTGCTGGCCCCGTTTGCGTAACATCTCCCTTTCGGCTGTTCCGGGGGAGTATTTCCGGAAAATAGCCTGCAACTGCGAGGCGGTGGAGAATTGGGGAACGGTGTCTCCAAATATTTCCTGAATACCTGGATTAGTGTCGGAAACGGGGAATCCTCCTGACGCGAGAATATCGAATATTTTCACGGCGACAAAACCGTAACGACGCATATCCTCATGATGATCGTTAATGGCGAACGCGCTGCCGGCGTACAGCCGATCAAGGCGCTGATTCTCATAATACAGCCCGCCGATGCGCTCCGGCGGCAGATGCTGCTCCCAATGATCTCCCCACACAAGAAACGGATGCCCGCTTTCGAGAAGGCATTTCACGGCATTCCGCATGTCGGCCTGCGGACGGGCGTTTCCGATAAACACGGCCGGATAGCGGATCTCTGTGGCCGGATAGGGTTCCCTGGAGGTTGCGCCGATCATCAATTCCGATGGAAATCCGATGCTCTGAAGGTGTATCCGAAATGTATCCGAAAGAACAAAGAGATGATCGTATTGCGCAAGATACTGCGGCTGAGCCATGTCGGGATGGCTGTAAATCCAGGCAATATTGTATGTCTGCCTGGGCAGGGTTGCCGGAAATCCGAAAAGGTGGATCACAATGTCGGGCTGTATCCGGGTAACGGTGTGCCCGGAGAGACCCAGGCAACGAGTCAGCTCGTACTGCACCCAATAATCGCCCCAGAGAAGTTTCCTGAATTCATCCTTGGAGTCATCCGACGCGGAGTAAACCCGAATGGTCAGCGGCTGACCGGCTGCGAGTTTGCGGGAAAGATTCAGCCGCTTGGCCAGCGTGAAGAATTTCCGGGCGAGATCGAGTCGCTGCGACCGGGCGAATCTGTCGGCGATGCGGGCCAGGTCTTCGGGAGACATCTTTTCTGGGGAGGAAGCGGCGTTCATATCGGTTTCGACCCTGGCAGTTGAGTTCTTCGATCATCGCACAATTCCGAAAATCCCTGCAAGGCTGCGCATTCCTCCATGAACGCGAATATGTTACGCTAGGTCTCAATTCTTTTTGCCGTTCTGAAGGTCCGATGTCCCACTCCAATCCAGCCTCACCGTGGATCTCACTGGCGGATTTTGCGCCGCGATGTCTGGACTTGAACCTGGAATGGCTGCGTGTCACGGAACCGGAGTTCGTGCGGGACATTCCGCGTCTGAAGAACCGGCGGGACATTCTGCTCCAGCCGACCGGCGATTATTTCCGGTGCAAAACGGTCACCGGGGCGGAGCGTTGGATTTTCGGACAATCCGGCGTCGATGCGGAAATCAAGCGATATGAGCAGGCACTGCCACGGATTCTGCCGGAGTGCCGGAATCTCTTCTTGATGGGGGCAGCGTTGGGGTATCCGCTGGTTTGGATACGAAGGTATTTCCTGGATCATCCCGGCGTTCGTGTGATTCTGTGCGAACCCGATCCCAGCCTTCTGCTGGCGGCGTTTTGTGTCGTGGATCTTCGTCCGTATCTGTCCAGCCCGCGATTTTTCTCCTACCTGGGGCCATGGACCAATCAAGACCTGGAACGCTTCCTGTCGCGCGCGGGCCTGGCCGAACCGGAACGCACGCGCGTTCTTGTCTGCTCCGGCGACACGCCTGATTCAAACAACATTTCCACGGTCGAGAAGATTCCTGTTCTGATTCACTCTGTTGCTCAGAAGAACACAGAGCGCTGGGATCAGGTTGCCCGGCAGTGTGGCGTGTCTCAAGGTCGGAGCATCCGCCGAGTCCTGTTCCTGAATGCCTGGTCGGCGCTTCCATCCGGGATTCACATTCGCGCAATTCGGGAAGCGTGTGCCCGCATCGGTCTTGAGGTATCCCAGTTCGATACCACTCGCCTGCTCATGGAGCGCGAGCCGGAAGCGTATCGGTCCCGCATCGCTGCCGACCTGCTGGATCGGATGGAGTCTTTTCAGCCGGATGCGCTGGTATCGCTGGGATACAACCAATTGTCGTTCTTTCAACCGGAGATCTGTGAGCGTCTGGAGATTCCGCTGTTCCAATATGTCACCACGATTATCTATCGCCGACGGGACTTCCTCGAAACGGATCGGGTGATTGTGGCGGAGCGGAATCTGATCGAGCGTCTGCAACGGCTTGGTGCGTCCAAGCCAATCTTTCGATCCATGGCCGCTGATGATCTTGAACCGCCACAGGGTCTTGCGGAGACCGGCAAGGTCATATTCGTCGGCAACAGCCTTGCGCCGGACCCGAACAAACGCAGACGGTTAGAGGAGAAATGGCGCTCCCGCCCCGGATTCCTCGATTCCCTGAATGAGATGGCCGAGGAAATCTCTCATCCGGAGTCCGAACACGACCTCTACGAGATGATGACGAATCGGTTCCAGGGGATTGACGAGGATGAAGAGTACGACATTTTCGACTACCTGTTGTGCGAGAGTTCGGCGCGTCGCCGCATTCGAATCCTGGAGAGACTGATTCCCCTGGGGCTGGAGATCTACGGCGGCGATTGGGACTACACGTTGCCGCCGGATCACCCGTTACGGGCCTGCCTGCGCGGTGTCCTGCCGCCGGACCAGGTTCCCGCGATGCACTGTGCCGCATCCGTTGTCGTGAACATTCATTCCGTGGGACACCTGACAGGGCCGAACATGCGGTTCTTCAACATCCCCGGCGTGGGTGGGGTCCAGGTCTCGGATGCCGGACATGAATTTGAGCGATATATGACGGATGGAATGGAAACACTATTCTTTCGTTCGGAAGAGGAATGTGTGGAGAAAGTCCGCTGGTTGCTGAATCATGACGCGGTGCGTCGGCAGATGCGTCATGCCGGGCGGAACCGCGTGCTTCGCGACCATACGTATGACCGCTGGATTACGGACGTTTTCTCGGCCTTCGGATACCGCCTCCCCGACTGACCATTGGGGAGCGTAGTGCGGTGGCGGGTATTCGGAGTATCTTTGCAACCAAGTCCTCATGGAGGTTCTTCAATGGCAGGATTAGAGCATGGAACAGCGTACGGGAAAGAAATCATTGAGCGGATTTACGATGCCCGCATGATTCGCACCTGGTATCGCGATAAACCCGAAGGCTGGCGGTTGATTTCCGGCCTGTGGAGTCCGTTGTACATTCAACTGCGTGCGCTGACCGCGCATCCCGATATTCTACGGCTGATCGGCGAACGAATGTCGGAAATGATTCGGTCCCGCATTCCGGAGGCTACCCAGCTGGTCGGAGTGGCGTTTGCGGGGATTCCCATCGCCGTGGCGACTTCCCTGATGGGCGATCTTCCCAGCGCAATGACCCGCAAACTTCCCGGTGTCCGCTCTCTGTCGGATCTGGATAAAGCCGTTGCCGAATACGGTGAACACGCCTTGATCGAGGGGGAACTCAAGTCCGGCGACCGGTTAGTCATTGTGGATGACCTTGTTTCGGGATTCGATTCCAAATTGATCGCGGCGGCACAGGTCACTCGTGAGGTCGAGCGCCGGGCGCTGGATAATGTAACGGCGAATCATGTCGCGGTAGTTTTCGACCGGGAACAGGGCGCGCAGCAGGCCGCGGAACAGTCGGGAATGCACCTTCACGCCCTGATTCGCTTCCGATCTGAGGGGCTGGATTGGCTGAAAGACCGCATGTCGCCCCGCGAACATGAGGTAATCCGCAATTACCTGGAGAATCCGCAGGCGTTTCAGAGCGGGGATGTCCAGGAAACCCTGATCCGGGAGGCCGAGTCTGCATGAGTGCCCTTGGAGTGCGGCAGCGCAGCGGCCGCCTTCTTCGGTCCTTTCTCTTCCCGAAAGGACTGGGGTGAGGGCAACTCGAATTCGGGGGCTGATCCTGGTCCGATTCTGTGCTAAGATATGTCCAAGAGGAGGTCGGAAACATGGCAATTGTCGAACGCGGTGTTGTGCAGGGGCCGAACATCGTTTTCCCAAGGACGCTCTCCTTGCCGGAGGGCACCGAAGTCATCGTCCATATTGAGCCGGTGATTTCGGCTCCGTCCAAAGAAGCACGTTTCGATGAGGCGGATTTCATGCAGCAGCCCTGCTTCGGGATGTGGAGAGACCGCCCGGACATGGATGACGCAGTCGCCTGGGTCAGAAAGGATCGTGACTCTTGGAATCATCGGCTGACAGGCGGGGTCTGATCGATACGGATATTCTGGTTGATGCGCTCAAGGGAAACGAACGCTCAAAACAGTTTCTGTATCAGCAACGAACAGGGGGAACCATTCAGATCAGTGTCATTACAGCCATGGAATTGATCCGTGGATGCCGGAACGCGGGCGAATTGAGATCTCTGCTCGATTTTCTGGATACATTCAGCGTGTTGCCGATTGGCCCGGTGGCGACCCAAAAATCCTACCAATGGATGGTCTCTTATTCTTTAAGCCATGGTCTCCAAATTCCCGATGCACTCATCGCGGGAACGGCGGTTGAACACGACTTGACCCTGTTCACCGGCAATACACGCCATTTTCGCATGATTCCGGAAATTGTTGTTGAACAACCGTACTGATGCCCTCAGCTTCCCTTCTCATCACTTGGCGAAAGGCTGAGGTTTGAGAACGGCATGTAGCAAGATAAAAAACCGGGAAGCCGATACTCGACTTCCCGGTCTGTTTTGCATCATCCGGTCTTGGAAGAATCAGGAAAAATCCACGCCCTCGATGGCTCGGATGGTGTCGCGGGCGATCACCAGCTCTTCGTTGGTTGGAACCACCCACACCCCCACATTCCCCGTCGAGATCTTTCCTTCAACCGTATTCTCCATCTTGTTCAATTGCGGATCGACTTCAATCCCCAGGAATTCCAGGTTTTTCATGGAAAGATCGCGAATCAGGGGCGAATTCTCGCCAATCCCGCCCGTAAATATGACATGATCTAATCCGCCCATGGCCGCCGCGTAAGCGCCGACATACTTTTTAATGCGATAACAGAACATGTCGATGGCGATCTGGGCACGATCCTGTTTTTTCTCTTGGGCGGCCATAATGACCTCGCGCATGTCGTTGGAGACACCCGATATTCCATACAGCCCGCTGTGCTTGTTCATCATCGCATTCACTTCGGCGACCGAGATTTCCTCCTTGGCCATCAGGGTCAGGGGCACAGAGGCATCCAGGTCGCCCGTGCGGGTTCCCATCAGGAGTCCTTCCAGCGGGGTGAATCCCATCGTGGTATCAATGGATTTGCCGTGGTCGACAGCGGTCATACTGCACCCGTTTCCCAGATGGATGGTGATGACACGCAGCTGGTCCCGGTTCACTCCGCACAACTGCCCCAGCCGGTACGTGACATATCGGTGCGAGGATCCATGAAAGCCGTACCGGCGGATGCCGTGTTTCTGATAGATGGCATACGGCAGACCGTAGAGATAGGCATGAGGCGGCATCGTCTGGTGGAAGGCCGTATCGAACACCGCCACTTGCGGGATATTCGGAAACAGCTCGTACGTGGCGTTATATCCGCGCAGATTGTGCGGATTGTGCAACGGGGCAAATTCCACGCATTCCCGGATGTTTCTCAACACCTCGTCGTTGATCACCTGGGACTTCTTGAACTTCTCGCCCCCGTGGACCATCCGGTGTCCCACGGCCTGGATCTCGCCGGCATCGCGCATCACGCCGGTTTTCTCGTTCGTCAGGCACTTGATCGCGTGGCGGATGGCCGCGATATGGTCCACGACCTCGACCGGTTCCTTTTCAGGGGGGGGGAGCTTGCTTTGCCTCTGCGGAAGAAACAGCGGATTCTCTTGCACAACCTGGTAGGAGGAAATCGACGGGACCAGGCCGATCTTCTCAACGGATCCCCGCGCCAACACGATTTCCTGCTGTTTTTCCATCTTCTCCAAATCGGTGTCGACCAACTGGTATTTCACCGAGGAACTGCCGCAATTCAAGACGAAAACCTTCATGACAATAATCTCCTATTCTCTCTTATTTTCATGGTTGTATGTGAAGAATCCGCGACCTGTTTTTACCCCAAGATGCCCGGCTCGAACCATCTTCTTGAGCAGAGGGCACGGACGATACTTCACGTCGCCCAATTCACGGAACAGATGCTCGGATTGCGCAAGAATCGCATCAAGACCCATCTCATCCGCCAGGTGCAACGGTCCTTTCTCCATGCCGCAGCCTTTGCTCATGGCCACGTCGACATCCGCTGCACTGGCCACGTTCTCCATAACCACATACATGGCCTCGTTGATAAGGGGAATGATAATCCGTGTAGTGGCATATCCGGGCCATTCATAAACCTCGATGGCCGTCTTTCCCATCACCTCCGCCAGTTCGCGTGCCGTCCGGAGCGTTTCATCGCTGGTTTCCAGTCCACGGACCAGTTCCACCAGCGGTTTCTTTGGTACAGGCGGCTGAAAGTGCATCCCCAGGAACTGCGTCGGCCTCCCGCTCTGAGTGCCCAGAAAAGTGATCGAGATGGTGGACGTGTTTGTCGCGATCACAGCCTCTGGCGGGCACACCTGGCTGACCTCACGAAACACCTTGGCCTTTTTCTCGGTGCTTTCGACGATAGCCTCAATCACAAAATCCACCTTCTCAAATCCTTTGTACGAATCGGTGGTTTTGATGCGAGACAAGATTGCCCGCTTCTCACTTTCGGTGATCCCCCATTTCGCGATCTCTTCATCCAGGGATGTTGCAATGCCGTGAACGGCCCGTTCGCCCAGAGCCGCCGTCGGTTCCTGGAGGATGACATTGATGGCGCTCTTGGCGGCCACCTCGGCGATCCCGCCGCCCATGGTTCCGCCGCCGATAATCCCGATGTTTCTGACAGTCATGATCTTGATCTACTCCTATTCTTGCTGCAATTCGATTCCGTTGTTCCCGCGAATGACATTACACCGCCTGGGCTTGCGCGGCCGTAATGGCGATGACATTGGCGATATCCCGAGCGCAGCATCCCCGCGAAAGGTCGTTGACCGGCTTGGCAAATCCCTGCAGCAGTGGTCCATACGCTTCCGCGTGTGCGAGACGCTCCGTCAGTTTGTAAGCGATGTTTCCCGAATCCAGGTCCGGGAAAATGAGGGTATTCGCTCTGCCCGCGACGGTGCTGTCGGGGCATTTCCGTTTTGCGATCTCCGGGATGAGGGCCGCATCGCCCTGCAGTTCCCCGTCGATCTTCAGCTGGGGATCTTTTTCCCGCACGATCCGCAAGGCTTCCCGAACCTTGTCGATACGAGGATGCTCTGCGCTGCCGTATGTGGAGAACGACAGCATGGCCACAATGGGTTCCGCGCGAAGCAGCGCCACGGTGGAACCCGCCGTCGCCATCGCAATGTCCGCCAGCTGCTCCGCTGTCGGATCGGGAACCACGCCACAATCCCCATACATCAACGTGCTGTTGATTCCAAACGGGCTGTCCGGTAGAACCATCATGAAGCAGGAGGAAACCGTCTTGATTCCCTTCTTCGATCCGATGACATGAAGGCTGGTTCGGACTACCTTGCTGGTCGCCGTGATCGCGCCCGCCACCATGCCGTCGGCGCCTCCCTGGTTGACCATCATCGCGCCCAGGTATAGCGGGTCTTTCATCAACTCCGCCGCTTCCTCTTGGGTCATGCCCTTCTGTTTCCGTTTCTCATAGAGGGCCTCTATCCATTGATCCCGGTCGGGATTGGCAGCGGGGTCCCACAACTTGGCCCCTGAGATCGACACGTTCTCCTTCTTGGCAAGCGCCTGCATCGCATCCGGATTCCCGATCAGGATGACATCTGCGATCTGTTCCTGCAGCGCAGTGGCCGCCGCCTGGATAGTCCGAGCATCTTCCGTTTCCGGCAGGACAATGCGCTGCCGATTGGCTCTCGCGTTTTCCTTAATGATATCGAGTGGGTGTGGCATTGAGCGTAGCTCCCTTGTTCTATAGTGGGTGGTTCATTATGGCCTTCAATGCGGGTGAGGCGTATGGTCCGTGACCCGTCCCTTCCGTTTTTTGACCTGCTTGACCAGTCTTTCCAGGGCAACATCAATGCAGGTCGGCAAATCCTCGCCCCGTTCCTCGGCAAACAGGTCCTGTCCGTATGCATGGGCGGATACTTCTACCCGCCGGTCCGGACGCTCGTATACGATCACGACGTGCATCTCCGAAATCACCCCGGAGATCCTTTCCAGTTTTCTCAGTTTCTTATCCAGATGTTCCTGCAAGTCGGGTGTGATTTCTCCGCCTCGGTTTGTCACGCTGATTTCCATGTCACAGCCTCCCGACGGTTTGTTCTTTCCCTGTCGAACGACTCGCTTGAGTATGGCTCAGGGTTGGTGAATAGCCCATCCGCCTACCCCCACCTGTCCTTCGTTTGCGATGATTTCCACCTCGGTAGTTTCTCCGAGTTCCACTTGAACCGCCTCGAAATCTTTCGGATCGTCTGTCGCCGGATCGCTGCTTTCTCGAGGCCCGTTGTAGCACTCCGGTAGGATGGGATCGACAAACGATTCCGAATACGGATTTTCCGCGAAGGGGCCGACTGCTGCGCTTCCATGAAACAACGGGTTGATCGGCTCGACCTCGACTTTGTACAACCCGTACGGAAGCCCGTAGATTTCAAACTCACCGGTTCCCCCAATCAAGAAGTCGGACACACAACTGATCGCCGTCATGTAGGGATCGTCCATTTTCCGTGCCATAACGCTTGCCCCCTGGACCGGATACCCGGACCGGCGGATGACGGTTCCGGCAATTCCCCCCATTGACGACCAGAAACTGTCCGCCGGATACAGCCAGGACAGGGAAAAGATATCATCCGGATTCAGGTCGGCAAGGCTGGAGTCATCGTCCGAACGAATGGGAAACATGGTGGGTAGATACCGATCGTTTTCTGTGTCCCCATCATTCCAGAACGAATGATTCAGTTGGCTATGGCTCAATCCGAGAAAATGCCCAACCTCATGGACAATGGTCGCCAGGAGCGCCTGTTTGCCCTGTTCTCCCGATGCGCAGTTCATCCCGTTAATGATGATGTCCGCTCCGATGATTCTTCCCCCGGTCTCCACATACGACTGGGTAATTCCCAAATAGGTGTATCGTGCGCCAACCCCCTGCAGCAAGTCAATAATCAGCCCGTCCGTGTCCAGAACCACAGGATTGATATCATCGGCAGGGATTTGCAGATGTTCGTGGGCATTCTCGTCCGACACATCGTCGCCAAGAAAACCGTCATGCTGGAACGATACAGTGGAGGTCGGCACGGATTGCCAGATCCGAAAAGCCATTCGAACCTGCTCGACCGCTTCGGCGTTGGAAAAGGGGCCGAGAGGCCCCTGATCCACTCGGTAAAAGATTTTGCCGCCGTGTGTATCCCAATGAACCGGATCGCCGGAGTCCGTTACCTGGAATCCACCCGCTTCCACCAATCCGGTCGGCAGCACACTGAGAAATGCAAAGATCCATCCCATGCGCCTGACAACCATCTGCAAATTCATCAATATCCGTCCAAGACCACTCGGTATTTCCATGGGTCCTATCTGTCCCATTCGTCCCATTTCCCCCCGTCCTCCACCAGACAAAGCCGGATCGCCGACACGAAAAGTCCCAATCGCCTGCGATCCGGCGATCCCAGAAGACGGTTCGGCGACCACGGATTTCTCACAAAAATCTCCAGATATTCCAGCGATTGTCCCGGTTCCGGAGGGACATACCGTCGAATGTGCCACGCGTCCGAAGAAATTTCCATTTGGGTGACCTGTC
>Ga0116141_10005251_pt1 | contig 10851 bp, 3 predicted proteins | sample AD_UKC097_MetaG_FD_89744 | JGI IMG/M metagenome (GOLD analysis project Ga0116141, IMG submission 89744) | Active sludge microbial communities of municipal wastewater-treating anaerobic digesters from USA - AD_UKC097_MetaG | ecosystem: Engineered > Bioreactor > Anaerobic > Digestate | place: USA... | reverse complement strand
TTTTTTATAGGCACAATCTTTTTTGAGTCAAGAGGGAAAAATTAAAAAAATTATTTCAATTAAATCAGTCAGGTATTGCTTCGTGAAGTTCGTGGATGAAATACCACTGATCAGGATAAGTTGAAATTCTTTTACCGAGTGAATCATAAAAACTCTGAATGATATTTCCTTTATTAATAGAATGTCTGTCAAGTTCAAGACGATATGTGTCGTCGCCGGTTCTTACAATGAAAGGTGTTACAACAAGAAGCTTTTCATCATTCCATTTCTGCAGAATGATGTCCATGCCTGACCCACCCATCACTTTTTTGCCTAACAGATTGACTTCATTGGAAAATTTATTGTTCTCGTCAAACACATTTGAAAGTATTCCGCCTCTTAAAAGAGTGCTGAACATTTCGTAAGCGACATCACAGTCAGGGTCTGCGATGTTTATCAGTTTTGTTTTTCCTGTTCCGTATTTTTGGGCTATTGTTTTCGAACCGTTCTTTATCATTGAACCCACAGGTTCCGGGAATTTTCCGACAGAAGCAATGTCAAAACCGTTCACCATGAAAGTTATGCTCATGAAATACGATGCCCCGAAATGGCTTTGAGCCGCAAAGACCGCTTTCTTCTGATCACGGGACTCTTTTATCATTTCAAAACTGGTGCCTGTCTCAATCCTGTTCTTAGCTATCCAGAACATTTCATAGTTTTTTGTTAAAACGAACAGTTTTTCAAAATAATGGACAGCAATCCCTTTTAAAGCACTGTCGAGACCTTTCCCAGTTGACGGAAGTCCCATATATTCAAGATTTTGAGCAATTCTTTCAATTTCGCCATTATTCTTTTCAAAATATCTCATTGTCTCATCAACAATGTAGGATTTACTGAATTTAAAAGAATTTTTTGCCACAAAATTAAGATTTTCCTTGTTTAAAAGAAATTTTCCTACACTCAACTTCAGCCTCTCTCGATAAATTCTCTAAGTTCAGCAGGTAAGGGCACTTTTTCATTTTTATCGTTCCTGAGCTCAAGATCAAAACAGATCTGTACACCTATTTTGTCCGTCCCTTCGATCCCCATTGTCTCAAAAAATACAAGCCGTCCGTCAGAGGTCAGGTCAGCAGTAAGATTTATATCAAGAATTTCTCCAACTCTTGCTGAATTAAAAAACCGTATGTTAAATTCAGGATAGACCCAGTGGGTAAAATTCTTTGTAGACCTGCAGACCTTGTCAAGAAATTCAAAAAGTGTTTCTTCACAAAATCTTAAATAACTTGCATGGAATGTAACTCCCTGAAGGTCTGTATCTTCAGTGTAAACCCTTATTTTATGAAAAAAATGAGAAGGTTTTTTCTTCAAAGAGACGGCATATTTTGATATGTCGCAAATTACAGGAGGATCAGCAGGATCATTTATTTCAGCAGGAATATCAATGAGTTTTCCATTATCATCGAGCTGAACCAGTTCAACTATGGCATCGATCGTCTCTTTTCCTGTCACGCTGTTGATCAGTTGCTGGTGACAGACCATTCTGATAGAAGTTTTTCTAAAGTACCTGCTTGTAATATTGAGTTTGTCGCCTGAGAAATTATCACGGTGTTTTTTTACAGTTATTGAATAGACCTGAATGTTGTAATGGGTGAAAAGTGATTCTGTCTCGGCTATATTGAAAAGCTCTTCACCGCTATCGACCCGGCCTCTGTCCATAAGTCGCAAAAAGCAGTTCATGTCTGCAATTCCGCCGGCACTTACATCTTTGTTATATATTCTTACAAATTTGTTGTATGTTCTCGATGAAGGTTTTTCTATATCCATCTTGACTTTTATCGGAAGTGCATCATTTTTTGAACCCCATTTTTTCTTGATCGAAGCTGAGGTCTGGATACCCGACATAATTGCTCCTTCATAGCCACCACCGGACCATGTCCATGCACCGGTAAGAAAAAGATTTTCAACCGGTGTTATGTTTCTAAGCCGCTTGCTTGCGGATTGTTCAACTGTCTGTGCCAGTCCGTATACGCTTCCTCCGCAATTTGAAGTGTAACGGTTCATTGTTCTGGGAGTTGCAAATTCCATTACTTTTATATGATCTGAGAGTCCCCGGAAGCATTTATTATATTTATTTAAGAGAGTATTGAGGACTTCCTGCTTCCTGTTTTTATAAGATTCTTTATCCATGGTAAGCCAGTCGGCAGTAGGTGTCACTTCAATAAAAGTCAATACATAGTTTCCTTTCGGAGCTTTATTTATCAGGGAGTTTTCATAATTTGTACAACACCAGTCAGTAGATTCGCTGTTTCCTTTAAGAATGTTTGCATAACCTTTAAGCGGTTCATAAGAATGGTTGTAAAAAAATGTTGTATCTGGAACCCCCAGCTCAGAAGGTCTGCAGTCAAGTCCTAGATATAGACTGTAAAGAGATACAGATTTTTCCATTTTTTCAAGACGGAATCTAAAAAGGTCGCTTGTAAATTCTTTTGCAACAAGTTTAGTAAAAGTCTGATAAGGATCAACATTTGATATGACTATTTCGCTGTTAATGACTGTTCCGTTGTTAAGGACTACGCCGGTCGCCCTTCCGTTCTCAACGGTTATTTTTGAAACTTCTGAGTTGAGCATGACTTTTGAGCCCAGTTCCTCCATTCTTGAAACAAATGCTTTTGACAGTGCCGCTCCACCTCCGTCAATATCACATGTCTCTTCAAGAAAATGACTGTTGAATACACATGTGGCAAAAGTGGCATTGACAAGTTTGGGAGGAAGACCTATCAGTATCCAGAACTGACTGAGATATGCTATGAGCTTTTCATCATGCACAAATTTTGTAAGCAGTTCATGAAATGTTTTGTCGAGATAATCTTTTGTAAGAAGTTTTTCCATCGGAACATCAAAATCGGGATCGATCCATCCGCCGATAATATGCCGCCGCAAGTCTTTAAGGTGGGAGATCAATGCTATAATGTTTTCCTTTTCCTGCGGAAATTCATTGATGAGAAAATTCTCAAATGCTCCGGGTCTATTCGGAACAGTCTTTTCCCCGTCCGGAAACCGGACACTTAAGATGTTTTTTTTCTTAGTGAAACCGATCTTATCAAGAATACCGAGAGTTTTAAATACCCCGTGTATTGATTTGCCTTTAGACAATCCTCCGATATGGTGTAAAGAGATATCAAATTCAAACCCTGCTCTTTTAAAGCTGTGAGCATATCCGCCAGGCTGATTGTGTTTTTCAATTACACAGACTGAATATCCGTTCCTTGCCAGCTCGAGGGCACAGGTAAGTCCGCCAATTCCCGACCCTATAATAGTTATATCGTATTTCATTGTTTCTCCAATCCCGCAATAGTTTTAAGAAGAAGCTTTTCCATAGTGAATATCAGCTTTCCGTCCCTTTCAAATACAGCGACATCAAAGGTTGCCTGAGCCGGTGTCATGTCAACCATTCTGCAGACGACGACAGAATCAGTAGAAGATGTCTTTTCAAAAACATTGAAAGATTCTATCTCTGCCGGAATGGCCATGACATCCTGCTTTTTCATGTTCCAGGCACTTGCAACCTGAACCGCCATATCGGCAAGTACGGGGTTGAATTTAAATTCCCCCGGGATTGCAAATGAAGCTACTGCATCTTTCGTGAGCGCCACTGTACTGTAATATATTCCGTCTTCTTCAAATGTCGAAACTATTCCCCTGAAGATAGGCCCTGTTTTCAATGCATGAGAGAATTTTTCATCAAGATACTGATAAAAGTAGTTCTTTTCGCTTTTAGATCTGAATTTTTTATCTATTTCGTCAATGTCGAAATTTATCCAGTCCGGTTTTTTCGGTTTTGATGAAGTTTTTGTGTCACAAGAAGAAAAACTGAGATTTTCCAATCCTTTCCCTTCAAGTACCGGTCTGTCAAGCGGAACTATGAATGTCCGGTCTCCGCTTTTTACAAGTTCGACATTGAAGTGATCACTGTTAACCGCAAGAGGTCGTCTGAATTTTAGACCGCTAATGGAACTTCCTTTTGAAAGAAGATTCTCTGCAAATATTTCAGAAACAAATGTCCCGGGAACAACAGGAGCACCATTAACTACATGCTGATGAAGGTAGATATCTCTTTTTAAGGAGAAATTGACTTTCATCGGTTCGGAATGAGTTTCAGAAAGAGTTCTAAACGGGTTTGATGAAAGCGAATATTTAGTTACGACATCTCCTGCAAAAGCGGCTCCTTCATTGAAAACGGCAAATCTGATATGAGTCGGATCTCCAGCCGCCGTTAAAAACATTTTTACACCGTTTTCGATGTCAACCGGGATAAGTCCTGATTCTTTAAATCTTTTTGCCTCCTCTTTTGATACCATGCCTGTTCCGCTCCAGGCAGTCCAGTCAATTGATGAAACCTGAATATGCGGGTATCGAACCTTTATTGAAACGGTCATTTCGGCAAGAATATCGTTTGCAAAAGCGTAATCAGTCTGTCCGGCATTTCCAAAAAGTCCGGCAATCGAAGTGAATGCGTTGAAAAACCTGATTTTTTTCCAGTCAAGGACATCAAGCATTGCAAAAAGAGGGTTTATTTTTGTTTCAATCGTTCTGATTATATCATCCATTTCAAGATCGGGAAGCATTTTTGATCTCTGTACACCGGCGCCGTGAACTACTCCGGTTATTACAACATTTTCCTTTTTCAGCTTCGATACAAGCTTTTTTAATTCTTCAGGGTTGGAAACATCACACTTCTCATATCGTGCTTTTATACCGCTGTCACTAAGTCTTCTGAGATTTTCACTAACTTCCCACGCACTTTTTAAGGACAACGCCTCTTTTTTTGCATCTTTCAAAGAGAGTTTTCTTTCTTTCACAAGTTTCATTTCCAGTTCTCTTATCGAAGCCGTCATATTGTCACGGTCAAAAGACAATCCTTCTATTTCTGAGCCCGGTTTAGTCGTTCTTCCTGTAAGAATAAGCCGGCACCCCGTTTTTGCCGATAACGCCGCAACGCATTCAAAAACTATTCCTCTTGCACCCCCAGTTACAAGAACTGAATCATCCTTGTCGAGCTGATAATCGAGATTTTTTGAATTAATTACTTTGGAAAGAGCTCCTTTTATAGGCGAATTGTTTATGAATCCCATATCAAATCCCGAAAAACAGACATTGATGTTATCAAGAATTATTCCGTTCCAGTTTTCAGGATCTGAATTGATTATCATTACCTGCGAACCCGGAAGTTCGTTTTTTATGCTTCTGAAAAATCCCGTCGGGAAAGCCGAATAAAATTGACCATTTAATGGAACACTTTCAAAAGCGCTGTTTTTTGCGACAGGGACAATGATCCTTTTGGAATTTTCAGAAATTGTTCCGTAAAACATCTTAAAAAGCTCAAAAAGCTCTTTTGTCGTTTCATAGAATATCTTGTCATTTTCACTATTTCTCTCTGCACTTACCAGATCGTGATGGGCGAGATAAATAATAGTGTCGCACTCATTCAGAAGCTTTTGTGATTTTTCGGGCTCTTTTTTCAAAAAATCGGCGGGTGTTTTAACAGAACATTCAATTCCGAGTTTTTTCAATCCGTTTTTTAAACCTGATGCATGGTCTTTTTTTTCAGCAATGACAACAACATTTTCACAGTTGAATTTTTTAAGATCGTCTGGACGGACGAATTCCCAGTTTCTTGTAAAAAGAGACCATTCAGAAGGTTTTTCTGAATCTAATTCGATATCAAATTCGTTTTTTTTTTCCGCCTGCCCCGAGGTTTCCTGAATGGCCTGCCCCGAGGTTTCTCGAGGGGTCTGACTTGTCTGACTTTCGCCACTGCTTGCTTCACTGAAAGCTTTTGCAAGTCCGGTAATGGTTCTTACCGGTGATTTCGGTCTTGCATCTTCAGGTATGTTGAACTCTCTGCTGAGGTTCACCCAGAGCTCGGCACGCTGGATTGAATCTATTCCAAGATCAGCTTCCAGATCAAGACCGCTTTCAAGCATATCGATCGGATAACCGGTCATTTTTGCAAGTTCCTGTTTAATGCGGGCTTCCCAGTCAAAGGAGAAATTCTGACTGGTCTGACTGGTCGGACTGGTCGGACTTGTCTGACTTGCCGGACTTGCAGGACTGGGCGAAAACGGTGTTTCGCCCCTACAGGAAGCTTCACTGAATGCCTTTGCAAGTCCTGTGATGGTTCTGACAGGAGCTTTCGGCCTTGCATCTTCAGGTATGCTGAATTCTCTGCTTAAATTTACCCAGAGTTCTGCACGCTGGATTGAGTCAATTCCAAGATCGGCTTCAAGATCGAGTTCGCTCTCAAGCATATCAAGAGGATACCCGGTCATTTTTGCGAGTTCCTGTTTAATTCTGGCTTCCCAGTCGAAATCTGAACCTGGACCGGCCTGCCCCGAGGTTTCTCGAGGGGTCTGACTCGTCTGACTCGTCTGAATTACCGGACTCGTCTGACTTCTTCTTACAAACTGTGCATGAAGTTCAGTCAGTTTTTCAAAAACATCAGGAGATTCCGTTTTAATAAAATTGAGCATATCCGGAGAAATGAAATCACTCAGTCTCCTTTTCTGAGCCAGTCCACTGATATGACCCGAAAGTGTGAGGAAAGCGATCGCTCTGGCGAAGACCTCACTATCTCCAATTTTAGGATGAAGAGTGGGAACTGCCTTAAACTTCTTATCTTTTAGAATTTCACCGATCATTTTTGTTAATGACCATCCCGGACCGACTTCAAGAAAATGACTTATCCCTTCGTTGTGCAATCTTTCTATTTCTCTTGGCAGGTTGAGTTTCGTGGTAAGCTGCAATGACAAGTGATCTGCGATCTTTTCAGATGTAAGTGATTGAGGAATGTAATCTCCTGTAATTGTTGACATTATCCTGTATTTAGGATTTGAGCAGGGGAGTTTTGAAAGGAGCGAGAAATATTTATCTTTTGCCGGCTCCATGAATTTTGAATGGAAAGCACTTCCTATCGGCAGAACCCTTGCTTCAAGCCCGAATGATTCAGCCAGATCAACTGTCTTTTTAACAAGTTCAAGCTCTCCTGCAAAAATATATCTTCCGGGTGCGTTAACATTTGTGAGGATAAGATCTTTGCCCGCAAAGGAAAGAAGCTTGTCCCTTTTCTCTTCAGAGCAGTTAATGCTCATCATTCCAAGTGGAAAAGGAGCAGCTTTTTTAGCAACTTCAGCCGCCTCTATCCTTGCTTTCACAACTTTAAAAGCAGTAGGGATATCCCATACTCCGGCAAAGGCAAGAGCAGATATCTCTCCGAAACTGTGTCCTACAAGAACATCAGCCGTAATTCCTTTTTCTTCAAGAGCTTTAGCGAGAGCCACCTCGATCGCAAAAAGAGAGACCTGTGCTCCTGTCAAAGTCCCCAGATTCTTTTCAATCTCTTTATTTTCAGAATCTCCGTAAATATGCCCGACAAGATCAAAATCCATCTCTTTTTTCGCAAGCACATCCACTTCATCAATTATATTCCTGAAAGTCATGTTTGAATCATACATGAACCTTCCCATTGAAATGTAGTGAGTTCCCTGTCCGGGGAAACAGAATGCAAGTTTTTCATCAGCCGATTTGTCTGTAGAGATATAAATGCCCTGATTTTCAAGAGGCGAAAGGTCGTGTCCCGATGAAACGAACTTTGAAATGCTCCTGAGTTTTGTAACAAGATCGTTCTCATTTTTATATGTCAAGGCAAAACGGACACTGTCATTTTCTGAAAAATCTGCAGAACTCACTGTTCCTTTTGATATGCACTGTTCAAGAACATCATTTAAAGACCTCGTGTCAGGAGCACTGCAGGTAAAAATATCAACTCCGCTTTCAGATTTTTCAACTTTCATTGGTTTCTTTTCAGATTCATAGTTTGTAATCATTTTTTTACTATCGCTGTTTTGATTTTTTCCAAGTGATACGACTGCAAAATAGTTTGTTCCTCCAAGACCGAGAGAAAGAACTGCTCCGGCATCATAATCTTTGTGAAGAGGTTTGGTAAGTTTTACCGGAAGAGCTTTATCAAGTATTTCTTCAAGCTCCGGTCGAATATTTTTGAGGTTTCTGATACCGGGAACTTTTCTCGTACGGAGTGTCTGTATAACGCTCAGCATTGAAGATGCCCCTGACCCTCCGTAAAGATGACCGATGTGGCTTTTTATGGCCGTTATACTTAATGGTTCGCCATCTTTATTATTACCGATTTCTTTAGCCACACTGATTACTTCTATAACATCTGATGCTTTATTCGCTGAACCGTGAGTATCAACAACACCTATTCTCGATTTGTCAATATCTGTATTTTTAAGAGTTTTGACAATAGCTCTTCTTACTGCCGTTTCAGAAGGAGCAAGCATTGATTTGGACTCAGCTTCGGAAGAACCGTTCACGGAATGGATAACAGCAAGTATATCATCTCCGTCTTCCTGTGCTTTCTTAAGTTTTTTAAGAAGATAAAGAACACCCCCGTCACCAATTACATATCCTGCACCCTCTTCATCAAAAGGTTTGGCATCTTCTTTTGCAAGAGCTCCTATTGCACTTACTCCCGAAGTAAAGACATCACTCAACTGTCTATTGAGTCCACCGCTTATCATCATATCAACATCACCGAAAGCAAGCTGATAAATAGCGGGAATCAATGCACTTAACCCTGAAGAACAGGTAGAATCAACGACCATGTTAGGACCCTGAAGATTCAATTTGTTCGCCATCCTTCCTGCTACAATGTTTCCCATCCATCCGGGAAGGGTGTGTTCGGTGATAGGAGGAGTTTCTTTTGTTACCTGATCTTTTGTATCGGTTAAAACTTTTTCAAGTATTTTATCATCGAGTTTTTTAGAAATTTTAGTTTCTCTAACAGCACTTGCATATTCATCAGAAACCATAGGCTCAAAGATATCAGCGAAAGAATCATCATGAACAGTCCCGACACTTACACCTATATTTTTAGGTTGAGCTATGCTTAAACCTTTACTTTCAAGAAGCCGTCCGGCGAGATCAAGTCCCAAAAACTGAGTCGGCGATATTTGGGAAACTGATTTCGGCAGAATTTTATATTTCAAATAATCAATGCTGTATGGTTTCAGAGTTGAAATGACTTTTGTATATATTCTCTCATTTTCGGGACCGCTATCAACATGATGGGTCCACTTAAGCTCTTTGGGATCAACTTTTGAAAAAACTTTTTTTCCGCTTGTTACATTTTCCCAGAAAGTATCTATATCATCTGCACCTGCTACCCTGCAGGTTACACCTACAATGGCAATTTCACGATCTATCTTAGGTCTTTTATTTACAGGGATATACTTTTCTCCCTGTTCAAGAATGACATGGTAGTTGCAACCACCAAAACCACTTGAAGTTACAGCAGAAATCCGGCTACCATTCTTATTCGGTTCCCAGTCAACAATTTTTGTCGGTATGACAAATGCATCAACCGATTCTTTGACATGGGGTGTCAATTTCTCATATAGAGGCATATGAGGAACTGTTCCACTTTGCATTCCTTTAATCGTTTTTATAAGGCCGGCAACTCCGGCAGCAGCCTTTAAGTGTCCAATCTGATATTTAACACTCCCAAGGTAAAGAGGATTGTTTTTATTTCTTCCCTTTGCATAAGCTGCGGCTATTGCATCATATTCATTTGCATCGCCGACAACAGTGGATGTTGCATGTGCTTCAATGAACTGAACATCATCAGAAGAAACCTCAGCCCGCTCAAGAGCCATTTTGAATGCTCTCGCTCTACCTTTTACTGACGGATTGTATATTGCCTGACCTGCACCGTCACTGGAACTTCCCATTCCACGGATAACGGCTTTTATTTTATCACCGTCTGCCAGAGCATCCTCCAGTCTTTTAAGGATAACAATTCCGCCACCTTCACCAATCACCAGACCATCCGCCGTATGATCAAAGGGATTTGCCACTCCCGAAAAACTGATTCCTTCAACCCTGCTGAATCCAATATATACGGCAGGGTTGACACCAAGATCAACACCTCCTGTTATTGCAACTCTTGCATCTCCAGCCATTAGAGCGTGACATGCAGTTTCAAGTGCCCCGAAAGAAGAAGCACAAGCCGCATCAACGGTCATGTTGTAACCTTTTGCACCAAAAACCTGTGCAACTCTGTTTGACAATGCAGAAGGAATAGCTCCAACTGCAAACATTTTTACAGGATGTCGTTTAAACACTTCCTGCTCAAATTCAGTATGTAACTCTTTTATTATTTTTTCTGAAACACCGTTTTTTCTAAGTTGGTCTTGCAGCCTTTCGAAATAATTGTTTCTCCTCAAATAAACACAGCCGTGAGCATAGCCATCGACTCCGCTTACACCAAGTATTGTTATAGCTTCATCAAGCTGAGAGCTATGAGGTTTGATCCCCGCATCTTCAAGAGCTTCTCTTGTTGCTTCAAGAGCAATGAGCTGAGCATGGTCAACTCCTTTCCAGGTGTTGGGAGGAAATCTGTACTTTTCAAAAGGAAACTCGAAATCACTGATAAATGAACCTTTTTTGGTGTAAGTTTTATCAGTATGCCCTTTGTCTTCGCTGTAAAAATTTTCCCATCTCCAATATTTTTCAGGCATATCGGTAATAAATGTTTTTCCGCTGAGAACATTTTTCCAGTACTCTTCAACATTTTTAGAACCGGGGAAAATGCCACCCATTCCGATAATCGCGATGTCATACCTTTTCATTAAACAACTCCTGATATATGAACTTTTAAAATATTTTCCAGATTGCTTATGTTTTTCACATCAATAAAAACCATTCCTGTGTTTTCTGCGACAGCTTTGTCTGTGTCATCTCTGTCTCCTATTAAAACAGAATTTTCTGTATTGACGGCGAGATGTTCCGAAATCT
>Ga0116141_10005247_pt1 | contig 10860 bp, 8 predicted proteins | sample AD_UKC097_MetaG_FD_89744 | JGI IMG/M metagenome (GOLD analysis project Ga0116141, IMG submission 89744) | Active sludge microbial communities of municipal wastewater-treating anaerobic digesters from USA - AD_UKC097_MetaG | ecosystem: Engineered > Bioreactor > Anaerobic > Digestate | place: USA... | reverse complement strand
CACCCACCCCGTGTCAACAAAAAAGCGAATGCGAATCTGCTCCTGCCCGCAGAAAATCACCGCAACCCCTGGATTATCCGACAGTTCCCTGCATCGCCTCACACTACTTTGCGGAATCGCTGCACGCCGGGGCCCGGGCAATGCACATGAAAGCACAGGACTTGACAATTGTCACATCTGGCGGGACACTCAGCAGAAAAGACCGTCAAGTCATTCACCCGGCTGAGATAGAGGAAAGCACGATGAAGAGACTGCTTGCATTTGGGGCGGTGCTGATGAACGCGGGCGTGCTGCTGGCGCAGGCGAAACCGACGGCGTATGTGTTCGAGTACGAGGACCAGTGGACGCAATCGCTCGGGGCGGCTGAGTGCCTCCAGAAGGCCGGCTTCGACGTCCTGCCGCTGCCGCTGGATACGTCTCCCTCGGGGGCCGAGGTCGATGTTATCCTCTTCGGATCGTTCGCCAGCGAGAGCCCGGCGTATCAAGAGTACATGACGCGGTATGCGTCCGACCTGTATCACTACGTGGACAAGGGGCACCTCCTGGTCCAGATGACGCAGGCGGACCAGACCGAGCCGACGCCGCCTTTTCTTCCGTCCACGCACGCGGCGCGCCGGGCCGATCAGGACTTCGCCCAGGCATATGTTCTTGCGCCGACGAACCATCTCGTCCGCGGAATGCCCGTGTCCGATGGCCTCATCACATTCCATCCGCGAGTGACCATCTGGGAGACTTTCGTCGATCAGGGTGGTTTCGAGGTGGTCCTGGCCGGCGACGAATACGCTCAGTACCCGGCCTTGATGGAGGGCGCCTACGGCCAGGGCCGCATCATTCTCGCAGCGCTCGGGCTCGACAAGCTCAGCTTCGGCTCGTTCGGCGAGCCGGACCGAACGATCCGCCAGGTCCGCACGGCCTTCTTCGACAACCTTGTCACACACGCGGTGGCCGTACGGAATCGCAACACCGAGGCGCTGAATATCACCCCTCCGCCGCGCCAGGTGGAAGAAGTCGTTCCCGGCTCCTGGACATTGGTCTTGCTGCCCGACACCCAGGTCTACTCCCTGCGCTATCCCGGACTCTATCTGGCCCAGACCGGATGGATCGTGCAGAATCGCGAGAAGCAGAACATCAAGTTCGTCCTGCACCTGGGCGACATCACCAACAACAACACGGTGGGCGAATGGGAGAACGCCCGGACGGCAATGACCCTGATGGACGGCAAGGTCCCGTACGCCTTCTGCCCGGGCAATCACGACTACGGCCCCAGCGGCGACGCCTCCACGCGCGAGACTCGGATGAATGAGTTTCTGCCCTACAGCGCCTATGCCGACCGGCCCACGTTCGGGGGCGCGATGGAGCCGGGCAGGATGGACAACACATATCACTTCTTCGAAGCCGGCGGCGACCGGTGGATCGTCATCGCAATGGAATGGGCGCCCCGCGACGAGACCGTCGCCTGGGCCAACGGCCTCATGGCTCGCTATCCGGAGCACAAGGGAATCCTGATCACGCACGCCTATCTGAACAACAACGACCTGCGATACGACTACACGGACACGGAGAACCCGCAGGACTACAATCCGCACCTGTACAGCACGCCGGGCACCCTGAACGACGGACAGCAGTTGTGGGATAAACTGGTCCGAAAACACAACTTCGTGTTCGTCCTCAACGGGCACGTCCTGGGCGACGGCACGGGGTATATGGCCGCACGCAACGATCGAGGCATGATCGTGCACCAGATGCTGGCGAACTATCAGATGCGGACACTCGGCGGCGAGGCCTACATGAGACTGCTCGAGTTCCTGCCCGACGGCCAAACCGTGCAGGTCAAGACCTACTCGCCCTTGTACAACAGTTATCTGTTGCAGCCGGATCAGCAATTCCGGCTGGAACTGGACAGATAGCTCGCGCGGTCGTCGGCAGCGAGAGAGGTGTTGCGGCGGAGAACCCCTGCATCAATCCCTCGTTCCCCCGGTCTGTGCCGCTGGTGGTTCCTCCTCGCCGAGGAGGCGCCAGAGGTTGCGGACGTTTCGCTCCTGCATCCCGTGGGCCCAATGGCCCGGCGGCGGGTCGCGGAAGTTCGGGAAGCTGTTCCGGACGGACAGCCGCCGGACGGTCTCGTCGAGGGTGAGCCCCTCCCGGCGGGCCTGCCGGCCCAGGTCGAGCATCTTCCGATAGTAGTCCCGCACCGGTCGCAGATCGCTCTTGAGCAAGGGCGGACTGTGCGACGGGACAACGCGGTCGATCTGCACCTCGGGGGCGAGCAAGCCGTCCAGGACTGTGAGGAATCGTTGCACGTCCTGGAGTTCCGACCGCTCGCCGATCTCCGGGAGCTGCCCGCGCTGGTAGACGATCGCGCCGGTGACCAGGAGCTTCTCCTGCGGGATGTAGACGAGGGTGTCGGAAAGGCTGTGCCCCTTGCCGAAGAAGACCAGTTCGAGCCGCACGTCGCCCAGATCGAGCGTGTGCCGGTCGGAGTAGGTGAGCGTGGGCTTGACGATCCCGTAGCCTTCCTGCAAATCCTTCGCGTGCAATTCCCAGAATCTGATCTCGCCCTGGACTCGGCGCGTGTTCGTCCGGCTGCCGGCCACCTGCGGCAGGAAGGCCCGCAGGTGGCGGATGGTCACGCTCATCCGGTCGAGGTCCCGCTGCTTCCGGTCGGGCTGCACCTGCTTGTCGATGAGCCACTGCATGTCCTCGGCGAGGTTCTCGTGCCCGACGATCGTGGCGCCCTGGAACAGGCTGTTGCCGCCGGCGTGATTGTCGTGGGCGTGCGTGTTGATGACGTAGAGCCAATCGTTGCGGCCGAAGATCTCCTCGATCCGGGCCTTGATCGGCGCCATGACCCGCGGCGACATCTCCGTGTCGATGATCGCCAGACCCTTGGACGATTGGATCGCCGTAAGGTTGCACCGTCGGTCGACGCCCAGCCAGTAGGCCAGGATCACGCGAGGCGAGTGCCGCTCGACGCAGACGTAGCCAGCCAGGCTAATCTCCGACCCGGCAGCAAGCAACGGCGCCAGCACGCCCAGACAAATCGTCGAGACCATTTCTATTGTCCCTGTATTCCAGCTTCAAACTGATGGCCCCGAATGGACACGGGCCGCGGCCAGACATCATTGGGGCAGACATCAACAAGTCATTGGAGTCTGGCAGGCCACTGTGCCCTGCGATGATTGCTGGGGAGTACCTGCCCGGCCATGATCTTCCTTCTACCCATTCAACTTCTGATACCAGTCAAGGCCACAACACGATTGCGGAAATCAACGAATGCTTCTGTTCCATCGACAATGATCTCTGCGAGTTGATAGAAGCGGTTCGTGGACGGAGACTCTTGGGCCGCCTTGGCGTGATCGATCTTGGCAACGTTGATGATGGTCCAACATTCCGTATAGCCGTTCTTTCTCGCCTTTTGGTGACTCTTCTCCGCCTCGCCGATTCGATTGTGGATGTTGGAGTAGTCCGTGCCGCCCTTCACCTCGATGGCGATAATGTTTCGAAAACTGTTCCTGGCTATGACTTCGCGAATGACGATGTCGGGGTCTGAACTGAACTCTATGAGTACCTTGCGTCCTGCCGCATTTCGGACCTCCAGCTTCTTCTCGGTGGCTCCGACCAATGCCCCCCTGACAAGGGTATGAATCAACTCAAAGACACTACGAATACTGGTCGAACCTTTCTTGACATTGGCGCTTCCTCGCAATTGCGGCCCGAGGGTCAGCAGCGTCAGGTCGTCAATCAGGTCGCGCGTAATGCGACGGATCCCTATACCTTCAACCAGCGTGCACACTCGTTCTGTCATCGCTTCTGACAGCGCCCTCAGGTCCGAATCCTTCGGCGGCGTCCCCGCATCCTCCATCTGTTTGAACGCGCTTGCGCCCATTCCCTGTCCATAGAAGGCTTTCTGACTGAATCCGAGAAGCAGTCTGTAATAGGTCAAGAGCCGCGGATTCTCTGCGAGAACCAGTGGAAGGGGAAAAAGGAGTTCCGCGCGCAGACCGGCGGAGGCGAGCTTGTTGATGAACTCGTGCGGGATGATCTCCGCAATTTGTCTATCCAAGGTGCGTATGTCGAGTTTGGCTACGGTTTCACTGAGCGCATCGATAAGATATGCTCTGCGAGCGGCCGCAAGGCAGACGGAGAATTCAATCTGAAGAAGTGGCTCAGGTAAACTGAGCAATCTCTTGCCTGATCGCACGACGGGTTCCTCCCTTTTTCTCGCTTTGGCTCAGTCGTTTGTCGGCGAGCGACACGTATTCGGGATGCAATTCGATCCCGATAAAGCTCCTCCCCAATTCCTGGCAGACCACACCGACGGTTCCGGAGCCGAAAAACGGGTCCAACACGAAATCGCCCCGTTTCGATCCGGAGAGAATGCACGGCCGAACAAGGGCGGGCGGAAACGTGGCGAAGTGCGCCTCTGGGAATGGCTGGGTATTGATATCCCACACGCTCCTGCAATTCCTTGGCTTACTCCCGTTCTGCTCCATCACAGCTCGGTAGTCGTAGTAATATCGCTCCGATTTGGTCAACATGAAGATGTATTCATGCGAGCGAGTCGGGCGGTCCTTCACGCTTTCGGGCATGGCATTCGGTTTGTTCCAGATGATGTCGCATCGGAGGTACCAACCGTCCTGCTGCAAGGCGAACGCCAATCGCCAAGGCACACCGAGCAGGTCTTTCGGCTTCAGTCCTTCCGGGGTATCGGGCCGCACGCTCATTGCCCGAGCGGGATTCTTCTTGTCCGGGGCCCTCCAACCCCGGTTCCCGCTCGTGTATCCATCGCCTATGTTAAGCCACAGAACGCCATCATCCTTGAGAACTCGTTTCGCTTCGTTGAAGACAGCCACCAATCGATTGATATACTGATTCAAGCTGCCTTCCAGTCCAATCTGGCCATTGATACTGTAATCGCGCAGTCCCCAGTACGGCGGTGAGGTGACGATACATTGTGCGCATGAGGCAGGAAGGCATCGAAGCACGTGCAACGAATCGCCCTGCAGAATCATGGAGCCCAAGAGCGGAATCTCTCTCGGCTCCGAAACAGGTGCTTCGTGTATATTCATCGGATTACTCATGGCCATCCAAGTCAGTATCTCCCAGGACCACACCTTCCACGACCAGGAGTAGTCTGAGTGTACAGGCTGGCGCCAACGACGTCAAGAAGACCCGTATGGAGCCGGGCAGGAAGTCTGGAGACACTGCACCTACAACCGTATCGAGTCGAGCATGGCGCCCCCGGATTGGTGGGCGTCTTCTGCGTCTACAAGGCTAGGCCGGCCACGTCGCCGCCCTTGGTCTTCAGGGTGTCGTAGTATACCTGGAAGCGATCCTTGAGAGCCTTCAGCGAGGTCTCGATGTTCGCCAGGTCGGTCTTCAGTTTCTTGGCCTCCCCTCCCAGGGCCTCGGCAACAGGGATCTCTTTGACCTTGGCCGTCAGCTTTTCGATGTCGGCCTGTTTGGCGAGGATCGCTTCTTTGTACTTGAGCGCTGTGGCCTTCAAGTTCTCAACGGTCATGGTCTGAGCTTCCGTCTGAATCTCAGCCACAGGCTTCTCGGCATCCACGGCTGCCGCTGTCCCCGCCGCAGCCGGTGTCGTCGTGCCGGCCGGCCCTTCTTCTCCGGGCTTCTTGCCGCACCCAACGAGGATGAAAAGGGAAAAGACCAGCAGACAGGAGACAATACCGCGTTTTGTGAATTCCATTGCAGACTCCTTTCCTAATGGACCCTGGATCTCGTAAACACCTCGATCAAGCTACAGCGGATACAGCGAGCAGGCAAGTGAAAAACCCCCGTCATTCGTGCTGTGGTCCTTCTGTGCGTGGTGTCTGTCGTCCTGAACCGAGCGTGGCGGAGTCAATGGTCCGGGCTACGCCCGCCAGGGACGCCGGCGGGGCAGATTGGCGCTCAGGATGTTGCGGGCGATGATCGCGTCCTCGCGGACCTGGAAATCGAACATGCCGGCGCAGACGAAGTCGGCGCCGCTTTCGAAGGCGTAGCGGAAGCCCTCCTGCGGGTGGATCGCGCCGGCGGCCATGACCTTGTACGCGATCCAGGGCTTCTTCACGGTCGCCATGAACTCGGCGGTCTTCTCCGGCGTCAGCGACCAGGTGTTGTCGTGCTCCGGCTGCCGCTCGGCCGACCAGTACGTGTGCTTGTGCAGAGTTTTCATGTAGAAGTCGGGATCGACACCGGCCTTCTCGCAGGCGATGGGCACCTCGACCTTGTGGCCGGCGACGCCCGCGACGACGCGCTGATCCTTGGCGAACTGGACGGCCTTGGCGATCAGGTCGATCCGGCCCTTTTCAAGCAGGCTTTCCGAAACGCCGCCGTGGAGGAATGCCGCGACGGCCCCATGATCGACGGCTCGCTTGATCTCGTCGAAGCTGTCCGGCGTGATCTTGACCTGGGCGATCCATTGGAGCTTGCCGCCCCGTTCGTTCCAGTATCTCGTAATCAACCCAATGACGTGATCGTCCAGCCGGAGCACGGCCGTGTTGATGCCGCACTCCTCGCACAGCTCCCAGGTCTCGAAGACCTTCTCGTCGGTGAAGTACTGCCGCAGCAGGTCCGAGACGTAGATCAAGTCCCGGCTGTGCGCGAAGCCGCTGGTGAGGTTGCCCCCGACGATCAGACGCGACACGTTCAGCTGGCCGAGCTTGCCCGTGGGGATATCGCCCGTCGTGCCGGCGGGCACGGCCACAGCGGAGACCCTCGCCGCCTGCGCTAGAAGCGCCTGCTCCTCGAAGCTCAGCGCCATCGCACCGACGGCCGAGCCGGCCAGCGACCTCTTCAGGAACTCGCGACGATCCAGTCGATTCGACATGTTGCACCTCTTGACCAAGGGACCGGCTCTGCACGGCAGCACAATGCCTGGCTTCATTATAGGTCAGTCCGCTTGCCTCGTCCACCCGCCCGAAGGCGAAGTGGCGATGTCACGGGAAAGAAGGGTGCACGGCTCATCCCTTCGTTCGGGCCCTATGGTGGATGTGTATCGTTCGGTCATCGCCCGGTCCGAGGGCCACGGAGTGCACTCGCGTCCAGCCGTGGAGCAGCAGTGCCGGATCGCCGTGCGCGATCTCCACGACGTAGTCCGCCTTCCGTGTGTTGGGGTATCGTTCGTATGGAAGGCCCTGGCGTTCGGCGTAGAGACTGATGCGCCCGTCCGGCTCGGCGATCACGGCGTCGGTCGGCGTGTTCTGACGCAGCCACTCGCCGGCGGCGCGGAGACCGGCCTTCTGCGCTCGCAGAGGAGTGAGCAGGAGCTTGGGCGTACACAAGACAATGATGCAGACTGCGAGAAGGTAGAACCAGCCGGATCGCCGCTCAGCCCCTGCCGACGCGGGGGCGCTCCGGAATGATCGCATGCGGCCGAGGGCTCGGGCTATGATGTCGAGTCCCGCCGGGAGATAGAAGATTGTCAGGGCGATCAACCCCACGCCGTACCGCCGGTCCGAGCCGGGCCCGATCCAGACCTGCCGGCCCAGCATCAGGCCCAGGTTGACGATGACGATGGCCAGGATCAGGACCCGCTCCACAGTCCCTGCCCGGTTCTTGAGACAATAGTAAAGGCCCAGGATCCAGGGCAGCATGGGGATGACCATGAAGTCCTCGCCGATGCCGCCGACCACGTCGCTCACGGCCCCTGCCAATCTGCGAAGCGGCAGCGACTGCGTCAATACCCCGCCCGAACTCAACAGATGCTTCCAGTCACAAGTCACGACGCTTGCGCAGGCACGCGGTCGTTCTTGTCCGGCTGGGTCTTGCTTTGCCGAGCCGGCGGCCGTGACGTGGATCGTCAGCAACTGGCAACTCGGCTGGTTCCCGTCCGAGACGACGATGTTCATCCCGTGCACGCCCTGCTGGCTAAGGTCCGGTCGCCAGCGAAGGACGCCGTGCTCGATGCCCGCGCCGGCCGGCGGTGCTCCCGGCTGGTGCACATACCATGCCGCCACGTACTCGCATGCATCGGGTCCGGTCGGTGGAGTCGTCGTCCAGGAGTATCCGTGTTCGGGGTCCCAGAGCCGATACACCGCCACGGCATCCGCAGGGCGGGTCTTCTCCTCGAATCCATAGAACACCGGCCCCTCGTAGGCCCACGACTCGGCGGCCGATTCCGCAAGCACCGCCTCCTTCTCCGATTCGCTCATCGTGTAGAAATGCCGCTGCTGGGCGGGCGACCAGAACCGATAGACCGGCTGCAAACCCGGCCGGGCGCCGGGGTCCATAGACGCGTACCAGGCGATGCCCCTGTACTGCCATACCTCGAGATGATGGATCAGCAGCAGGTCCTTCTCCTGCTCCGAGATCGTCCAGAAGCTCGCCCCCGTGACGGCCGACCGGAACTCATACACGGGCCGGGAGGTTGCGGGCACGCTCACTACGGCGAACGACAAGGCGTCGCCCTCGGGGTCGCTCGCGCGGATCGGCAATTCCAGCGTCTCGTCCGGGCGGACCGCGAACTCCAACGCTGTGGCGGCGGCCGCCTTGGGCCCGACCGCGCTGATGACGGGCGGCAGGTTGAAGGGCGATGTCCGCAACTGCTGGGGGAGGATGCTGCCGCTCGCCCGAACATAGGGCGCGACCGGTGCGGCGAATGCGGCGACCATCACCAGACCCGCACCCAGCCGTCGCATGATGCGCGTTTCGCGTCGGGCGTCCCGGCCCCGTCGTTCTTCCTCACGCGACGCGCGATCCATGGCGCCTGACCAGCCCGGCGCGACGAGCAGGCCGAGCAAGGCGTAGAGGAGCAGTTGCGCACATTCCGGCCGGATGAGATAGCCCAGCCCTGCATCCAGGCCGACCAGTGCGAGCATCCACAGCCGCCCGATTGTCAGCGACCGATGCAGCAGAAACACCCCCGTGCTCAGGAACAGCAGGTAGGGCCACTCCCGCAGTACGTCGCTGCCGTAGAAGGCCGGGTACGGCAGAAGGATCAGCACGAGCAAGGCCCAGAAACTGTTGGCCGCCCCCACGAGTCGTTTGCCGAGAGCGAACAAAGGCAGCAGAGCCAGGACCCGACACAGCAGCGTGACCCCCTGCGCCGAATACACCCACAGCGCTGGCGAGTCCGCCGGGACGAACAGGTTCGCGACTCGGTGGCCCGCCCACAGCATGAACGGATACCCCGGCGGGTGCTGCCGGCAGACGCCGATAGGGTCGAGGCTGAGCAGTCTGGCCTGTTGGATGTAGAAGACCCCGTCCCTCGTGATGACCTCCGTCGTCACGATCAGGTAGACGCCGATAGCCGCGCAGAGCCCCATGAGCAAGGCCAGCCGGGCGACATCGGATTGGAATCGTTCGTCGCGGTTCATCCCATCGTTCGGCAAAGACACGAAAGACACCGTCCCCGCGCTCGCGGGAGACCTCCCTATGATATCGACACAGTCGGCCCGTTAGAATACGGAGAAAGCAGATTCCGCCATTCACGCGACGGTCCCGGCCCGGTCGAATCTTGACGTCATTGGGGCAATCGTATCTATTGGACTATCTGAAGGACTCTCAAAACGTGGATTGAAGGGACCGCCACCGCAGATGAACGGGATTCATGAATATGGGCCAGAAGATTGACAAGATCACGCTGAAGGGATTCAAGTCCATCCGGAATTTGGAGGACTTCGCCCTGCGGAACCTGAACATCCTCATCGGCCCCAACGGGTCGGGCAAGAGTAACTTCGTGAGCTTCTTCACGTTCTTGCGGGAGGCGGTGGAAGGAAGGCTCGGCGTGTACGTGGCGAAGAAAGGCGGGGCCGACGACCACCTATTTCTGGGTCCTAAGATAACGAAGCAACTCTATGCCTACCTACATTTCGGCCTACATGGGTACGAAATCAGCCTGGAGCCGACGCTCCGCGGCAGCCTCGTCTTTGCTGACGAGCGCATCCGCTTCGACGGGGATGAGAAATCGGTGGCAGTCAATACCTCCATTGGAACGGGACACTACGAATCGAAACTGAGAGAACAACGAAGGGCCAGTGCGAATTGGATGACATCAAGGCCTGTCACAGATTCGATTCCGAGATGGGCTGTCTATCACTTCCACGATACCAGTGATGAATCGCCGATCCGCCGAGCCTGTTCCGAGCGAGACTACGAGCGTCTACGTGAAGAAGGAGAAAACCTGGCGGTCTACTTGTTGATGTTGCGTGACCGCCATCAAGAGACGTATGAGAAGATCAGGGACGTAGTACGTCTGGCAGCTCCTTTCTTCGACGACTTCAAGTTCAGACCCAGACCGGCCAACGGTGACAAGACGCTCCAGCTTGAATGGACCCAGAAAGGGAGCGACTATCCATTCCTCGTGGCACAGCTTTCGGACGGTACACTTCGGTTCATCGCTCTGACGACCGCCTTGTTGCAGCCCGATCCGCCGGCCACAATCCTTGTGGATGAGCCGGAACTGGGGTTGCATCCGTATGCCTTGAACCTGCTCGCGGGATTGCTGAAGAAGGCCGCCGCGAAGACACAGATCATTGTGTCCACCCAATCGGCGTCGCTGATCGACAACTTTGAGGCCGAGGACATCATCGTGGTGGATCGCAAGGACGGGGCATCCACGTTCGAGCGTTTGTCCTCCGAGAGACTGCAAGAGTGGCTGAAGGACTACTCGCTCGGCGAGCTGTGGGAGAAGAACATATTCGGCGGGAGACCCTCGAATGGTTAGGGTGCACGTCTTGGTTGAGGGCCAGACGGAAGAGACCTTCGTTAAGGGCGTTCTCCAGCCGCACTTCAACCGGCATGAGATCTACCTTTTCCCAAGACTGATCGGCAAGCCCGGGCACAAAGGCGGCGTGGGCGAGTATCCGCGTGCCCGGCGGGACATCCTGAACACGCTCAAAGAGGACAGCGACGCCGTTT
>Ga0116141_10005244_pt1 | contig 10867 bp, 9 predicted proteins | sample AD_UKC097_MetaG_FD_89744 | JGI IMG/M metagenome (GOLD analysis project Ga0116141, IMG submission 89744) | Active sludge microbial communities of municipal wastewater-treating anaerobic digesters from USA - AD_UKC097_MetaG | ecosystem: Engineered > Bioreactor > Anaerobic > Digestate | place: USA... | reverse complement strand
TAATAAAGGTTTCTCACTGTCAGACCGAGTCTTTTTGCCGCTTCTGTTTTGTTTCCGTGACAAACTTCAAGCATTTCTATTATAATTTTTTTCTCATATTCATCCAAAAGTTCCTTTATATTACCGGTACTGCGCTCATTGCTTTCGACAATATCTGGTATATGTGAAGAGGTTATTATTCTGTCAGCAGGTCCAAGATTAAGAATAGCACGATCAATAAGATTTTCCAGTTCTCTTATATTACCTAGCCAGCTATAGTTAAGAAGCTTGCTTAAAGAATCTTCGGTAAAATCATAAATTATTCTTCCGTACTTTTGATTCAACGCATGAAGTATCTGTTTTGCAAGTGCTGGAATATCTTCTTTTCTTTCTCGCAAAGGCGGAATATTGATGGTTACCACTGAAATCTTATAATATATTTCAGAAGAGAACTTACCTATGCTTGAAAGAGTTTTAAGATCATCAGGACTTGAAAATATCAGTCTTACATCAGGCTTATAATCATAATACTGACTATCAAACTCATTATCCTTAAGGTATTTTAGAATCTTTGACTGAACAAACGGAGTAGCTGACTGTATATTCTCAATAAACAAAGTTCCTCCATCTGCCTTTATAAAATAACTTCTTTCTCCGAAAAGAAATTCTTCTTGTTTATCAGGCATAACAAGACCAAGATTTATCTTTAAATATGGTTTTGAAGAACGTTCGCTTGAATTGTGAATGGCCTGTGCAAGAACTTCTTTTCCTACTCCGACCTCACCCTGTATTAAAATATTTACTTTTGTTTCTGCAGCTTTTTGAGATTGCTTGATAACATTTTGCATAGCAGAAGAAACCGCGACAATATCGTTGAACGTATGTCTAGCTTTTTCTTTTTTAAGAAGTCTTTTAGTAGCCTCCAACTCATTAAGCAGATTTTGAATTTCCGATATGTCGTGAATTACACCAACACTTCCCTTAAAATCATTTTTGACAAATATCGGTGTAACAGAAGCAATCACATCTTTTTTATTTTGACCAACCTGCATTTTTACATTCAAAATCGGTTTTTTTTCGCGTGCACATTTTATATGAAGACTCTCTCCCTCAGCAATATCTATTGTAGCAGGTTTACCTATTACTTCACGAGGAGTAAGTCCGGTTATCTTGGTATACGCTCTGTTAACCATGACAATACGCCCCTCTTCATCAGCCACAGATATAGCATCGGTTGTAGAATCAATAACCGATGTAAGCATCGCTTCTATCTCACGAAGATTAGTTACTTCCTCAGCCAGCTTCTGTACTGTAGTAACATCTCTGAAAACAGCAACCGAAGCAACTATCTCATTTTCTTCATTTCTTATAGGAAATCTAGAAGTAATAATGACTTTATTTCCAAGATTTTGAAGACGGTCAAGCTCTGATACGCCTGTCCTTAAAATTACATGCAGCCGGGTATTAGGAATTGTATCCACAACATTTTTATATAAGACAGCATCTTTCTCTACTCCAAGAATACCGCAGGCTGAATTGTTGAAAAATATTATATCCTCTCTCTCATCAACTGCCAGTATACCCTCCTGAAGCTGATTAAGTATCTCTAAAACAAGTTGTTCTTTAGTCAAAATAGTTCACCCCAATATATTAATAATTAATCGTCTATTAGCTTATGTTCCTGTACCCAACCATTAATGAGTTCAAGCTCCTGCATCACATCTACTACAGCTTCATATTCACTTTTTTTGAGAAATCTGTCCATTTCTGGAAAATTCTTTGTATGGTTTACAGGAACATATTGATCCATAAGACTAACAGCAATTCTATCTGAAAGGTCATACTTTATAAACTTAAGAGCCTGGATAGCCTGCTGGATGTTAGACGGCAGCACCAGTATTCTTAATATTATACCTCTTTTAAGAATATTTTCATTATCTAAAATAAAATCATTGCCTATCTGCCTGTACATTTCAAAAATAGCCTGTTCACATACAGTCCAGTAATCTTTTACTCCTGAATACTTTTTCCCGATAGCGTTGCTTGTATACCTTATATCTGCAAGATATATATCCACCACCCCATCAAGCAGTTTGAGCGTTTCAACACTTTCGTAAGATGAAGTATTCCATACAATAGGAAGTCTAAACCCTTTTTCTATTGCTATTATAAGAGCATCATATATAAACGGAAGATAAGCGGTCGCCGTTATAAGATCGAGATTTACTGCTTTTTTATTATTTTGTATCTCAAGAAAAATTTCTGAAAGCCCTTCTACTGTAATCTCTTTGCCAAATCCTTCTTGACTGAACTTAAAGTTTTGACAGTAAATACAGTTCATATTACAGTTGCTAAAAAAAATACCGCCTGCGCCGGTTTTACCGGTAAGAGGAGGTTCTTCCCCGGGATAAAGAACATACTCTGATATTCTAGTCATATCTCTTACTTTACAGTATCCTGGTTTTTCGGTTCTGTCAACCATACATCTGTGTGGACAAAGATCACAGCTCCTCAATTTCTTGTAAAGGAGCTCTTTTCTTCTTTTGAGCTCACCTGTTTTATAAAGATTTATATAAGAAGGCTCATTCACTTTTTAACTCCTCTGCAAGAATTTTTTGGCATGCCTGTTTTGCTGCAAGCTGCTCTGCAATTTTTTTTGACTGGCCATTTCCTGTACCACAGCTTAAACCGTTTATTCTTACTTCTATTGTGTAAAGTCTTGTATGGTCGGGACCGTTAGAATCAATCAGCACATATTCGGGAAGCACCTTATACTTTTCTTGGGTAATCTCCTGAAGCTTGGTTTTATAATCTAAAAACAGTACACCATTTATAGCCTCTTTTACATAAAAATCTATATACTTTAAGATAAATGATTTTGCATACTCATAACCCAAAGACAAATAAATTGCAGCAATTAATGCTTCAGTTGTATCAGCAAGTATGGAAGATTTCATCCTGCCACCGTACTTTTCCTCACCAGAACCTAAAAAGATATACTTTTCCACACCTATTTCTTTGGCTACTTCAGACAGCACAACCTCACTCGCAACTGTTGCCCTGATTTTTGACATATCTCCTTCTGAGAGTTTATACTCAAGATAAAGATACTCGGAAAGAACCAGCTCAAGAACAGCATCTCCCAGAAATTCTAGTCTTTCATTAGAAGAAATATGCCTATCTTTATTACTTTTTTCAAAAACATAAGATGTATGGCATAAGGAGTTAAATATAAGCTGTTCATTAATCCCCTGAGGAAGATTAAACTCTTTAATTGCGTTTTCTATAACTTTTTTTTCATTAAACATGTCTTCTCCTTTGTACTGACTACTTTCCGTTCGTTATATCTTCTGAGTCTTCTTCATAGAAAGCTTGTTCCTTGTTCTTCCCTCTGAATGACTCTTTCTCTGTTTCAAAAGTAATAAAACTATTATTTTTAAAAAAGTCAAATGGTACTTTAATAAGAATGGGCTGATTCTCCTCAATGGTCTGTAAAGTTACTTCTTTCAAAAAAACATTAACAGTTATTACCCTAGCCGGTTTTCCGTCATACTCTATGGTTGTGTTCTCATAAGGAACACCCTGCATTACTTCTTCGTAAAACTGATTTTCATATTTGAGACAACAAAGGAGCTTTCCGCATCTTCCAGAAATTTTAGCTGTATTTATCATCATTTGTTGAGTTTTTGCTAATTCCATTTTTATTGAATCAAACTCCCTTAAAAATCTACAGCAGCATGAAACCTGTCCACACAGTCCTAGAGAGCCTTTTATTTTGACTTCGTCACGGATACCAACTTGTCTCAGTTCAATCCTGACTCTGTACTTTTTTGCAAGTTCTTTTACCAGCTCACGAAAATCAACTCTGGAGTCAGCTCCAAAATAGATTACTAGCCTTGACTTATCGAAAGTATACTTCGATTTAAGACATCTCATCTTCAGATTAAGCTCTTTTACTTTTTCTTTGGTATATTCCGTCACTTCACATGCTTCACATAGTGCTTTGTTATACTCTACCATATCTTCTGACGTAAGTCTGCGTATTATAGTTGTAGGTTCGTATCCAATTTGATCAAAGCTCATCTCTCTAGGACCAAAAACAACTTTTCCGATATCTTCTCCAAGTTCTGTATTTATTATAACAAGATCACCTTTTTTTATTTCTTCTTGATCTCCAATATAAGAAAAATAGTATATTTTCTCTAACTCCATCTGTTCTATACCATAAACATTTGCTGTCATTTCAAGCATTCTATTATCCTCCTTATTTCAAAAGAAAAAAACATTCAGCTATCCTGAAAAAATGTGAAAATACTTCAAGTTCAAAATTAAATTTAGATACTGTTGCAGCGCTTAACACCTCAAAATGCCTTATTGTGTCGTAAATAATATTGCTGTTAAAATTAAGATTCTGTGTTCCGAAAAAAATAGCTGCACCGGAGTTATCCATATACTTCCATCTGGTTCCAAGCTTACAGACAAATGCATCATGAAGAAAAGAAATACCGTTTTTGGATAGGTACTTAAGAAATTCAAGCGGATCTACAGTCTCTTTTACACGACCAACACTTGCAACAGTATTAAAAAAATTCTTTTCATTCATTGCAGAAATAACTGTCAAAAACCGGAAGTATGAAAAAATGAATCCTAATCGCTCCGGCACCGTACTTAAGCCTACAGAAAGACTATCTATAAGAAAGTCTGTATCAGTGCTATCAAAATAATTCTTTGCAATTTCAACTATACTTTCCTTATCAGATTCCAGAACATATCTAATTATTTCATAATCAGAGTTTATAATCGGAGCAATTAAATTCCGATTTTCTTTAAATCTTTCTGCTAACTCCTTCTTCATTTCCACAGGAAAAGGAATACTTATCTTTAAAAATCTGCTTTTAACAGTTGAAAGAAGAGAGTTCCACCTGGTTGTAAAAGCCAGTATAACCATAAAATCCGGAGGCTCCTCAAGAATCTTCAGAAATGCATTGACCGCCTCAGCTGTCATTGATTCCATATCATTTATTATAACAACTTTTTTATCAGAATAAACCGGACGACAAAGACTAAACTCCTTTATTTCACGTACAGAGTCAATTTTTATATTTCCTTTATCAGGCTTAATTGTCATTACTTCATAAGGACTTAGTCCCTCTGTTCTTTTACAAATTTCTACTGCAACATGCTTGTTAAGAGTACCGTCAAAAGAAACCATACACAAGGAACATCCTTTATATGAGTTCATGTTAATAATGATTTTTTCTAACCATTCTTCAAACATTTTTATCTCCGCTCAACGGTACAGATCAACCAAAAGACCATTTACTTCACCTATTCTTGAAGCATAAAAAAGAGTATCTTTCTCTTTTTTGAACACTGCCTGGGTTATCTGACCTATCTTCTCATCAATTACTTCAGCTATAACGTGAAGTCTGGGATAATCCACATCCATTCCCAGTTCTTCTTTAATTTTATAAAGTTTTTTTTCAATCTTTTGTAAATACTCTTTTATAGCACTTTTATATCTTTTCAAATTCCATTCTGTTGGTGAACGAACAAAAGAATTCCCAAATCCAAAAATCATATCTATCAATTTCTTAAGTTCCTTCTCTGTGAGCTCATAGTCCTTAGTAAGTAGTATATCAAAAAAATCATCTGAACTTTCTTCACTTTTTCCTGTTGATGAAGATTTTTTCTTATTAACTTTTTTATTCTTTATCTTTTCACTTTCCGGATTTTTATTATCAGAAGCAGGATTAATAAACATATATCACCTTCCGTAAATCATTTTTTGTATTTCATCCATTAATTCCTTCTCCAAATTGGATCTTTCAATTTTTTTTACTATCTTTCCTTTTACAAATATCACTCCGGCTCCGCCGCTTCCTGCAACTGCTATATCAGCATCTTTTGCTTCTCCGGGACCATTGACTACGCACCCCATAACTGCTATAGTGATTTGCTGATGAATATCTGCTGTCATTATCTTTACCTTTTTTGCCAGCTCAGCAACATCTATCTGAGTTCTGGCACATGTGGGACACGCAATAACCCTTGGGCCTTTAAGATATCCCAAAAGAGTCAGCATTTTTTGGGCTGCAGTTACCTCCTGAAGAGGATCTCCTGAAATAGATACTCTGATTGTATCTCCTATTTTATTAAATAAAAGAGAACCTATTCCGGCAGATGAGAGAATAATAGAGTCCTCCCATACTCCTGCCTCAGTAACTCCAAGGTGCATCGGATAATCAACCTTTCCGGCAACATAAAGATTTGCATTATAAGTCTCCATAGCGTCAGATGATTTCAACGAAAGAACAACGTCACCAAATTCCATGGACTCAAGTATTCTTAACTCTTCAAGACAGCTTTCGGCAAGTGCTTTATACCTTTCAAGATATGAAAATTCTTTTTTTATCGAGCCAGAATTTACACCTATCCTTATTGGGACTCCGTACTCTCTTGCAGTATTTACCACTTCTCGAACTTTCCATTCTGCGCCTATATTCCCAGGGTTAAGTCTTATTTTAGAAGCTCCTGCTTTAATTGATTCAACAGCCACTCTGTAATCAAAGTGTATATCTGCACACAACGGAACCTTTGAACTTGCACATATTATTCTAAAAGGATCTATATCGTCAAGAGATCTTACAGATACTCTTATTAACTGAGCTCCAAGTTCATACAGATTATTGATTTGATTAAGAGTAGAGCTTATATCCAAAGTATCAGTATTTGTCATAGATTGAATTACAATTTCATGCTCGCCGCCTATAAAAATATTTTTGACTTTTACAGTTTTTTTTGAAAACATACTCCACCTACTTCATAAATCTTGTAATATCGTTAAAAGTAACGTACACCATCAGAACCATAAGTAAAGCAAATCCTATAAAATGAACTATTGCCTCTACTTTAGGATTTACCTTTCTGCGGCTTATCATCTCATAAAGAGAAAATACTATTCGTCCTCCATCTAATGCAGGTAAAGGAAGAAGATTAAATATTCCTAGATTCAACGTTATAAGGGCAATAAGGCTTAATATGCTTTCTATTCCAGCCTGAGCAGCCTGACCAATTATATTGGCTATTCCCACTGGCCCCATGAGATCATTTGTGTCGGCTTTACCTGTAAAAAGCTGCCCTATGGACTGAAGCATTGCTTTAAGCAGACTGTTTGCCCATTGTATCGAAACTCCTATAACTTCGGCTCCCTTTGGTCTCCATTTTCCATACCCCTGGGCTACAGCATTAACAGAAGAAAGGAGTTGCATAAACTCACTTTTTTCAATATTAATAATAATCTCATTACCTTCTCTTAGAATTTTTATAAAGATATCGTTCCCCAAAAAAGGAGAAAAGTATTTTGTTGTACGGTTTGCCTCTGTCTGAAGATAAAACTGCCCTGAAGAAAGAGACAACTTAGTTATGCTTTCAAGAAAGTCGGTTCCTCCATTTATTTCAAAATCATCTATTGCTATTATCTTATCGCCTTTTTGAAATTTTCCCTGATTAATATTTATGATATTTGAGAATACTGCGAAATATACACCTATAGTATAACGTTCTTTTTCAGTAGAATAGGAACTAAGCTTTCCTCTTAAAAAAGTTTCTCCTTCAAACTCAAGATTGATAGGGTCACCTGCTTCAAGTCTTGAAAAAACCTCACCTATTTTATCCGATCCGTTGATTTTTAAAAGTTCTTTATTGGAAAGTTCTTCAAGATTTCCTTCGTATTCAAAGTAATCAAGTACTATAGTATCCACTTGTTCCGTATAAGAAGGAAAAACAGAAAGCTCCTTTATCTTGCCGGAACTCACAACCTGCATATCAACTTTTTTACCTTCTGCAATATTAAGACTCAAAATAGAACGGTCAAAAGCATACCCAGAGTTAACTTTTTTGATGATATCTCCAGAAAGTAAGCCTGCTTCATCGGCAGGAGAACCAGGTATTACTTTTTCAATTACTACCTCATTGAATCCATACACCATCCCGGAAAATCCTATGACAATATAGCCCAGAAGAATTGAAAATAAAGGTCCAGCAAGTGCAATAACAAGCTTTTGCCATGGCTTTTTGTTTATAAAAAGTCCACTATCAGAAGGATCATAGTTTTCATTTCCGTTGTCTTCTCCTGCAAGTCTCACATAGCCACCTAAAGGAAAAACATTGAATCTGAACTGAGTATACTTGCCTTTAAGCTTAAAAAGCGCAGGACCAAAACCAATGGCAAACTCTTCAACTCTTGTTTTCAGTGAAACAGCCGCCAGATAATGTCCAAATTCGTGAACAACAACTAAAACAGTTATTATAAGCAAAAACCATACTATAGCCATCATCTATCACCACCAATAATTTCATATGTTTTTCTTCTGAAAAGTTCATCATAAAAACTTATTTCTTCAAGATCATTGAGCTCTGTTTTAGACTCATTAACCGAGCTTATCACAGCACAAACCAGTTTATAAATATCTGGAAAGCTTATCCGCTTATTTAAAAACATCTCTACTGCAGCTTCATCACTTGCATTGTAGGCTATATGAAGCAGCTGATTCCCAAGAATATCAAAAGCAAGCTTCAACGAAGGGTACCTCTGATAGTCAACATTTTCAAAAAGTAACGGTTCTGAATACAGATCAGGTCCTTCATAATCCAATCTTGAACGTTGCGGATAGGTGATTGAATATGCAATCGGTATTCTCATATCAGCTCGGCCATAGTGGATCTTGTATACTCCGTCAGTAAATCTTACAGCAGAATGCACCATGCTTTTTCTGTTAATAAGAACCTTAATAGAAGAAGTTTTAAAAAGATAAAATGCTTCCATTACTTCTAATCCTTTATTTATCATACTTGCAGAATCAACAGTGATTCTTGCTCCCATCCTCCAAACAGGATGGCTGAGAACTTTTTCAGGAGTTATACTGGTGAAATTTTCTAAGGGAAGATCCCTCAAAGAACCACCCGATGCTGTTATAATTAACTCTTGAATAGCACTCTTTTCACCCTGCAAAAGCTGAAAAATTGCACTGTGCTCACTATCCACAGGAATTATCTGTGTAGAGTACCTTTGAGCTGCATTAAAAATCATGTTCCCACCGCATACTATTGATTCTTTGTTTGCAAGACACACTCTTTCAGAATTTCTTATTGCGCATAAAGTATTTGAAAGACTTCTAAAACCTGAGGATCCCACTACTGTTATATCAGGACAAAGCTCTTCTATGCTGCTATTGATGCTTTCAAAACCTCTCCTTATAACAGTGCTATTATACTTCTGTGAACAGCAACATTATTATCCGCAACACAACAGAATCTTGGAGAGAACTCTTCTATTATTGGAACAGCTCTTTCCCATCTGGAATTAAGAGAGATACCAACTACTCTGTATTCAAAGCCTTGAGCATTTAAAGTCCTTAATACATCGAGTGTCTGGTCTCCTATACTCCCTGTGGCTCCGACGATAAATACCTTTTTTGACAACTTAGCACCTCAATCTTTACTTTATTTTTTCTTAATTAATTATACAATATATAGCTGAAAATTTATGTGCTCCAATATTTAACTTATTATACATTCTTTAGATTAACATAAAATACATATTTGAAACACTTAAAGTTAATACCGTTGATGTAACCTTTGTACGGTTTAGGCACTTTAATTTAGCCCGGTGAGGTTAAAAAGGAGGAATATATGTCAGATTTAAGCTCTGGTTACAAGATAGGTGGTTGGAAAAAGTACGTATTTTCACTTCAACATTTTATTGCAATGTTTGGTGCAACTGTTTTGGTTCCGCTACTTACGGGAATTGATCCGCTTTTAGCTCTTTTTACTGCTGGTTTGGGTACACTGCTTTTCCACACGGTAACTGGTTTTAAAGTTCCTGTTTTTTTAGGCTCCAGTTTTGCTTTTATAGCTCCTATTGTAATAGTAAGAGATAAGTTTGGAGATCTAGCATATTCAACAGGAGCCATAGCAATCGCAGGACTTGTTTATCTTCTCTTTGCTCTTTTAGTTAAGCTGCTGGGATATGAAAAAATCAAAAAACTTTTCCCCCCTGTAGTAACTGGTTCAATGATAATCATTATTGGTCTTTCGCTTTCTCCGGTCGCTATTCAGTGGGCCTCTTCTAATTGGTTGATATCTCTCTGCACTTTGGCTGCCGTAATATTCTTTTCCACTTTCTTCAAAGGATTTTTCAGTATGATTCCTGTACTCATGGGAGTACTTATAGGTTACGCTGTAGCTGTTGCAACAGGAAATATTGATTTTCAAGCAGTTGCACAAGCCGACTGGATTGGACTTCCCAAATTTGTATTTCCAAAGTTTGATATTTCAGCCATACTTATGACTGTACCTCTTACTATAGCCACATTTATGGAACATGTTGGCGATATTACTACAAATGGAGCAGTTGTCGGAAAAGATTTTGTTAAAGATCCCGGACTTCACAGAACACTTATGGGAGATGGTCTTGCAACCTCGCTTGCGGGTATACTTGGGGGACCGGCCAATACAACTTATTCTGAAAACACTGGTGTACTTGCACTTACAAAAGTTTACGATCCTTCCGTTATAAGAGGCGCAGCAATACTTGCAATAGTTCTGGCTTTTTTCTCTAAGTTCGGTTCTGTTCTTCAAACTATTCCTCAGTCAGTAATAGGAGGAGTAAGTTTAGTACTTTTTGGGATGATTGCCTCAGTAGGTATACGAACCTTAGTGAATGAAAAAGTCGATTTTGCAAACTCCAAAAATCTTCTTATAGGTGCCGTAATGTTGACTTTGGGCATAGGTGGAGCCTCACTTACATTAGGAAACGTAGAATTAAAAGGGGTTGCACTTTCAGCAATTGCTGGAATTACACTTAATCTAATACTTCCGGATAAAG
>Ga0116141_10005242_pt1 | contig 10868 bp, 10 predicted proteins | sample AD_UKC097_MetaG_FD_89744 | JGI IMG/M metagenome (GOLD analysis project Ga0116141, IMG submission 89744) | Active sludge microbial communities of municipal wastewater-treating anaerobic digesters from USA - AD_UKC097_MetaG | ecosystem: Engineered > Bioreactor > Anaerobic > Digestate | place: USA... | reverse complement strand
TCAGACCAAGCTTCCTTGGTGTGATTAACCAAACGAATAAATCCATTATATTTAGCTATTAGATAAATAACTAAAATAAAGATAACCCCTAAAAATATGTATAAAGCATTCATAAAAAATAATTTTATCTTAATATGTCCGACTTGTTATATTATATCAAAAAATCTCCTGTTTTAACAGGAGATTAATACTCATAAATAAATGAGTAGACAAAATTAATCCTTTGAGAATTGTGGGTATTCTTTTCTAAAATGTTCCCAGCAATGTTCTTTTATTAAGGTAGACAATTTTACCATCTTGACGTTTTTGTCTTTGTTTTCTCGGCGGGCTAATCTTATGTTATCCAAAACATCCTGCCTTTCCCAAAAACCACTATCGCCAAGAAATTTTAGAAGAACAGACATGGGGTCAATTCTTTTCCCTGTAATTGAATATAAGATGCCTAGATCTTTTTTCTCACATTCTTCCAAATAATCTCTGATTGTTGTTTTGTTTTTCATAATTCCAATAGTTTATTTGTTTTTAATTTAAATATATAATAGAATAAATTAATACTTTAGTCAAGGGTCAGTTAAGCTTTTTGATACCACTTTTTACCACTTTCACTATATACCAATTCAGTTTCTTCTTTTTTACCAGAGGAAACAAAACAAGAAAAGTATTTTCTGTTTTTATCCACAACCCCTACCATCAAATATTCTTCTTCTAATATCTCTTCTTTAGGTAAAGATTTTTTTGTCATTTTAAAAATAGCAGATAATAGGTCTTGGTATTCTTCTTTTTTCTTTTCTTTTTCTCCCTGGCTTAAATTATCTTCTAGCATCTCTCCAACAATACGTAGAATAACAGAATTTCCCTTGTCATCGTTTAATTTCCTCATATATTCAATTACATAACTAATAGGTAATTCTTTAACTCCACCCAAATCTTCAATTGTCTCTTCTATACTTTTCCCTTCTTTTTTTGAAAATTCCAATAAAAGATCGAAAGTGTCTCTCATCTTTTCTGCCTGTTCTTGAAAATAATCAAAAAAAACACTAGATTCTAATTTTTCTATTTTTGCTTCAGCTTGCTCCTTTTCGTTAAGATACACCTTTGCTCTATTTAGATACTGAAGATGTTTATTAATTGTTTGATGCTTTGTATCATTTTCCCTTTCTCCGTTCTTAACTTCTAATAATTCTATTCTTGTAATTTTTTCGTCGGATTTTTTTTCTTTTTCTTCTTTAAGAGCCACGAAGTCAATACTATGATTAGCATCTAGGGCGGGATGCATGCCAACTTCATATCCTTCTTGACAAAGTTTCTTTGCTTCTTTAAAAGCTGCTTTTAGCCCCACTATGTAATTTTCTATTTCTTTTTTCTTTTCTATTTCTATCCATGGATGAGAATTAACAATCCTTGTTTGTTCCATTTCTTTTTGAATATCCGACAGATAAGATTGAACTTCACCAGCAGTTTTTAACTTTAATAAATGTAATATTTGTTTCTGTTGTCGGTAAGCAAGATCAACACACTCGTTTCCTCCAAAATCTTTTTCTAATTTTTTCTCATTCTTTTTAGAGAGTTTATTATCTGTAGTTCTTAAAAGATTATAAATGCCATAAGAGTCTTTTGTTTCATTCTTTTTTGTTTTTTTGGGGTCTTCATTTTCTGTCTTTTTAATAATAGCTTGTATAGGAAATTGTTCTTTCATAAAATTTTTCATTAAATTTAAATTTCTTTTAAATACTTATATTATATCAAAAAATCTCCTGTTTTAACAGGAGATTTTTTGGTTATTTTTTCTGTAAATTCTTGAAGATGATAAGTAGTGGACTAGCTAAGAAAATGGAAGAATAAGTTCCGACAACCATTCCAACCGTTAAGGTAATGGCAAGGATTTTTGTACTTGCTGGGCCAAATATGATTAGTGAAATTAAGGCTAGAATCGTAGTTATGGAAGTCAAAAGCGATCGAGGGTAAGTTTGAATAATACTTTCACCAACATTTTCCTCAAATGTTTTACTTTGTTTATTTCTAACATTTTCTCTAATTCTATCAAAGATAACTATGGTATCAGAAACAGATAAGCCGAGAACAGTTAAAATGGCTACTACAAACAATGTATCTATATCAGTGTGCATAAAGTGACTAAGAACAGCAAAAACTCCAGCCGTAATTGTAACATCGTGGACTAGGGCTAAGATTGCTGTTATTCCATATTTCCAAGAGGAAACCGGCTTTGAAACTTTCCTAAACGAATAGGCAACCCACAAAATAATCCCAAGAGCAACTAAAATAAATGAGATAATAGATTTCTTGACTAATTCTGCTCCGACAGAAGGACCGACGGAATTAAAGCCGACTTCTTCCACTCCCTCCCCAAAGGCAACCAATAGAGAATTTTTCTCTGCGTCAGTGATATCTCTAACCTTAATACTATAACCTAATTCTCCAACCGGCTGAATCAACGACGAGCCAATACCGACTGATTCAATAATGCTTTGCAAATCTGCGGGACTAGGTCTTTCATTTCCATACTTAATTTCTAACAACGAACCTCCAACAAAATCTATTCCAAAATTGAGACCGAAATAACTCATTGAAAAGATTGCTAAGGCTACAAGTAAACCAGAGATTCCTATAAATATTTTTCTGTGATTGATGATAAACATAAAATCTTTCTAAGCTATAATTTTACTTTATAACTTGTTTTGCGTTAGTAAATCCCGACCCGAACATAAACTCTGTAAACTTGCTTCTTCTCTTGAAATTAAGTGAATAGAGGAATAGACGGCTAACCAAGACGGCTGAAATTAGAGAAGTTACTACTCCAATCAAAAGAACTAGAGCAAAACTTTTTATCAATGTTGTACCAAAAGAATAAAGAATTATAGATGTGATGATAGTTGAGATGTTGGAATCACGAACAGACAGCCAAGCTCTCTTAAAACCATTACGAATAGATGTGGCTAAATCTTCCTTGTCTCCTCTAAGCTCTTCTTTTATTCTTTCAAATATAAGAACATTAGCATCAACAGCCATGCCGATAGAAATAATAAAACCTGCAATACCAGTAGCTGTTAAAACTACTGGAACCAATTTAAAAATAGATAACATTACCAAGGTGTAAATCCCTAAAGCTAAGACAGCAATAACCCCGGGCAACCTAAACCAAATAATAAAGAATATAGCAACAGCCAAAAATCCGACAAGCGCAGCAAAGACTCCTGCTTGAGTAGCTTCGTCTCCAAGTGATGCCCCGATTGTTTGAGTTGAAACTAGACTAATTGGAACAGGCAAAGCTCCTGAATTCAAACGATCAACCAGCTCTTTAGCTTCCTTGGGGGTGAAATTACCAGAAATAACAGCCTGCCCATCAGGGATTGCTTCATTAACAACTGGAATAGAAATTGGATAACCATCAAGGAAAATAGCAATAGTCTTGCCGACATTTTCGGTCGTCATTTGTTTGAATAAGTCTGCTCCCTCTTTATCAAATTGCAAAGAAACCATAGCTTCTCCTGTGGTCTGATCAAAATTAAGAATAGCTTTGTCTAAAAAGCGACCAGTTAATTCAGTCTGTTGAAAAAGAGAATCATAATCAGGAACTAATTGTCCAGCTTCATTAACTTTATAAGTTAGTTTTTCTGCTTCGGCTTCTTCCCCTTCTACCTCTTCTCCTGTCTCTTCTTTTGGTACTTCAGTCCTAAAGTCTAACATTGGAGTCTGTCCAATCATTTTTATGGCCTCAGAAACATCTGTTACTCCGGGCAAATCCACAATTAATCTTTCTTCATAATTGTTAGTGAAGCTTCCCTCTTGAACCTGAATCATTGGTTCGGCAACACCAAAAATATTAACTCGTCTTTCTATAATATCTCTTAGAGAATTCATGGAGTTAGAAACTTCAGCTTTTTCAACATTAGATAAATCCGCTTTATAAACCAAGTGACTACCACCTGATAAATCAAGACCAAACTTAAAAGGAAAACGACTGATAAAATTAACAACCTTATTTGAACTAGGTTCAGGGTTGTCTTTATTAATTTCTGAATAATAAACAAAAAAACCAAGCCCTACACCGAGAAGGACTATAAGCAATGCTTTAATTCTTGTCTTTAGCATAATGGCCTTATTCTAGACCTTTTTTTGACTAAAATCAAGCCTCAAAAACAAGGCCTATTTTAAACCTCCAGCCACAGGTCGGACCTGTGGCTGGTTAGGATTTTTTGAATTTCTTGAATAGATAATTAAAGAATAGACTAATTATTATTCCGGCAATATAGCCAACTAATATGTCTATTGGAAAATGAACGCCACTTGCCACCCTAGATATTCCAACTAATAAAGCGACTATGGAAAATAGATAACCAATTCTTCTATCAACAAAAAACATAGAGGTGGCTAAAGATGCAAAAAAGATAGAGTGACCTGAAGGAAAAGAATCTAGTCCCCCGTGAATAAAAAGAGGTTCTATGGAATCAAATAAAACAAACGGTCTAGGTGATGTAATTATCCCCTTAAAAATGGTGGCAAAAAACCAAGAAAAGGTAGCTGGAAAAAAGATAATAAATAACTCCTTGAACTTAAACTTAAAATATTTAAAGGGTATTTTTATGCTAAAAGTTCCATCTTTATACAAAGCAAGTAAAATAAAAGCTAAAAATAAAAAAATGAGGCCGAAAATCTCAGACAAAAAAATAAGCAACCAATCGCCGGCATCAGATTTGTGGGCTAAACTATAAAGATTAAAAAATATTGAGTGATTCATTGAATAAAAAAATATTTTATAAAAAACAATATTAGTATAACATAATTTATTTTAATATCTATAAAAAATAAATTAATTGCTAGTTTTTTTCATCTTGGCCACTTGTAAGACATTGGTCAAAAGCATAGCTAAAGTTACTGGACCAACACCACCAGGACTTCGGGTAATAAAAGAAGATTTGGGAGCAATTTTTTCAAAATCAACATCTCCTTTTATGCTACCATTTTCTTCTGAAGTCCCCGCGTCTATAACCACCACTCCTTCTTTAACCATATCTTCTTTTATAAAATTAGCTTGTCCAGCAGCCGAAATTATAACATCAGCTTTTTTTATATCATCTTTAGGATTATTGCTTTGTTTGGTAATATTTTTTACAGAATAACCCCTTTTCTCTAAAAGATATGAGACTGGTCGCCCAACTAATTTTCCATTACCCACGACAACTATCTTCTTGCCCTTTAAATCTAAGCCAATTTTATCAAGAAGATAAAGACAGGCCTTAGCTGTTGGAAAAATAAAATCACCCCGCCCTTCATAAAAAGCTTGGCTATTTTCTTGCCCCAAACAATCAACATCCAGTTCGGGTAAAATAGAATCTAAAACTTTTTGGCTATTTATGTGTGGGGGTAATGGTAATTGGACAATAATTCCAGCGGTGTTTAACCCTTCGTTTAATTCTTTAATTTTTAAAATTATTTCTTCTGTTGTAATTGTTTCCGGAAAATTAATAATCTGGCTCTTAAATCCCACTTGATTAGCAAATTTAAGTTTTAGATTAGCATATAAATCAGATAATTTATTTTGACCAACGGTAATATCAAAAAGCTCGGGTTGGTATTTTAAGTCCCTAACCTGTATTTTAATTTCTTCAAGGAAATCATCTCTTATTTTTCTTCCGTCTATAATGGTCATCTTAAATACCTAGAAATTCATTTTTCATATCATCTCTATGAACGACCCTTCTGTAACGATTCATGCTCATAAAAATACCAAGTCCGACAAATTCAGTCAATAAGTGCGATCCTCCGTAACTCATAAAAGGCAAAGTGATCCCGGTCACCGGCATCAATCCAATATTCATTCCAATATTAATAATTAAATGGGACATAAAATAAATTGCCAGCCCGACACCAAAAAGAATTTCAAAATTATTCTTGCCAAGCAAGGCTAGGTGTAAAATTCGCCAGATAATTAAAGCATATAATATAAAAATTATAATAACTCCAACAAAACCCCATTCCTCAGAAAAAGCCGCAAAAATAAAGTCCGTTTCATATTCGGGCAAAAACTTTAGCCGAGACTGGGTCCCAAAGCCAACACCCTTGCCCATCAACCTACCGGAACCAACGGCTATTGTTGACTGGTAAGCATTATAGCCAGTATTTTGAATATCAGATAGCGGACTAAAGAAATTTATAATTCTAGCTTTTTGATAATCTTGAAACGAAAAATTCCAGAGTAAACCAAAAGCCAGAGCAACCACCCCAAAAACAATTAATAAATGTTTTTTAGAAATACCAGAGACTAAAATCATGCCCAACCAAATTAAAGCAATTATTATAGCTGAACCCAAGTCTGGCTGTAAAAAGATTAAGACGAACGGAATAAAAGCGTATAGACCAGAAATAAAAATGTGTTTAAAATTACCTATTTCAATATGACGCCGAGAAAAATATTTAGCCAACATTAAAATTAAAATCAATTTCATTAAATCAGATGGCTGGAAAGAAAAACCACCAAAAGAAAACCAGCTCTGTGCCCCACCCGCTCGGTGTCCAAATATAAATAAAAGCAGAAGAAGACTGGTAAAGAAAATATAAAGAACAACTAAAACATCTGTCCTTTTAATAAAACTAAAATCAAAAGAAGCTAAAATAAAAAAAGCGATTAGCGAAATAATAATCCAAATTATCTGATGATTAAACAAAACAGATTCTCCGGTAAAAGAATTCATTGTCACCAACCCAGCTCCCAAGACGGGGGCAATAAAAAGTAATAGCAACCAATCAATGTTGCCAAAAATCTTTCTTTTTTTGGGTTGGGATAATTTTAATCCGCTTAACATAATAAATATTAGTAAGAAACTTCAAAGGGGTTGATGGACAGGAAGACATCATGGGTAAGAGGAGTGGCTGATAGCTTTTCTGGCCAAGTAAAGACGACATTAATTTCAGCTCCACCTCTTAATTCTTCACGACGAGAAATTGAACCATTGATAGCATTCCCGTCTTTATCATATAAAATAGCAATAACATCAAATGGTGGCAATGGGTAAATTGATTCATTTAAAACTTTAACAGATAAATTAGCTCCATTTATGTCGCCTTCAAAATAAATATCTTTGGTCTTAAAAGGCATCATCTGCAATGTTGGTTCTTTTTTATACCAAACAACAGGTTCATTAAAATTAAATATAACGCTTTTTATTTCTTCTAATCCAGAATTAAACCTTGGCTCTACTATGGCAAAGCGTTGGTTTGGGGGAATAAATGTACTTCCCTCCCTGCGTCCTATTAAACGATTATTTTTATTATAAACTCTAAACTCATAATTAACTTTGTAAACAGCTTTATCTTTATTTCTGTTTTCAATAAAAGCAATTAAATTATGATTATTACCGATAACGCTAAATGCCCTACTCCAAATAATTACTGGTTCAATGGCTTGTCCTTGGCAAATTAAATCACAACTACCTCCACAATCAACACCTTCTTCGTTCCCGTTTTGTTTACCGTCAAAACAAGTTGGATCTGATCTCAGATAAGGGGCAATGATTATTAAAACAGTTACCAAAATTATGGCTAAAAAGCCTGATAAATATTGAAGCTGTCTTTTGGCCGCCCATGTCATATTTTGTATTATAACAAAAATATACTCCGAATTGAAGTATATTTTGGAATGTTTTATTTAGTCTGTGGCTAACTTAAGTCCTACCTTTTCGGCTATTTGTTTTATCCACAGTTCGTGACGAGAAAGCTGAGTGGAAATTGCAGCATATTCAACACTTAAGTTACCAATGGCTTTAGCTATACCATCAGTAGAGACAATAAGACTTTGAACTAACTCTCGTAAATCAGCCATTTCACTTTTTATTTCTTGGATATCAGACTTTGAGGCCAAAACACTTGTTAATTTATTTATATCTTCATTGTTTAACATATATAAATTATATAGAATTAATTAATAATAAGCAACAAAACAATAAAATACCCTTAAAAATAAGGGTATTTTATTGTTTTAAAGTTTAAATACTTGGTGCTGGCGACTGCCTACTTTTCCCCCGAAGGAGTATCATCGGTACTACAAGGCTTAACCCGAAATCAGATTTGAAAAGTTTAAATACTTGGTGCTGGCGACTGCCTACTTTTCCCCCGAAGGAGTATCATCGGTACTACAAGGCTTAACTTCTGTGTTCGGAATGAGAACAGGTGTGTCACTTGCGTCAAATCACCAACACTAAATATTCAAACTTATTAACTTTTCAAATCTAGTGTTTTAATCAGATATTAAATAATATCTGAAAATTGAATGTTGTTTGTAACGATACGATTTTCAAATTTCCTAATAGGAATCGAACAATTAGTACACCTTGGCTAAACACTTTACTGTGCGTACACCTGGTGCCTATCAACCTAATCATCTCTTAGGTTTCTCAAACGATTCCTCATCTTGAAGCTGGCTTCGTTCTTAGATGCTTTCAGATCTTATCCATTCCCGACATAGCTACCGGGCGGTCCAGTTGGCACTAGAGCCCGTACACCAGAGGTCAGTCCACTCCGGTCCTCTCGTACTAGGAGCAGATCTTCTCAAGAATCAACGCCTGCAGTAGATAGGAGACCAACCTGTCTCACGCATCTATGTTTTACTTCCGTTATCATCGCGTTTTAATAATGATAACAGAACCTCCATTACTGAAGGGATCGGACTATATATTCTTCTTTACAGAAGGTTGGTTTTTAGTCTCTACATCCCGACTCAACTAATGTTGAGAGGGACTCGGTATTATCACCCAAACTTTTATAAACAAAAGTTTTAGGGACTTCACCGATAACCCCAACTTGTCATAATATATTTCTATATTACGCCGCCGTGATATACCAAACTGGTATACATGGTCTTTTGCTAATTGATTAAATTAGCTGATGTCTCTTTTGTAACATTTCCTCTTCGGGTTCAAACTGTTAAAACCACAATCTAATGTTTGTAAGCTTTGTGAAATGGGCAAGAAAATTCTTTCTTGCCATTCGTGCTACCGGCTGGGTTCGAACCAGCGACTGTCGTGAGGCATCAGCCCACCGCTCTACCAACTGAGCTACAGTAGCTTAACTTAAAAATGAACAACATTTCACAAAACTTACAAACACCTTTCTGATCTTAACGGTTTGAACCCAGCTCGCGTACCTTTTTAATTAGCGAACAGCTAAACCCTTGGCAGCTTCTCCACCACCAGGATAAGGTGAGCCGACATCGTATATTCGTCTATTATTACTAATAGTATGGACTATATCTTCATCCTTTCATAATAATCAATTATGATTAGGCGTTGGCGTCTTAGCGTTACGCATATGTAACGCTCCATGTTTTAAAACATAAGTCTCTACAGGGTCATAACCAATTTGTATCTCATAGAAGAAACTATGTGAGGTTCTATCATTTTCATAAACGCCCCTATACTTTCCTTCATGATTCTAATTCTATAGTATTTTTTATCTTTGTTTAGTCTCGATTTAATCCCAATTTTTCTAAGTAAAGTTACTAATCTTTTTTGGTCTAAAATGCTGAATTGTTGAGTGTTTAGATAAATATCTCTATCTCTACACTTGCTTCCATCATCCATATACCAGATAGCAACAATAATTGGATTTAATTCTAAATTTTTTGGAATAATCTTTCGATTATTTTTATAAAACATTTCATAAAAATGAGTTAGATCTTTATGTTGTTTGGTAAAAAATCTATAAGCAACACGATTTTCATTATTTAGTCTTTCTTTTGGAGCAGATTCACACAATCTTTTTAATGAATTGTATTTATAATCTACATACTCTTTTGCTTTAACAGAGTGATTAATTTCTAAAAAAGCATTTTTTCTGCCGGGTATTATTCTTAAATACCCATCTCCTAAAACAGAACCTATAATGATAGATCGTTCAAATTCGGTTAGACTTCCCACGGTATTGTCCATTTAGTCATTATAACAAAAAATGGAGTTCACCGTTATAAGCCAAGATTTTAATCAAATATATTCTCCGTTTTAAAAATATATTCAACTCCAGACTGCACGATTTCTCATGCCGCACCCCGATAATGTTAAGGTGCCGAACTCCGCCGTCGATATGAACTCTTAGGCGGAACTAGCCTGTTATCCCTAGAGTAGCTTCTATCCGTTAATCTTCAACCGCGTCTAATACGGGTTGTCGGTTCACTATGTTCTGGTTTCCCATCTGCTCGACATGTACGTCTTACAGTTAAGCTAGCTTGTGCCATTACACTATCGGCACGGTTTCCATTCGCGCCTAGCTAACCTTAATAAACTCCTCCGTTACTCTTTAGGAGGATACAGCCCCAGTAAAACTACCCACCAGATACTGTCTCTCTGCGTTTTTGCCGTAGAGATTAGAATATATAAACATTAAGAATGGTATTTCACTGTCGAGTAGAGTACAACCGAAATCGTACACTTCAAACCTCTCCCATCTATGCTACGCAGAATATCCATATATTCAATATCAAGCTGTAGTAAAGCTTCTAGGGTCTTTTCGTCTATCTGCAGGTAACCGGCATCTTCACCGGTATTGTATTTTCACCGAGCAGGTCTTCGAGACAGCTCTCCAGTCATTATGCCATTCGTGCGCGTCGGAACTTCATGTTCTTTACATCGCTTATCTCTAAATTATATCTTAGAGGCGAAACCCACTATTACTAGTGGCACAGACTATATTTTCATCTCAACGTTTTTAGAATTTCCTCTTTTGTATATTTTCTTTTTCAGAAATATACTCATGTATATTACGTTTTTTATTGAGAGCCAGCATATTATAGATTATATCAATAATCTATCTCGGTCGCCACTATACATAGGCGACCTAAGTCGTTACGGGGTCAATCTAGC
>Ga0116141_10005241_pt1 | contig 10869 bp, 7 predicted proteins | sample AD_UKC097_MetaG_FD_89744 | JGI IMG/M metagenome (GOLD analysis project Ga0116141, IMG submission 89744) | Active sludge microbial communities of municipal wastewater-treating anaerobic digesters from USA - AD_UKC097_MetaG | ecosystem: Engineered > Bioreactor > Anaerobic > Digestate | place: USA... | reverse complement strand
GCAATAGATTTCAGCAGAGATTACGATATTTGGACCGGACTTGTAAAATCCGAAGCAGACAGTTATTCCTTTTTTGACAAAAACACAGTTAAAGGCATACTCTTCGGTGTTTTAACAGCTGTTATCGGTATGATTTTCGGCGGATATACTGCGGCAAGACATGATAATATTCTTGGATTTGCAATATTGATGCTGGTATCGATTATACTGCTGATATACTCTTTGACAATAAGGAGAAGGTCGAAATCCGGCGTAGAGCAGTTCAAGATGTGGAAAGCTTTCAGAAAATTCCTCAGGCACTTCAGCAGCCTTGATAAGGCGGATTTGCCTGCAGTAATCATGTGGGAGCATTACCTTGTGTATGCCATATCCCTTGGAGTTGCCAAAGAGGTCATAAGCCAGCTCAGGCTGGTATTCAGAGAGGAAGACTTTAATAACAGCCATTTGACATATTTGTACTACGGACGCTATGGACACATTCACAATTACTTTGATACAATAGATAATATAACTGACTCAATGGTTAAGACTACAGAATCCGTCTACAGGCAAGCAATGTCAAAGGCTTCCTCCGGCAGCGGAGGAGGCGGCGGCTTTTCCGGCGGAGGAGGAGGCGGCGGCGGTGGCGGAGCCGGCGCATTCTAAGCCGTGGTTTTTCGTTTCAGAAAGTTTAAAAGGAGGATGAAATTTTATGAAAATATTAATATTTGGTGTACTGCTGCTGCTTGTTTTAATTGCAATCAGCACATACAACAGTTTGGTAGTAAAAAGGAACAGAGTAAAAAATTATGGGCTCAGATAGATGTTCAATTGAAGAAAAGGTTTGACCTCGTACCAAACCTTGTTGAGACGGTAAAGGGCTATGCAAAACATGAATCAGAGACCTTGGAGGCTGTTGTAAAAGCAAGGAACCAGTACATAAGCGCAGGTACCCCGGAAGAAATGATGAAAGCAAACACGGAAATGACAGGCGCATTGGGCCGATTGTTTGCAGTGGCAGAAAGCTATCCGGACCTGAAGGCCAATACAAACTTCATGGAACTTCAGGGGGAGCTGTCCGAGCTGGAGGATAAGATTGCTTATGCAAGGCAGTTCTATAATGATACGGTTCTTATGTACAATAACGCTATACAGGTTGTACCGGCAAATATCATTGCCGGCTTGTGCGGCTTCAGGGAGGAACCCTATTTCAAAGCTGATGAATCAGAAAGACAGAATGTGAAAGTACAATTCTAGTCGGTTCAGGGATTAATGGCAAATGTGATTCAATAGGCGATGGGAGCAAGAATAGCCCATTGCCTTTTCCATAAGAATGGTTGTGTTGAGAAAGCAGGTAAATACTTATGAAGAAAGATATGTACAGTTTTTTTGATATGAACAGGGAGCAGGAGATGAAGAAAGAGAGCCCTCTTGCTCTTAGGATGAGGCCGAGTGATCTTTCCGAATTTGTCGGTCAGGAGGATATTGTGGCTCCGGGGAAGCTGCTTTATCGTGCTATAAAGGCTGACAAGCTCACTTCTCTTATTTTTTTCGGGCCGCCGGGAACAGGAAAAACTACCTTGGCAAAGATAATAGCAAATACAAGCAAATCTCATTTTGAGCAGCTTAATGCGGTGACTTCGGGAGTGGGAGACATACGAAGGGTAGTTGAGGAGGCAAAAAACCGCAAGGGGATGTATGGTCAAAGGACAATACTATTTATTGATGAGATTCACCGTTTCAACAAAGCCCAACAGGATGCAATGCTTCCGTATGTTGAGGACGGTACTGTCATATTAATAGGAGCTACAACAGAGAATCCGTATTATGAGGTGAATGATGCGCTTATTTCGCGGTCCACTATATTCAGGCTCAATCCTCTTAAAGCTAAGGATATCAGAAAACTGGTTGAAAGATGCCTGACTGATGAAGAGAAAGGGCTTGGCTCTTATAATATTGAGATAACCGAGGAAGCAATGGCTCATATAGTCAATATAGCCAACGGTGATGCCAGGGCTGCTTTGAATGCGGTGGAACTGGCGGCCCTTACCACTGAAAGGGACAGTGACGGCAAGATTCATATAGACTTGAAGACAGCGGAGGACTGCATACAGAAAAGAGCCGTAAATTATGAAAAGAAGGGTGAGAACCATTACGATACCATATCGGCATTTATAAAAAGCATGAGAGGTTCTGATCCTGACGCCGTACTTCATTATCTTGCCAAAATGCTTTATGCAGGTGAGGATCCCAAGTTCATTGCAAGAAGGATAATGATTTGTGCCTCCGAAGATGTGGGAAATGCTGATCCAAACGCGATAATAGTAGCAACGGCGGCTGCCAATGCAGTTCATATGATTGGTATGCCGGAAGCACAGATTATTTTGTCCCAGGCAGCTTTGTACGTGGCTTGCGCACCGAAAAGCAATTCCGCAGTGGTTGGAATCGGAAAGGCAATGAAGGATGTGGAAAACAAAAGAACCGGGGCTGTGCCTCTGCACCTGAGAAATGATGCATTCAAAGGTGCAAGGGATTGGGGATACGGGGTTGAGTACAAGTACCCCCACGATTATGAGGGCAATTTTGTGGAACAGCAGTATTTGCCCGATGAAATCAAAGACGCGCAATACTATTTTCCGTCAGACAACGGATATGAAAGTAAAATAAAAGATCCCAAGCTTAAAAATAGAAGGATCAGATAATCAGGCATGTCTGAAATGATATATAGAATACGCCAGTATACAGCTAATCAGGAATAATGTACATCCTTTGGCGTATTCTATGAATCAAGGAAAACATTTTAGGATATCCGAAATATTATTAGCTGATGTCTATCCTAAAATGTAGAGTTGTGGCAAAAAGTGCTTCTGTTAAGATAACACTTTTGGATATTGTTTTTATGCAATCGAAGAATTAAAATGATTTTAAATCATGATCTTAACAGGAAGCCGTGCATAGGTCACAATTTTTCAGTTCATGCTAATCGGGATCAAACTTTTATATGCAGCAACTTTTATAAAAGAAGGTGTTAGTAATGAACTACTATTTTTCGGATTGTGATACTGTAGCATTGGCAAAAGAATATGGCACTCCTCTTTATGTAATGTCTGAGGATATTATAATGGAGAGACTGAATGAAATCAGGTATTCTTTTACTGAAAAGTATCAGGACGTACAAGCGTATTATGCATCAAAGGCATTTTTGACCAGGGAAATGGCAAGGATAATCAAGAGAGAAAACATGGGACTGGACGTTGTTTCGGGAGGAGAACTGTATACGGCAAAATCAGTGGATTTTCCAATGGAGAAAATAATGTTTCACGGAAACAACAAAACTCCCGAAGAAATCAAAACGGCACTTGAATGCAAAATCGGACGTTTTGTATGTGACAGTATCTGGGAGATTCAGTTGATTGACAGGCTTGCAAAGGAAATGGGCGTAAAGGCGGATATACTTTTACGTATTACTCCGGGAGTGGATTCCCATACTCATAAGTATATATTGACAGGCAATATTGACTCAAAGTTCGGAATTCCGATACCTCATGTAAACGAAGCCGTAAAGCTTTCACTGGAATCAGAAGGTATAACCTTAAAAGGGCTGCACTTCCATATTGGGTCACAGATTCTGGAGAATGAGTCATATATCATGGCTGTTGGTATTATGCTGAACCTCATAAAGAAGATAAAAGATGAAGTCGGGTATGTTGCACAAGAATTCAATCTGGGAGGAGGCTTTGGGATAAAGTATCTGGACGATACGGAAAAAAGGAAGCTGTCATATTTTGTTGATCCTATGATGAATAGTATTGAGGAGTTCTGCAGTAATAACGGTATAAAAAGGCCGAGAATTTTTATTGAGCCCGGACGCTGGATAGTCGGAGAAGCAGGTATTACTCTTTACACAATAGGCAGCATTAAAAAAATACCGGGGGTCAGAACTTATGCGGGGATAGACGGGGGATTCCCGGATAACCCGAGACCGGCACTTTATCAGGCTAAATACGATGGAATCATAGCAAATAAAGCAGATTCCCCCAAGAAAGAGCGTGTTACAATTGCAGGCAAATGCTGTGAAAGCGGAGATATACTTATATGGGATTTATATGTTCCCGAGCTTCAGCCGGGAGATATTCTTGCCGTTAAATCAACAGGTGCTTACGGCTACTCTATGGCAAGCAACTATAACAGGAATCCCAAACCGGCCGTTGTTATGCTGAGCAAAGGAAAGCCAAGGCTTATTGTAAAGCGGCAGACCTATGAGGACCTGTTGAGGAATGAGTGTTAAATGCATAAAATTTCATAAAATATTATAAGAAAGAGGGGATTTGTGTGAGTACGAGGGCACAAACGGTTTGGGAGGCATATCGTTTCCCGATAATTCTGTTTACCGCAATAATTATTGGCAGTATCATAGGTATTGCTATGGGCGCGGATGCTGCAGTTTTCAAGCCATTAGGGGATATTTTCCTGAATCTCATGTTCACTGTTGTTGTACCCCTTGTTTTTATTACAATATCCAGTGCAGTAGCAAATATGGCAAATATGAGAAGATTGGGCAGCATTTTGAAGAATCTGCTTTTGGTATTTGTTGTTACCGGTATAATTTCAGCTATTATAATGATATTTTTCGTGACAGTTATACCACCTGCACAAGGAGTTAATCTAAACGTCAATGCTGAGGAGCCAGTAGAGAAGATCAGCCTTGCAAACCAAGCAGTAAAGGCTATCACGGTATCAGACTTTCCGGAGCTTTTATCAAGAAGGAATATGTTGCCGCTTATAGTATTTTCAGTGCTGTTCGGGTTCTGCGTAACTGCCTTGGGTGAAAAAGGCAAGAAGGTTGCGGAGGCATTGGATACACTTTCAAATGTCATGATGAAAATGGTAAGCTTTATAATGTACTATGCTCCTATTGGACTGGCTGCATATTTTGCGGCTCTTGTAGGGGAGTTCGGGCCGGAGCTTCTAAAGGACTACGCCAGGGCTATGGCTATATATTATCCTGTTACAATAGCTTATTTCTTTATAGCTTTCTTCGTATACGCATATTATTCGGGAGGAATGCCGGCGGTAAAGAGATTCTTCAAAAATATTGTATCACCTGCATTTACCTCTTTAGCGACCCAATCCAGCATTGCAACCTTACCGGTTAATCTTGAATCAGCAAGAAAAATGGGTGTTCCGAAGGATATCAGGGAAATAGTCCTTCCGATGGGTGCTACAATGCATATGGACGGTTCGTGCTTATCGGCAATTTTGAAGATATCCTTTTTGTTCGGACTTTACGGAAAAGAATTCACGGGAATAGGGACCTTTGCAACTGCAATATTGATATCAGTAATGAGCGGTGTTGTAATGTCGGGGGTACCCGGAGGCGGATTGATCGGAGAAATGCTTATAGTAAATCTTTATGGTTTTCCGCCTGAAGCTTTTCCGATTATTGCCACAATCGGATTTTTGGTTGACCCTCCCGCTACAATGGTTAACGCATGCGGAGACAGTGTAGCTGCAATGATGGTAACGAGGCTCGTTGAGGGAAAAGAGTGGTTGGCTAAGGTAATTAAAGGAGAGGCTCAAGGGCAATTTACAGAATAAGTGCGGTAATTTTAAGTGATGCCGTACCGGGTTCGGAGGCAATATAATGAAGTTTTACAAATACACGGGACTGGGAAATGATTTTATACTGATTAATAATTTGAGAAGCAATATCCATATTGACGGCAGCCTTGCCAGGAAAATGTGCGACAGGTACTTCGGCATAGGCGCGGACGGTATTGTACTTGCATCCCCAAGTGAAAGCTGCGATATCAGAATGGAAATATTCAATTCTGACGGAAGCATGGCAGAAATGTGCGGAAATGCTTCACGATGCTTTGCAAAGTTCTGCTATGAGAAGAAACTGGTTGACAAGGAGAGCTTTACTGTGGAGACATTGGCCGGTACCATATCACCCAGGCTGAATATTGAGGACGGAGCAGTGAAAGAGGTAACCGTGGATATGGGAATGCCGAAGTTTGGCAGCAAGGATATCCCGTTTAATGCTGACTTGGATAAAGTAGTTGATTATCCCATCCGGGTTGACGGAAAAGAATATCTCATTACTTCAATGTTTATGGGTGTTCCTCACACAGTTGTTTTTACGGACAGTATCGAGGATGAAAAGGTGATTTCGGAAGGAAGAAAAATTGAAGTATCTGATTATTTCCCACGAAATACAAATGTGAATTTTGTTTCAATAATAAACAGGAATGAAATAATCCTTCGTACATGGGAAAGAGGAGCAGGCTATACAATGGCATGCGGCACGGGTGCCTGTGCTTCGGTTGTTGCAGGAATTGCAAGCGGGAAGCTTGGGAGTATTGTCAGGGTGCATCTTCGAGGCGGGGATTTGACTGTTGAATGGAAGGCCGGGGAACACGTGCAAATGACCGGTGAAGCAAAAGAAGTATTCACCGGGGAGTACGAAATATGACAGTAAGGAGAATTCTATTTAAAGAATTCTCCTATTTTTTTCATAAGGCTGTTATATTTATATGGGATCTCTTCCGGATCCTCCGTCCAGTTTTCTTTATTATTTGGTGCTGCCGTATTGGGGGAAGCGAAGGCTTGTTTCTCGCTGTCTTTTGAAATATCGGAAGCGGGGTTGACGGTGCCGGGCTTTCCTACGTAGGTGGTTATATTCTCCTGCTTCATCAATAAGCTTTCGTAGTTGGGAAGCCTTTCATTTTTCATGAACTTTTCCTTGAAGCCGCTTTTCTTAAGGGTCGGCTGTTCCGTTGCAGTTTTATCAACAGTACCTGACTTTGGGGGGGTGGGATCTTTTGAATTCCTGTTATCACTGCTTCCTATCCTGCTGTTCAGGTACTTCACATTATCCGAGAGGTCTCTTATTTCATCAAGAATCTGTCTTAAATAATCGTTCATATCAGGAATGGAAGCAGCCTGAGCTTTTTCCTTCGGTTTATCCTCAGGAATACTCCTTGATATATGCTCTGCAGGCCTTGAAATGTTGTAGTTTTTGTCAAGTATGAAAAAGCCCTTTGTTATTGACAGCGGGGCCAGGCTTTTCATTATTTTTACTGCATTAATACTGGTATCCGCCGTAACGGGCAAGTCAACAGCCTTTCTCCATCTGCCCGCTGAATCGTCAAAGGTGTATTGATGGAAAACATGATCCTTTATCCAGGCCATCTGTATTGCTTTATCATCGGAATAAAACAGCGGTATCATTCCGTTGGTATCGATACGGACATTTCCAAGTTCCCTGAAGTCTATTTCGCTGCTGCTTGAAGATTTACTAAGGAAATGATGTATGTTGCTTCCCTCGTTTTCATTTGAATAGCAGAGCAGGTTTATTTTCTTATTTTGATGTATGAGCTTTATAAACGCCTGGTTTTTGTATGATATGCTGAGGCTTTTGTGAAGCCAGGATTTGGTGGAATCGTCGTAGCAGTAATAATTGATATAATATAGGGTTCCATCGTACCATACACTGGCATAGTGAATAATACCGTTTCTTAAAGGGAGCAGAGAGTAAGAGCTTTCAATGTTTTGAGAGTATATTTCCGAAAGGCTGTTCTTCCTCCAGGAATACTCTATATAAGGGGTCTTATCGTTTATATTCTTGTTAATGTGGTAAACATTGTACATATTGGCAATAGGAAGCTTTTTTGAAAAGAATATATGTATGGAACCGTTTTGCACTATAATGTCCATAATAAATATATTGGAGCTGTTGTGCAAATTTACGACAGGTTCAAATTTCCAACCGCTGTTTGTATATATAAAAAGCAGGACTCCCTTATATCGGCTGTTGCAGGTCAGGTATATGGAATCATCCGCATCTATGACAGCAGCAAAATCTGCGTTTGCCTGGCTTATAAGCATTGTATCCTTTATATCCCCCTTAATGGGAACCTCCCTGTAATATATTGAAGAATCCCTGTAAAAAAAGAAGTACCTGTTGCCCTTTGAATCCTCAAGTATTGCTGATGGGTTTATATCTATCATATAATCACCACCTCAAATTTCCTTATCTATATTTATATGGATATTTTTATGCTTATATGACTGGACTTGCGCATCTGAAGAATAATGCGACGGGGACATGGGGGACGGGGACATGGGGACGGGGACATGGGGACGTTTCGCGTGTCCCACTGGAAGTGGGACAGGGGAAACGTCCCCATGTCCCCGTCCCCATGTCCCCGTCGCATTATTCGTATATTGTGCATTTGTCTAAAAAATTTATTAAATTTGCTTTAACTTGTTCACAAAAATGTCCTGACTTCCATATTATAAATTAGACAGCAATGAAAAAATGTAAATGTATAGGAAGGTGAGAAAATGACAGTGCCAAATGCTTCATTACCAACTGTATTATGTGCAGGGACCACCAGGCTGGAGGTAAAAACAGGCGGGTCGACTGAATGTAAAGATTTGTTTTTTGAGTGCCTTAAGGTAAAAAAGGTATTTGACGAATTTGTTTTAAGGGACTGTGTAGAAGGCATCAAGTTCAAAGTCTGCGGAAATCCACATGGAGATATTATAAAGCCTGCTTTGATACTGAAGAACTGCAAGCTGAGTAATGTAGAAATTAAGGATGTTTCAACAAATTCAGATAAGAGGCTTAAATTCTCGGCAAAATGCTGCTGCGATGTGTTTGGAAAGGATGCCAAAGGAAACATTATTCCTCTTGAAGTACTTGATGTGCCTGAGGGAACTAACCTTTCAGAAGGGCCCTGCGGAGAACTCTGCTTTAAATTCAGTGTGAGAAGAAGCTATCCCAATGTAACAGAAGAAAATTTTGAAAGACTGCTGCACTTCCTTGATCAAGGGAGATTTGAGCTTCAATGCCTGGGTGAGGCAGTTATTGATGAGGAGAACAATACAACAACCGGTGAGATACTGGTTACCAACCTGGGAGCGTTTATTGCAGTAAAGTTTGACGCTGAAGTACAGCTTTGTGTTCCTGTCCTGGGGTATTGCCAGATAGAAGAGGATGTAGCACCGATAGATGTTGACTTCTGTGAAGAATTTGAGATGGAGGATATCCCTTCATTCAATCCCCCTCAGCTTGGAGTACCGATTCCCCCATATCCTATCTCGTAATGCAATATGATAAGCGAGGAAATGAAAATAAAAGAGATTATAAGATACTATCCAAGAACTAAAGGTGTATTGAGATACTATGATCTGCTGTCTGCAGGCTGCGGCTGAGGGGGATCTCAGGAGAGGACCCTTCGGCAGGCTGCCGAATCGAGAGGCATTGAATTGAATAAACTTATCAATATTTTGAATAACAGGATAAAGGGCTAGCATATGCTGGCCCTTAAATATATTTTTTAAGTAACTTGTCATCGATAAACAGCATATTCTGAAATAAAGACGTTTTTGAATTGATTAGGAGGGGCCGTGTAATCGATGATCCATTACTATTGCTCAATAGCAAGCAGTGATTATAAGTATAAGGTGCTTGCATTATATAATTCAATGGTTAAACATGACAAGGAATTTAATTTTTTTATTATATGCATGGGAGATGAAGCATTGGCTTCATTCGCTGCCCTCAAGCTTGAAAATACTGTGCTTATTCCTGTCAGTGCAATAGAGTCTTATTACCCGGAGCTTACAAAAGCAAGAAAAGACAGGAATGACAAGGAATATGCATGGACTGTAAAGCCCTCGGCGTTTCTATATATTTTTAACAACTATAATTACATTGACCATATAATGTGGCTTGACGGGGATACAATGTTCCTGTCCGACCCCGGCCCGATATATTTGGAGTGGGGCAGGCACTCAATACTTCTTACAGAGGAAAGGTACACCGGAAAGCATGCTTACCTGAGCCGGATATACGGCATATACAATACAGGCTTGTTGGGCTTCAGGAGAGATGCGAATTCCTTTGAATGCCTGAAATGGTTTCAGTCTAAAGTGAATGAGTGGTGCTATGACAGGATGGAGAACGGGCTGTGGAGCGATCAGATGTATGTGAATGACTGGCCGGAAAGATTTAAAGGAGTAGCTGTGATAAAGAATGCCGGAATCAATATGACGCCCTTCATACTATGGAGGTTTACCGCAGAAGAGAAGAGGCATATAGATGCAAGAAGGCTGGTGCTGTTTCATTACTATGGCTTCAGGTATGCAGGCACTGACGATTATGACCTTTGTACCTACAAAGATTGGGGGTTCCCCGAAGCGGTTGTCCGAAGCATATATATGCCTTATATATCTGCCTGCGAGGCTGCCCTGCTGCAGCTTAAACGAGGGAATGCAGAGGAAACGGAACAAATTTCTGAAACAGGAGCTGCAGAGGATAAACACAATTCTCAGTATTGCTTCTGCACATTGACAACTCTTGAATACCTGCCGAAATGCCTTGCACTGCTGGATTCCATAGAAAGCAACACCGACAGCTTTCATATATGGATATGCTGTATGGAGGATGCGGCTTATGACATACTTACAGGTATGGGGCTCGAAAATGTGACATTGGTCAGGGTTTCTGAGATAGAAGACAACAAGCTGAGAGCAGTTAAGAAGAACAGGAAGGATTATGAGTACTGCTGGACACTTAAAGCGCCGTTTATGCTGCATATATTTGAGAAATATGAAAATGTGGCCTCACTCCTATATTTAGATGCGGATATATACTTGTTTTCAAGGCCTGACAGGTGCTTTAAAGCCCTGGAAAGGCATACGGTGCTTCTGACCCATCATAATTTTTCACAGCCTTACAAGCATTTATACCGAAAGAAGGGCCGGTTCAATGCCGGAATAATAGGTTTCAAGAGGTGCGGCACAGCGCTGTCATATCTGAAGTGGTGGCGAAAAAAGTGCATTGAATGGTGCTTTGATGTTGTTTCGGAGGGCAGATTC
>Ga0116141_10005239_pt1 | contig 10871 bp, 10 predicted proteins | sample AD_UKC097_MetaG_FD_89744 | JGI IMG/M metagenome (GOLD analysis project Ga0116141, IMG submission 89744) | Active sludge microbial communities of municipal wastewater-treating anaerobic digesters from USA - AD_UKC097_MetaG | ecosystem: Engineered > Bioreactor > Anaerobic > Digestate | place: USA... | reverse complement strand
TGTGCTTCATCAAAAATTGCAACATGATCATATGGAGCACTTTTATCTTTTAAATATTCGTCCCTGTAATGATGAATAATCTGAATAAATGCTTTAACACCTTGCTTAGCGTCCATTTTAGATATTTTCTTTCCGGACTCTTTTTCCCTTTGAACTCTATCTCTTGTTAGAGCTTCCTGAAGAATGGCAACAAGAGGTGCATTGCCAGAAAGATAAACACTTGAATCCCCTTTTTCTCGATCTAAATGAGAGATTGCAACCTTTAAGCCAACAAGCGTTTTTCCTGCACCTGGAACTCCAGTCACAAAACAAATTGCTTTTTTTCTATTCTGTTTTGCATATTCAATTATTTTGGAAATTGCTTCTGTTGTTACTGTTAAATTTTTTGCATCTGCATCGCTTCTTGTTATTTCATCAACGGTATGACTATTATAAATTGAAACCGCTGCTTCAATAATTGTTGGCGTTGGTGAATAACTTCCATTTGCGTATGAATCACCAGAAATAACAAGCTCTTCTTTTTCAAATTCAAGAACATTTTCAATTACTTGACTCAAACTGTTTTTATTTGCATATATTGGAATAAGTATTTTGTCATTGTGATTTGTTGTAGCAATTCTTATCAATGGTTCTTGAGCTTCTGTCGCAACTAAAATGGGGGCTAAAAAAAGATTGTGACTCGGTTTATGAAAGTTCTTAAGATCAAGAGCATAATCCCAAACTTGTTCAAGAGAATAATTATTAAATTTACTCTCTCCAACTTTAAATTCTATAACGAAAACAACATTTTGAATTATTGCTATTGCATCAACTCTCCGACCCATTCTTGGAATCGAAAATTCAAAAAATATTGTGCCACTCTTGCCATAAAGTGCTTTTTTCAAAATAGTAATCTGCTGTTCCCAAGCCCAAATTTGTTCAGTTGTTGCATCAAACTGTGTTTTCATTGTTATCGCACCGATTATTTCCTCTGTGCTTTTGGCAATAAATTCATCAATTTTGCTTTTAAAGTAATAATTAAGCATAGTTATAAGTCCTCTTTCCAAGTTTCAAGCGATTGATTATACACTTTAAAAAGGAATAATAAAACAAATATTATAAAACCCTGCACACAATAACTCTACAGTCAATAACTATCATTTTTCGTTTTTCAGCATAAATGCCGGTGGAACTACCTTCGCTGAAGCTCTGGCGGTCAAGATGGTGGAAGTGTGGAAAGGTGGAACCACCTTCGTTAAAACTACGGCGGTCAGGAAAGCGGACTGAAGGTTCGCGCTAACTTAGCCCACGGTCACTTGTCCGTCGAAGTGTCAACGAAGATGGAACGGCCTGGGGCACGGGGTGAGTTGTTTAGACCATTTTGTTGACGTCAACAAAATGGTTGCCAGCTGTTATGGAATTAATACTGACTATTTTATTGAAATATAACATCAGTTAGATATAATTGTCCTGCACTTTTAACGGGCTTTTTGAAAAAAGTTGTTGACTTTGATATTATATGTAGTATCATAACAAATGTTTGAGGTTTTATTTTGAAAGAAAAAAGAGGTGTTAAACTTGTTAAGGAAGTGCTTGATAATCCAAAGAATATCGACTTTAAAAGCATTAAAAGACTGCTCGAATTTTTTGGTTATGAGTGCAGACAACCAGGCAAAGGCAGCAGCCATTATGTTTTCAGAAAAAAAGGAACAGGAATTATCACCGTTCCGAAAAACAAGCCTGTTAAAGCGGTTTATGTTAAGGAAATTATCAAAATTTTAGATCTGAGGTGCTGGTATGAACAGAACTGTTGATGAATACAAAAATCTTCCATACACCAGAGAACTTGTCAAAGGAGATGACGGATGGCTTGTGCGAATAAAAGAACTTCACGGATGTATCTCGCAGGGTGACACAGTTGAAGAAGCACTTTCCATGATTGATGATGCCTTGGAATCATGGCTTGAAACAGCAATTGAGGATGGGATTGACATCCCGTTGCCTGAATCAATGGTTGAAGAAAATTTCAGCGGAAAACTTATCCTTAGAATGCCTAAAACACTTCATGCGGATCTTGCAAAACAGGCAAACAGAGAAGGTGTAAGCTTAAATCAGTATATCATAACCATCCTCTCTGCCGGCAATCAGAACATCAAGCTTGCTAAAATTCATTCTGATAAAACAATCACGCCTAAATTCAAAAACAAATCAATATATGTGTAACAACAAATAGTTCGGAAAAGATACTCCACTCTTGACTTCACCTTAAAAATCAATTAGGATAGTGGAGCCCGATTTGTTTATTTAATTTTGAGGTGGATCATGGAAATTATCAAAAGAGCTCCCAAACCTTCAGATGAACTGATGAAGGGTATCTTCAAAACACCGAAAGTGAACACTCCCGCACTTGAAGTCATCGAACTTGAGATCGCTCCGGGAAGCGGACTGAAACCCCACGACATGCCAAGCAAAGTGGTATTCTTTGTCATCGAGGGAACCGGCACTTTCACATACGGCGACCGAGTCGAAACAGTCACTCAGAATGAAATGGTCCATGTCAACCCCGGACAATTGCGCTTCTGGGCAAACAACACAGATAAAACCTTAAGATTATTGGTTATAAAGAGTCTGGGGGAACGGTGAAGCGTGAAGCGTGAAGTTCGCCCGTGGATCGGTGGAACCGTTCCCGGGGCGGAGCGTGAGTTGAGGTTCGGATAAAAAAGTTCGGAAAAGACTGGACATATAATTGTTTCTGAATAAAATATGCCAGGATCATTTAATAAATTCAGGAGATTATAATGAAAACTCTGGAGCTGTTCCTTAAAAATGAAATGATGATTCCTGCTTATACTGTCTGGCTCCTTAACATTCTGAGCGAATATAAGGGAAAGCAGGAACTTTTTTTAAGACAGTCACCTGAAAAACTCATCGCCCTTAAAGAATCATCAATTATAGAAAGTGCCGTTTCATCGAATAGAATCGAAGGGATAGAGATAGAAAAGAAAAGAATAGGAACAGTTCTTTTCGGCGACGGACTGCTCACCGACAGAAACGAAGAGGAAGTAAGGGGCTATAAAAAAGCTCTGAAATGGATCCATGAAAAACATCACGAAATTGAAATAAATTCGCAGACAATTCTGAAACTCCACGAAATGACAAAACCCGATATCTGGGACAGCGGAAAACTCAAGGAACGGGACGGAGAAATAATTGAAAAACATCCTGACGGACGGATAAACATAAGATTTATCCCCGTTTCAGCCGTTAAAACGCCAGAATATCTTGAAAAGCTCTTTGATCTTTATCATCTGGCAGTAAAAGAAAAAGTGATCCCCGACATAATCGTCATGTCGGCTTTCAATCTCGATTTTCTTTCAATCCACCCCTTCCGTGACGGAAACGGCAGAGTTTCGCGACTTCTAATTCTACTCATGATGTATAAATCTGGCTTTGACGCAGGAAAATATGTGAGTGTCGAAAAAATAATCGAAAGAAACAAGGAACGGTATTACGAAACACTTAAAACAAGCTCTCAAAACTGGCACGAAGGAAAACATAACCCTTGGATTTATATAGATTATTTACTCTCAACACTGAAAGAGCTTTATGAAGAGTTCGAAAACCGGTATAAAATCGCCTCTCCTTTAAAAAGTTCGGAAAAGAAGTTCGGAAAAGGTTCGGTAAAAAGTTCGGAAAAGATACTCGATCTCATTTCTAAACCCTTCTATCACAATTTCTGAAATTTCCGGCATACTTCAAATATCATCAAGAGCAGTCGAAAAACAGATCCGTTCTCTTCGCGAATCCGGCACAATAAAAAGAACCGGCTCAAGAAAGAAAGGTTCGTGGGAATTATTGTAGCCCGTGGATCGGTGGAACCGTTCCCGGGGCGTTGCCCGCGGGCTCAGAAAACACCACCCTTCAGGCGGTTAACAGCGGGCTGAAGGCTCGCGCTAACTTAGCCCACGGCTGAAGGCCTGGGTCGAGAGTTATTCACATCACTGGCGGCTGGCCTGTTTCTTCAAGGACTGAAAGCCAGAGCTGGCCGTTTGTGTCTATTTTCTTTCTTTTTGATGTTGCAAGTTCCATCGGGATGTGGATGAATTCACCGTTGAGATATCCTACGACCATTCCGGTTCTTCCTGTCATTCCGGCATGAACCGCCATCTGGGCAAGCTGTGAACAGAATATCGAATCGTTGGGTGTCGGTGAACATGAGCGGATTATATAGCTCGGATCTATATATTTTATGCTGTGATGAATGTCTCTCGCCTTGAGATAGCTTTTAAGTTTGTCTTTGATGAATATGCCGATGTCACCGAGTTTCAAATTGCCCGACTCATCGTACTGGAGCTTGTTGGGATCTCTCACATATTCCTGACCTGCACCTTCAGCGACAACTATCACGCAATATTTCTTTCTCCTGAGCCGCCTTTCGACCGATTCAAGAAAACCCCCTTCACCAGTCATCCTGAACTCCATTTCAGGAATAAGGCAGAAATCGATCTGGTTACTTGCAAGAGTTGCGTTTGCGGCAATGAAACCCGATTCACGCCCCATGAGTTTAACGATCCCGATTCCGTTATGAATCGAAGTCGCTTCCGTATAGGCGGAATCAATTGATTTGCACGCTTCTGAAAAAGCGGTCTCAGTTCCGAAAGAACGATCTATATAGTTGATATCATTATCAATTGTCTTTGGAATGCCAATGACGGATATTTTGAGATTCCTTTTGTCGATCTCATTTATGATGTCCATCGCACCTCTCTGCGTTCCGTCACCGCCGATCGTATAGAGAATGTTCACACCGAGTTCCGACAGTCGGTCAACCATTTTGACTGCATCCTGCCCTCCTCTACTCGTCCCGATTATCGTGCCGCCGCGAAGATTTGCACTTTCAACATATGAAGGGGTGAGATGTTTGACTTCATAACCGTATTCCTTCACAAGACCTGCATAACCGTTGCTTATTCCGAGAATCCGCTGGTTGTTGTAGCGGTAATAGTTCATCACAACGATACCTCTTATAACCGCATTGAGCCCGGGGCATATCCCTCCGCATGTCACAACTGCGGAAACTGTTTCACCCGGCTCGAAGAAAAGCTTTTCTCTCGGACCCGCCTTTTCAAATGTGGGTGTTTCAAGGTTGACATTTTTTATCGAATCGACAACGCTTTTGTCAATGAACGCCAGTATCCTTTCATCTTCAGGGATCACCTGTGTAGAATATATCCTTTTATTCTGTGTGAGCGGAGATACAAAATCCTGTCTGCCTATCTTTTTTATCTCAAGGTTGTACTTGAAAAGCTCCCTTTCCGAGTCTGTCAGTCCCTTAACCTTTGAAATTTCCATTAAGTCCTCCTATTGTTCGGTAAGTTCTATATGCTGAGCACTTTTTATGAAAAGTATTGAGGGCAGATCATCATATTTTGAGATCTGTTTGTCGAAAAAGTATTCGTTTATATTGAATATTTTTACTTTATTATCTTTTGAGAAATTTCCGGGAAGACCCATCATTATGAGATCGGCGTTACTTGAATATTTTTTCAGAACTTCAAAGAAATCGTCTTTCTCGTTCTCAAGGATCACCACTTCACCTCTGAGCCGTGCATTTTCAAGAAGTGCCTCCATTTCTATTCTGTCGGCAGTGACCGATTCACTTTTTTCAGCCATTCTTATTATCCTTATCTTCGGGTCGCAGCACTCTTCCCTTTTGTCCAGAGTGATTATGTAGGCAAGAAGCACCATGAGATTTCCGTTCATCTCGCCTCTCCACCAGATGTCGATATTTTCGATCTTTGCGAGTTTGGAACTGTTTTGGAAAAGGAGTATGTTCCTCTTTTTACTTATCATTTCAGTTATAACTTTTGCTGTATGGAGTTTTTTCACATATTCGATCAGGACTGTGTTTATCTCTACACCTGTCGGATGTGAAGTCATCAGGAGGGCCATTGCCGTTTCGTTGATATCATCGCTTGGAATAAATGAATACGGAATGCCGTAACTGTTAAATTCTGCTTCATTTCCTATGATGTTGAGGTTCACCATCCCTTTGTGTCCTGCAAGAAATGAGCCGAGATATGCCGTCCTTTCAGGGGAAGATCCCTTTTCGCTGATAACCAGAGCGGTCATCACAGGTCTCCAGTTCTTGCTTCCCTGAACGACATTGCCAAGCATTTTCAGCCACCTGGTCGCAAGAGAAAAGATTATACCCCACCAGACCCCTTCAATTCTGTTGCCTGCTTTATATCTGAGTATCGCCCTGAACATGAAATACTGTGAAATGATTATGAGAATTCCGATCATCGGGTCAAAAAGCATGATAGACACAACACTTATGAGAAAACCGTACAGTGAAACAGACCAGTGATTTCTGGAAGTCGGCCTGAAACCGGGATTCCCGCTCGCTCTTTCAAGGAATGCACTGCCGTTGATCCACCCGTAAACAACAAGAAAAAGTATTCCGACGATCATTGAGGCGGTGTTGATGCTTCCTGACCAGATTATCGCAAGTCCCAGAATTCCCGAAAGAATTATTGCATACCTCGGCTCAGTCCCGTTTTTCCGGAAATCTTTTGCAAAGAATTTAAATTTGTCAGGAAGGACATCGTTAATGGCAAGTGCCTGCAGAGTTCTCGGAGAAGTCATGAAAACAGAGAGTGCTGATGAGCCGGTCGCAAAAAGGATGCCCAGAACAAGAATGACCCCCAGAACATTTGACGGGAACATGTCTTTATAACTGATAATGTCGGTCAGAAGGACCGGAACGGGTGCGTTACCCCGATAACTTTCGATCAGAATATCCTTTTTCATCATTGAAAAAACTATCGCGGAGAGAATATAAAGTATGAAAGTCACGCCGATCGCCCAGAAAGTCCCTTTCACAAGACTTTTTCTCGGATTTCTGAGGTCTCCGCTCATCCCTATGCCTGCATCAATTCCGCAGACCGCGGGAAAGAACTGGGCGAATGTCATGAAGAACAGCGCTATCGTTATCTCACTGTTCCCCGTCAAGTTGAAACCGTTTCCAAAAACCCTGTCACCTTCAAAAGTTATGTTGAAGAACGGTGAAATGATTATCGCGACAATGCTCGCACCCAGAACAAACAGGATAAGTGTCTGTATTTTAAGTGTGAAATCCGCTCCAGTCATGACTATTACGAAAAATATCAGAAAGAAAAATGTTCCCAGAAGCTGTTTCTGCAGCAGAATTGAAGCCGGATCGGTCTGATTGAAAAGCGGAATGAAATCAAGCATCGGGATAACAATGTTACGAAGCGGTTCCGCAAAACCTATCGAATAGAAACCGATGCTTGCCGCCTGGGCGAGATAAAGCTGGAACCCGATACTTCCGCCAAGCGCCTTTCCCAAGCTCCGCCTTGAGAGGGCATACATTCCACCCGGGCCGATGTTGTTGAGGTTCGTTGCACAGTCAGCAATCGAAAACGATGTTGCAAGCGTTACTGAATGAGCGAGAACTATCACTCCGAGCATCGCCCAGAGCCCCACATCGGCAATGAGAACAGGCATCAGAAGAAATAATACCGTTCCTAAGATCGCCTCGGTCGAAGGGACAAAAACCCCTTTGAATGTTCCGAATTTAACGCTCAAGGATCTTATTCTTCGTCAAAAAGGATGTCGCTTCCGGGATAGTATGCAGTTTCGTCAAGAAGTTCTTCAATTCTTAAGAGCTGGTTATATTTTGCGATCCTTTCGCTTCTGCAGATACTTCCTGTCTTGATCTGGCCTGCGTTCACTGCAACTGCAAGGTCTGCAATGAAAGTGTCTTCGCTTTCACCTGATCTGTGGCTGATGACAGTTGTATAACCCGCTCTGTGGGCAACTTCGATGGTGTCAAGTGTTTCGGTGAGTGTCCCGATCTGATTGAGCTTGATGAGAATTGAATTCGCAACACCTTTTTCGATTCCTTCGCCGAGACGCTCCACATTTGTGACAAAAAGATCGTCACCGACTATCTGTATCTTGTCACCGAGGCGCTCAGTCATTATCTTCCATCCCTCCCAGTCGTCTTCAGCCATTCCGTCTTCAATTGAATAGATCGGATACTTGTTGACAAGTTTTTCCCAGAAATCGACCATCTGTTCACTTGAAAGTTTTTCACCTGTCGACTTCTTGAAAACATATTTTCCGTTCTCGAAGAATTCGCTTGCTGCAGGGTCCAGTGCGATGACTATATCAACTCCGGGCTTATATCCGGCTTTATTTATCGCTTCAACTATAACTTCAAGGGCTTCTTCATTTGATTTGAGGTTCGGCGCAAACCCCCCTTCGTCGCCTACTCCAGTTGAAAGCCCCTTGTCTTTGAGTATCTTCTTAAGTGTATGAAATACTTCAGCATTCATTCTGATCCCTTCGCGGAAAGTTTCAGCTCCGACAGGCATTATCATGAACTCCTGAAGGTCAACAGTGTTATCTGCGTGTGATCCGCCGTTGATGATGTTGCTCATCGGAACGGGAATAGTATCCGCCCTGAGTCCGCCGATATATCTGAAAAGGGGAAGTCCGAGCGATTCGGCAGCGGCTCTTGCGACAGCCATTGATACTCCGAGCATTGCGTTTGCACCAAGTTCCGATTTATTCTCTGTTCCGTCAAGGTCGATCATGGTCATATCGATAAGACGCTGGTCAAGAGCGTTCATACCAAGGATCTCTGCGGCAATTTTCTCAACATTTTCAACCGCTTTCATTACACCTTTGCCGGAATATCTTTTCTTGTCGCCATCTCTGAGCTCAAGCGCTTCATGAACACCGGTGCTTGCTCCGCTTGGAACTATCGCTGAACCCGTAACACCGTTAGCAAGTTCGACTTCAACTTCAATTGTGGGGTTTCCTCTCGAGTCAAGGATCTCGCGCCCTTTAATTCTGATGATTTCAAGCATTGTTCTCTCCATATAAAGAATTGTTAAATAAACCGCAGAATAATAATACTTTTAAAAGAATTTTCAATGTTATTTGTGTTTAAAAGAAGTTTGAACTTGATTTTTATCCGATGTTGCTGTTTAATTTTTGAAGATTTGGAAAGCAGCGATTCTTAAATAGTTTGAACGGGGTGTAAAATGAGAAGATCGTTTTTATTTGTTCTGACCTTATTTTTTTTCTTCAACTTTATCCTTTCAGGAGAAGAAAAAAGTGAAAAGCCCTCAACAATTGCAGATGCATTGAAAGCAGGCAATATCGATGTCGGCGGATACGGAGCACTTTCAATGAAGTTCACAGGAATTGATCAGAATGACGGATTCCTTTCTGATGAATCTTTCTTTGCATATATGATCGGAGCGAGGGGCGGAATACTTCTTGACCACAAATGGACCATAGGTGCAGGGTTTTATGTTCTCACCAATAATTTCTACTACAGATGTCCGAAAGAAGACCGGTCCGATTTCTGCACAGATGATCCTTATCTCAATAAAATGATCCTCGGATACGGCGGACTCTATGTTTCATACCTTGCTGAAATAAAGAAATTTATGGGAATTGACCTCGGTTTTCTTGCAGGCGGCGGCTCCATGAAAGGGAAAAAATCGGAAGATGACGATCACTGGTATAATGATGAATACGGGGCTGAGTACAGTTTTTTCATTTTTGAACCGGAGATTCAGCTTGTTGCAAAGTTTACCGGTTATTTCGGCATGGCGATCGGGTTGGGATACCGTCTTACCGTTCCTGACAGCGAAAGTGCATACAGTATCACGGACATGAGCGGACCGTTCATTTCAATGGAAGCACGGCTCGGCGTCTTTTAATGGAGGTTGACTTGAAAACAAAATTTCTGATATCTTTAATTATTCTGATAACTTTTATTCCTTTATGGGCCGAAGTTGAGGAAGTAAAGGGAAAAAAACCTGACAAAATCGAGATTGCTCTTAACGGCGGACTTTCGATGAAATTTTCGGCTCTTGGAAATAACGGCGGATTTCTTTCATCTGATACGGAATTTGCGTATCTCGTCGGGTTCAAAGCCGCTGTTTTGTTCAACAAATCATGGTTTGTCGGCGGAGCTGGATATTTTCTCGGGAACGACATCGGATGGAGATGTAAAGAGCTTTCAACCTCATACAACGGTAATAATTATGACACTCCCTGCTACAAACCCCAATACCGTGACACTTATAATAAAGGGTCTCTCTCTCTCGGTTACGGAGGACTTACTGCAGGATACACATTCAACATCAGAAGCTTTTTCAGAGTTGAAACGGGTTTTCTTATCGGCGGAGGCCGTTTCAGCAGTATGAACGAATATGGTAATTACTATTTTTCGCAGAGCTTTTTCGCCCTTGAACCGCAGATGGATCTTCTGTTTGTCATAACACGGTTCCTTGCCCTTTCCGTGAATGTTTCGTACCGTCTGATCAGCGGAATGGGACAGAGCAGTGTCTATTCCACTGCTGATATGAGCGGGCCAACAGTCGGACTTGATATACGGCTTGGAAGTTTTTGAGGTGTAACATGAAAAAAATTCTTAAAGTTTCCTTCATAATTATCGCGTTTTTCAGCTTTTTATCTGCCCAGGATGCAGAAATGACCGATGCAGTGCAGAATCCGGATACTGAAGAGGAAGATGACACTGTGACAGACAGTGAACAGCCGGATGATGAAACTGCTGATGCAGAGAGCAAAACAGATCCTCAGACAGCAGCTCAGACAGAGCCAGAAGCTCAACCCGAGCCCGAACCAGAACCTGAAAAAGTGGTTGAGCAGTTTATTCCTGTGTGGCTTTCCGAAGAACACGGGTTGATAGATCTCAGCAGGGAGTGGAATTCAAAGCTCAACCTAACTCGTTCGATTTTCAATAAAAAACTTGACAAAAGCCTCCGAAAGTGAAATAATTTCAATGAGTTAGTGAAAAAACCGCAAGATGCGGAAATTTATGC
>Ga0116141_10005236_pt1 | contig 10875 bp, 8 predicted proteins | sample AD_UKC097_MetaG_FD_89744 | JGI IMG/M metagenome (GOLD analysis project Ga0116141, IMG submission 89744) | Active sludge microbial communities of municipal wastewater-treating anaerobic digesters from USA - AD_UKC097_MetaG | ecosystem: Engineered > Bioreactor > Anaerobic > Digestate | place: USA... | reverse complement strand
TTCAGATCCTCAAGCTGCCGGACATGTCGATCAAGGTCCTGGTGGAAGGTCTGGCACGTTACCGACTGGACCACATCTCGACCACCGGGGCCTTTTTCCTGACGGAGGCCGATCCGGTTGACGAACCGGAGGAGACCGGCTCGCAGATAGAAGCCCTTGTGCGTCACGTAACGGGACAATTTGAGACGTATGTCAAACTGAACCGGAAAATCCCCCAGGAGACCCTGCTTTCCATTCTCAACATCGAGCATCCCGGACGCCTGGCGGATTCCATTGCCGCTCATCTTTCCATCAAACTCGATGAGCGTCAGCAGCTGCTCTCCACGGTGGAATATTCCAAGAGATTGATTCTCCTTTCCCAGTTTCTGCAAAGCGAAATTGAAATTCTGGAGTTGGAGAACAAGATCAAGGGCGAAGTGCGCAAGCAGATGGAGCAGAGCCAGCGCGAGTATTACCTCAACGAACAGATGAAAGCCATCCAGCGGGAGCTGGGTCGAGATGGGGAAGCCAACGAGGAAACCGCCAAGTACAAGAAGCGCATCCTGGAAGCGAAGATGTCTCCGGAAGCGGAGGCCAAGGCGAAAGAGGAACTTCAGCGTCTCGATGCCATGCCGCCGCTTTCGCCGGAAGCGACCGTGGTGAGGAATTACCTGGATTGGCTGTGCGATCTGCCGTGGTCGATCACAACGCCCGATCGCCTGGATATCAACGAGGCGGAGAAGATCCTACACGAGGATCACTATGGACTGGAGAAACCCAAGGAGCGGATTCTGGAATTTCTTGCGGTACGACAGCTGAAGAAGGATCTGAAAGGTCCCATTCTCTGTTTTGTCGGCCCGCCGGGAGTCGGAAAGACCTCTTTGGGGCGATCCATCGCGCGCGCCCTGGGTCGTAAATTCATTCGTCTCTCGCTGGGCGGAGTCCGCGATGAGGCCGAAATTCGCGGTCACCGTCGAACATACATCGGCTCCATGCCGGGCCGGATCATTCAGTCGCTCAAGAAAGCCGGGTCCCGCAACCCGGTTTTCCTGCTGGATGAGATCGACAAGATGAGCGTCGATTTTCGCGGCGATCCCTCGGCGGCGTTGTTGGAAGTCCTGGACCCGGAACAGAACAACACATTCAGCGATCACTACCTGGAAGTGGAGTTCGATCTTTCTTCTGTGATGTTCATTGCCACGGCGAATGTACCACACCCGGTTCCACCCGCTCTGCGGGACCGCATGGAACTCATCGAGATTCCCAGCTACACCGAGCACGACAAGATCCAGATCGCCGAGCAGTTTCTCATTCCCAAGCAAATCAAAGAGAACGGGATCGGGGAGTTCGAAATCTCTTACACCCGCCCGGCCTTGTTTACCATTATGCGGGATTACACCCGTGAGGCGGGCGTGCGGAACCTGGAGCGTGAAATCGGCAGCGTCTGCCGGAAACTGGCCAAGAAAGCAACCCAAAAGGGACTCCGAAAAGGAACCAAGATTAACGGGAATATGATCAACGATCTCCTGGGGATCCCCCGGTTCCGGCGTTCGGAGCTCGATCACGCCAATGGAATCGGGATCGCCACGGGTCTGGCCTATACCGAAACCGGGGGCGAGGTGTTGAGCACCGAAGTATCGATTGTGGAAGGTTCCGGCCAGTTGCTGCTGACGGGGAAGCTGGGTGAGGTCATGCAGGAATCCGCCAAAGCGGCTCTCACCTACGCACGATCCCGCGCCCGGACACTTCACCTGGAACGGGATTTCTACAAACGGTTTGACGTCCATGTCCATGTGCCCGAAGGAGCGATTCCCAAGGATGGGCCTTCTGCCGGTATCACCATCGCTTCGGCGCTGATCTCCGCGCTGACGGGCAAGCCTCTGCGCGGAAACCTGGCTATGACCGGCGAGATCACCTTGCGCGGGCGGGTTTTGCCGGTTGGCGGTATCAAGGAGAAGATCCTGGCCGCGCACCGGGAGAACATTCACCATATCATCCTGCCCGCAGAGAATCGGAAAGATCTCGCGGAATTGCCGGGGGATGTGTTGAAGAAGCTCAAGGTGACCTTTGTGGAGAACATGGATTCCGTGCTTGCGACGGCCCTTGTGAACTGATCCCCATTCGCCCGAAGCGAGATGGTACGGCTCGATTGCAGCTCTCTATAGAGTGACATACAATCGTGCATGTTTCCGGCATCGCAAAGGAGATGAACTGTGGCTGACTACAAGTATTTGATTCTCGAACATTGGAGAATGCAGGAAGGGGTCAGCGGCAATGAGCTGATCCAGGCATTCCGAGCCGCTGAGAAGGAACTTGCCCCCATCATGGACCGCTGCGGGGTCCAGAAACCCTCCGAGTCGGTTTTCGCCTTTCCCTTTGCCGGATGCCGGGAAATGCACATCATTTACAAGGTCGAAAGCCTGGACCGATGGATGGAGTATTATAGCGATAACGTCACTCTTCGGATCACCCAGAAAATCGCGGAGCGATATATGGGCGATATGTCCACTGAGATCTGCCAGCTGGCCTGATGAGAGGAACGCAGATGAAAAAAGGTATCAACACGTGGTGCTTTGCCGCCGGGACATCGATCCTCGATCAATTCCGGCTGGCGCAAAAAGTCGGCTTTGAATCCATCGAGCTGGCCATTGAAGAAACCGGTGAGATCAGCCTTGAGACCGGTAAGAAAGAAGCCCTGGCCTTCGCGAGAGCCGCTGAAAAGCATGATCTCGAAATCGGCAGCATCGCCGGTGGGATTTATTGGAAATACAATTTCACCAGCCCCGATGCGAGAATCCGCACCAAGGCGAAGTCCATCCTGAAGCGACACATTCAGCTCGCCTCCTGGATGGGCGTGGATGCCATCCTGGTGGTCCCGGCGAATGTCGCGGAGGGGATCGGCGGCCCGCCTGCGATTCCCTACGAGCGTGCCTATCAGCTTGCCCTGGATACGATGAAGGAGTTTGCGCCCCTGGCGGAGAAACACAAAGTCTGCATTGCCGTCGAGAATGTCTGGGCCAAGATTCTTCAAATGCCGTACGAGATTCGCGATTTTGTCGACGCGGTCGGAAGCGAGTTCGTCAAGGTCTACTTCGATGTCGGCAACTGCCTGCTCATCGGGTATCCCGAACATTACATTCCCGTGCTGGGCGAACGGATTGTGCGGGTCCATGTTAAAGACTACAGTTGTGCGGTGGGGAACATTAACGGATTTGTTCCGTTGCTGGCAGGCGATGTCAATTTCCCTGCGGTTACGGCGGAATTGAAGAAAATTGGCTATGAAGGTCCCCTGACGGTGGAAGTTGCGCCAAGCCGCCTGTACCCGATAGCAAGTCTGTATCAGAGTTCTCTGGCCATGGATTTTATTCTGGGCAGTGAGATCCCATAAGAACGAATTGTGCGGAGGGCTTCTGTGAGCGTCTGGATAGAGAACAATCGCATTTATTCGAATGCACCGAATTCGGAAGCCGCCGGGCTGGAGATCGACCTGTACGCTTTGCAGAACGGCCTTGAATTGTCGCATGAATACGCGCCGAAATCGGAATTTCGTGGAAGCAGACAAATCTATCTGAAACACATTCTCTCGCAGATGATTCCGGTTTAGAGGAATTACCGATTTCGGATGAAGCGATGCAACGAGTGACCTTAATCAGTTTGTACGATGAGTATTGTCTTGGGGTCCGATATATGTCCGCTCTGTTACAGCGGGAAGGCCATTCGGTACAGGTGCTTTTGTTCAAAGGGGTGGAGTTTATTACCCCCAGAGATGTCCCACCATCGGAAGAGCAGGAAGAAGGCGGGTACTATGCTTACGCGAGCTACGTATCACCCACGGAACTGGAATTAGTCCTGAACCTGTTGCGAAAACAGGAGCCGCACCTGGTGGGGATTTCGTTTTCTTCCATCAACTTCGGTGTGGCGCAGTTTTTGACAGAAAAGATCCGGGAATCGCTTGGAGTTCCGGTCATCTGGGGTGGAGTGGATTCCACAATCAACCCGGAAACGAATATCCAATACACCGATCTGCTGTGCGTGGGGGAAGGCGAATACCCGTTGCTGAACCTGGTGAATGCCATGGACGGGGGGGAGAACATCACCTCCATACCGAGTATCTGGGTGAACAAAGACGGTGTCATCCATCGGAATCCGGTGATGAAGCTGGAGCAGAACCCGGACAACTACCCATTCCCGGATTTTGAGCCTGCTAACAAAACGCTGATTATGAAGGATCAAATATCGGAGTCTCTTTATCCGCCGCACAGCCATCTATATACCAATTTCATGATTATGGGAGCGCGGGGTTGTCCCTTTACGTGTAGTTATTGCTGCAGCGGGCATTATCGGAAGATCTACAAGGGCGACTGTATTATCCGCCAGCGGTCGCCGGAAAATGTGATTCGGGAGCTGGAATACCGGCTGGAAACCTGGCCATGGCCTATCCAGCGGATCGAATTCTACGACGATGTGCTTCCGGCAAATAAGACCTGGATCAGGGAGTTTTCGCCGCTGTACGCGGAACGGATCAGGCTTCCCTTTTTCGGATACACCCATCCGAATGTCGGCGATCCGGAGAACCTGGCGCTTCTTCGAAAGGCCGGATTGCATTACCTGATTATGGGCATTCAGTCCGGGAGTCAGCGGGTTCTGAAAGAGGTACTGAATCGCCGACATACCAAAGAGAGAACGATTCAAACGGCACAGAATATACTGGATACCGGCGCCAAACTGCTTGTGGATTTTATCGGCTACAATCCGCTGGTTCGTGAAGAAGACAACGTGGAGACCCTGGAATTGCTGTGCGATCTTCCGAGGCCGTTCGGGATCATTAAGATCAATCCAATGGCCTATTACGATAATTACATGATTACGGAAATCGCCATGAAAGCGGGGATTATGGATCGGCTGGAACGTCCGAAAGGTGTCCATGCATACCAGGCTATCATGAAACCGGAATACATTTTCTGGGAATACCTGCATACACTGGCGCAGTTCGACGGTTTTACGAAAGAGCATTTGATGGGACTCGCGAAGGACGATTATCTGCGAGAGAATCCCGGAATCCTGGAAGAAATTGTCATGTATTTCTACCGGACAGCCTATCAGGGAGGTAATCCGGTTGCCCACAAAGATCAATACATTGATGAACTGCATTGGCGACTGGCGCAGCTGGAGAATTCACGAGTCGTTACGATGTATCGTAAAGCCGGCAACTGGCTTCGTGGAGAGGATAAAATAAAAAAACTGTACCGTTTCCTGAAGCGGTCTTTGTCAAGAGGCAGAAGGAAACATTGACCGGATTGTTGCGATGACTACATGGCGGGTCTATCGGGCAAAGAGGTCTTCACGACAGATAGTCTGATCGCGTTCCGGTCCGACAGAAATGATCACCGCGGGCACACCGGTTTCTTCCTCGATAAATCGGACGTAGTTCTTTGCCTCTTTGGGGAGGTCTTCAAACCGGCGAACCTCGCTGATGTCCCGTTTCCAACTGGGGAATGAGACATAGCGCGGTGTGATCTTGTCGAATTGATTCGCATCCCCGTTGAAGGTCCGTTGCTCGCCGCCCGGCAAGTCATAAGCGACACAGACCTGGATGGGGTCCATTTCGCCGAGCGCATCGAGTTTGCTGATCGAAAGGGCGTTAATCCCGCCGACCCGGATGGCATACCGCAGCATCACCAGGTCCAGCCAGCCGCATCGTCTCGGCCTTCCGGTGGTGGCACCGAATTCACCGACAGGACCGGCAGTGCGAAGACGGTTGCCGGTTTCGCCGGTTAACTCTGTCGGGAATGGACCTTCGCCCACACGAGTCTGAAAGGCTTTGGCGATTCCGAGGATTCGGTCGATCCGCCAGGGTGGGATTGCTGCGCCCGTGGCCGCGCCGGCTGCAATGGTGCTGGTGGATGTGACATACGGGTATGTGCCATAATCGACGTCGAGCAGCGTTCCCTGGTTTCCCTCGCAGAGAATCCGTTTCTGTCGGGCAAGAGAGATTTCCAGGAACTCGGCGGTGTCGCACACGTACGGCCTGAGCCGATCCGCGTAAGCGCTGTATTCTTCTACGATCTTCTCTTCCTGCAGAGCATCACTTCCGTATACGGTGGTGATGAGGCGATTTTTCTGTTCGAGTGCATAGCGCAGTTTCTGCCGGAAAATCTCCGGGTCGATCAAATCCCACATCCGAATCCCAATGCGAGCTGCCTTGTCCTGATAGGCCGGGCCGATCCCGCGCCGGGTTGTTCCCAGGCGTCCCCCGGTTCGCTCCTCTTCCAGGCCATCCAGCAATTTGTGATACGGCATGATGACATGGGCTTGTCCGCTGATTCTCAATCGATCCGGTTCCACGCGGACATTGTGCGACAGAAGACTGTCGATTTCTTGCAGGATGACCGCAGGATCGATCACCACGCCATTGCCGACGATGCAGACCTTTTCCGGATGAAGAATGCCGCTGGGAATGATGTGAAAAATATGCTGCACGCCCTCGACGCGGATAGTATGTCCGGCATTGTTTCCCCCCTGGTGGCGAACCACAATGTCGGCCTGTTCGGAGAGATAGTCGATGATTTTCCCTTTTCCTTCATCGCCCCATTGGCTGCCGACGGTAATCACAACGGACATTTCTTCTTGCTCCGAACGGTCCTCTTGCTTCCCATTATGCGACCCGCAGAATCAGGATAAATGGAGGACGGAATGTGAGATTGTTGCTGCAAAAACAAATGATGATCCGATTGAGAATCGGGTTTTCCCAAAAAGAAAATTTTAGGCACGTATTCGCGGTGTCACAAGGGTTCTTGTTTTTTGCATGGTTCCGTTTCTGCTTAAGAACGTGTCTCGGATGGGCCTGGATAATTGTGTAACTGTGCGGTATTCCCCGCCACAAGACTGCTTCCGAGCAGCATAATCCCGGCGGCAAAAACCGGGTCCACCATCCCCGCCGCCGCGGCGAACATCCCCACAATGCTGTAGAACGAAGACCAGGCCAGGTTCCAGTTCACCGTTCGGAGCACTCGACGAGAAAGATCGATCAGCCAGGGAAGCCGTTCCAGATCGGTTCCCAGCAAGGTGACGGGATTGGTCAACAAATCCTCTCTGTAACTCGCGCCTGTCGTGAATCGGATATCGGCATCCAAGGCACAAATCGGCGTGCATGGGAATTCCGAGACATAGGCCGCGATATATCCCTGCTCCCGGTATGAACGAAGAAGGTCTGCTTTCTCTTGAGAAGAAATCCCCAAATAAAACCCGTCGATTGCCGGTGGGTAGTTCTTTTCCTGTCCTGCAAAGAAGGACGGTCCTGCCAAAAGGACGGTCCGCACCCCTCTTGCCTGTAATTGCGTGCAAGCCGTGATGATTCGTGAGGATGGCGTCGCGGCAGCTGCCGAGGCTTGAACGCTGCGAACTTCCGCTACGGCAGTTGACTGGCCCGATCCATCCACCAGCGATGCGTAGGTGTCCCGCTCGCTCCAATCCGGGACAGAGTACAAATGCGACCCTCCCATCTCCGTCGGTTCTGTCTCATCGAAAATACAGACATTGACGGTGGAGATTTTTTCAATAGCGGCGACCTCCGAGATGAGGATTCCTTCCCGCGCGGCACGCGCCACCGCCAGGGTTGTCGCCATTGGGGTTGTCAGGACCAGCGCACAGGGACAGGCGATCACCAACACCGACAGCAGGTTCACCCATGCACCGATCCGGCTTTCCTGCCACCACCACAACAACGTGCAGATTGCGGCAACCAGGATGAGAGGCCGAAACAGAACCAGCGCCTGGTCCACCAGATATCGCCGGTTTGACGGCACGAGAACGGACTGTTCGACAACCGAAAGCAGCCTCGCCAAAACGGTGTCCTTGCCGGTTTTGAGCACTTGAACGGTCAGCGTTTCGTCGATCACCTTGCCGCCACAGAGAACCTCATCGCCTTCCCGGCACAGCACCGGTTCCCGCTCCCCGGTCAATGGAGTTCGCCGAATCCGCGAACATCCTTCGAGAACCTTCCCATCCGCCGGGACCGTGTATCCGGGAGGCACACGCACCAAGTCCCCCGGCTCCAGGTGCAACGCTGTGGTGTGAAGAATTTTATCCTGATCGATCCGAAATGCCGGCGCTTTCTCATGCCCCAGAAATTCGCGAATATCCTGTGCGGCTGTGGATTTCGATGTGGCTTCCAGGATCTTGCCCAGGGTGACCAACAGCATGGTCGCGCAAACCGTATCGAAATAAAGAGGTTCTCTCCCACGGCACAGATTCACAAACGAATACCCGTAAAGCACAGTGCAGACAATGCCGATCCCGCCTTCAATGGAGAATGAGCCGCTCGCCAGGGCCAACACGCATTGTTTGAGTAACGGGTATCCGATCAGAATCAGAACCGGAGTCGCCAAAGCCCAGATCAGCCATTTCGCGGAGAAAATGATTTCCTCTTCGTATGGGTGAGATGGGAATTCTGCCAGCATCCATCCAGTCAACATGACACACATTGTCAGAAACGTGCCGATTCCGATCCGTGTCAGGAACCATTTCCCCGAACGTCCCTGCTTTCTTCGCGCCGTGATCTGAAAGAGAAGGAAACAACCATAACAACAGAACAGGCGGGTGGTTCCGCTGAGTTTTCGCTCGACGGCCCTGGCGGAAATGGGTAAATGGCAATAAGCGCATGTTTCAACGGTAAACATGAGTTCTCCGTTGGATTGTTTACGGTGAGGGGGTAAGGGCCATCTCCGACATTTCTGTCGTGACTTGCGGATTGCCCTCCGCATGAAGCGGCAAAGCGCGCCAGACCATGATGCACCCGACTCCAAGCACAATGATCGCCATGGCATGAATCAACCGTGAACGCATCGTTGGGGAAATGAGGAACCCGCTGGTTCCAACCAGCCATAAGATCGGCAACATGCCCATGGAAAAACAGGCCATCGTGTACATTCCGTTTATCGCATTCCCCGAAGCGAACGCAAATGCCAGCCCGGCGTACACCAGAGGACGCGGCAGGAATCCGTTGATCAGACCCAGGTAGAACGGGGTCAGTTCTCCGAATCGTTCACGATAATGGGCCGCAATCCGCTCGATGGTTGTTTCTCCCGGGAAATGGTGCAGCAGATGCAGGCGAGTGGGGAATCCCATCATTTCCAATGAGACCAACAGCATCATCAGACCCGCACAGAATAGGATCCCGGCATGGGCGCTTGTGAGAACACCGCCTTCCAACAGGGTTCGTCCCGCCATCCCGGCGAAAGCGCCCAGAAAGATATAAGTGAATACATGTCCCGCACTGTAGAGAATCAGAGCCATCAGTCGTTGGATCCGGCCCTGGTTGCGCAACGACAGGCTCAACACGGAGCCGCCAAACGTTTCCCAGGAGCAAGCGGACCCCGCCAGTCCGATCAACAGAGAAGGCAAGTACTCCATCGCCGTTGTGCTCCTCGTGTTCCGCTCTTCCCCGACCAGGATCTGCCCAGCTGCCACCGAGTTGCCGGATTCATCTTAGCGTCGGGGTCATGACGCTGACAGGGAAGTCAAGAGACAAAACGCCTTGTTCAAACTCGCCTGTCTGGAGAGATCGTCCGCAAGCATGATACCATTCCCCATCCGGACAATCGCGGATAGAAAGGAAACAGTCGATGGCTTATGACGGTGTGGTTCAGGATGTGCGCGATGCAATCGCTTTGAAGAAGCCGAAACGCTTGCCGATCTTCGCCTGCTCCGAGGAATTCGACGTGAAATGGCACGGCAGGTACACCTACGAAGAGATGTGCCAAAGCGGAGAAAAAATCGCGCAGGTCTGGATCGCGGCCATTGAAGCGTTCGACTATGACTGGGCCTGGATTCAGATTGATGATTGCTTTGAATTCGAACCGCTTGGTGTGAAATGCCACGGCGAAGGGAATATCCTCCGTGCAACCGTCGGCTACCTTCCCGCGACACGAGAAACACTGCGCCAGCTTCCCATGCCGAATCCAAGAACCGATGGGCGTATGCCGGAGAAACTGAGAGCGATCCGCCTTGTAAGAGAACACTTCGGCGATACGGTGTTCATCGAAGGAAGTTGTGCGGCTCCCTATAGTTCCGTCGCGTTGCTCTTTGGCCTTGAGGAAACCATGTTGCTCCTATTGACGGAGCCGAATTTACTCGCCGCGGCCTGCGAGTTCTTTGTGGAATATCAGTTCCGTTATATCGAGGCGCAAATGGAGGCGGGCGCTCATGCGATCTGGCTGGGGGACTGCAACGCGTTTTCGGGAATGCTGTCGCTGGAGCAGTATCGCAAATTTGCATTCGAGCCGAGCAAGAGATTGATCGAGAAAGCGCATGAATGCAACGTCATCATTCATCTGCACAACAGCGAGATTGAAATCCCTTACCTGCTGGCAGAAGTGGAGACGGGGGCGGATATTATCAACTTCGGCCCGGCGGCGGATGTCGGTGCGGTGAGCATGGCCCTGAGAGGAAAGGTCTGTTTCTCGGGCAACCTGGACCCCATCGAGGTGCTGATGCGCGGAACGCCGGAACAGATCGAGCAGGAGGCGGAACGGATTGTGAAGATCGGATATTCCGACAGTGGATACCTGTTCAACACCGGTGAGATGAATCCGCGCGATGTGCCCGAAGAGAACATGCGGGCGATGGTCCGGGCCGCCCGCAGAGCGAGTGTGCTGTGAATGAATTGGCTTGGGAGATTATTGGGCCTGAAGAACCCTCACCCCAACCCTCTCCCGGCGGGAGAGGGAGAAGAAGGTCCAATCTGCCAATTCAATTCGGCTAAACCACAACGGCAATCCCCTATTGCCCGCTCGGCGATTCATGGACCGCATTCAATAGCGCCAACCCGGCAGCGACCAGTTTCTCTGCCGAGCCGGGCCGCAAAGGGCTGGAACGTGCCCGCCAGGTTTCATACCC
>Ga0116141_10005235_pt1 | contig 10875 bp, 5 predicted proteins | sample AD_UKC097_MetaG_FD_89744 | JGI IMG/M metagenome (GOLD analysis project Ga0116141, IMG submission 89744) | Active sludge microbial communities of municipal wastewater-treating anaerobic digesters from USA - AD_UKC097_MetaG | ecosystem: Engineered > Bioreactor > Anaerobic > Digestate | place: USA... | reverse complement strand
GCGCCTGGATTTCACTTCAATCATCGGCTTCACATTGTTTACCGCTTTTTCAAAATATTCCACCGGCTGTTCTTTGACCTTCTTTTCGATAATATCAAAAGCTCCGTAAAGGATGCTTTCCGCGACACTTTTCTTGCCTCGTTTCAAAAGCGAATTAACAAATTTTGCCACAAGTTTATTGTTATACTTGGGGTCCGGCAATATATCTCTTTTTTCTATTTCCCGTCTTCTCGGCATTTAACTATCCTTAAACTTAACTTGGCTTTTTGGCCCCGTATTTTGATCTGCCCTGCTTACGGTCCTGTACGCCAACCGCATCAAGTGTTCCCCGCACAATATGATAACGCACGCCCGGCAAATCCTTTACTCTGCCTCCGCGCACCAGAACAACAGAATGTTCCTGAAGGTTATGACCAATACCCGGAATGTATGAAGAAACTTCATAACCGGTGGTAAGACGAACTCTGGCCACTTTACGCAGAGCTGAGTTCGGTTTTTTCAGTGTTGTCGTATATACCCTTACGCAAACTCCTCTACGCTGCGGACAACCGGCCAAAGCCGGGGTATTCGTCTTTTTTTGTATCCTTATTCTGCCTTTTCTAACTAATTGACTGATTGTCGGCATTCACCCTCCAAAATAAGTATATCCATTAAAATTACGCACAGTAGCAAATCCGATGTTGCTATCAATTAACCCCACATATGTCAAGCATTTTCTGAACCATTATTGCGCAACACCTTCATCAGCAGGCTCATCTTCCAGAACCTTAATGCCCAGTTTTCTGTACATCACCAAACCGGTGCCAGCAGTGATTAGCCTACCCATAATAACGTTTTCTTTTAGTCCCCTCAAATAATCCGTTTTCCCCGAGAGCGATGCTTCAGTCAAGACTCTGGTTGTTTCCTGGAACGAGGCAGCCGAGATAAAACTCTGGGTGCTTAGTGATGCTTTGGTAATACCTAAAAGTAACGGCTCGCCCGTTGCCGGCCGGCCTGCTTGGGCAATAACTTTATCATTTTCTTCCTGGAAGCGGTAACGTTCAACCTGTTCATCGGCAATAAATCCAGTATCACCCGGATCATTGACGCGGACACGGCGCAACATCTGGCGTACAATCACTTCCATATGCTTATCGTTAATCTTTACCCCCTGTAACCGGTAAACCTCCTGCACCTCATCAACGAGGTACCTGGCCAACTCTTTTTCGCCTTTTATCGCCAAAAGATCATGCGGATTATTTACTCCATCCATCAAAGCATCGCCGGGAGCTACTGTGTCACCTTCTTGCACGCTGATATGTTTTCCCTTAGGAATAAGGTACTCCTTTTCTTCACCAACTTCCGGTGTCACGATAATTTTGCGTTTACCCTTGGCATCCTTACCGTAAGAAACTACCCCTTCTATTTCGCTAATCACAGCAAAATCTTTTGGTTTTCGTGCCTCAAAAAGTTCGGCCACACGAGGCAAACCACCTGTAATATCTTTTGTTTTTGTCGTCTCGCGTGGAATCTTGGCGATAATATCTCCCGCCCGTACCTCATCTCCTTCGGAAACAACGATATTCACCCCTACAGACAAGAGATAGCGAGCTACAGAGTTCGTCCCGGGAATTTTTGCCGTTTTTCCCTTGTCGTCTTTTATGGAAACTCGCGGCCTCAAATCACCGCCTTTGAATTCTATGATAACTTTTCGGGACAGACCGGTGACCTCATCCACCTGTTCCATCATGGTTTTCCCTTCAATTATATCCCCATACTTGACGGTTCCATCCACCTCAGCTAAAATCGGTATCGAGAAAGGATCCCATTCCGCAATCAGTTCCCCCCTCTTGACGGGACTGTTATCTTTTACTTTCAGATGGGCACCATAAGGAACCGCATACTTGCCGCGACTTCGTTTTTGTTCATCCAAAACATGCACTTCTCCGTGACGACTCATAACCACATAATCGCTTTCCCTGGTTTTCGCCGTATGCAAATTCACAAATTTAATAGTACCGTCATGTCGCGCTTCCAACGTGGAATGCTCTTCAAATTTTGCCGTACCGCCGATATGGAAAGTTCTCATCGTCAACTGCGTGCCGGGTTCACCAATGGACTGCGCCGCCACAATGCCCACCGCCTCACCGATATTAACCAAATGGCCATGGGCGAGATCTCGCCCGTAACACATGGCGCATACCCCGTGCTTGGAGCGACAGGTCAAAACAGAACGGATATTAACTCTTTCGATGCCGGCACGGTCAATCTTTTCGGCCAGTGATTCGTCTATCTCTTCATTAGACCTGACAATCACTTCGCCAGTGAACGGATCTTTAATTTCCTGCAGCGCCACTCTTCCCAAAACTCTTTCCCCGGCGGTTTCGATAATTTCACCGCCCTCCATAAGGGCGGATACGTAAATTCCGTCAACTGTTTCGCAATCCTGCTCGGTAATAATGCAATCCTGCGCGACATCCACCAGACGTCTTGTGAGGTAACCAGAATTTGCCGTCTTCAAAGCCGTATCGGCCAGACCTTTACGCGCTCCGTGTGTGGAAATAAAATACTGAAGAACGCTTAAACCTTCACGGAAGTTCGCCGTAATCGGTGTTTCAATAATTTCCCCCGAAGGTTTGGCCATCAATCCGCGCATACCGGCCAGCTGCCTTAACTGTTGTCCGGAACCGCGCGCGCCGGAATCGGCCATCATATAGATTGGGTTAAAGCTCTCGACTTTACGCTTTTTACCGTCAGCCGAAATCACTTCCTCCATGCTGATACCGCTGAGCATTTCCGAGGCAATTTTTTCCGTCGACTGCGCCCAAATATCAATAACCTTATTATATCTTTCGCCGTCAGTGATCAAACCATCCATGTACTGTTTCTGAATTTTCAGAACATCTTTATCGGCCTGAGTAACGATGTTCTTTTTGTTTTCCGGAATGATCATATTACCCACGGCAAAAGACAGACCGGAAATGGTGGCGTATTTGAAACCTAAATCCTTAAGTCTGTCCGCCAATAAAACTGTCGTCTTATCACCGCACAAACGGTAGCAATGGTCTATCAAGTTAGCCATTTCTTTTTTGTTCATCAGTTTATTGATCGCGTCAAAGGCGATTTCCCGCGGAACTATTTCGTAAAGGATTATTCTTCCCACGGTCGTATCCTTCAGCTGGCCGTCAATGCGCACTTTAATTCGCGCATGCAGGTCTATGGTGCCCGCGTCAAAAGCGCAGCGCACTTCCTCCGGTGAAGCAAAAATCATTCCCTCGCCTTTCACGCCCGTCTTGGCGCGCGTCAGGAAATAAATCCCCAAAACAATGTCCTGACTGGGCACGATAACCGGTTTGCCGCTGGCCGGTGAAAGAATGTTATTTGTGGACATCATGAGTACACGGGCTTCGGTCTGCGCTTCAATAGAAAGCGGAACATGCACCGCCATCTGGTCACCGTCGAAGTCCGCGTTAAACGCCGTGCAGACGAGAGGATGTAACCTTATTGCTTTTCCTTCAATTAAAACAGGCTCAAAAGCCTGCATCCCCAGACGATGCAGCGTCGGAGCACGGTTAAGGATAACCGGGTACTCACGCACTACTTCGTCGAGCGCGTCCCAGACTTCGGATGTTTCCTTTTCCACCATTTTCTTGGCGCTCTTCACAGTTGTTACATAACCTTTCTCCAATAAGCGGTTGTAAACAAAAGGCTTGAAAAGTTCGAGCGCCATTTTCTTGGGCAAGCCGCATTGATGCAGTCTCAAATCCGGCCCCACGGTGATGACGGAACGCCCAGAGTAATCGACTCTTTTACCTAATAAATTCTGTCGGAAACGCCCCTGCTTACCTTTGAGCATATCCGACAGCGAGCGCAGAGGCCTCTTGTTTGTCCCCGTAATTGCCCTGCCACGGCGGCCGTTATCAAAAAGAACATCCACCGCTTCCTGCAGCATCCGCTTTTCATTGCGGATGATAATTTCCGGCGCGTTGAGTTCCTGTAGACGTTTAAGCCTGTTGTTTCTGTTAATTACCCGGCGATACAAATCATTTAAATCCGATGTGGCAAAACGTCCGCCGTCCAGTGGAACTAACGGGCGCAAGTCAGGAGGAATAACGGGGAGAACGGTTAAAATCATCCATTCCGGCTTATTTCCCGATTTACGCAGCGCCTCCACTACTTTCAACCTTTTCACCAGTTTCTTTTTCTTTGTATCCGAAACAGTGGTGGTTGCTTCCGCACGCAATTCCTCGTACAGTTCCTCCAAATCGACCTCTTCCAGAAGCTGTCTTATAGCTTCGGCGCCAATGCCGGCAACAAATCCCGAATCACCGTAGGTTTCACGGGCTTCGATGTACTCCTCGTCGGAAAGCAGCTCTTTTTTCTTCAGTGGCGTGTCTTTAGGATCGAGAACTATCCACGATTCAAAGTAGAGAACCTTTTCCAATTCCTTGAGGGTTAAATCCAAAATATTGCCGATACGGCTGGGCAGACTTTTCAAAAACCAAATATGCGCCACGGGAGTTGCCAGCGTTATATGGCCCATTCGTTCGCGGCGCACCTTGGATTGAATAACCTCTACGCCACACTTTTCGCAAACCACTCCGCGGTGCTTCATGCGCTTGTAACGACCGCAGAGGCACTCATAATCCTTAACCGGTCCGAATATCTTGGCGCAGAAAAGACCGTCTCTTTCCGGTTTGAATGTCCGGTAATTTATTGTTTCCGGCTTCTTTACCTCGCCGTGTGACCAGGAAAGAATTTTTTCCGGTGACGCGATAGAAATTTTCATCGCGCTTAACGTGATCGGATTTTTCGGTTTTTCAAAATAACTAAAAACGTCTTCCACGGATTTGCCCCCGTATTTTAAATACTAATAAAGTGGATATTTATAAAGGCTTGGCTTTTCCCAAAGCGTCATCCTTTTCTTCAATCAATTCGACATCCAAACCTAGACTCTGCAATTCTTTAACCAAAACGTTAAACGACTCAGGCAATCCCGGTTCGAACGTGTGTTCACCTTTAACTATAGACTCGTAAATCCTTGTTCGGCCAGCAACATCGTCGGACTTCACTGTCAAAAATTCCTGCAAAGTATAAGCAGCTCCGTATGCTTCCATCGCCCATACTTCCATTTCTCCCAACCGCTGGCCACCAAATTGCGCTTTTCCGCCCAGCGGTTGCTGAGTCACCAGAGAATAAGGCCCGATGGAACGGGCATGAATTTTATTGTCCACCAGATGATGCAACTTCATCATGTAGATGCTGCCCACCGTAACTTCCTGTTCAAAAGGTTCGCCAGTTCTACCATCAAAAAGAATGGCCTGCCCCTTTTCCGGCAAATTCGCCTTTATCAGCATCTCCCGGATTTGCCTCTCGGGACAACCGTCAAAGACAGGGCTGGCCACAAGCAGTCCCTTTTTCAGCCTGCGGACAAAGTTTTTAATTTCATCGGCGGAAGCTTCTTCAAGGAACTTGTCAAAATCAGGCGATGAATATGTCTTCTTCAGCTCGTTTTTCACATCGTTTAAATTGAATTTCTTTTCTAAAAGCTCGTTCAATTTTTCGCCGATAGTTTTCGCCGCCCAACCAAGATGCGTTTCAAGAATCTGTCCGACATTCATGCGCGACGGAACTCCCAAGGGATTCAACACGATATCCACCGTTGTGCCATCCGAAAAATAAGGCATATCCTCTTCAGGCAAAATTCTCGACAAAACACCTTTGTTGCCGTGACGCCCCGCCATTTTGTCACCAACAGAAAGTTTCCTTTTGATGGCAATATAAATTTTTACCATTTTAATGACACCGGGGGGGAGCTCATCGCTTGCCTTTACTTTATCCGCTTTTTGTTCGAAATGCGCATTGATAAAATCAATTTTTCTTTCCATGGAAGAGAGAAGATTTGTCAATTTTTCCTCAGCAGCGTCGCTGTCGGCAAGGGTAATATCCTTCCAACAATAATAGGGCAACTCTGCAAATATTTCTTTGGTAATTTTTTCACCTTTCTTCACCAGCGTCTTCTTTTTGGCATCGACAATTTTACCGGCCAGAGTTTTCCCAATAACGATTTTCGCAATATCCTTTTTCATTGTCTCGGTAAGAATGCGGATTTCATCATCGCGGTCCTTGGTCAACTGAGTAATGGCATCTTCTTCTATTTCCTGAGAACGGAGATCTTTTTCCGTGCCTTTGCGCGTGAATATTTTCGCGTCAATTATAGTGCCTTCCACACCGGGAGGCACACGCAAAGACGTATCACGCACATCGCTGGCCTTTTCACCAAATATCGCGCGCAGCAGTTTTTCTTCCGCTGATAACTGTGTCTCACCCTTGGGGGTAATTTTCCCGACCAGAATATCGCCCGGTTTAACCGATACGCCGATACGGATTATACCGCTTTCATCAAGATTGCGCAGAGCTTCCTCGCCGACGTTCGGTATATCGCGTGTTATTTCTTCCTTGCCCAGTTTGGTGTCGCGCGCCATTGTTTCGAACTCTTCGATATGAATGGACGTATAAATATCTTCTTTAACGACACGCTCGCTCACCAGAATCGAGTCTTCGTAATTGTAGCCACCCCAAGACATGAAAGCCACCATGACATTCCTGCCCAGCGCCAATTCTCCTTCGTCCGTCGCTGGACCGTCAGCCAAAATATCTTTTTTGCCGACGTGCTGTCCAACACTTACAACCGGTTTTTGATTAAAACATGTATCCTGATTGGAACGCTTATATTTCGACAACGAATAAATATCTACGCCGCTGTCGATGCCGTCTTCTTCCGGACGATCAGCAAGCACAACGATACGTGAAGCGTCGACGCTTTTAACATTACCCGCTCTTTTCGCCACTAAAACAGCGCCGGAATCGCTGGCCACTACCGATTCCATACCGGTGCCGACAATCGGTGTTTCCGGGCACATCAGCGGTACTGCCTGGCGCTGCATATTGGAACCCATAAGCGCACGGTTGGCATCATCATGCTCTAAAAACGGAATCAACGCCGCCGCCACGCTGACGAGCTGATTGGGTGAAACGTCCATCATTTTAAGATCTTCCGGAACAACAGAAATAAAATCCCCGCCTTTTCTCACAGAAATCAATTCTTCCAAAAATTTCCCCTGTTTATCCAACGGACGATCGGCCGGGGCAATAATCTGATTTTCTTCTTCAATCGCCGTCACGTAATGGACTTTATCCGACACTTTGCCGTTTTCCACTAACTTATAAGGGGTTTCAATAAACCCGAATTCGTTAACCCGTGCATACGTGCTCAGAGAAACAATCAACCCTATATTCGGTCCTTCCGGCGTCTCTATCGGACAAATGCGACCATAGTGCGTGGGGTGAACATCACGGACTTCAAATCCCGCCCTTTCGCGCGTGAGCCCCCCCGGCCCGAGAGCCGATAAACGCCTCTTGTGCGTTATTTCCGAAAGAGGATTGGTCTGATCCATAAACTGGGAAAGCTGGCTGGAACCGAAAAACTCATTGACTACCGCCGAAACAGGTTTGGCATTAATCAAGTCATGGGGCATCATTGTTTCGATGTCCTGCAGACTCATTTTTTCTTTAATCGCCCGCTCCATGCGCACCAAACCGATGCGATATTGATTTTCGATAAGTTCTCCGACAGAACGAACCCGGCGGTTGCCCAGATGATCTATGTCATCAACGCTGCATTCGGCAACACCGTTCTTCAAATCAATAAGATATTTAACTGCGGCCAAAATATCTTCGTTACGCAAAACAGTCACGTTAGTGGGTACATCCAGATGAAGCTTGTAATTCATTTTGGCACGTCCGACGTCGGACAAATCATAGGTTTCCGGCTCAAAAAACAAGCTTTGGAAAAACCTGGTTGCCGTCTCCGGCGTAGGCGGATTGCTGGGACGCAAACGTCGGTATATTTCCAGTATGGCATCCTCTGTCGTTTCGATTTTATCCACCAATAACGTGTCACGGATAGCCGCGTTGTCCAAATCCTCATCAATGTAGATAAAATTCAGCTCGTTAATGCCCTTTTCCCTGGCTATTTCCAGCCCATTGAGCGGAAGTTCTTCGTTGCAACGAAAAACAATTTCACCTGTTTTGGGGTCAGTGATATCGGAGGAAAGAATCTTTCCGGCAAGTTCCGTTTCCTTAATAGCAATACGCTTTATACCTGCGTCCAGCACTCTCTTCAAAATAGGCTTGGTCATCTTTCTTCCCTTTTTGATAATAACTTCACCGCTTTTAGGATCCTTTATATCTTCGGGAGCTTTCTGACCCGCCAGTGATTCATCAGCGACAAAATAAAGTTTGTCACCTTCAACAATCAGCTTTTCAATGCTGTAAAAATAATTCAGAATAAACTCTGTGGAATTACCCATCGCCTTCAGCAAAATCGTCACCGGCATTTTTCTGCGCCGGTCAATCCGCACATACAATATATCCTTGGAATCGAATTCCAAATCAAGCCATGAGCCTCGGATGGGAATAATCCGCGCCGAATAAATCAGCTTCCCGCTGGCGACAGTTTTCCCTTTATCGTGATCAAAGAAAATTCCGGGAGAACGGTGCAGCTGACTAACGATAACGCGCTCGGTACCGTTGACAATAAAAGTGCCATTTTCCGTCATCAGCGGAATTTCCCCAAAGTAAATCTCCTGCTCTTTAATATCCCTGATCGGTTTTGTTTCCAAGGATTCCTTGCCTTTGTCCGTAAGACGGTCTGTGTCAAAAACAACAAGTCTCACCACGATTTTCAAAGGGGCAGCATAGGTCATGCCTTTCTGAACGCACTCTTTAACATCATACCGGACATCACCAATTTTATAGCTTACAAATTCCAGAGAGCATTTTCCGCTGAAATCAGAAATGGGGAAAACGCTTTTGAATGCACTTTGCAAACCAAAATTACCACGCTGACTTGCCGCGACGTCCTTCTGGAGAAACTTCTCATATGATGCTGTCTGGATTTCAATTAAATTGGGAATATCCAGAACTTTTTTTACCCGGCCAAAATTCTTTCTAAATTTACCCATAACATCCTTAAAATTTAAAATGTTTTGGAGATCGATTATTTAATCTCTACGTTTCCGCCGACTTCTTCGATTTTTTTCTTTATATCAGCGGCTTCATCTTTAGAAACGCCTTCTTTAATCGGTTTGGGCACTCCCTCCACCAAATCCTTTGCTTCTTTAAGGCCTAAACCGGTAATCGCTCTTACTACTTTGATTACTTGTATTTTTTCCGCGCCAAAACCGGTCAAAATAACGTTGAACTCGGTTTTCTCTTCAGCTGCCGCCGCTGCCGGCGCCGCGCCACCTGCCGCCGCCATAGCCACCATCGGAGTCGCTGCGGATACGCCAAATTTTTCTTCCAATTCTTTCACCAGAGCGGAAAGCTCCAGCACGGTCATTCCTTCAATAAATTTTATGACATCTTCTTTTGTAATTTTATCTGACATTTTTTTATCCTCTCTTCTGTATGTTTTTTAGTTTAAACTTTTTTTCTTCTCCGCGTAAGCATTAAGCAGTTGCACAAAGCTTCTCTGAACGCCGCTTAACACCGTAACCAGCGATGTCGGCACAGCCGCCATGACCGATACCAACTTGCCCAGAAGAACTTCCCTGCTGGGCAATTCGGACAGCGCTATTAGGTCTTCCCTGGTCAAAATCTTTCCGTCCAGCGCGCCAATCTTTATTTCCAGCTCCGGATTTTTTTTGGCAAAATCAACCAGTGCCTTCGTCGGCTCAACCGGGTCCGCGTAGCCCAGAATCATGGCTATGGTCCAGTGGAAGTGTTCGGACAAAATGCTGAAGGGAGTGTCTTTTGAGGCAATTCCCAGAAGGGTGTTCTTTACAACCTTCACTTCAGCGCCGGACTTGCGCAGAGCGTTTCTCAAGGCCTCCATTTTCACGACGTTCATGCCGCTAAAGCTGGTTACAACACCAACCTTGGCTTCTTTGAGCTTCTCATGCAATTCGGATACTACTTGCTCTTTTGTTCTCCGATCCAATGTACTATCCTCCTTTCCTCACTAATTTAACTTTCTTGAGGCCGGAGAATACAGCCACATACAGAATAGAAACAGCGCCATTTTATTCCCGATTCCCGTTTAAAAAATGTCTACCCGAAAAAAAGTAACTTTTATTTCACGAGTCTCGGCAGGCCGCTTCACGTTTAAACTTTCTGTACCTGCTGTCTTCGACCTTCTTGCTAAAATTAAAAAACCTCTCTCCATCAAGCTGTCTTAAATTCGAGAGGATCAATTCTTACTCCCGCACCCATTGTACTGGAAACAGATATACTTTTAATATACGTTCCTTTACTGGACGCCGGTTTTAATTTTATTATTGTTTCCATCAATGCCGATACGTTTTCGCTCAACTTTTGAGCGCCGAAGGAAAGTTTCCCTACAGGAGAGTGGACAATACCGGCCTTTTCCACGCGGAATTCCACCTTGCCCGCCTTGAGATCCTTTACGGCGTTAGCTACATCAAACGTGACCGTTCCCACTTTGGGATTGGGCATCAGGCCACGCGGCCCTAGAATCTTACCGATTTTACCTACCGTTCCCATCATATCTGGCGTAGCGATAACACGGTCAAACTCAAACCAACCGCCTTTGATTCTCTCGACAATCTCATCATTACCTATAAGATCCGCACCGGCATCCAATGCCTCCTTTTCTTTGTCACCTTTGGCAAAAACCAGAACACGCACTGTTTTCCCCAAGCCGTTGGGCAAAACCACACTACCCCGTACCATCTGGTCAGCATGCGCGGGATTGACACCCAGACGGACGGCCACATCCACCGTTTCGTCAAATTTTGCGTGCGGCATAGCCACAATCATTTCCGTAGCTTCTTTTAACGTATAGCGTTTGCCCGCCTCCACATTTGTTTTTGC
>Ga0116141_10005231_pt1 | contig 10880 bp, 8 predicted proteins | sample AD_UKC097_MetaG_FD_89744 | JGI IMG/M metagenome (GOLD analysis project Ga0116141, IMG submission 89744) | Active sludge microbial communities of municipal wastewater-treating anaerobic digesters from USA - AD_UKC097_MetaG | ecosystem: Engineered > Bioreactor > Anaerobic > Digestate | place: USA... | reverse complement strand
CTGTAATCTCAATACAGAAAATTAGTTTTGGGCTATAGCCTTGCGGTTCGGGTGAATCGGTGGATTCATATTCCATAGCGTTCATTGTATAAGAGCTCACGTTTTTCTTGAATTTCTTGAAGTCCCGGTAATAGCCGAACCATTCCAGCGCATCCTCATCGCCATACACATCTTTGCCATAACGGAAACGCTTAAACTGATGGGCATATTTCGTTAAGAAGTCTCTTTGCAGCAAATCATCCGAAATACCAATCAATTTTCCAGCAATCCGAATATCTTGAACATGGGACGGTGGTTTATCACAGGTCGATTCACGATGATCACCGATGGCCAGCCTGCCGTGTCCCTCGTACCATTGATCAACGATGAATTTGTTCTCTTTGTTCCAATCGTGACAGCAAACCTTGAGGTTGGGTGGCAGTTCCAAAATGTAATCATCGCGCATCATCCCGTCAGTATCTTTCGTGCTATGCGCAATGTCCACCTTGAAGCAAAATTCATAGATGTTGTAAACTACATGATTAAGGCAAGGCGCATTTTGGCCGCTTTTTTGACAATGGTCAATCTGAAGGATGGGATAAAATGAAATATTATCGCCAATCCTGTAGGTATTTCTTTGCCTTGTATATTCAAATCCGGCCGTACCTTTGGCAATGAATATCCGTTGCCTTTCTGAATCCCTTTTAACATTTTCCACACCGTGCCTGAACTTCTTGTTCCTCACTTTTGACTTGGCGTATTCCTCAATATTGTTGATCATTCTGCCGGGATAGCGATTTGGGCAAGCTTCCAGATAATCAATGATGGCATGATTATCGACTGGACTCGAAAATACTTTACCGTCTTTCATTTTGACCTGCACACTTCGTTTTTTTGTTCCATCAAAGTAATGCCTCAGATGGACATAGCCCCGATCTTCATAGGCATCGCCATCATGGGACTGTCCATGATAGAAAGTGAACCCTATTTTTAAACCGGGAACGATTGCCGCATTGAAATTCGGATTACCAGCCCAATGCCACGTCTGAATGAAATCGCATTTCTCACGCCTGGCCAATTCCATTTCCGTATGCTTCATGAGATCAGCCAGGCCGCACTTCCTGAACATCGGTCGCACCTCCACGTCTAAAACGGCACAGTATTTCTCTTTGTTTTTCAACACGCCTGTAACTATCCAGTTAATGCCGCCCGTGACTTTCATGGCTGAACTGCCAAAACTGATAATCGGCTCAATCAGGAAAGGCTTCAAGGGAATCCGCCAGTTGGTATCCCTATGCAACTGAGGGTATTCCTTGCGGAGCTGCCCGACAACCTTTTTAAAATAACCGGTTTCGCACCAGAATTCTGCCGGTTCAATGATGTTCCATGTATTCGGCTGAATCTTGTAATGGCCGCCGCGATCCGGTCCCTCAAATTTTCTAACCTGTATCTGTATGTCCGGAGTAATACTTAAATTCAACCGTCTTCGAATCCTGTCCCGGCAATATTCAACGACTGGTTTCATCTTTTTGGTTACCACCTGCATAGTCCTCCGATATTTTCTCATTAAAGTGTATAAAAGAGTGTTGCCTTGATATGGGATTCATCATCAGGCAGATCATGCAATGTAAATACAACATCGGCATCTGTTAGTAACCGTGACACTTTCAAACGCAGATTGTTCATGTCACGAAGATCCAAACCCCAGAAGGATGCGAGCACACCTTGTGTCTGTCCGAGTCCTGACCTGTGTGTATTCAATAGCTTTAAGAAATGCTTCTTATAATGCACTTTATCCGATGTCATGGTGATTACCTTTGCAGTTTTCCCGGCGAATATCGCTTTTGTATCGGCTAAATCATAACCGACCAGCGATCCCCTTGTGCTTATATACCATGGCGTGTGGATCAAAAAGATTTGCAACACCAGTTGCGCCAGTTTGACGGGAGCACAATGAACCGCGTCAGGAAAAATCAGGCATTCATCCGGTAAAGCCCGATAACCGCCAGTGTTCATAACCTTCCGGTAATCAGTCGCGACGGTCAACATCAGATAGGGATGTTTATCACGGAAAGCATCCCGTGCATCACGCAAATCCGGCTCGGAAAGCGATCCCCCCAGGATGACAAGATGATCTTTATCATCAAAACAAACTTTTGCAGCACAGGGATAGCAGTGAATGTGCAAATGGTTGTGAGGCCTGTCCTGTTCTGCTTGAAAAAGACCTTCCCGCATTCCTTTGTATATCCGGCACAATTCCGCTGCCACCATGCATCCGGTGTCACCTGCACCGATAAAATGATTGCCTTCTTCCATCAATAACTCCGAATGCTGGAGAATCATTAAACCGATTGCCGATTAGCCGCTTTATATTTACCCCGCATGGCCAAATATGCGGGAAACCCGACGATCCAAAGAAAAAGACACACAAAAAACCAGCCCCACGGCCCCATATCCAGAATCCCTTTTACCTGACCTTTCTTAACGCCGATGGATTTAGCGTCAGAAACAACCCAGATGCTCGTTCCCACCACGATCAGAAAAAGTATTGCCTCCATCATTGCCTCCTTCTTTACATTTTATTGGTCCCGTATTGCGAGCGCATAAATCCGATGGGATGAATGCCCTCCTTCGACTTTTTGATGCGCGCTTCTTCCACCAGCGTCCGGATCATTTGCCCGTGTGTCACGCTTTTTTCTTCCATGATCGCAAAACGGTCACGCACGACGCGAAAGTCTCCCGGTGTCAGATTATGAATCTTCAAAAGCAGCTCTCCTTCCTTTTTGTTTAGGGGTGTTTCAATCAACCCGGAAAGCAGCTTTTTATAGAAAATGACATTGCCTTCCGGTTTCAAATAGCGGAATCCGATTTTGTGGTTGAAACGGCGGACGGACGCCGCATCCAGATCGGAAAAACGGTTGGTGGTACAGATCAGAATCCCCCGGAATCGTTCCATTTGCGTAAGAAATTCATTGGTGTGGCTGATTTCCCAGGAGCGCACCGCCCGCTCCCGGCTGAAAAGGAAAGAATCCACCTCGTCAATCACCAGTACGGCTTCCATGGCTTCCGCCTCAGAAAATACACAGCTGATATTCTGTTCTGTTTCTCCCACATAAGGGCTGACAATATCACTGGCTCGCTTGACCATTAACTCTCTGTCCAGATGCTTGGCGACATATCGGGCCAGTTCGCTTTTCCCTGCACCGGGCGGGCCGTAAAAGAGAAGATTAAAGTTTCGAATACTGCGGTTATCAGGTGCACAAAGATAGCGGTCAAAAGTGTCTAACTGCTCCAGAATATCCGGCAGATTTCCTCCGATGTTTAAACCTTCGATGGAATAATTATCTTCAATCCTATCGCCGGTTTTGGTTTTTGCGCCGCCGTTTAAAAGTTTCCAATGGGCATCCAGATTCATGATCATAATCTCTTTAAAGGCATTGCGATCAGCCGATGAAGATTCCAGCGCTTTCGTAACGGCCATATTGATGATGGCCGCGCTGACCGGATAGCGAGCTGTCAGTTTGTTGATTTCTTCATCTTTGAAATGGTTTCGGACATGGTGGCGACAAAGCACCGATTCCCATAACGAGAATCGCTGCCGCCGATTGAATGCCGGGAAATGGACACTAAAAGCAAAACGGCGCAGCACGGAATCTTCCACATCTTCGATGCTGTTCGTGATCCAGATCATTCTTACCCCCGGCTCTTCCAGCAGTTGATTAAGCCAGCCCTTGTCCGAGATATTACTGACAGGGCGCCATGACTCCTCGGTATTGAGCAGGCTGTCCGCTTCATCAACGATGATCAAAGATCCATCGCCATCGTTCGTCATATTCCGGCAGGCAATAATCGCCGTCCTTCGAGTACGTGTATGATTCCATGAATCGTCAAGGATGGCGTAGGCGGGAAGTTTCAATTTATTGACTAAGCCCAGAGCATAACTTGTTTTTCCCGTGCCCGGAGGGCCATAAAGCAGGATATGGTTGGATGATTCCCGTTTGATTTTGAGAAGATTTAAAATATGTTCGGTAACGCCGGGATCGATCAGGTGATTTTCCAGGGGAATGGTTTTGCCCGAAAAGCGGATAAAATCATTCTTTTTCAGCACATCGTTTAATGGTTTCTGGAAAAATTCCATATAATCATTGTTCAGATTGTAAGAATGGTTTGTAAATTCAAAGAATTCAATGCGCGCCAGCGTACCGGACAGAATCCGGCTAAATTCCGCGTCGGTCATCTGCAGCATAACTTTCAGATAACGCCTGCCGAAAATATCATGGCAGTGCAGATGATCCATAAAATACTCGTCGGCCTGCTGCCAGGCTGCATTGATATAAAGGAATTCGGCAAAAGCCCTCTCCTCATTGGACAAGGCAAACATTTTAGACAAGGTATCTAGTTTCTTTTCCGTTTCGCTTTTCCCTGCATAGGCCAGTGCTTTACCGCGTTTTGCCAGCGCGGATCGACTGATCGCAATAAATGCTTTCTGCGTTTTCTTCCCTGCATACCTGATCACCTGGTAGATGTCTTCGCCGTCAGATATTTCGTCATCCGGATCAAAGACCGTTTCATCCAGCTGACTGAATGCGATTTTCTCCTTCATCGTTTTTTCAAAATCTAACATTTCCGGACCCAAAACATGCATCAGCAACTCACACATATCACTATCAATCAAAGGATAATCGGTAAGCAGGCGCTCCAGATAAATAACGCACTGGCGCAGGATAAAACGTTCATTTTTATCGGGACTGACATGAACCGGCTGAGTACAATGGATGTGTCGCCTTCTTTTCTTGAACATCGTATAATTTATCCTTTCCGGTTTTCTGCGCTACATCCCATCAGGAGGTTTGCGCTTTTGGATAAATCATAACACCGGATCGTTCCATTTCGCGGCACGAATATTTGATAATTTTTAATTGAATTTTATTACTCTTTTTATTAATAGTGCTACTCAAGCCAAAAGGGATAAGGGGATTTTACAGGAATGATGCTGGATATTGTGTTATTATTTAAATAGTAAGGAGATCTGAAACCATGTCTAATAATATAATAGAAAAACTTGCTCGTAACCACCCTGAGGATAGCGTAAGCGACGTTCTCTGTATGATATTTAATGAAGATAAAAGTCTTGCAAAAAAGTTTTTACAAGACCGTCACAAAATTAAGGGTTTTGAAATTCTTAGTGTAATAAGAAATTATTCACTTCAGACTGGGAAAAAACCTGATATTACATTTATTGTCAGAAAAAAAAGAGGGAAAAGCATCAATTTTTTTCATGTTGAAACAAAGATAACCGCAACTGAAAATCGTCGAGGAAAATATCAACAATATAAGCACTACACAAATCACATGAACAAACATAACTCGCATGGGTGGAAAGGAAAGAAATGCATTCTTTTGTGTCCTTCATATGAATGTGGTCATGATGAAGAATATGCAGATAGATATAATTTCAGCGCCTTAATAAAATTTATAGATGGATGTAACACTCATATCTCAAAGATGTTGATTCACTATATTGAAAACAACATTGAATATTCAGAAAATAAAATTATTAAATTTGCGAAAGATAAATTGAAACCAGAAGAATGGGAAATATATGCTAACTTAATATCAAAAATCAGAGAAATAATGGTGGATATACGTGAGAACAGAAATCCTAGAGTTAAAATAACAACTGGCGGTCTATGGAAAAAGGCAAGCAGTTGTTTCACATGGTCCGTTGGGTTTAGAAGAAAAGGAGGGAAGAAAAATAATAATGGATTCCTGTCTTATGACTTCTATACGGAAGAGGAATGTAAATCACCACTTAGAATTTATTATAAACAAGATATTTTGAAAAATTACACTGTTAATTGTCCGCACTATAATGTGGAAAAAGAATATTATTCCAATGTTTTTGACGACCCAAATAGCTTGCGTATTTTGAATGCATATTCACTCGGCACCGATAATCCTAATATTGGAAAACGGCTATTAGGATTTGTGAATAAAGCTTCGCGAAAAAAGACATTGGATATAGTATATAAAGGCAATGTATATTTTAGATCAATCATAATGTATATTGATTTGATAGATGATAAATTAGACTCAAAGAAATGGAAAACAACGTTTTCAAATGAATGCTCCCAAAGAGATATAATTTACAGGCTTCAAATTGAGAAAAGAAAATGTGGCAAACATTTATCAATCGTTTTTGAACCCACTAACCTCAATCAAGAATATGTGCTGCGATGGGAATCAGATTTTAAAATAAATAATACATACATGGAAGACAAAAAGAGTGGCAGATTTATCAAGCCAATAGGAAGGGAGTGGTCGAACCCTACAGAAGCAACCACATACATAAAAAAACATTGGACTGAATCGTTTGACTGACCTGCTGAAAGATAAATAATGTTTACCAAGTAATCATTGGCTACAAGCCCAAATCATCCAGCGCAGTCATACTAATATCAATAAAGTCAACCTGGTGCCTGTGTCTAAAATAAACCATATTTACCGCCTGAATGGACTGAATGAAACATTTCATATCTTGATAGGGAAATAACGCTCCACGGTTGATCCTTAAGATTTCATTAGGTGCATAATGCATATCGGAAATTAATTTATCAGCAGTTTCAGACACCATGCATATTGTCCAGATGCAGCAGGAACGGGCGATTGCATAGTTTCGCAGATCAAAGAATAGGGGATTGCTGATATCGCTAACGAGTACAACGATGCCTTGTTTTTCCAGTAATCGTTCAAACATCTTGAAGAGGACATTGCTCGCACAGGAAAACCGTCTGCCACCATGGCGATATATTTCAATTGACTGTATGGATTCACCGACGTGTTTTGAAAGCTTATTGCCGATTTCCAACCCCGTCTTGCCGACACCAAAATAACAGATATTGATTTTTTCTTCTTCAGGTTCATGCAGATCCATTTGCAGAACTCCGATGGTATGTGACGGTAGGGTCATTGTATGGATGATGTCAATATTCAGCGCTGCAACGCAACTTAAAGCACCAATATCGAATAAAAACTCCCGTCTTGTTTTCAGTAAATGCATGACTGACTCCTCATATATTTTCTTAATTATCTCTTGCCGTCGTTCCATATTACAATACGATTATCAGGATTCATGATTGACTGTTTTCAATAACATGCGATAATGACATTAATAAATCAGGAAGGTGCCGCATGGCTAAAAAACTGGATTCCTACAAGAGTTACGGTCAGAAGCTGATGAGTCTGTTTGTCCGGCTGATGTTTTCCGGCGAGCGTTTATCGCTTACGGAACTGGCCCGATTTGAGAATTGTTCAAAGCAAACGATTATCAGGCTTCTCAATGACATAAGAATGTCCTATGGGATGGATATTGAGGAAACCTTCCAGGGAAACAAAAAATATTATCGAATCAAGCGGCCCGAGAGCGGAATGCCTCTGACGCAGATTTCGGAAACGGAAATCAGAACATTGCAGATGTGCCGGGATTTTACGGAGCATCTCATTGGAAAACCACTCTACGAAGAAGCCACCCGCGCATTGATGAAAAGCCGAGCACTCCTGCCGGAAAAGAACAATATCTTTAAATGCCACTTTGCCTCTTTCCGTCCGGGAACGATTGACTATTCGCAGAAACATGCCGTTATTCACACGCTGATCGAGGCAATGGAAAAACAAAAAGTCTGCAAACTGACCTATCAGGGACTCGACGCGGCCAAACCGAAAACGTTCCACGTCAAACCGCTGAAGCTCTTTTCCCATGCCGACACGATTTATCTGCACACGCAAAAGGCCAAGGAACCGGGGAAACCCTATCGCTCACCCAAATTCGACCCCCTGCTGGCCGTCCATCGCATACAGTCGGCTGAATTGACGGATATTGCTTTCCAGCAGCCGGAAAACTTTGACTTTGATAAAGTTTTTAACAGCCATTTCGGCGTCATGAAGGACGATGCGTTTACAGCGGAAGTGGAATTCACCGGCTGGCCTGCCCGCTTTGTAACTGAACGAATCTGGAGTGCCGATCAAAAAATAAAACGAAAAGACGATGATACGATTTTCCTGTCTTTGACTGTTTCTTCCGAGACAGAGCTCATATCCTGGCTTCTTTCGTTTGGCGATGAGGCGAGATTGATCAAACCGAAATGGCTGGTGAAGGAAATGAAATTGAAAATTGATAATTTAGCCAAACGCTATGGTTAAATAATTGTTTTGCAGTTCCTTATATTATAGTTGATCCTAGAACAATAATCGTTTGTTTCCGATTGTAATGATGCATAATTGGACAAAACTAAAAAATAAACATTTTAGGAAGCAATTTTCAAAATCCACAATAGTATTTACTCCTCCCCAATTTCCACCAAAACACATTAACCCCACCCACTAAAACCTTCCCCGGTCGTTCAGGGAGAGAGAACTTCAGCGATGAATATATGGGGGAGAATGTGGACAGGAATGGCTCCCAGGAAGCGATTGGATGGTTTGCTGTGGTTCACGTTAATGAATACAGGATGAAAGGCGCGCTGGATTGGAGGGTTGTTTTTCTGATGAGTGGGGTTACGCATGACTTCCTGAACTGTTGCATCAAGCGATTCTGATAGTTATGCATTATTTCTCTTAGTAATATTCAACATCTCACCATGCTTCCAGCCTTGCATTAGATCAATGCTTTTGCTATTGTATTAACAACATACATGACTGGTTACCATAAGTTCAAGCCCGTGACAGCTGAACCCCTTCATTAGTTTTACAAGGAGAAGAAAATGAATAAACTTATGTTGATTTTAGCGGCGATTACGGCTTCAACTATCTTGTACGGGTGCGCATCAACAACATATACTTATAAAAATGTTACATACACAAATCCACAAGAGCGTTTTCAAGCTATCCAAACTAACAACGATCAGTTAGTTAGGGCAGTTAAGCCACTTGATAATTTTTTGGCAAAGAGTGCAATAATCGTTGTTCCTGATCGAAAGATTTGCCAAATATTAATTGGAAATAAAACGTTCATGACTTCCAAGAACGTCATTGATCACAGTACCGAAGTTAATTTTTTATATTTCAACAGTCGAGCAGACCAGATAATTAAAAGGAATATATTTGAAACAACAAAAAAAACAGAAGGTGAATGTGAGTACCCTTTTGAAACCAAAAACTATGATTATATAATTTACTTAGGTTCGGAAAAACAAGCCGACCGTCCACCAGAAGGTCTTCAAGATTATACTTGGTGGATAAAACATAAAAATGGAAAGTACCAAACAAAGATTAAACCAATTACATCAAATAATGAAGTAGAGGTAACTCTATCTTTTCTTCAGCAAATGGAAGATTTTGTATCAAAAACAGAACCGAAAGTTAAAGGGATAAAGAGATATAATGCGGATGTACTAAAACAAGGAACCACTGAACCAGAACTTAGAAATTACTACGGATCAATAAAGGAGCTTATATTTGACGACCCCTTCACCTCTAATATTAAATATAATATAATTTTATTTAAAGCATTGCCATCTTTAAACACTAAAGAAGCTAATAATGATATAGCTTACACATATTGGGCAATGTTTCAGGAAAATAAAGCAATTGCTTTTGGAGTAGGTGAAGAAAAAGAAGCAAAGCACTCTATTTACTCCGCGCTTGTGAACAAAAAAAATGCTTCGGGCAAACTCAAACAATCTAAAGCAGAACGCATGATTTTTGATAATTTCAGAAAACTTTATGGTGAACCAGAGCCTATTACCAAAGAAATAGCAATGTTTCGGATAATGGTGGCGGAGAAAATAGAAACAGGGAAAATATTACAATCAGAAGCAGATTATCTTATGGCACAAAAAGAAGCAGAGATCGCTGAACGCATAAAAGAAATACAGAGAAAGGAAGAGCAACTGCTAAAAGATGATGCCGTCCGGCGTGAGCTAATCGAACTTCAACAAAGACAACTTGCGAATCAACAACAGGCAAACGAGATCGCTCAAAGACAAGCTAATACACAGGCATTAATGGGTGTTGCCAATTACATCAACCAACAAACATATCAGCAACAGCTAATTCAATCATTGAATAGACCTTTTTCTATGAATTGCTGGAGCAATGGTCATTACACAAACTGTCGACAACAATAGATAAATCTCTGTAAGTCATGATATTAAACGGCGGATATAAAGAACAATTTCAAAGAGTACTAAGGTGCTTGAAAAAGCTGAAGAATCAAGATCGAGGTACTCTGGAGTATTCTGATGATATTTGGTCTTTTTTCCAAAATTGTTGGCATCTGAAAGACTGGATAAAGAACGACCCTGAGTTGCCAAGAACTATTAGAGACAGTATTGAAAAAGAGATAGAACAATTTGAAAGTCTTCTGATCTGCGCGGACTTATCAAATAGAAGTAAGCACTCAGAATTAAATAGGAATATTAGAAAAGATGCGAAAATAACCAGAATAGACGTTACCGTTCATGCAGCACCCTTTATCATATATTTAAACCGTGAGCCTGACCATTTGCGAACGCAAGAGACAGGATATGTTGATCATCCATTTTGTATTCAGACGTCTGACGGGAAAAAGATGGATGGCCTATCGGTTGCACTTCAGGCAGTTGATGACTGGAAAAAAATATTACAGAAATATTCGCTAACATGGACTTAACTTAACATATGGCTTCTCGATAAATGGAAACTACCGTTATGTATTTACTGAAGCTATATATCCTGGCACGTCAACCATATCATTGTGCTGTACTTCCAACGATAATCCTCACTATTTTCTTTGATCAAAATCATTTGTTTGTAGGTGATATACGCCCTCCAGCACAATTCAAACATGCTGAGAATTCTTTTGCATATAACTGATAGAAAGAGAAGCGCTTTGACTTTCTTGGTTTAATGAACACAGCATCCTG